>JAEEGI010004039.1_pt1 | contig 34627 bp, 35 predicted proteins | sample 8958751 | NCBI WGS metagenome assembly JAEEGI01 (sample SAMN16246545, study PRJNA631951) | gut metagenome | biome: gut microbiome; feature: rumen; material: KS-attached | host: Bos | place: Iran: Karaj | collected 2018-10
CCCGGGAGGGTTGCCGCCGGGTCCCTGGACAGGGGGTCCGGCCCCTCCCCCCGCTGGAGCTCGGCCGAGAAGGGCCTGGGGATACTGCTGGACGTCCTGGACGAGGTCGGGATCAGGGCGACCTTCTTCGTGGAGGGCCGCACCGCGGAGACCGTCGACTGCTCCGGGATCTCCGGACACTCGGTGGGCTTCCACGGCTACGACCACGAGGACCTGTCCGGGGAGAGCACCGGGGTCGAATTGTCCTCCGGGGACGTCGGGGGGATCCTGAGGAAAGGGTTCGAGGCGGTCTCGGACAACGTCTCCCGCCCGGTCTGCTTCCGCGCCCCCTACATGGTCTTCGATCCCGGGGCGATATCCCTCCTCCCCGGCATGGGCATAAGGGCGGATTCCTCCGAGTACCGCCTCGGAGGCTGCGACCCCTACGACACCGGCCTCGGGGTCGTCGAGTATCCAGTCCCCAAGTCGAGGGACGCCTACGGGAAGCCGATAGCCGCCTATCTCTGGCCGATGCACGAGGGCAGGCGCGGCCCTGAGGATTACGTGGACATGGCGGCCGGCATGGACACGTTCGCACTGGCGACCCACACCTGGCACATGTGCGAGCGCAGGGACGGAGGCGTCATGGACGCGTCCGAGCAGAGGCTCAACGCCGGGCGCGTGCGGGAGGTCCTGACCGGCGTCTTGGACCTGGGGTTCTCCCCCGCCGTCATATGCCGATCCCGCGCCGGTTATAGTTAATATAAAGAAAGGGAAGCCTTTACCCGCAATACAGGTGTACCATGACTACCAGGCTCATTCTGGGAAAGGACGTCTCCGAGGAGATATATTCGGAGCTCAGGACGAGGATAGCCGCGCTCAAGGCAAGGGGCGTCGTCCCTGGCCTCGCCGTCGTCCTCGTGGGGGACGATCCCGCGTCCCAGGTCTACGTCCGCAAGAAAGGGGAGATGTGCGAATCCCTCGGCATGCGCTCCGTCACCGTCCGCATGCCCGGAGACACGACTCAGGAGAGCCTCATGGCCAAGGTCGAGGAGCTGAACCGCGACCCGTCCGTCCACGGGTTCCTGGTCCAGCTTCCGCTCCCCTCCCATCTGGACGAGGAGCAGGTGATCAACGCCATCTCGCCGGAGAAGGACGTGGACTGCTTCCATCCATCCAACGTGGGGCGCATGCTCATCGGCAACCCCGACTTCCTTCCCGCCACCCCCGCAGGGGTCCAGCAGATGCTGGTGAGGTCCGGGATCGAGACCAGGGGGAAGCACGTGGTGGTCGTGGGACGCAGCAACATAGTCGGCAAGCCCATGGCGGCCCTCATGATCCAGAAGGGGGACGGCGCGGACTCCACCGTCACGGTGGTCCACTCCCGCACGAAGAACCTTCCAGAGATCACCAGGCAGGCCGACATTCTGGTCGTGGCCATAGGGAAGCCCCGGTTCGTCACCGCGGACATGGTGAAGGAGGGGGCCGTGGTCATAGACGTGGGCACCAACAGGGTAGACGACCCGTCCAAGCCCAGCGGAAGCAGGCTCGTGGGCGACGTGGACTTCGAGGCGGTCAAGGACAAGGCCTCCGCGATAACCCCGGTCCCGGGAGGGGTCGGCCCGATGACCATATGCATGCTGATGGCGAACGCCGTGAAGGCCGCCGAGAGGGCAGCGGGGGCGCGCCGATGATAAGGGAATGCGAGGAGCACGGGTACTTCCGCGACGAGAGGTGCCCCTATTGCGGCGAGGAGGGCAAGTTCCTCATGTCCGACTACGAGGTCGAGAAGCTGGGGAGGTCCCTCGCAGGGATACTCAGGCACCGCAAGAACGACCCGGACATGGACTCGCAGGGATACGTCTCCCTCCGCGAGGTCCTGAACATCGTGAAGTCGCGCAACGGCCGCATGGACTGGCTCAGGATCAGGCACATCGAGGCGCTGGTCGAGACCGACCCGAAGGGCAGGTACATGATAGTCGGCGGCAAGATCAAGGCCACGTACGGCCACACCGTCCAGCTCGACCTGGTCCTGGACAACGAGGACGTCCCCGAGACGCTCTACTACCCGGCCACCCCCGAGGAGGCCGGCTTCCTGGAGGAATCCGGGATATACCCGTCGGACAGGGCCATGGTGCACCTGTCCCTCACCTACAAGGACGCCTACAAGGCCGGCTCGGTCAGGGTCGAGGACCCGGTGGTGCTGGCCGTGGACGCGGACACATGCATAGACATGGGATACGACATCGGAAAGGCGGCGCGCACGGTGTTCCTCTGCAAGCACGTGCCCCCTGAGGCGATCTCCGTGGCGGACCCCGAGGATTACGAGGAGGAATGAGGATGACATACGTTTTGAAGCCCAGCGAGGTCCGCGAGAGATACGGCCCCCTGTTCTGCAAGGGGTTCTTCACCCTGGTGGACGAGGAGAACGGCGTGGCGCAGATCATCGAGCAATGCAGCGCCGTCGGCCCCGCCGAGTGGGACGTCGTCAACAGGCGCCGCACCAAGGGGATAATAACGGGCGTAAGGCTGAGGTCCGGGAAGATAGTGACGGACGTCGTCATCGGAGAGGGCGACATCAGGTTCGGACCCGCCCAGCTCGACATAGGGGGGCAGGGGATCAAGTCCCTGAAGGTCGAAGGCGACGAGGTCCGCACCACCTGGTACGGGATCGCCGGGGCGTCCGTGGGGATAGGCGCGTGCCTGCCCCAGTGCGAGGACGTGCTCCGCACCGAGTATCCGGACGACTTCAAGATGGGCGGGGCCAACAGGGCCCACGTCGACATCATCACGCCCAAGTACGTCCGCGTGGTCATCGGCATCGACGACACCGACACCAAGGAGAAGGGCGCCTCGTGGGTCACCTCGCTGAAGATGGGGACCCGGTGCACCGTCGCGAAGTTCCTGGAGCACAAGATCATCCAGCTCAACCCCAACGTCCCCACCAAGACCACCAACTGCTGCTCCACGGCGGTGTCGTTCGCGGTCAAGGAGGAGGACGTGCCCGCGCTCATAGAGTACGCCGTCGACTTCGTGAGGAAGGAGTCGCTCTCCGACGGGAGCGTCGTCACCGTGTTCAAGGGCCTGAAGGTCCCCGAGCCCCTGAAGGAGTTCGGATGGAGCTGCAAGTCCGTCCTGTACAAGCAGGAGGACGCCATCCGCGCCGCCGAGGAGAACGGGGTCCAGATCATCAGCGTCACGGGGATGAAAGGCGTCATCGGGGCGGTCGCCGCCATAGGGTGCTTCGACCTCGGAGAGGAGGCTGCGGGGATTCCCGAGGACTCTCAGTGATCACATGGACTATCCGCGCATAATCTCGGACCCGATGTACTCTGTGTACCAGTCCCGCATAGAGAAGGAGGTCAGGGCGTACGAGATCCCCCAGCACATCGCCGTCATCATGGACGGGAACAGGAGGTACGCGAAGGAGGTGCTGGGCACCGACGACACCAACAAGGGGCACGAGATGGGCAAGTCCAAGCTCCGCGAGGTCCTGGACTGGTGCATCGACCTCGGCATAAGGTACCTGACGGTGTACGCCTTCTCCATGGAGAACTTCAACCGGGACGACACCGAGGTGGATTACCTCATGCATGCGCTGGCCTCGTCCCTCAGGGAGTTCGCGGCGGACAAGCGCATCCACGAGTACGAGGTGTCCATAAGGGTCATAGGCGACACGTCCCTGCTCCCGGATTATGTGGTGGACGCCATGAACGAGGCGTTGGAGAAGACCAGGGGCTACGACAGGTACCACCTCAACCTCGCGATAGCCTACAGCGGGCGCCACGACATAACCACGGCCGTCCGCAGCGTCGTCCAGGACGTCGTCGACGGGAAGCTCGCGATCGACGACATCGACGAGACCGTGTTCGGGAAGTACGTCTCCACCTTCGGCCTTCCGGACCCGGACCTGGTCATGCGCACGTCCGGGGAGATACGCATCTCCAACTTCCTGCTTTGGCAGATGGCCTACTCCGAGCTGTACTTCATAGACGTCTACTGGCCCGGATTCAGGTACATCGACCTGCTCAGGGCGATAAGGACCTATCAGCAGCGCCAGAGACGCTACGGGAAGTGAACGTGTCCCGCTCCGACATAATATTCCTCCACGCCCCGAGCGTATACGACTTCCGCAAGAAGCCCATCTTCTACGGGCCGGTCAGCGACGTGATCCCGTCCTCCCCGGTCTTCGAGATGTATCCGGTGGGGTTCATGACGATATCCTCCCACCTGGAGGCGGCGGGATTCAGGACGCGCATCGCGAACATCGCCGTCCAGATGCTGGCGAGCGATAGGTTCGACGCGGAGAGGAAGATCAAAGGCCTCGACGCGGACGTCTTCGCCATCGACCTGCACTGGATGCCCCACGCCCACGGCGCGCTGGAGCTCGCCAGGATCGTCAAGAAGCACCATCCGGAGGCCAAGGTGGAGCTGGGAGGGTTCACGTCGTCTTACTTCCACGAGGAGCTCATCGCCCGCCCCGAGGTGGACCTGGTCATGCGCGGGGACACCACGGAGGTCCCCACGGTCAGGATGATGGAGGCCCTCCAGCGGGGAGGCGACCTGTCGGAGATCCCGAACCTCACGTGGAAGGACGATTCAGGAAAAATACACGTCAATCCGCTAACGTATTCCCTCGATTCCCTAGACGAGGTCATATTCGACTACGGTACGATGATAAAGTGCACCATGCGCAACATGGACGTCAAGGGGGCGCTCCCGTGGTACGGCTGGGACAAGGTCCCCCTGACCTCGGTGTTCACCGTCAGGGGATGCTCCGTGAACTGCGCCGAATGCGGCGGCTCCCATTACGCCAACGCCCGCGTCGCCTGCAGGAAGGCCCCCGCGTTCAGAAGCCCCGAGAGGCTGGCCGACGACATGGAGATGATCCAGTCATATTTCGGGACCCCCGTCTTCATAGTCGGCGACCTGAGGCAGAACGGCATGGGGTACGCCGACCGCTTCCTGGAGGAGTGCAGGAGCAGGCGCATCAGGAACCACGTGGTCGTGGAGCTGTTCAACGGCGCCACCCCGGAATACTTCCAGAAGCTGGACAAGGCCTTCGAGGGAGGATGGTCGATAGAGTTCTCCCCCGACTCCCACGACGAGAAGGTCCGCTTCGCGCTCGGGAAGGGCTACACCAACGAGAACATAGAGAGGACCGTGGCGGCGTCGTTCAGGAACGGCTGCAGCAGGTTCGACCTGTTCTACATGAACGGCCTCCCGTTCCAGGACAGGGAGTCCGCCCTGGACAGCGCCCGCGCCGCGGAACGTCTTTGGGCGTCCGTCCGCAGGGACGACAGGCTGTTCATCTACAACGCGCCCTTCGCCCCCTTCGTCGATCCCGGCAGCCGCGCCTTCGAGGAGCCGGAGAAATGGGGGTACAGGCTCCGCGCCCGCACCCTCGAGGACCACAGGAGGCTGCTGGACAGCCCCTCGTGGAAGCACGTGCTCTCGTACGAGACGAAGTGGATGACCAGGGACGACGTCGCCGAGATCTCCTACGACGCGGCGCAGATCCTGGCCGAGAAGGAGTTCGGGGCGGGGCGCATCACCGAGCAGGAGTATCGGGACAGGCGCGAGAGGACGGAGTTCGCCAGGGAGCTGATGCACAAGGTGGACGCCATCATGGAGATCGGGGATCCGGAGGAGAGGGAGGCCCGCCTGTGGGAGACCAAGGACGAGGGCACCCGCATGATGAACTCCACCGTCTGCAACAAGAAGGACCTGGACTGGGAGACCGGGTCCATATGGAGCAACGCCCCCCGCATAGGGGTGACGCTGCTGAAGTCGTTCTTCAGAAGGCGATCGCCTTCCGCTCATCCTTCTGGACTTCTCGACCGCCCCGTCCACCGCGGCGATCATCGCCGACCTGAGCCCCATGTCCTCCAGCGCCCTGACGCCTTCGATGGTGGTCCCTCCCGGGGAGCAGACCTCGTCCTTGAGCTGGTCGGGGTGCTTTCCAGTCTCCAGCACCATCTTCGCCGCTCCGAGCATGGACTGGGCCGCCAGCCTGATCGAGTCCTTGCGGGAAAGGCCGTTGAGGACCCCCGCGTCGGCCATGGCGTCGATGATCATGTACATGAACGCGGGGGAGCTCCCGGCTATCCCGGTTATCGCGTCCATCTCGGACTCCGGGACCTCCACGGCGAGCCCCGTCGCGGAGAGCATCCTCTCCACCTCCTTCTTATCATCGCAGCCGAGGCCGGGGGAGCAGGCGTACCCCATGGCCCCCTCCAGCACCATGCAGCAGTGGTTGGGCATGACCCTGACGGCCTTGGCTCCGGGCGCCAGCTTCTCCAGCTTCTCCAGGGACAGCCCGGCGACCACGCTGATCAGGACCTTCCCTTTGATTTCCAGCTTCTGGGCGAAGACGTCCGGCACGTGCTTCGGCTTCACCGCGAGCACGAGGACGTCCGCATGCCTCGACATCTCCTCCGCGGTCTCGTAGGTCTTTATCCCGTACGCGTTCCCGACGCGGGCGCGGGTCCCCTCCGACGGGGCGCAGGCGAGGACGCCCTCCTTTGGGAAGACTCCCTCGGAGATCATCCCTCCTATCATCGCCTCCGCCATCTTTCCGGCCCCTATGAAGCCGATCGTCTTGTTCATGATGCCGAATCCCCGAGGCATTAGATAACCCGAACGGTGGATCCCGGGGCTTCTCGGCTTGTTTACTCATATATAAAATTATGCCAGTAACACGTCTTCATGTTTTATATATTAGGCCTATGGAACCTTTATGTACTAACAATTCATCGCCAAGACACAATGTCACTAATTGTGTACTACATGCCACTGGCAATCGTGAGCGTCATCGCTCTCGGTTTCGCCCCTCTGGCATGGTGGGTATCGAGGCTCATTCGTCCCTCGAAACCGACTCAGTGGATGGAGACAACCTATGAGTGCGGTTCAGAACCAATTGGTGAAGCGCATGTCCAGTTCAGATTCCAATATTACACGTTCGCGTTGATATTCGTGGTCTTCGATCTGGTTGCGACCTTCCTCATGATATGGGCGATCGCCTTCGGGGGTCTCTCGACGACGGCCTTGTCATTGATGGTGGTGTTCTTCGCTATTTTGATTCTGGGAGTGATATACGCTCTTAAGAAGGAGGAAACCGTATGGATATGAGCCTTTACCCTCATGCTGTAGCAATGAGTGCTGACGAGTTCATGTCGTGGTCCAACTCCATGATCAACAACCTTCTCAGCTCCGGCACCAAAAGGACCGTCGACGAGCTGACGGGTCCGATCTGGGCTTGGGCCATGAAGAACTCCATGCACCCTCTGCACTGGGGGCTCGCTTGCTGCGCTCTGGAGATGGCGGCCGCGTCCGCGCCCAGATACGATGCCGAGCGTCTAGGTATGATCTATCGTTCCTCGCCCAGGCAGACCGACATCCTTCTCGTCAACGGATGGATCTCCAAGAAGATCCGTCCCGACCTGAGGCGTCTGTACGAGCAGATCCCCAACCCCAAATGGGTCGTCGCCATGGGGGAGTGCGCCATTTCCGGCGGACCCTGGTACGACTCATACAACACCGTCCAGGGACTCGACCAGATCGTTCCCGTGGACTTGTACATACCCGGCTGTCCGGCCCGTCCCGACGCCATGATCGACGGCTTCATGCTGCTCCAGAAGAAGATCGAGAGCTACATGAGGAGAGGAGTCACCATGGAGGACTGAGGATGGACGCCGACGCAGTCAATCAGAAGCCGACGGTCGAGGAGATCGCCCAGGCCCTTCCCGCCAAGTTCCCTTGCGTCGAGGTCACCAAGACCGCCGTCCGCAGGGTGCACGCGAAGGTCCCCAGGGAGCACATCTTCGCCGTCTGCAAGTACATCCACGACAACCTCACCTTCGAGCACTGCTCCATCGTGATGGGGATCGACTACATCGACCACATGTCGACCGTGTACATCCTCACCAACTATTACACCGGCACGGCCATCGAGCTCACCGTCGACATCCCCGTCGACGACCTCCACGTGGACTCCGTCACCCCCATCTGGGAGGGCGCGAACTGGCACGAGAGGGAGACCTGGGAGCTTTTCGGCATCGTCTTCGACAACCACCCCAAGCTCGAGAGGCTACTCACGCCCAAGACCTACGAGTTCTTCCCCTTCAGGAAGTCCTACAAGCTCAGGGGGTGGGAATGATGTCCGATTCAATAGTGCCCGTCAAAGAGATCGAAGAGAAAGCGGAGAAGATGGAAACCGACAAGATGTGGGTCATCATGGGTCCTCAGCACCCGTTCTCCCACGGACTGTGGACCTTGAAGGTCAAGCTCGACGGAGAGATCGTCACCGACGCCGAGCCCATAGTCGGATACCTCCACCGCGGATGGGAGAAGGAGACCGAGAACAGGACCTACCCCAAGATCATCCCCATGGCGGACCGTCTCTGCTACGCCGCGTCCATGACGTACACCCACCTGTACTGCATGACCGTCGAGAAGGCCCTCGGGATTGACATTCCTGAGAAGGCGAAATACATCAGGATAGTCGCCGACGAGGTGTGCCGTATCAACTCGCACCTCATGTGGCTCGCGGCCGTCGGTACCGACCTCGGAAACCTGACCGTGTTCCTCTGGTGCATGAGGGAGAGGGAGTTCTTCCTCGACCTCAACGTCAAGCTCTGCGGAGCCAGGATGACCACCAACTACCCCCGTATCGGAGGGGTCAGGAACGACACCACCGAGCTCTTCGACAGGGACATCATAAGGACCGTCGAGAGGTTCGAGAAGGCCCTCTGGGACATCATCTACCTGATAGACGACTCGTCCATCTTCGTGTCGAGGATGAAAGGGATCAGCTACATCACCCGCGAGCAGGCGGCCAACGTCGGCCTTACCGGGCCCGCGATGAGGGGATGCGGAGTCGACTTCGACCTCCGCCGCGACGATCCCTACGACAACTACGACAAGATCGACTTCGAGGTCCCCGTCCTCCAGGAGGGAGACAGCTACTCCAGGTACATGATCCGCGTCGAGGAGATGTTCCAGTCCTGCGAGATCATAAAGCAGGCCGTCAACAAGATCAAGGCCATCGGGAAGAACGCCCCGTACAGGCTCAAGGTCCCCAGCAGGGTCCCCGCCGGAACGTCGTTCTCCAAGCTCGAGGACCCCCGTGGCGAGTCCATGATGTACCTCGTGTCCGACGGAACCGACAAGCCCTACAGGCTCAAGGTCCGCAGCCCGATATTCGTGAACGTATCCTCCGCCAAGCTTCAGTCGGTGGGGGTCAGGGTGGCGGACGTCCCCGCCGTGCTGGCCCAGATCGACATGTGCCTCGGGGAGACCGACAGGTGATTCCACATGGTAGAATACACCGGCTTGTCCGAGTTCATATGCGGGAATCCCAACTGGGTCTACCCGAACCCCATGCTCAACGAGTACTGCCCCTTCGACTCCTACAACCTGGCCTACGACCTGGCCTACAAGGTTTGGGAGATACTCGGAGGGACCATCGCCTGGCTGGTCAACCTGATCTGGCCCGGCAACCCGATATCCACCTGGCTGGTGGACGACCCCACCGTGGTCCTGTTCGCCATGCTCATCTTCATGCTTCTCATCTTCATGGTGGCCTTCGTCAACGTCCTGATAGTGTTATGGATGGAGCGTAAGGGCCTCGGAAGGATGATGGACAGAAGAGGAACCATGGTGGGTATGAAAGGGTTCCTCCAGTGCGTCGCGGACGGTCTGAAGACCTTCCTCAAAGAGAACACCCTGCCCAAGAAGATCGATAAGATGACCTACATGTGGACCGTCTCCCTCATCGTGGGACTGTCCGTCCTGGTCGCATGCATGGTGCCCCTGTCCTACAGGTGGTACGTCGTCGACTACGACTCCGGTCTTCTCATCATCATGGCCTTCTTCGCCCTGGCGCCGTTCTTCATCCTGGTGTCCGGGTGGTCGCAGAACAACAAGTACTCCCTTATCGGAGGAATGAGGGCGGCCGAGCTGATGATCTCCTACGAGGTCCCGATGCTCATCATGATCGCCACCACCGCGCTTCTCGCCGGCAGCTTCAACATCGGCGACATAGTGTACGCCCAGAACGACTCGCTCTGGTACTTCATACCCCAGGCGCTCGGATTCGTCGTGTTCTTCTTCTGCGCTACCGCAGAGGCGGAGCGTGTCCCGTTCGACATCGCCGAGGCGGAGGCCGAGCTGGTCGAAGGATGGCAGACCGAGTACGCCGGAATGAAATGGGGACTCATCATGCTGGGAGACTACCTCAGGGGTACCGTCTCCTGCGGAATGGTCGTCATCATGTACCTCGGCGGATGGACCCTGCCCTTCCTCGGAGACTTCTCCCAGTTCACCATCGAGGGCTCCACCGGAATCGGCTACCTGCTCGCCTGGCTTCCCATGCCTGAGCTGGTGTTCATCCTGAAGTCCTACCTCGTGTTCTTCTTCATGATCCTGGTCAGGTGCGCCCTGGCTCGTGTCAGGACCGACCAGATCCTGAACATAGGATGGAAGGTGTTCATGCCTCTGGCGGTGATCAACTTCGTCATCGTCGTCGCCCTGAGACTCGGAGGTGTTATGTGATGGACGAGTCCAAGCTCAAATACATTAACAAGTACACCAAGATCGAGGGCGGCAAGCAGGCCAAGCCCTACAAGACCAAGAGCCTGGCCAAGAGCCTGTGGATCGTCAAGCCCAACTGGACCGTCTTCAAGCTCTTCTGCAAGACCGTGGCCCACAAGCCGGTCACCGTCCTGTACCCCTACGAGAAGGAGTGGGTGCCGGAGAACTACCGCGGACGCCCCGGTCTCAGGTTCGACAAGTGCGTGTCGTGCGGAATGTGCGTCCGCATGTGCCCCACTTCGTGTATCAAGCTGATCGAGGTCAAGGATGACGACGGGAACCCCGTCATGAGGCCGCAGGTCAACATGGGCAGATGCGCCATGTGCGGATACTGCGCCGAGTACTGCCCCGTCGACGCCATGACCGTCACTCCCGAGTACGAGATCGCCGAGTACACGAGATACGACCTCCTCTACGGGCCCAGAAGGCTCCACTACGAGGGCACCACCCCCGGGATGGAGGTCAAACTGGAGGTCACTCTTCCCTCCGACATCGAGAGCGGGAACCCCGAGAGGAGGCGCCTGCTGTTCGAGATCGACAGGCCCGAGCTGACCGACAGCAAATGCATCGGATGCAAGAAGTGCGCCAAGGTCTGCCCCGTCAACGCCATCGAGATGGAGGAGAAGGGAGTCAACGACAAAGGAAGGCCGATTCTTCGTCCGAAGATCGACACCGGCAAGTGCATATGCTGCAGCAACTGCGTGGACGACTGTCCCAAGGGCGCGCTTGCCATCAAGGAGGTGCTCTGATGGGCGCAATCATCGATCTGCTGAGCGACATCTGGTGGGGCCTCAGGGACTTCATGTACTACTGCCTGGACAACCTGGACCTCTGCGCGTTCCTGATTCTCGCGGCCATCGCCGTCCTGGCGGCCATCTACGTCGTCACGGACAAGGAGGTCGTCCACAGCGCGTTCTATCTCGCGCTCGTGTTCCTGTGCATCGGGTTCGTGTACTTCTTCCTGGAGGCGGAGTTCATTGGAGTCATCCAATTGCTAGTCTACGTCGGAGCCATCACCATCCTGTTCGCGTTCAGCATCATGCTTACTAGAAGGAAGATAATGCTAAAAGGAGAGGATGCGGATGAATAAGAGAGTCGCTATAGGCGCCGGAGTGGCGGTCGTGCTGCTTCTGGTCCTGGCCGCGGGAGTCTATTCCGTGGACTGGAGCAAGCAGAACTCCAGCGACGCTCCCCACGAGATCCCCACCTTCCCCACCGACGACGATGACAGCATCTGGGCCGACGATGACAAGACCCAGCTGAAGCACAACAGCCTTGCCTACTCGATCTTCGAGAAATACGGCATGATACTGGTTCCGCTCGCCATCCTCATGTTCGGCGCGATGGTCGGAGGAGTCTGCATTTCGAGAGAGGAGGTAGAGGGCGAATGATACCGTTCGAGTTCTTCCTCATACTCGGAGCCATACTGTTCGTCATAGGCGCGTACGGCGTCATGACCAAGAGCAACGCGATCATAGTGCTGATGTGCATCGAGCTCATGCTCAACGCCGCCAACATCAACTTCGTCGCATTCGGCGCGTACAACGCCGACGTGATGGGCCAGACCTTCGTCGTCATGTCCATCTCCGTCGCAGCCGCCGAGGTCGCCGTCGGAATCGCCATCCTGCTCAACGCGTACAAGCTAAGGAAGACCACGGAGCTCACGGATGCCGAGCTCACTTCGCTGAGGTGGTAAGCATGATAGAGTACACCTGGCTCATTCCGTTCGTCCCGATGCTCTGCTTCGTGCTCATCGGGATCTTCGGTCAGAAGACCCCCCAGAAGGGAGGCTACATAGCCATCGCAGGCGCCGCCTTCTCCTTCATACTCTCCGCCGTCATAGCTTACGAGTATCTCACCGGGACCACCTACCCCGAGCCCGTGACGGACTCGATCCGCTGGTTCGCCATCGGTGACGTCCAGCTCAACCTCGGATACTACGTGGACGGCCTCACCTGCATGATGATGCTGTTCTCCTCGTTCATCTCCATGCTCATCTTCATCTACTCTGTAGGTTACATGGGCGACCAGGAGGGAAGGAGGAAGAGGTACTACGCCGAGGTCTCCATGTTCCTGAGCGGCATGCTCGGGCTCATCGTCTCCAGCAACTTCCTCGAGATGTTCATCTTCTGGGAGATCATGGGACTGTGCTCCTACCTGCTCATCGGGTTCTGGTCCTTCAGGCACCCCGAGGGAGACGCCGCGTCCGCCAACGCCGCATCCGCGGCCAAGAAGGCGTTCCTCGTCACCCGTTTCGGAGACGTGTGCCTCATGGGTGGACTGTTCGTCCTCCTCTACGCATTCAAGAGCCTCGACTTCGTCGACCTCTTCAACCCCGCCAACATCGAGGCGGTCAACCCCGACACCCTCACCCTCGGAATGCTCCTGTGCTTCGGAGGAGTGATCGGAAAGAGCGCGCAGTTCCCTCTGCACGACTGGCTCCCTGACGCGATGGCCGGTCCTACCACCGTCTCGTCTTTGATTCACGCCGCGACCATGGTCAAGGCCGGAGTCTACCTCGTCGCGAGGGGATACCCCCTGTTCATCCAGAACCCCGACGTCATGCTGTTCGTCGGAATCATCGGAGGATTCACCGCGTTCTTCACCGCCACCATGGCGCTCAACAACATGAACATAAAGAGGGTCCTGGCGTACTCCACCCTCTCCCAGCTCGGGTACATGATCATGTCCCTCGGAGCGGGAGGATACCTGTTCGCCCTCGGAATGGATTCCGGCGACGCCGCCCTCATGGCAGCCGGAACCGCCGGGTTCATCGCCGGATGCTTCCACATGATGAACCACGCGTTCTTCAAGGCGCTTCTCTTCATGTGTTCCGGATCCGTCATCCACGCGGTCGGAACCGAGGACATGCGCCAGATGGGAGGACTGCGCAAACAGATGCCCATCACGTCGATCACCATGCTGCTCGGATCCCTGTCCATCGCCGGATTCCCCTTCTTCAGCGGATTCTGGTCCAAGGACCTCGTGATCGAGGCGGCCTTCGAGGCAGGGGACCACAACATCCTGTTCATGGTGATGTGGGTGCTCGCGATCATCACCGCCTTCATGACGGCCTTCTACATGTTCCGCATGTGGTTCATGACCTTCATGGGCGAGAAGGGTCACGCTACCCAGCACGCGGCTGACCACGGCCACGGGGAGTCCCCCTGGAGCATGGCCGGTCCGCTCTGCGTCCTCGCGGTCTTCGCCGTCGTCAGCGGATTCTTCATAATGTTCGGGCTCGACAGCATGCTGTCCTTCACGTTCCTCGGAACCGAGTTCCAGGTCGGAGGCGGACACGCCGAGGCCTTCGAGTATTTCGAGGAGCTCTTCACCAACCCCTACACCTACCTGACCATCGTCCTGGCGCTTCTCGGTATCTTCATAGCGTACCTCATGTACGCCAAGAAGTCCGTCAACCCCGGAAGGTTCAACAGGGACGGAAACTCGATCCTTTACAAGGTGCTCACCAAGAGATGGGGATTCCCGGACCTGTACAACCAGCTCTCCTGGAAGCTAGGATACGGTATCGCGCGCGGAGTCGACTTCGTCGACAGGCAGGTCGTCGACGGGACCGTCAACGGTCTCTCCGGCGCCGTGGTCGGCGGAGGAGAAGCCGTCAGCAGGGCTCAGACCGGAGACGTCCACGACTACACGTCGGTCGTCCTTCTGGGCATCGCGGCGCTCTCCGTGCTGTTCATCGTAATAACCAAAGTAATGGGAGGTATCTGAGATGGATTTCCCAATCCTTTCACTGCTCGTGCTGATCCCCCTCATCGGAGCGGTCTTGACCCTCTTCATGGGCGGTTCCAGACAGAGAATGGCCAAGATGGTCGCCGGGGCGTTCTCCCTGATCACCCTGCTGCTCGCCATCCTGGTCGTGTTCAGCAACGACGACTTCGGGGCGCTCTCGGAGAGCTACACATGGATAAAGACGGGCTTCATCACCATCAGCTTCTCGCTGGCGGTGGACGGCCTCAGCGTGCTGATGGTCTTCCTTACCGCTCTGCTGGTGCTCCTGGTGGTCATATTCTCCGCCGAGGCCGAGGAGGTCGAGGGAGACAGGCCCAACTACTTCCACACGCTGCTCCTGGCGATGGAGGTCGGACTCATGGGAGTCTACACGGCGTCGGACTACTTCCTGTTCTACGTCATGTGGGAGGTCACCCTCATACCCATGTACTTCATGATCTCCTGGTACGGAGGACCTCGCAGGCACTACGCCGCGATCAAGTTCTTCATCTACACCCACGTCGCCTCGCTGGTCATGCTGATCGGTATCTTCGCCATGGGATTCAAGGCGGCGGAGATCACCGGAGGGTCCATCGACTTCTCCTTCGCATCCATAGCCGCCGCGATGCAGGGCGCCAACGAGGGCTTCCAGGCCCTGGTGTTCGCGCTCCTGTTCTTCGGATTCGCGGTCAAGATGCCCGCCGTTCCCTTCCACACTTGGCTGCCGGACGCCCATACCGAGGCGCCTACCGGAGGATCCGTCCTCCTGGCCGGAGTCATGCTGAAGATGGGTTCCTACGGTATCATACGCATCTGCCTCGAGGCGCTCCCCGCCGGAGCCCAGTACTGGCAGTGGGTCATCATCGTGATCGGACTCGTGTCCATCGTCTACGGCGCCTACGCGTGCATCGCGCAGAAGGACCTCAAGAAGATGGTCGCGTTCTCGTCCATCAGCCACATGGGAATGGTCATGCTCGGAATCGGATGCCTGAGCTACGCCGGAATCACCTTCGCGGTGTTCCAGATGTTCGCTCACGGTCTGATCACCGGAATCCTGTTCATGGTGTGCGGTATGACCGGGCACAAGGTCGGGACCAGGGAGATCCCTCTCCTGGGCGGTCTCGCCGGAAGGATGCCCGTCTATGCCACCTTCATGATGTTCGGATTCATGGCTTCCCTCGGACTTCCCGGACTCATCGGATTCTGGGGAGAGTTCCCGATCATCTATGCGTTCTACGAGTTCATCGTCGCGAACGACATGATCTGGCTCCTCCTGTTCTGCATGCTGTCCCTCATGCTCACCGCAGGGTACTACCTGTGGGCCATGCAGAGGACCCTGTTCGGACCCGAGACGACCAAGATCGACCTCACCCATGCGCACGACGTCAGCAAGTCCGAGTTCGCGGCCATGGCCGTGCTCTGCGTGCTCGTCGCGTTCTTCGGAATGTGGCCCGACGCCGCCCTGCAGTTCATCGAGCCCTACACCCAGGGCCTCGCCGCTATCGTGGGGGTGATCTGATGCTGATGGATTTCACTTCAATATTCGGAGACTACACCGCAGTCGCCCCCATGATATTCCTCATGGTCGCGGCCCTCATCCTTCCCGGGGTGCATCTCGTCGGGAAGAACAGGACCGCCACATGGGCGGTCGCGCTCGTGATGGTCATAATATCGATGCTCGTCAACGCCGTGATGCTCTACGACGGATACGTAGGCACCACGCTCGGAATGGTCGCCTACAACGCCTACTCCGGACTCATGATACTGCTGTTCCAGATCGTGCTGTTCCTGGCCGTCGTGGTGTCCAACGCCAGCGTCGAGACCACCAGGTTCAACGTCGGAGCCTACTACGCCCTGCTTTCCGCCGCGGCCACCGGCATGATGTTCGTGGCGGAGTCCAGCGACCTCCTGATGATATTCGTCGGAGTGGAGCTGACCAGCATATCGTCCTACGCGCTCGTGTCCATGAAGAGGAACGACGCCAGGTCCGCGGAGGCCGCCGTGAAGTACGTCATCATCGGAGGCATGTCCACCGCCCTGACTCTCTACGGTATCTCCATGCTGTACGGGCTCGCGGGAACCACCAACATCGCCGAGATAGCCGAGACCACCCGCATCGGAGGGGTCACCTTCCTGTTCGGAGTGGCCATGGTCAGCATGATAGCCGGTTACGGGTTCAAGATCGCCGCGGTGCCCTTCCACATGTGGGCGCCCGACGTGTACGAGGGAGCGGCCACGCCCGTGTCCCTGTTCCTCGCCACCGGATCGAAGAAGATGGGTCTCAGCGTCTTCTTCCAGATCTTCCTGATAATGTTCGTGTCCGGAACCGCCTGCGCGGCCATCGCCGGACCCGAGGTCCAGTATCTGTTCGCCATAATCGCCGCGGTCACCATGACCGTCGGAAACATCGTGGCGATCGCGCAGAACAACATCAAGAGGATGCTCGCGTACTCCTCCATCGCCCAGGCAGGGTACATACTCATCGTCATGGCCGTGATGTCCGAGTACGCTCTGAGCGCCGGCCTGTTCCACATGTTCACCCACGTGTTCATGAAGGGCGGGGCGTTCCTCGTGGTGGGCGCGCTCATCTGCGCCGGCGTCGGCGAGAAGATCTCCGACTACAGGGGGCTCGGAAAGAGGGCTCCCCTCATGGCGGCCGCGATGATGCTGTTCCTGTTCTCGCTCGCAGGTATTCCGCCCCTCGCGGGATTCACCTCCAAGTTCTTCCTGTTCTCCTCCACCCTCGGTGTCGGAGCCGCAGGAGACCTCGCCGTGAACTCCCAGTGGGTCTGGCTCGCCTTCATAGCGATACTGAACTCCGCCATATCCCTGTACTACTACGCCAGGGTCGTCAAGGCCATGTACGTGGACAGGGGAGAGGCTGTCGAGAAGATCAAGGTCCCCAAGGCGTTCGTCTTCGCCATCGTGCTCTGCATCGTGGCGGTCGTCGTCCTGGGAGTCTACCCCCAGCTGCTCTTCGACCTCTGCGAGACCGCGGCCCACACGCTGCTTCTCTGAACCTTTCGAAGAAACCTCTTACCCCTCCCTAGGGAGGGGGTTCCCATGTTCTTCGCTCCGATTCGTGGAGTTTTTTTAATATCAAAAACAATCAGCGGAGGCCGAACGCGCCCGTGATCGAGCCGAATACGAGCAGGAAGATGACTATGGATACGGCGGTGCCGACAGCCAGTCCTAGGGCCGCGCCCATGACGGAGCTCGGCACCAGTTCCTCGCTGTCCTTGTCCGCGATGTATATGCCGAACACCGCGACCACGGCGGCGACGAGGCCGGTGACCAGTCCCGGGACGGAGCCTATGAAGGACACCAGGAAGGAGATCCCGAAGGCCTGGTTCTTGCTGAGCCCCTTCCTTCTCTCCGTCACGGCCTCCTTCTCGAAAGAGGGGTCGACCTTCCATCCGCATGCCGGGCAGAATCCGACCCCTTCAGGGATACGCACCCCGCATCCTCCGCAGAACATGTCATCGTCATTCGGTTTGATATTTAAAACGATGTCTAGGCGGCCGTCGGCCCAGCATGGCAGTCCAGAATGCCTGGTTAAAGCCAATGATTAAGTAGTGTCCGATAATGTGGGAATGATGGCTGAGCCATGGCACTCTAGTATCGATGAAGAACTCGCCGATTGCGAAAGGCTGATGGCGGAATCTCTCGTATTCGGTAACAGAGAACTGACCGAGATGTGCCGCTATGTCGTGTCCTCAGGCGGCAAGAGGCTGAGGCCGGCCCTTTGCATTCTGTCCTACCGCGCATGCGGCGGCGAGGACCCTAGCATCCCGGTCAAGATAGGCTCGGCTTTCGAGATCGTCCACAGCGCCAGTCTCATCCATGACGACATCAACGACCAGGGCGAGATCCGCAGGGGACGCAAGACGCTCCACAAGGAGTACACGCTCACAAAGGCCATAGTCGCGGGCGACTGCATGTTCACCGTCGGCTTCCGCCTGCTGGCCAGCGTCAAGTCCAAGATAGTGGGGTACATCGTCGAGGCCTCCGGGGCCATGGGGGAGGGGGAGTTCGTCCAGAAGGACAACGAGCATTTCTCCAAGGTCACCGAGGAGGACTACATGCACATAATCTCGGGGAAGACCGCCAAGCTCTTCGAGGCCTGTGCGAAATCCGGGTCCTACATGGCAGGAGGAACCGAGGAGGAGGTAGAGACCATCGGCAGATTCGCCCATGACCTCGGCCTCGCGTTCCAGATTGTCGACGACGCCCTGGATGTGACCGGGGACCCCCACAACACCGGCAAGGCCGTCGGAACCGACCTCCTCGAGGGGAAGCCCACGCTCCCCGTGATATACGCCATGCAGGACGAGGTCCACGGCGCCGAGATTCGCGAGCTCTTCGAGAGGCCCTTCATCGAGCGCGAGGACGTCGTCAAGACGCTGAACCTGATATCCCGCACTGATTCCATCAAGAGGTGCATGGACAAGGCTCGCGAGCTCGTCGAGGGCGCATTGTCCTATCTGGGTCCGATTCCGGAGTCCAGGTACAAGGAATCCCTGAAGTCCCTCGCCCGCTTCGTGGTGGACCGTGACAGGTGACTCCCATGGCAGAGAAGGTAGATGTCCTGGTCGTGGGTTCCGGTCCCGCCGGAAGCACTGCGGCCATGTACGCCGCCAAGGCCGGCGCCGACGTCATGATGATAGAGAGGCGCTCCGCGGTCGGTTCTCCCGTGAGATGCGGCGAGTACATGCCTTCCAACGGGGAGATCGTCAAGATGTTCCCCAATCTGACCGACGAGGACTCGCTATTCGACGTCCCCAAGAGGCTGGTCTGCAAAGAGACCCTCGGAATCAAGCTGGTCGACCCCAAGGACAAGGTCACCCTTCTGGACATGCCCGGATACACCATAGACAGGGACGTCTTCGACGGATACCTCGCCGACCGCGCGGTCGAGGAGGGTGCCAGGCTGGTCACGGGATGCTCCTTCGACAAGATCGACGGTGGCATGGCCAGGACGTCCCAGGGGGACATAGCGTACAAGGTGATAATAGGCGCAGACGGACCCGGGTCCAGGGTCGCCAGAAGCCTGGGGCTGTCCAGGAACAGGAACCCGTATCCGGCGGTCACCGCCCAGGTGAAGGGGGATTTCGAACCTTACCTGTACATGTTCTTCGGCGACATCGCTCCCGGCGCATACAGCTGGATCATACCCAAGGACGGCCGCGCCAACGTCGGAGTGGGATGCTCCCCCAGATTCTCCAACGGCAAGGTGACCGAGTATTTCGACAGGTTCGCCGAGAAGCGCGGATTCCAGGAGCATTCCCGCGTCCAGGGAAAATACGTGCCCAGCGAGGGCCCGGTCCCCAGGACGGTCTCAGGCGACGGGATGCTCGTGGGCGATTCGGCGGGACAGGTCATCTCCGTCAACGGAGGCGGAATCCCGCTGGCGATGATAGCCGGCCGCATAGGCGGCACCGTGGCCGCGGCGAAGGCCGCCGGAACAGGCTCCCTCGAGGATTACGAGACCCAATGGAGGCGCATAATGGACAAGCCTCTGAGAACGGCCGCCTTCAACAAGAGGCTTGCCGACACGTTCGCGTTCAGGTCCGAGAGGAGCACCGCGCTCTGCATGTCGATCCTCGGCAAGCGCAGGCTCAACAAGCTGATCAGGTGCCAGAGCCTCTTCCCGTGATCGCTTCTTCATCTTGTAGGATTTCAGAGCGGATCCGCATATGGGGCAGTCGGGCATGTCGGTCTCGTACCTCTTCCCGCATCCGACGCACCTGTAGCCCCATTTCAGGACCTTCTTTATGCCCTTCATCCCCACTGCGCGGAACCCGATCCCCATCGAGGAAGCCACGTTCTGGATGGAGTAATCGTCGGACCATATGGTGCCCTTGACGTCCAGCGCCAGCGCGAGGACGCTCTTGTCCACGGGCGACAGCCTTCCCGCGTCTCCCGTCCTGACGGACGCCTCCTCCACCGCGGCCAGCGACTCCTTGGAGCATTCCATGACGTTGATCATGCTCTCCCAGAGCGACAGGCGGGGGTCCCCGTACTTCTCCAGCTCCCGTATGACGCCGGGCGGGCAGACGTGGTCCTCCTCCGGCAGGGAGTCCATCGAGAAGAATGCGGAGCTGTCCAGGACTATCATCGGTCATCCCATGTTCTTCGCCTGGGACTCTATCCACTTGCGGATGTCGTCCTTGCGGGTGCTCCCGATGCCGAAATACTCCGAGAACTTCTTGGTGGTGGTGAGCTCCTTGGTCTGTCCGCTCTTCTTGGCGGACACGAATCCCATCTCTATCAGCTCGTGGACGTCGTCGTAGGTGCGGGGCCCCCTGGTCTTGAAGAGCTCCGACTGCAGGACGGGCTGGTTGTACGCTATGGTGCTCAGGGTGCGCATCATCCCCGGGGTCATCTCCGCCTTGGAGAAGGTTCCGGCGCACTCGGCGTACTCCGTGCGGAGCATCATCCTGTACTCGCCGCCGATCTTGGCTATCATTATCGCCGACTCCCTGACGTCGTAGTCCCTGCGCAGGTCCACCAGGGCGGTGCGGACCTCCTCCTCGGTAAGCCCGGTCTTCTCGGCCATCTCCGATATGCGGAGGTTGTCCGCCGCCGAGAACAGGGCGGCCTCCACGGCTGCTTTGGCGTTCATTGGGTGCCTCCCGCATCCACGACGGTTCCCGACGCGGAGTCGTTCTTGATCTCCAGGTGGATCGGGCCGCCGGGGAGCTCTTCCTGCCATACGTCTATGAGGCCGTCCCTCACCAGGTGAAGGAGGGCTATGAAGACCGTCAGGTTGTCGTTCCTGTCCGGCCCGTACAGCTCCTCTATGTCCAGCTGTCCGGCCCCCATCTTCCTGATCCTGTTCCAGACGGCCTCCACGGCCCTCTCGTCGTCCTCCTCGTGGGCCTTGTTGTCGAACTTCTTGGAGGGCTCCTTGGCGCGGATGGCCTCGCGGACGCGCTCGCGCTCCTTGTAGATCTCCATCTCCCTCCTGGCGTCCTCGAACGCGTCGATGAGCTCGATCATGGTGACCGGGCGGACCGGCTCCCTGCGGTAGACCTCCCTGAACTCGACGTCCGGGACGGCCATCGGCTCGTAGTCGAATCCGGGATCCTCCATCTCGTAGTCGAACTCCGGCTCCGGAGGGGGCTCGGACCTCTCGCGGGTGGTGTCGGATTGGAGCTTGAGGATCTTCCATGCCATGAACACCAGCTTTCCCGCGACTATCATGTCGAAGTCGTCGTCCTTCACCTTCTCGGTGTAGAGCCTTGCGAACTCGGAGAGGTCTATCTCCCAGGGGTCTATGCCCCTGTCCAGGACCAGGCTGAACACCGAGCGTATCGCCTCGTCCACCGGGTCCTGGAGCCTCTCCCCGGAATCGGTCTGGGCGAGGATGTCCATGTACGCCTCGATCTTCCTGTAGGTCTCCTCGTCCTCGGTGAGGGCCTTGTGGAACAGGAGGTGCTGCTCGAGCTCGGAGGCGTCCCTCATCCCTCCGCCTCCTTCTGCCGCCTCAGGGCCTCCTCCTCATATCCGGAGACCTCCGCGATGTCCGGCTGCATTATGACCTTGCTGATCCCGCTGGGGGGCCTGGTGACGCCTATGAGGTGGTCCGCCAGGGCCAGGGTGACCTTCCTGAGTGAGACCTGGATGAACTGGGCCTTCGCGGAGCTCTCCTTGACCCTCTTGGCCACCATCTCCGCGTTGACGGAGTCCAGGAACATGTCCACCTCGTCCAGGACGTAGAACGGGGACGGCTGGTACTCCTGGATGGCGAAGATGAACGAGAGCGCCGTCAGGGACTTCTCCCCTCCGGAGAGGGCCTCCAGCCTCAGGAGCTTCCCGTTCTTGGGCTTGGCGTTTATCATCAGCCCGCCCGCGAAGGGGTCGTCCTCGTCGTCCAGGCCCATGAACGCCTCCCCTCCGCCGGAGAGCTGGGCGTAGATGGCCTTGAAGTTCTCGTTGACGGCGTCGTAGGACTTCATGAACAGCCCCTTCTTCTTCGCAGACAGGTCGTCCATGAGGGCGTTGAGCTCGTTGATGCGGGCGTTCAGGGTGGACGTGTCGGACATGAGGCTGTCGTAGCGGCTCTTGGTGGAATCGTAGTCCTCGATGGACCTGAGGTTGACGTTGCCCAGGTCGGCTATCGTCTTCTCGAATCCCTTGATCCTGCGCTTGAGCTCCTCCTCGGACGGGATCGGCTCCGGAACCGGGACGGTTATCGCGTCCACGGCGGCCTTGTACTCCCTGACGTTGGCCTCCGCCTGGATGGCCTGGGCCCTGTAGCTCTCCTTGATGGAGGTCTTGGTCTCGATGTCCCTGGACTTCTCGCGGATGTCGGCCTCCAGGGAGCTCTTGCGGTCGGACAGGGCCTCCTTCTTCTTGCGGAGGTCCTCTATGCCGCCCTCCATCTCCGCCTCTATCCTGCGCAGGGCGTCCAGGTCCAGCTTGATGCGGTCCGCCGCCTCCGAAGCCAGCCTGATGGTCTCCTCGTCGTCGGCGATGGCGCGGACGGCGGAGTCGAGCTGGACGGCATAGGAATCGTTCTGCTTCGCCAGGCCCTCGGACTCGGTCTTCATCCTGTCTATCTCCAGGGTGGTGTCGGATATCTTCTTCCCGAGGCCGAATATCGCGTCGCGGACGGCCTGCATGCGGCTCTGAAGCTCCACAGGGGCTATCTCCGCGATGCGGGCCTTGATCCTTTCCTTCTCGTCGGTGACGGAGTTGAATTCGGCCTCCGCATCGGCATGGGTTCTGCGGGCCTTCTCCAGGGCGTCCGCGGCCTTCTCCGCCCTCTCCTTGCATGACTTGAGGGCGGCCGCCATCTCGGACCTGGTCTTCTCCAGCTGGGATATGCGGCCGTTCGCCTCCGCGATCTTCTCCCTGGCCTCCGCTCCGGAGGAGCTGGCCATCCTCAGCTCGTCGCCCAGCCTGCGGTATTCGTCCCTGGCGGCGCGGAGGTCGTCGCGGACGGAGTCCAGCGCGTCCTTGGCCTTCCTCAGCCTCTCCCCCGCCTCGGCGAGCTTGTCCTCGGAGGCGGCGCCGAACTTGAGCATGTTCTGCTGGCTCACGGTCCCTCCGACCATGGCTCCGGACGCCTCGATGATCTCTCCCTGGAGGGTGACGATCCTGATTCCGCCCATTATGCGGCGGGCGGTGTCCATGTCCTTCACGACGAGGGTGTCGGAGAGCACGTACCAGAAGACGTTGTAGTACTTCTTGTCGAAGTCTATCAGGTCGATTGCGAATCCCACGGCGTCCTTCTGGCTCATCAGAGCCTTGGCCCTGGGCTTCCCGGTCATCATCTTGGTGATCGGCAGGAACGTGACCCTTCCGAGCCTCTCCCTCTTCAGGTAGCTTATGGCGTCGGCGGCGACCTGGTCGTCGTCCACCACGACCGCCTGCATCTTCCCTCCGGCCGCCACGGACAGGGCGGTCTCGTATTCCTTCTCGACGCTGGCCAGCTCCTGGACGGTCCCGTGGATGCCTTTCATGGCACCCTTGTTCCTGAGGGACAGTATGGCCTCCACCGCGACGCTTCCGCGGTTGGCCTTCTCCGAGGCCTTCTTGTCGATCTGTATGGCGTTGTACTCGGACTCCCTCTTGCGGTAGGCCGCCTCCAGCTCCGCTTCCTGCCTCTCCAGCTCCGCCTCCCTCTTCTTGACGGCTCCCATGCGGTTCTGGATGTCGGTCAGGTCGGGGCCGGACTCCGCCTTCATCTGGGACAGGTCCCATTTGGCGTCCTTGATCTCGAAATCTATGGTGTTGGCCTTCTCGGACTGCGTGCTGAGGGCGTTGGACGCCTCCTCGTTCTCGGATTCGGCCTTGGCCAGCGCGGCGGACGCCTCGCGGAGCCTCTCCGAGCTCTCGGCCGACTCCGCGTCCACGGCTTCCAGCCTCTCCTGGAGCTGCTTGTGCTCCCCTCCCGCCTCCGACAGCTTCCTGGATATCTCGTTCTCCTCGCCCTCGGCATTCCTAAGGTCGGATTTCAAGGAATCCAGGGTGACGGACAGCGAGCGCATGGACTCGTCGAGGCCGGCGATCTCCTCCTTGTTGGCGGCTATGCTCTCCTCGTAGGACTCCTTGAACCCCCTTCTCTCCTCGAGGTCCTCCTCGGCCGTCTCCTTCTCGTGCCTCTTGGTGGCCAGGTCGATCCTCGCGTCGTCGATCTTGGACTTGATCTCCCTGTATTCCGGCCCGATCCTGGAGGCGATCTCGGCCTCCGTGTCGCGGATGGCGCCCTCGGCCTCGAGCACGCCCTTCTCCATTTCGGCTCTTTCCTCGATGCATTTTTTGATATCGGCCTCGGCCTTCTCCAGGCTCTCCGTCAAGGACGCGGACTTGGCCTCCTCTATCTGCAGCCTGCGGACGGCCAGCTGCATGTTGGCGACGTCCAGGCCGTTCTTGGCATCTATGTACTTCTCCGCGTCGGCCCTGTCGCGCTCCAGGCCCTTCAGGGTCTTGGACAGCTCGTCGGTGATGATCGTTATGCGCTCGAGGTTCGCGGCCGCCTCGGACCTCTCCCCCTTGGCCTTGTCTATGTCGGAGTCGAAGCTGGCGATCCCGGATATCCCGTCAAGTATGCGCCTGCGCTCGATGGCCCCCATCTGCACGATCCTGGTCACGTCCCCCTGCTGCACGAGGTTGTATCCGTCCGCGGAGATCCTGGCCTTCAGGAGGAGGCTGTCGAATTCCGTCATGGACGACTTGCGGTCGTTGATGTAGAAATACGAGCTGTAGTCGACGCCGTTGTCGGAGAGCTTCACGAAGCGGGTGAGCCTCACGACGTCGTCATCCCACGGCATCAGGCGGTCGGTGTTGTCGAAGACGAGCGACACCCTGGTGTATCCCGCCTTGTTCTTGGACTTCCCGCCGTCGAATATCAGGTCGGTCAGCTTACCTGCGCGGACCGCTTTGGAACTTTTGGGTCCGAGGACGAAGAGGATCGCGTCGGTGATGTTGGACTTGCCTGAGCCGTTCGGTCCGGTCACGGCGGTGTAGCCCTCCATGAACGGGACGGTCAGCTTCCCGCCGAAGGACTTGAAATTCTCCAACTCAACCTGCTTAAGATACACGATACACCCCGGCACCTTGCATCGTCCGATAGGTCGCCCTGCATCGCGGCGATTCCATGGACGTATCGGTAACACGTCATACGTATTTAATCGTGCCAGCGTTTAATGTCCGCGCATCCCATCCAGCAATGCCGGGATGTCGGCGACGGAATCCACGACGTAAGTCGGCTTCACGTCGGATTCCTCCAGAAGCGAGCGGGAGGTCTCTCCCGACAGGACCAGGATCGAGCTGGTTCCCGCGAGCTGCGCCATCCTGATGTCGGTGTATAGGCGGTCTCCGACCATGGACGTCTCTCCGGGGTCGACGCCCATCTCCATGGCGGCCATCTCCAGCATGAGCCTGTTGGGCTTGCCTATGACGGTCGCCTTCGAGCCGCACATCTGCTCGAACATCCTGATGAACGGGCCGATGTCTATGTCGTAGGAGTCCTCGGTGGGACACAGGTCGTCCGGGTGGGTGGCGATGAAGGTCGCGCCGTCGCTAAGATATCTGTACCCCTTGTTGATCTTCTCGTAGGTTATCGTGCGGTCGAACGTCAGAAGGACGACGTCCGGGTCGTCCTGGACGATGTTCAGCCCCGCCTCCCTGAGCTCCTCGGTCACTTCCGGGGAGGCGATGGCGTACACCCTCTCGCCGGGATGCCTGGACAGGACGTAGCGGGCGGCGGCTATGGTCGAGGTCAGCACCTCCTTTTCGGAGACGTCGAACCCCATCTTCAGAAGCTTGGAATGGTAATGGCTGCGCCGATGGGAAGAGTTGTTCGTCAGGAACACGAAGGGGATCCCCCTCGACCTGAGGTCGGATATGAACGCGTCCGCGCCGGGGATCATGTTCTTCCCCTTGTACACGGTCCCGTCCATGTCTATCATGAATCCGCCGATCATATCCCCAGCTCCTCGGCGACCATCTCCATGGCCTTCATGAGGTCGGCCCTGGACGCCCTGTTGTATATCGTGGCCGCCGGGTGGTACGTCGGGAGGAACCTGACCTTCTTCCCGCCCACGTCTATCTCGGTCATGCGGTTGGCTATCGCGGCCATGGGTCCCTCGTATCCCATCAGGTCCCTGCAGGCGGACTTCCCGAGGCCCACCACCAGCCTGGCATCCTTCAGTTCCGATTCGAGGAACGGGCGGCATGCGGCCATCTCCTCCGCGGTCGGGTCCCTGTTGGACGGCGGCCTGCACTTGACGGTGTTGGTGATCAGCACGTCCTTGCGCCCGAACCCCGCCTCGGCCATCATGCCGTCCAGGATCTTTCCGGACCGTCCCACGAAAGGCCTTCCCTCGAGGTCCTCGTTCTCTCCCGGGGCCTCGCCTACGAACACTATCCCGGATCCGGGGTTCCCGTCCGGGAGGACTATGTTCGTGCGCCCGGAGCAGAGCCCGCAGAGGCGGCAGTCCGGCTCCGGGATCATCTGGACGCTCCGACGAGGTCGGACGCCTTCATGAGCGGATGGAAGTCCACTCCGACGTCGGCCAGGTTCTCGCGCCCTCCGCCTTCCCTGTCGATCACGGATATGACGTCGGTGACCGTCGCCCCGGCGTCCCTGAGGGTCCGTATCGCCTTGATGCTGGAGCCGGCGGTGGTTATGACGTCCTCCACGACCAGCACCTTGTCCCCGGCCTCCAGGTCGCCCTCGATGAGCTTCCCGGTGCCGTGGTCCTTCTTCTCCTTCCTTATCATCACGTACGGGATCCCGGTAGCCAGGGAGAGCGCCGCCGCCAGAGGGACGGAGCCCAGGACCACGCCGGCGATCCTGTCCGGGCGGAGGTTCAGGCTCTGCATCTTCATGGCCATCAGCTGCGATATCAGGTAGAGCACGCGGGGGTTGGTGGTCGCCTTCTTGATGTCGATGTAGTAGTCGCTCTTGGCGCCGGACGCCAGCGTGAAATCCCCGAACTGCAGCGCCCCGCAGCCCTTCAATGCTTCAGTGAGTTCGTTCATTTGGTCACCACGGTTCTTTCTTGAGGCCCATCCTGTACCCCACGATGTTCGCTATCCTGTGAATGGCGAACATCAGCGCGATGATGAATATGAGCGCGGCGATGTGCCATCCCTCGATGTACGTGGAGTACACCCAGTCGGCGTTGAAGAGCGACGTGAGCAGGAACGCCCCTATGACGAAGTCGTACTGGTCCAGGATGGGAGCCTTCTGGCCCCTCTCCATGCCGAGCCTCCTCTTGATGAATGCTCCGCAGAGGTCGCCGAGGACGGCTCCGAAGGCCAGGCAGACGATGACGCGGACGTTGCCCCAGAACTCTCCGTATCCCCAGGTGCCGCTGGAGTCCCATAACAGGGATATCCCGATTATGATCAGCCCCAGCACGACGCCGCAGAAGGCGCCTCCGAAGAATCCCCTCCAGGACTTGCCGTCCCCGAAGATCCTCTTCCCCCTCCAGGTCCTCCCGAAGTCCATCTTGGTCCCGCCGCCGAAAACCACGGCAGCGGAGTTCGGCAGCATGGCGGGCAGGAACAGGAAAAGCCCGGTGAACATGATCGCTATGATCTCCGTCGCTTCCATCGTGCGTGTATCATGTTATGGGTTTAACCATTTCGCAGAAAAGACGTCGAAGGAGTCATCTTCTGAGGCTCTTGGCGCGGACCGCCAGCACCTCGTTTATGTATCTGGCCGCCAGCACGGAAGTTATCCCGGCGGGGTCGGCGGGAGGGCAGACCTCGGTCACGTCGAATCCGGCGAGGCGGTCCCCTATGATGTTTATGGCCTTCTTCACGTCCATCGGCATCAGGCCGAAGGGCTCGGGTGTGCCGGTCCCCGGGGCGAAGGCGGGGTCTATGCCGTCAATGTCCAGGGTGAGGTATACGCGCTCGTTCCTGACGCTCTCCAGCGCCGTCTCGACCGCCTTCTCGATGCCGATGTCCATGACCTCGTAGGAGCTTATGAAGCGGACCGGGTCGTCCCTGTCCAGCTCCTCCTCGGCGATCGCGCGGCACCCGATGACGAAGACGTTCTCCAGCCCCAGGTGCTCCGCCGCCCTCCTGGTTATGCAGGCATGGCTGTTCGGGGTCCCAAGGTACTCGTCCCTGGAGTCCAGGTGCGCGTCTATCGATATCAGCGCGACGTCGTCCTTGCCGAAGTTCCTGATTATCGGTATGTTGACGGTGTGCTCCCCGCCCATCGCAATCGTGAACTTCCCGTCCCTGACGGCGGGTCCGACGCAGAAGTCCACCTCCTCGAACATGTCCTCCGGCAGGAAGAAGTCGTCGCAGTTGCCGAAGTCGCACACCTTCAGCGCAGGCTGGTGCAGCCCGTGCTCGAAATGGATTTCTTCAAAATTGTAGGATGCCCGCCTGATCGCGCCCGGCGCCTCCCTGGCTCCGGCCTTGAAGCAGGCGGTGTGGTCGTAGGGGATCCCGAAGATCACGGCGTCGGCGTCGTCGTATTCGGACTCCGCGCCAGCGTATGAGATCCCGAACGCCATCCACGCACCCTCAGAGGAACTTGTACCTGCCCATGGCCACGAGGTACAGGAGCTCGGCTCCCTCCTCGATCTTCTGCTCGGCGTCCTCGTTGATGTTGATGGACACCTGCTCGAAGGTCTCGAGGTCCATGACCATGGCTTCGTTTCCGGAAATGGACAGGATCTGTCCCTTCCTCTTGTCGATCATGGGGACCTGCACCTTGGTGCTGACGGGCCCGACGATGGATTTCTTGGCGCCGGTGAATATGCTGACCGCGTCGATGTTGGCCTTCGCGGATCCGTGCTTCCCGGGCTTGGACGTCGTGATCTTGACGATCTTGCAAGGCTCGTCGTCGACGTTGACGTACCTGCCCTCTTTCAACTCTCTGATCTCTTTCATCTCCCACATGATCTCACTTCCTTGTTTCGATTATCCGGCTTATGGCCGGTAGTCCACTCCCCTCGGAGCGGCGTACACATACAGGCCGAATGTCATCACGGACCTCATGCTATCGCTTTCCCCATGGTAGGGAATTCTTTAAACCTTTTTGTGCGGGCGGCCGTCTCTGGCCTTGCCTTTGCCGTTCCTGCTCCTTCCCTTCTTGGCCTTCTGCGGCTTCTTGGGCGCTTCGGGGTACCGCCTCTTGATGTCCTCGGCGCGCTTGGCGAACTCCTCGGCCAGCACGTCCCCGCGGAACTCGCCGCGGTTCTGGTCGATCTTGGCGGCTATCAGCACCTTCCCGGCCAGGGCGCGGGCCATCTTGCCCCTCTGCCAGTACGGGGCCCTGTGGACTTCAGGATGCTGGTATATGACCCCGTGCTTCGGGGGCTTCTTCCCGGACCTCAGATGCCTGAACATGGCCTTCTCCGCCCCCAGGAGCTGCACCGTGGACGAAGGCAGTGACGACAGCCTCTCCAGCCCGCCGGCGAGCGACACCATCCTGGCCGCCAGCGGGGCGCTCAGTATGGCGCACATGTTGGGGCAGGCCTCTGACACTATGTCCTCTATGTAGGACTCGGTGGCCTTCTTGTCGTCGTACAGGCGGCAGAGGGTGTCCGCCAGGTCCTGCACCGCGCGCATGTCGTCCGGCTCGAAGTCGGCCCCTATCGAGGGGAGGTCGACCCCGAGCTCCTCCATGACCTGCTCCCTGTATCCGAACCTGGCCACGAGGTCCGCGTACCTGGCGTCGCGGGCGCGGTCGGCGAGCTCGGGGAAGTGCATGCCGTACCATTCGTGGAGCCTCTCGTTGTACAGGTTTATGGTGGCTATCTGGTCGTCCAGGTTCCTGATCGCCTGCACCAGGTTCCTGTCGCGGGGGATGGGCTCGGACGTCCTCAGCTTCCCCAGGGACATCATGACCTCGTGCATGAACTCGTCCTGGAACCCGTATTTGGCGGGGGTTATGAACGACGAGTCGAAGAACTCCGGCTTTCCGAGCGGAGACTGCCTGCGGTCCCCCACGGCCATCTTCTCTCCCCCTTTGGCGGCCAGCTCCCTCTCCTCGTCGAGGATCCCGCCCTTCTGCATCACGGCCAGCTTCTCTGCGAGCGCGGAGGCGTCCTTCGGCATGATGCGGCTGTCGATTATCCTGTTCGACTTCTCGTCCACCAGGAAGACCCCGAACCATTTCGTCACGAGTATGGCCATCGCATCGCCCCCAGCTTGGCTATCTCGTCTTCCGGGAGGTCTTCCACGTCCCCGGCCAGAAGCTGCAGGGCGGCTTGGAACTCGAGCTCCTCCATCCTGTCGAACGCCTCCTCCAGGGTCCTTCCCTGCGTGAGGGCGCCGTGCTTCGCCATGAGCATGGCCCTGGCCTTTCCGGCTTTCGCCACGGCCTCCACCAGCTCCTCGGACCCCGGGGTGAAGTAGGGGACCGTCGGAACCTCGCCCAGAAGGAGCACCCCCTCGGGGGTGATGTTGCACCTGACCTGTCTTCCGGAGACCGCCAGCGCGGTGCAGCGGAGCGGGTGGCAGTGCACCACCGCCCCGGTGTCCGCGTTCATCCTGTACAGGGCGAGGTGGAACCGGTGCTCTATCGAAGGCTTCCCCTCCGACAGGACCTTCCCGTCCAGCGAGAGCTTCACCATGTCGTCCGGCGTGAGCATCCCCTTGTTCCTTCCGGACGGGGTTATGAGGATCTCGCCGTCGTTCAGCCTGACGCTCATGTTCCCTCCGGCGGAGACGGTCAGCTTGCGGTCGTACAGCATCTTGCATGTCTCGGCCAGGCGTTCCCGGGCGTATCTCTCGTTCATCCCATCACCCTGCCGATCTCCTCCGGCTTCAGGATGCCCTTCTCGGTGATGAAGCCGGTGACCAGGCCGGCGGGGGTCACGTCGAACGAGGGGTTGAGGGCCTTGGAGCCTCTCGGGGCGATCCTGATCCCGGCGACCTCCGTGACCTCCTCCTCCGGCCTCTGCTCGATGACGATGTCGGCCCCGGTGGCCGTGGCGAAGTCGAAGGTGGACACGGGCGCGGCCACGTAGAACGGTATTCCGAAGTGCTTGGCGGCGATGGCCTTGTCCATGGTGCCTATCTTGTTGGCGAAGTCCCCGTTCCTGGCTATCCTGTCCGCCCCCACGATGATCATGTCGACGCCCTTTGACATGTAATAGGCGGACGCCCCGTCGGGGATGATCGCGTGGTCGATGCCTTCCTGGCCCAGCTCCCATGCGGTCAGCTGCATGCCCTGGAGGCGCGGCCTGGTCTCCGAGGCGTAGACGAAGAACCTCTTCCCCTGGGCGTGGGCGAACCTCATCGGCGCCAGGGCGGTCCCGACGTCCACGGTGGCCAGGGCCCCCGCGTTGCAGTGGGTCATCAGCCTCATGCCGTCCTCGATGAGTTCGGCCCCGTACCTTCCGATGGCCTCGCATTTCTCTATCGTGAGGCGGGCGTATCCGTCCGCGGCCTCCACCGGGTCCGCGCTGCCGGAAAGCTTGTCCAGCATGTATCTGACGGCGTAGAACAGGTCGTTGGCGGTAGGCCTGGCGGATTGGACGTCCGCGGCCGCCTTCTCCAGGTCGCATCCCTTCAGGGCGGCCAGGCACATGGCGTAGGCGGCGGTCGCGCCGATCGACGGGGCCCCTCTCGTGGTCATGTTGCGTATCGCTTCCCTGACGTCCATGTAGTCATCGAAGCGCGTCAGGACGAGCTCATGGGGCAGCCTCCTCTGGTCGATCATCACGACCTTTCCGTCCTCGAACCATACTGCTTTGATGTCACGGACCTCGTTTCCGACGGCGGCTTTCATATAATCACCGTCCGGACTAAGGCCCGACGACTATTTGGGTTTCGTGGGTGAGTATGGTTTGTTTATTGCAGAACTACTTTAAGCGGTAAGCGCATAAGGACATCCAAATGAGCGCCGGTCCGCTGGAAGATTTCGAGATTTACTACACGAGGCATGGTCTCGTGCAGGTGTCCAACGACATGAGGAAGGGCATATTGTCAGAGCTCAGAAGCCGTGACCTTTCCCTGACCGATCTGTCCCGCGCCCTGGGAAAGGCGCAGTCCACCCTTTCGGTCCATCTGGACAGGATGACCGAAGAGGGGCTCATCGCCTCCTATGAGGATTCCAAGGACAGCCGCAAGAAGATGTACACCATCGATTCGATCCGTTTCGCCTATTCCAAGGCCCCTGACGACAGGTCCATGGACATGCTGATGTCGTCCCTGTCCAAGATCGCCGAGGATCCCGCGAAGACCCGCGACGCCATGCTGAGGTTCATCCTCCTCGGGCTGGACGGCGTCGGGCTGATGATCGAGCCCATATCCAGGATACTGGGAAACATCCACGCCATGGCCCTGGGAGGCTCTTTGAGCGGCCCCACGGTCGAGGAAACGGTGTCCAACGCCCGCCGCTATTATGCCGACATGGGCATGGGCGAGATCAACATATACGCCCTCAATCCGCTGACCGTGGTCCTGAAGGACGACATGGCGCTCACTGAGGATTCCGCCAGATCATTCGGCGGGTACGCCGCCGGGTTCTTGATAAAGGTCCTGGAGGACGCCACCGGAAAGACCTACGACATGGTGCACGGAGAGGCGTTCGGCGAGCACCACAATTATTTCAAGTTCGTCCTGGAGCCGTCGAGGGAGCGATCGGAACCTGGGCTCGAACGTGAGGAGGGCGCCGTTCCCGAGGATTTCGCAGTCCTTGAGCGTCATCTCGATGCCGCCCTCGGCCGCCCATCCGTCGCCGTCGCACGGAGTGGGGGAACCCGAGCCGCCGATGATAAGCCCTCCCACGAAGACGGTATAGCGGTCGACCATCTTCGCCTTGAACAGCTTGGATATTGTGAATCCGCCGCCCTCCACCAGGATGCTTTCGATCCCGATCTCCTCGGCCAGGTCCTCCATGAGCTTAGCGAGGTCGATCTCGCCCTTTCCCGCGCGGATGGTCTCCTCGCAGTCCCATTCCCTGTCGCATCCCTCGAGGGTGACCATGACCGTAGGCGCCCTCTCGTCCAGGACCTGGGCCTCGTCCGGCGTCCTGCCGTGCGGGTCCAGGACTATGCGGATGGGATTCGTGTCGTACCCCTCGCCTTTCACCGTCAGGTGCGGGTCGTCGGCTATGATGGTCCCGACGCCCACCAGGATGGCGTCGTACTTCTTCCTGAGGGCTTTGACGCGGGCCTTGTCCTCCTCCGAGGATATCCTCACCTGGGAGCGGTCCTCCCCGGCTATCTTCCCGTCTGCGGACATGGCGCAGTTCACGTGTATGAACGGTCTCATGGCTTCTCACCGGGGGTGACGGTGAACCTGTACTTGTCGTCCTTCCTCTCGACGCCGAACTTGACGTCCAGGAACGATTCCAAGGTGTCCATCTGGCTCAGAAGGTGCCTGCTTATGCGGGATACGGAGAATCCGCTCTTCCCTTCGGCCATCGCCATGTAAGGAAGGACCTGGTCGGCGGTGTGGACGTCCATGGTGGCCCCGATGTTCATCTCCTTGAGGAGGTCGTTGGCCGCATCCTCCCCCGCCTTCTCGGCGGTATGGCCTCTGGAGGTGAGGGCGTTGCTTCCGAGCATCCCGTTCTCGTACTCCGCGACCAGGACTATCCCTGCGCCCCTGGAGTCGCCTCCGGTCATCTGGACGTCGAAGTCCACCTCGTATTCCTCGCCCAAGGTGCGCTCGCAGCTGGTCATCATGTCCTTGGTGACCCACTCCGGCAGCCTCTGGCTGAAGCATACGCCCTTGATTCCCTTGAGCTCGCCGAGGGTCTCGATGTCCAGGGGCTTGATGTCCTTGATAGGCTCCAGGGTGGCCATGACGCGTCCTCCCCCCTGGGGGTAGAACCCGCGGTCGACGATCTTCACGTCGGCCTTTATGTCCATCTTCCTCAGCAGCGGGAACAGGAGGTGCTGGTACGAGTCTATGGGCGGCGCCCACATGACGTTCGTCCCGCCGCTGATGTCGACGTTGAGCCTCTTCTCGTGGTTGCGGGCGGCCAGGAGCATCGCTTGGAGCACCAGGCTGACGCTTCCCGCAGTGCCTATGTTCATCTGGATGTCGTAGACCTGCTTGTTTCCCGGCCTGAACGTCAGCTCCTTGGATCCTATGACGTTCCCCTCGACGACGGATCCCGCCATCTCCGCGACGGCGTTCACGGCCGCGCAGTGCTGCTTGGAGAGCCCGTTGGTCGGCCTGTTCTCCCTTATGCGGGTGAGGTGCGTCGTGACGCCGGTGACGGTGGACATGGCTACGGACGTGCGGACCATCTGTCCTCCCCCCTCGCCTCTCGAACCGTCTATTTCCAGAACCTCATCCTGCATTCGAATCAACTCCCCCATTAGCACGCATAAGATATAAAACACGACTGTGGAAGGGAGGCGGTGGACACTACTTGGCG
>JAEEGI010004040.1_pt1 | contig 34625 bp, 30 predicted proteins | sample 8958751 | NCBI WGS metagenome assembly JAEEGI01 (sample SAMN16246545, study PRJNA631951) | gut metagenome | biome: gut microbiome; feature: rumen; material: KS-attached | host: Bos | place: Iran: Karaj | collected 2018-10
CACACATTTCAGTAGAGGTAAACAATAGACTCTACTTTCATTCAAAGTCCCAATCCGTCACATAATGATCAAAACCAATCCCCTCAATGCTTCCAAACTTGGCAAGAACCGCCAAAATCGCTTCCTGTTTTTGGGGCGAAAGCAGATTCTCACCGTGATGCACTCGATAGTACGGCCCATTCCCGCCACCGAATAATGCATGCACACACTGGCGAGCCTCAGCCCTTTGCCAATGAGGCACGTTATCATAGAGTTTTGTGAAGCCCCATGCTTTCTTCACCAGTTTCTTCTCACGGAAACACCGGCACTTGCCATCCTCCCAAGCTGTAGGATAGACAGCCGAGCCACTATATCGATCTTTGGGCATCAGCAGCCTGGCCTGATAGTGCATGCACTTGTCCTTATCCGCACACTCACTGTTAAAACACAATGGATACCCCCAAGGTATATCTTCCACTTTCAGTTCTCTTTCTTCCATATCAGTCATTTTTTAGTTGTTCATTATAACATCGTCAATTTGACGGCACAAAGTTACGAAAAACGAGAGAAATACAAAACTTTTAAGCACTTAAATGTTATTAATCCGTAAAAAATTTGCGGAATACAGAAATAATTATGTATATTTGCGGCAGAATAAACTAAGAGAACTGTTATGCTTATCAAATTTGCCGTAAAAAACTTCCGAGGCTTTGCAGAAAGGATTGAGTGGGACTTATCCCATCCAAGTAACTACACATTTAATCCGAACGCCATTAAAGACGGGGCCATTAAAAATGGTATCATCTATGGACCCAATGGCGCAGGCAAATCCAATTTGGGCATTGCCATTTTTGACATTGTCAACCATCTGACGCAAAAATTCAAATCAGAAAAGTACTACAAGAACTTCACCTATGGTGGCGACTCCAATCTGGATGTTCTATTCGAATATACATTCATCCTTGGAAAACAAAGAATTGTTTATCAGTATCAAAAGAACTCTGAAGGAATTCTTGTTGAGGAATCACTCACAGTAGATGGGACAACCGCTTTTAATAGAAAGCGCAAACATCTGGAATTAGATGAAAAGCAATTCCCTATCAACCCGAATGCCAAGGCAAATCTACAAGCGAATGCCAACAACATTTCAATTGTGAATTACCTATTAGCATCATACCCTCTCACAAAGAATCATTATCTGATAAAGCTACGTGATTTCGTCGAATCTATGCTGTGGTTCAGGTGTTTGGGAGTTAACGAATTCATGGGTTTTGAAAGTACCCCAACGAGCATTGACGAGTTTATCATTAAAAACAACCTGATCAACGACTTTTCTGATTTTCTGTATAAGGTAAGTGGCCAGAAATTTGAATTCGACTTGGAAAAGTGCACAGACAAACTGCTTTTCTGGAAAGCAGGAACAGGTTCGTTAGTATTTGATGCGACGATTTCAACAGGCACACAATCTTTACACCTATTATATTATTGGCTTAAAAAGATTGGCAACGCCTCATTTGTCTTTATTGATGAATTCGATGCGTTCTATCATTTTAAGTTAGCATTTGAGGTTTGCAAACAGTTATTCGATCTGAACTGTCAGGTATTTATGTCCTCACACAACACATACCTGCTGACAAACGATCTGCTTCGTCCAGACTGCAATTTCATCTTACAGGACAATACAATCAAGCCTCTACAAGCCTGCACAGAGAAAGAGTTGAGATTTGCACATAACATTGAGAAAATATATAGAGCAGGAGCATTCCATGTTGAATAACGAATTACATCTTTTCGTATTTGAGGGTGTTCGGGCAGAATCAAAATATGTAGATATGCTTGAACAGAATTTCCTTGGGAAAAGGATTTCTGTCAAGTGTGTCTTTGATGCGGAGATTTATCAGCTCTACAAGGTCCTAAAAGAAGATGATTCCGATTTTGATTTGGTAGAACTATTAAAAGAGCGAAACAAAGAGAATGCAGAACTCTTGCGAGACTATACCAGAGACAGCTTTGCATACATATACCTTTTTTTTGATTATGATGCCCACTCGACGCTCGCGGACGATGACAAGATAGAGGAGATGCTCGATTTCTTCAACAATGAAACAGAAAACGGTTTGCTCTACATCAGTTATCCGATGCTTGAAGCCATTCGCCACTATAAAGACATGCAGAGTTTCAAGGAACTCACCGTCAAATGCAAACGTGCCAACTGCCCATACAAGGAAGAATGTGATGAAGTAGAAGCATGCTTAAAGGAGCCTCACTATAAGAACGTTTCGGCCTCAGAGTGCCAGCCTCAACTTACCAACATCAACAAATATACGAAAGAGGTATGGCAAGAATTGATTCGTGCTCATGTTTCCAAGATGAATTATCTGGTACACGATATCTTTGACTTGCCCATACAAATAGAGTCGCAAAGTGTTATATTCAGTAAGCAATTGGAAAAGCATATCAATCACAAATGCCCTAAAGTTGCTGCATTAAGCGCTTTTCCAATTTATGTTTTAGACTATTATGGAATAGAAACGCTAAAGAAGAAACTAAATGAATAACAATATGAATAACAATATGAATAACAAAGAACCTGGCTACGTTTACATACTCACTAGAGCCAGAGATATTTATTGAACCCAACAATTATACGATTATAAATGGAAAGAGAAATATGTGAGACGTATCATTTTATCCCATCAGACTACGACGAAAAAGGACACCGTCGCAAGGATGGGCATTCGTTCCGTGAATTAGTCTGCGACTTTGAAAGGGATTTTCATTCCAGGCATTCAACAGAATACGCCTTAAACTTCTATGCTAATTCTAACACCATGTTGCTGCTGCAAAAGTCGTGCAATGCAGAGCCATTTATGATGTATGGGATGGACTTGACTCAAGGAAAAAGTTTCGATGCAGAACAAGACCCCTATATCAATCATGAAATGGATAAGCATAGTAAACATATATATGTATATGGTATTGACTCTGCCTATATGACGGAGTTTGACAAATACGGTTATCCCATATTTGGTGAAAATAGCGATATTTATCCCCTTACGCTTCTTATTGACAAAACGATGAAAGACGGGGAAGTCAGATTAGCTGTTCCAACGCTTGATGATGGGGATGACATAGTGAAGGTACCTGTTGGTGTTCCACAATTTGAATATGCATGATGGAAAAGAAAGACAGCAATAAGGAATGGCATCTGGTTCGCAATAATAATGGCGAATGGATTAGTGAGGAATATGCAGAGTTCCTCACACCACTGGAAGTGGGTGTTTTACAAGTGAGAGCTGCACAACAAGGCATACAGCTAGATGTTCAGCATGGTGTCGATGGACAAATCTGGTGCTACAAACATCAACTTGATGCTATTAAAATAGAACCTATTAATGAAACAGTTATGAAGCGTGAATTAAGAATTAAAAAGAAATTATTAAGTAGCTACTTAGGACGCGGGCTGCACTCCGATAAATGGGATAATGCATTTGGAGAAAAAGGAAAGCTTAGAGGCTTAATTGAAATGGTTAAAAACGACGACGAACTCGTTTTGCAGATTCGTGAAGACTACTTCAATGTATATTACAAAGGAGGAAATCTGCTTAAGGTTTCATCTGAGAACAGTTTCCAGTTCGACTGCAATTATTACAAATGCGATACGGAACTTGATACACCAGAAAAAAGAAAAGCAAAACGCCGTAATGTGTTAGAATCACTGAAAGAGAAACGAGACTTCAAGACTTTTATCGCTGATATGAAAGAACTGATGGATGATTACTGGAAGTGGTTGAAACGTGTTCATAAGCGCACATTACATGAGAAGGATACGCAACACGCACTATGCATCAGTAATACAGAAAGCACAGACTATACAATCATTGACTTAGAATTTCAAGTGAGCACACGCAAAGATTGTATCTATCATTATGAACCATCTTCTTTACCCAGACACCCTGGAGTTGATGTGTACGAGAAATCGCCTCGCTTTGACATTATTGCTGTGCGCAATAGTGATCATCGTCTTTGTGTGATAGAATTGAAAAATGGTCTTGATGCACTTCCTGGGAAATCTGGAATTGGAGACCATGCTGATTCTTTCGAAGGCAGCATAGGCAAAAATCCTTTGGCTGAATTGACTTTTACTAAGGAAATGAAAAAGGTAGTTAGTGATAAACACCATTTCAAACTACTATCAGACGACTTCTATATAGACGAAAAACTGCCTATAGAGTTTATGTATGCATACGCTTATAAGTCGGAAGATGAAAACGGTAAGGAAGCCGAGCGCAACTCATTTAAAAGAGAGCAAGAGAAAGCATGTTGCATGAATTATAAGGTCATATATCTTAATAAAGGAGATTTTACCTTGTCAGACTCAAATTGCTAAGTATATGAAAATCACTATCCATCGAGGAGCAAACCAAATAGGCGGTTGCATCACAGAGATTGCAACCAAAGAAGCTAAAGTGTTCATTGACTTTGGCAGCAATTTGCCTGGTTCAGACAAGACGGATTATACTGCCGATAAAGTAAGAAAAATAACAGCTGATGCCGATGCTATTTTCTATTCTCACTATCATGGTGACCATGTAGGACTACATCATCTGGTACCTGCATATGTTAAGCAATATATGGGAGCAGGAGCCATTGACGTGATGCGATGCAAGTATGAAGCACTGAATGCGCATAAGGATTTTAGTGTGCAACTGGATGCAATTGAGCATATGATTCCTTTCAAAGCATGTGAGAAAATACCAGTGAATAATAGTATATTTGTTACTCCTTACTTTGTCAGCCATTCGGCTTTCGATGCCTATATGTTCCAGATAGAATACAAAGATAAAAGAATACTTCATACCGGCGATTTTCGCCGTCATGGGTATTTAGGCAAAGGCTTGTTTCCGACACTAGAGAAATTTATCGGTCATGTTGATTTACTCATCACAGAGGGAACTATGCTGGGGAGAAAACAGGAGCAAGTGGTTACAGAAAAGCAGATTCAGGAAAACACCATTCAGGCACTACGTGAACATAAATACGTCTTTGCCCTTTGTTCGTCAACAGATATTGATCGACTCGCTTCATTTCATGCAGCATGCAAAACAACAGGCACAGTTTTTCTCGTAGATGGATATCAACATAGTGTGCTTGATGTGTTTTCTAAATACAGCGGCAATAAAAGCCCGCTATATAATTTTGACTGTATTTTTGAGTTAAGTGGGCATAAAGCATATCGGATTCCAAAGATTAATGATTTTCTAAGAGCGAAGGGCTTTCTAATGCCTGTTAGGATGAATAGTTTATGGCTACTGGAAGATATGCTTCAAGTATTCAACGACGAAACCCCTTGGCTCATTTATTCTATGTGGAGCGGTTATGCAGAAGAAGGAGGAAATAATGCAATAGAAGATGTCCTGTCTATCCGAAATCTTTTCAAGAATCGTATATTGGATGGAGTAGAAAAGGGCTTTCATACAAGTGGACATGCTGATATTGATACTCTTTACGAAGTATGCAAGGCTGTCAGGCCGTCTATTGGCGTTATTCCCATACACAAGAATGCAGGAATGCAATATGTATCCGATAACTACAAAGTGTTTAACGAAGGGGTCTTTACATTAGATGGAATGGAAATTGAGGTGCATTGATGTTACAGAAGAGGGATTCTTTTATTATACGCATGAAGCAGTTATTATCTATAGTAGTATTGAGCGCCTTGTCTGTAACAGTTAATGCGGTGACTGTAGAGAAAACGGCAAATCTCAATGTGTATTATCCGGAGTACACTAGGATTGATCTGGTGTGTGGGCAGATGCCGAAGGCTGCACAGAAGGATGTGGAATTCTGTTGCGAGGCGGCATTTACTGGTGAGTTGCTGGACGAATTCAAGCACTCGAATGTCGCTGATAACCATATTTGCAGTGGAGAAATGAAGAAGGGCTATAGCTGCAAGGCCAATAACGGGGGCTTCGTATGGGGTAATGGCAAATGGAAGTTTATGCAGAAAGCGGATTTCCCTACTAAGGCTGATGGTTGGAATATGGGTTTCTGCCAGATGATGATCGTTAAGGATGGAAGTGCCAGGCCCATTGGCTCAAAGATGAAGAACAACGTGAATATCTATAGGGCACTATGTGAGAAGGATGGTAAGCTGTGTATCGTTGAGTCAAAGAAGAAGATAACCTATGAGAACTTTGTCAAGTATCTGAAAGCTTACAAGGTTACTCATGCCCTCTATCTGGATATGGGCAGGGGGTGGAACTATGCTTGGTATCGGGATAAGAAAGGAAAGGTTGTGGTGCTCTTCCCTGAGAGCAAAATGGCCCCAAGCTATAAGTATAGGACGAATTGGATTACGTTCTATAAGTGACAAAAGGCGATATTTAGTGACATTATAATAGCTGACTTGCAGGTATGCGCTCAATAGTCTTACCATCGGAAGACACAATAATATCTTCACCACGCAATGCTTTCTCTTCAAGCATCCGTTTACCAGCAAGTTCTATGCCAGCCTTTAATTTCTCTGAAAATTCTTTATTTGACATAATCTGCTATCGTTTTATAAGTGGATTCTACAATTATGGAAGTCTCATCATCTTTTCCACCTCTTGCTATTTGTACGGCAGGATATCTACTATTGTCATAAATCTCCCATGAGTCAACTTCGCTCATAAACAAGCGGAAAAGATTGCAGATGCCTGCAACATATCTCCGCCTTACGATAGGCTCAGGAATATTATGCCCTCCTTTTGCAACTCTTTCTGCTATTCGTTGCAAAGCCAAATCTGGAGAGTTAAGCCAGAAGAAAAGAAGTCTGACAGTATATCCCTTTTCCTGTGCTCTGCGTACAAGATTAATGTAGGACTTTGTTGCAAGAGTAGTCTCAATTGAGAAAGATTCTTCTTTGGAAAGTAAATCCTCTATGCGTTGCAACATCAAACGTCCTGCCTCAATCGCTACACTTTCAGGATTGAAAGGCGACAAGCCTTTAGCTATCTCATCAGCGTTTACAAACTCTTTGCAGTGTAAAACCTCTGGCAACACCGTATAAGATGCTGTCGTCTTTCCTGCTCCATTGCAACCGCTTATGATATATAGGTTCTTACTCATATCGGCAGCGAAATTACGAATAGTTTTTCAGATAGCAAGCACTAAGCTCTTAAAAATGTGACTATTTAACATAAAAGAGACATAAATCGCCCTGTTAAAACGAAAAAGACCGAGAATCTACGATTCTCAGCCTTTCGTTTGGTCGGGATTACTGGACTCGAACCAGCGACCTCGCGCCCCCCAGACGTGTGCGCTACCAACTGCGCTAAATCCCGATCCTTTTAAGCTTGGCACCGACCTCTTGAACAAGTCATTTTGTCGAATGCGGGTGCAAAAGTACACAGATTTTTCGGAATATGCAAATATTTGAGGAACTTTTTTTAAAAAAAGGTGAATTTTGCGATTCTTTCTTGCACATACATATAATAATGTGTAACTTTGCACGTTATTTAAAGGTAAAAAAGTGAAAAGGTAAAATAGTAAAAAATAAAAACGTGACAACATATAGACTTACGGCCCCGCAGCGACTGGACACCACCGTCGACCTGCCAGCATCAAAAAGCATCTCCAACCGTGCACTCATCATCCACGCACTCAGCGGCGGAGATACGCTCCCACAGAATATCAGCGACTGCGACGACACGGAAGTGATCGTTGAAGCCCTGCGACATATGCCCGAAGAGATCAACATCAAGGCGGCCGGCACGGCGATGCGCTTCATGACCGCCTACCTGAGCCTGATCCCAGGGACTCACGTGCTGACGGGGACGGAGCGGATGAAGCACCGTCCGATAGGTACGCTGGTGGACGCCCTGCGACAACTGGGTGCCGACATCGAATACGTAGGCGAACAGGGATTCCCGCCCCTGCGCATCACTGGCAAGTCCCTGCCTGGCGGCGACCTGGATATGGCGGGCTGCATCAGTTCGCAGTACATCTCGGCGATGCTCATCATCGGCCCTATGATGGAACGCGGACTGAGGCTCCATCTGACGAACGACATCATCTCAAGGCCCTATATCGACCTGACTCTGTGGATGATGGGCGAGTTCGGCGCTGACGCGAAATGGGTGTCGGCAGACACCATCGTCGTGGAGCCGAAGCCCTACAAGACAAGGGAATACTTCATCGAGAACGACTGGAGTGCCGCCAGTTACTGGTATGAGATGGTGGCCCTGAGCGATGATCCTGATGCCACCGTGAGGCTGACGGGACTGACCGACGGCTCGAAGCAGGGCGACTCGGTGACGAGGTACATCTTCAGCCTGTTGGGCGTGAAAACCCTGTTCGAGACGAAGAAACAGGGTGTGCCGCAGACGGTGACACTGAAAAGGAACGGCCGTTGCGTGCCGAAACTGGAGTATGACTTCGTGAACTCGCCCGACCTGGCGCAGACGTTCGTCGTGACCTGCCTGGCGAAGGAGATCCCCTTCCACTTCACGGGTCTGGCAACGCTGAAGATCAAGGAAACGGACCGCATCGAGGCCCTGAAACGGGAGGCACGGAAACTGGGCTACGTGGTAGAGAGCCGTAACGACTGTGAACTGCTGTGGAACGGTGAGCGCTGTGAGCCGAGCAACGAGGGCATCGACACCTACGAGGATCACCGTATGGCGCTGGCGTTCGCACCCTTCGCCATGAAGCGGCCAGGCCTGGGGATCAACAATCCGCAGGTGGTGAGCAAGTCGTATCCGAAATTCTGGGAAGACGTCAAAGCCGCAGGATTTAAGTTTACAGTTGACGGTTTACAGTTTACAGATGATATGCTGGCAAGCCGTTCTGACGATAGGAGTAATCAACTGTAAACCGTAAATTGTATTGTAAACAAAAGAACATGTCGTTTGTCTGGGTGTGCATAGGAATGATCGTGGTGCTGGGGGTGATTGCCGCAGTAGCCAATAAGTTCGACAAGGGAAACGACCAGGTCGAACAGGGACATGATTGTTCGACGTGCAGCGAGGCCAATGAGGGGAACTGCAAGATTCATTGCCTGATGGAAAAAAGAGGTGAGAGGTAAGAGGTGAGAGATATGATTAGAGGGAATAAGAAAACAGAGAAAATGTCGAAGGGTCTTTATCGGGCTCTTCGGTATTCTCTTACCTCTTACCTCTTACCTCTCACCTCTCTTTTACTCCTTCTCTCCTCCTGCAACATGAAGAAGAACACGGCCACGAACCGACTGTACCACTCGTTCACCGCCCGTTATAACATCTACTTCAACGGGCAACAGGCGTTCATCGACGGCAATCTGGAGAAGGAGAAAGGCAATAAGGACAACTATACGGAGATGATTCCCCTCTATATGGTAGGCAACAAACAGAGCCGCGAGTTGGGCAAGGGCCAGTACGACCGCGCCATCGAGAAGAGCGAGAAAGCCATCCGTCTGCACAGCATCAAGGGGAAGCCCGTGTGGAAAAGCAACAAGAAAAAGACCGCCAAAGACCGTGAGTGGCTCGGACGAAAGGAGTATAACCCCTTCATCTGGAGAGCGTGGATGCTGCTGGGTAAGGCACAGTTCCAGAAGGGCGCCTTCGACGAGGCCGCAGCCACCTTCTCATACATGACGCGCCTCTATCAGACGCAGCCCGTGCAGAGCGGTCTGGCAAAAGCCTGGCTGGCGAAGTGCTATACGGAACTCGACTGGCTATACGATGCCGAGGACGTGATCCGCAATATGAGCCGCGACTCGATGGACTTCCGCACCGTGAACGACTGGGACTACACCTACGCCGACTACTATATCCGCACAGGCGACTACGAGAAGGGCCTGCCCTATCTCAGGAAGGTGATCAAACACGAGCGCCGCAATGTGCAAAGGGCGCGGGAGTGGTTCCTGATGGGACAGATACAGAACATGCTGGGCAACCGCGAGGCCGCCTACAAGGCCTATCAAAAGGTGGTGGGCTGTCATCCACCCTACGAGATGGAGTTCAACGCCCGCATCGCCCAGACGGAGGTGATGGCTGCCAACGACGGCGGTAAGATGATCAGCCGCCTGAAGCGGATGGCGAAATCGGACAACAACCAGGAATACCTCGATCAGGTGTACTACGCCCTCGGCAATATCTACCTGAACCAAGGCGACACACTGCAGGCCATCGGCGCCTACGAGAAAGGCAGCAAGGAGTCGGTGAGGAACGGCATCGAGAAAGGTGTGCTGTTGCTGACGCTCGGCAACCTGTACTGGGAGATGGAGAGGTTCGGCGATGCTCACCGCTGCTATGGCGAGGCCATCGGACTGCTGGATCAGGACCGTAAGGACTATGAGGAGCTGTCATTCCGTTCGAAGGTGCTCGACGAACTCGTGCCCCATACGGAGGCCATCCATCTGCAAGACTCGCTGCTGGAACTCTCTGAGATGCCTGAGGCAGAAAGGCTGGCAGCCATCGACCGTGTGATCGAGGCCCTGAAACAGAAAGAGAAGGAGGAGCGCGAGCGGCAGTTGGATGCCGAGGCCGAAGAAATGCAGCAAGAAATGCAAAAACAGCAGGGCGCCAACCCCAACCTCCCTAACACCCCTACATCTCATACTCTCCCTACCACCCAAGGCAACGGCCAATGGTACTTCTATAACCCGATGGCCGTGAGTCAGGGTAAAACCACCTTCCAGCAGCAATGGGGCCGACGCGAGAACAAGGATAACTGGCAGCGCATCAACGTGACGGTGGTGAGGAACGAGCCAGAGGAATCAGAAGAAGATGTCGAGGAAGGAGGAACGAGTAATGAGGAAGGAGAAACGACCGAGGCGAAAGATTCGCTGCAGGCAGGCGGATTGCCAGAGAATCCAGAGAATGTAGCCGCCCCTAACGACCCTCATCACCCTACGGATTCCCTATCCAATCAACTCGCGGCAACAGACTCCCTCGCCAACGATCCTCACGAACGCGAGTACTACCTCGCGCAGATCCCCTTCACTGAGGACCAGAAGGCTGCCTGTCACACTATCATCCAGGATGCCCTCTTCCATGCGGGTGTCATCTTCAAAGACAGGCTTGAAAACCTGTCGCTCAGCGAGCGTCACCTGCGGAGGCTGACAGACAACTACGAGGAGTACGAACATCTGGACGAGGCATGGTATCACCTCTATCTGCTCTATTCGCGATGGCGGGACTCCGACATGGCCGACTCCTGCCTGAACCGGTTGATAGATCATCATCCGGAGAGCGAGTGGACCATCCTGCTTACAGATCCCTATTATGAGGAGAACGCCCGCTTTGGAGAACATATCGAAGACTCTCTCTATACCGCCACCTACGACGCCTTCAAGAACGACCGCTACGAGATGGTGAATGCCAACGCCAAACTCTCAGAAACCCGATTCCCACAGGGCGACCACCGCGACAAGTTCCTCTTCATCGAGGGTCTGAGCCTGTTGAATGAGGGCTACGGCGACAGTTGCATCGTCCGACTGAAAGAGGTGGTGGAACGCTTCCCTGACAGTGAGGTGAGCGAGATGGCGGGTATGATCATCAAGGGCGTGAACGACGGACGACGGCTGCACGGCGGTAAGTTCGACATTGGCGACGTATGGTCGAGACGAGACATCACCCTCTCGGCAGACTCCACCCGTCAGGACACCCTCGACGCAAGGACGGACCAGAGTTTTGTCTTCATCCTCGCCTATCAGCCAGACTCCGTCGATGTGAATGAGAACCAGTTGCTCTTTGAGATGGCACGCTACAACTTCACCAACTTCCTGGTGCGTAACTTCGACATCCAGATAGACGAGGATCACGGACTGCGACGGATGCTCATCAGCGGTTTCCTCAGTTACGACGAAGCGCTGCAGTATGCCCGCCAGCTCTATGCCGACGAGCGGATGAGCGAACAGGTGAAAGACTGCCGGAGCCTCATCATCAGTGAGACGAACCTCCCGCTGCTGGGTACGGCCTACAGTTACGATGACTATCTGAAGTTCTACGAAGATACATTCATCCCGTTGAAGATCAGCGAGGAGGAACTGCTGAATGTGCCTGAGGGTATGGTGCCGCTGGATCCTGAGGATGTCGGTGATGACGAGGAAGGGAGTCAGGAGTCAGGAGTCGGGAGTCAGGAGACTGACGATGATGATGATCTGTTCCCGATGCAAAAGCCCCAGCCGAAAGTGCAGGACTTCGACTTCGGAGATGACTTCTGGTAAAAAGAATAAAACCACGAATTACACGAATTTCACGAATTAATCATCTGCGGTAGAAAAATTAGTGTAATTAGTTAAATTCGTGGTCATAAAAAAATAAATATATGACAAATGGATTATTGTTGTGGGTGGATGACGAGATTGAGCAGTTGAAGGCTCATCTGATGTTCCTGGAAAAGAAAGGCTACGAGGTGGTGACGGTCTCGAACGGTCCTGATGCCATCGACCAGTGCCGTGAGCGGAACTTCGACATGGTGCTGCTCGACGAACAGATGCCTGGTCTCAGCGGACTGGAGACTCTGCAGAAGATCAAGGAACTGCAGCCTGCGCTGCCTGTGGTGATGGTGACCAAGAGTGAGGAGGAGAACATTATGGAGCAGGCCATCGGACAGAAGATCGCCGACTACCTCATCAAGCCCGTCAACCCCAATCAGATCCTGCTGGCGCTGAAGAAGAACATCCACCGTCGGGAGATTGAGACGGAGGTGACGCAGAGCCAGTATCAGCAGAACTTCCAGCAGATAGCCATGCAGATCATGGACTGTCGCGAGTGGAAAGACTGGGCTGATGTGTACCGTCGACTCGTACACTGGGAACTGGAACTCAGCAGTACCGACAGTAATATGACCGAGATGCTGGCGATGCAGAAGGAAGAGGCCAACAACGGTTTCGCCAAGTTCATCAAGAAGAACTACCTCGACTGGATTGCCTCTCTCTCCCCAAACGCCCCTAACCGCCCTAATAATCCTAATAGCCCTAACCCTCGTCCCATTCTCTCGCCCGAGATCTTCAAGACCAAGATCTTCCCCCAGCTCAGCAGCGGCAAGAAGGTCTTCCTCGTGGTGCTCGACAACTTCCGTTACGACCAGTGGCGGATGCTCGCCAGTGAACTGAGTGAACAATTCGACATCGACGAAGACCTTTACTGCAGCATCCTGCCCACAGCGACGCAGTATGCCCGCAACGCCATCTTCAGCGGACTGATGCCCAACAAGATTGCAGAGATGTTCCCCAACCTGTGGGTGGACGAAGACGAAGAGGAGGGCAAGAACCTGAACGAGGAACCGCTCATCCAGACACAGCTGGAGCGCTATCGCCGGAAGGAGACATTCTCCTATCATAAGATCAACAGTTCTGTGGATGCCGAGCGATTCATGCAACAGTGGCGCCATCTGGAAAAGCACCAACTGAATGTGGTCGTGTTCAACTTCATCGATATGCTCAGTCACGCCCGCACGGAGTCGAAGATGGTGCGTGAGTTGGCGAGCAACGAGAGTGCCTACCGATCGATCACCCAGTCGTGGTTCCGCCATTCTGTCATCTCAGATTTCTTCAAACTGCTGGCACAGACGGACTATAAGGTCATCGTCACCACCGATCACGGCAGCATCCGCTGTACCCAGCCCGTAAAAATCGTAGGCGACCGCAATACGAATACAAACTTGCGCTACAAACTGGGCAAGAACCTGGCTTACGACGATAAGAGCCTCTACATCATCAAGGAGCCGCAGAAGGCGCTGTTGCCGATGCCCAACCTCTCGACGAGTTACGTCTTCGCCACTGGCGACTCGTTTTTCGCCTATCCGAACAATTACAACTATTACGTCTCCTACTATCGCGACACCTTCCAGCACGGCGGTATCTCGATGGAGGAGATGATCATCCCCTTAGTCACACTCTCAGGAAAGAAACGATAATATGGAAATAAAGATCAACGATTTGGAACATATCCGCGAGGCCGCCCGACAGTTCATCGACGCAATGGGCGACCAGCAGGTCTATGCCTTCTACGGCCACATGGGCGCTGGCAAGACCACCTTCATCAAGGCCATCTGTGAGGAACTGGGTGTCGACGATGTCGTCACCTCCCCAACCTTCGCCATCGTGAATGAATATACGGCTGCCGACGGCACACCCATCTACCACTTCGACTTCTACCGTATCAAGAAACTGGAAGAAGTCTACGACATGGGCTACGAGGATTACTTCTACGGCGACGGTCTCTGCTTCATCGAATGGCCGGAGATGATGGAGGAACTCCTGCCCGACGGCGCCACCAAAGTACAAATCACGGAAAATCCCGACGGCACCCGCACCGTCAGTTTTTAAAACCACTAATTACACTAATTTCACGAATTTATACCAGGCAGACAATTCCTGTCTTAGATAATTCGTGTAATTAGTGTAATTCGTGGTAGTTAAATTATGCGTTCTGTTCCTGGAAGTCCAGGTCTGCCTGTACGATGAAGAACACTTCCTCCGGATTGAACGACGAGCAGAAGCCCTCATCCTTCGCACGTTTACAGACATACGCTGCTACTTCCTCAAGATCGATGTCCACCTCTTCCGCCTCACTCTCCAAGATGCCGCTGGTATAATAGTAGTCCACGATCAAGTCCATCATATAAAGGATGTCCTTGTCGCTGTAGAACTTCTTGATGTCCGACGGCAGTTGTGTGCGGATATAGGCTAGTTCCCGCCTGTTCTCTTCTTCGTCCAGACGGATTTCCTCGTCAATACTTGCCATAATTACAGCAGTTGTTGGATGGCTTCGTCGATCTTGGCCTTCGCCTGGGCACCCACCAGTTTGTTCACGACCTCACCGCCCTTGAAGAACAGGATGGTGGGGATGTTACGGATACCGAATTCGGCAGCCAGATCCTCATTTTCCTCTACGTCGCACTTAGCTACGACGACCTTGCCGTCATAGACCTCAGCCAGTTCAGAGATGATGGGAGACACCATACGGCAGGGACCGCACCAGGTAGCCCAGAAATCCACTACTAACGGCAGATTGCCATTCTTCAGAGTCGAGAAATTCTCGTTTGTGATTGTTACTTCCATAATTCAAATTTTTTTAAGCCCCCTAAGTTAGGGGGTTGGGGGTCTGAACAAGCGTTCATCGCCCCATGTTAAACAATAATTTATACTATTCTTCAGCAAATATCATGCCATAAAGTCTGATCAGACCCCCTACCCCCTAACTTAGGGGGCTTGTTCAATTAATCTTATAGTCGAGCATATCGTGCTGCTCGATATAGTCGATGAGGGTGTGGCGCACATCGACACTGCTGTTCTTGCTATGCAGCAGCACGTGCTTCTCGCCCTTCGAGTCGCGCAACTGGAAGAAGAGTTTGGTCTTTCCTGGACAGGAATTGATGATCTCACTCAGGTCTGCCACAATCTGTTCGTCGAGTTGGTCAGCTACCATCGAGATGGTGATGCGGTCTACAGCACGTTCCTTCACCGTCTGCAGGTATTCCACCGTCTGCACCTTCAGGCCCATGATATCGCTATCGCGGAATCTCGGCTGCACCTTGGCTGTCACATAGACAGAGGCACCCTCTGGGAACATACCGCTCCATCGACCCCAGTCCTCACCGAACATCGCCAGTTCGCCGGAGCCCTCAAAGTCTTCGAGCGTGACGAAGCCACAGGGATTGCCGCGCTTGTCGAAACGGGTACGGACTGCCGTAACGATACCACCCACCACCACATCGGCCCGGTCTTTCAGACCGTTAGGGTCTGCCAATTCGGCACAACGGGTGTTGCAGAGGTTGTCGAGCACGATTCTATACTCGTCGAGCGGATGGGCTGACAGGTAGATGCCCACCAGGTCGCGTTCCTTGTTCAAGCGTTCGATGTCACTCCAACGCACATCGCTCTTGGGAACAGGCGGTGTAGCAATCTCCACATCGTCGAAGCCACCGAAGAGCGAATTCTGCGACTGGGCTTTCTCCAGCTGATAGGTCTGTCCGTAGCGCACCAGCACATCGAGCCACACCTCACCCTTGGGTGTCTGGGCGAAGAAGTCCTCACGACGGATGCCGAAACTATCGAAACCGCCACTCAGGGCTAACGATTCGAAGGCCTTGCGGTTCACATTACTCATATTCACACGCTGGGCAAAGTCGTAGATATCTTTATAAGGACCGTTCTTATCGCGTTCGGAGATAATGGCCTGAGCCGCAGACTCTCCCATACCCTTGATGGCACCGAGACCGAAGCGAATCTCACCGTGATGGTTCACACCGAACTTCTCGTACGACTCGTTCACATCCGGTCCCAATGTGGCGATGCCCATCTGCTTGCACTCATCCATCAGTTTCGTGATCTCCGTAATCTGATCACGTCGACGACTCATGATGGCCGCCATAAACTCAGCGGGATAGTTGGCCTTGAGGTAGGCCGTCTGGTAGGCCACCCACGAGTAGCAGGCGGCATGCGACTTGTTGAAGGCGTAAGAAGCGAACGCCTCCCAGTCGCTCCAGATCTTTTCGAGCACCTTCGGATCGTGGCCGTTCTTCACACCGCCGTCGATGAACTTCGGCTTCATCGCGTCGACGATGTCTTTCTTTTTCTTACCCATCGCCTTACGCAGGGCGTCACTCTCACCACGGGTGAAGTCGGCCAGCAGTCGCGAGAGCAACATCACCTGCTCCTGATACACCGTGATGCCATAGGTATCCTTCAGGTATTTCTCCATCACGGGGATGTCGTATGTGATAGGCTCATCACCGTGCTTACGGCGGATGAACTGTGGGATATAGCCCATAGGACCAGGACGATAGAGGGCGTTCATAGCGATGAGGTCCTCGAAGACGGTGGGCTTCAGCTCACGCAGATACTTACGCATACCGTCAGACTCAAACTGGAACGTGCCGACGGTACGACCCTGCTGATAGAGCTCGTAGGTCTTGGGATCGTCGATGGGAATGGTATCCAGATCGACCTCAATACCTCGTGTACGTTTGATATTCTCGCAGGCCTCCTTCAACTCCGAGAGCGTCTTCAGACCAAGGAAGTCCATCTTGATCAGTCCTGTCGACTCAATCACGTGGCCGTCATACTGTGTGCAGTTCGTCTTCACACCCTTAAAGTCCGGGTCGTCGGCAGTGGACACAGGCACCCAGTCGGAAATCGGGTCACGACAGATGATGAAACCACAGGCGTGAATACCCGTTCCTCGCACCGTTCCCTCCAGCATCTTCGCATACTTGATGGTATTGGAGAGGTGGGCATCATTCGAAGCCTCCGCATCCCGCAGTTCGGGCACATATTTGAGGGCGTTGGGCAGATTCATCTTCGTCGCCTTGCCGTCAGGACCGTCGGGCAGACGGTCAGGGATTGCCTTACAGAGAGCATTGCTGATGGCGATGGGTACCTTCTCCACACGGGCCACATCCTTGATGGAGTTCTTCGTGGCCATCGTAGCGTAAGTGATGATATGGGCACAGTTCTCGTGACCGTATTTATCTTCCACCCATTTCAGCACACGGCCTCGGCCGTCATCATCGAAGTCGGTATCGATATCAGGGAGTGAGATACGGTCAGGATTGAGGAAACGCTCAAACAGCAGGTCGTACTTCAGCGGGTCGATCTTCGTGATACCTAAGCAATAAGCCACCACAGAGCCTGCTGCCGAGCCACGACCCGGTCCCACCATCACACCCAGTTCGTCGCGAGCAGAGTTGATAAAGTCCTGCACGATCAGGAAGTAACCTGGGAAACCCATCGTCTTCATGATATGCAGTTCGAACTTCACGCGCTCCACCACATCGTCGGGTATCGGATCGCCATAACGGCGCTTGGCCCCCTCGTAGGCGAGCTTTGCCAGATAGTCGGCCTCGAACTTGATACGGTAGATCTTATCATAGCCGCCCAGCTTCTTGATCTTCTTCTCACCGTCCTCGGGCGAGAGCTGGTTCTGGCCATTCTCATCGCTCGTGAACTCGTCGTAGAGTTGTTGCTCTGTGAACTTCTGCCGCCACTCTTCCTCCGTACCAAATTCCTCAGGAATGGGGAAGAACGGCATGATCGGGTCGTTGTCGAGGCTGTAGGTCTCCACCTTATTTAATATATCCAAGGTGTTCGACAGCGCCTCGGGCACATCGCTGAAGATCTCGTTCATCTCCTGCTGCGTCTTAAACCACTCCTGCTTCGAATAGAGCATACGAGTGGGATCATCGAGATCCTTGCCTGTGGATAAACAGAGCAGATGATCGTGCGCCTCGGCATTCTCCTTATCGACAAAGTGGGCATCGTTAGTACACACCAGTTTCACGCCATACTCCTTCGCCAGTTCTATCAGCACCTTGTTCGCCTGCTGCTGCAAGGGGAAGGTCTCACGATTGGCGCGGATGGTGGGGTCTTTCACTTCATGGCGCTGCAACTCCAGATAGTAGTCGTCGCCCCAAAGACTTTTGTGCCACTCGATGGCCTCACGGGCACCAGCGATATCACCCTTCAGAATCTTCGCTGGCACCTCTCCGGCGATACAGGCTGAACAGACGATCAGATCCTCGTGGTATTTCTCCAGATCCTTACGGTCCGTACGCGGACGGTTGTAGAAGCCGTCCACCCACGAGTTGCTCACAAGCTTGATTAGGTTCTTATAGCCGTGATAGTTCTTCGCCAGCACGATGAGGTGATAGCCGCCCAGGTCCTCTTTCTGGTCACGCAGGTTCTTGTCACCACGACGCGCCACATACATCTCACAACCGAAAATGGGCTTGAAAGGTTCCAAACCGTCTTTCTTACGCTTTTTGTTCACATCGTTGCAGATGTCGTGAAATTCCTTAATGCCGAACATATCACCGTGATCGGTGATTGCCATACCCCGCATTCCATCGTCGATGGCTTTGTTTACAAGCTTCTTGATGCTTGACTGACCATCGAGTATCGAGTAGTATGTATGTACATGCAGATGTACGAAATCTTCCATCTTTTTCTTTGAATTCTTTTGGTTTTGTGGCTCAAAGATACGCCTATTTCTTGGAATTACCAAAAGAAAAGCGTGAAAAGTTTGTAACTTACACAAAATTTGTGTACCTTTGCACACAATTAACAGAACAATTAACGAAACCAAATGGGAAAAAGGATCAATAAACTGAAAAAGATCAGGATTCACCGCGAAGGAACACAGGAGCTCATTCTGAGCGCCATTGCCGTGGTGGGCATCGCCTGGTTGCTCCTCCATTTCATAGACTCTGTCATTCCTTTCTGGATTTTCATCATCATTTTCGGAACGGTGTGGTTCATTGCCCTGAACTTCTACCGCTGCCCTATCCGATACTTCAACGGCGACTCCACGAAAATGGTGGTGGCTCCTGCCGACGGCCGCATCGTAGTCATCGAGGAAGTGGATGAGCATGAGTATTTCCACGACAAGCGACTGATGATCTCCATCTTCATGAGTCCTTGGAACGTACATGCCAACTGGTTCCCCGTAGACGGAAAGGTGAAGTTCGTCATCCACAAGAACGGCAACTACCATAAGGCCTGGTTGCCGAAGGCCAGTGAGGAGAACGAGCATGCCGACGTGATGATCACCACCCCCGAGGGTGAGGATATCCTCGTGCGCCAGATTGCCGGAGCCGTAGCCCGACGCATCGTCACCTACGCCAAGGAGGGTGAAGAATGCTATATCGATGAGCACATGGGTTTCATCAAGCTCGGTTCCCGTGTCGACGTCTTTCTGCCCATCGGCACCGAAGTCTGTTGCCGTATGGATCAGCCCACCACCGGTGACCAAACTGTGATTGCGAAACTGAAGTAAGGAGTAATCATAAAGTTCAAAGCTCAAAGTTCAAAGCTCAAAGTCCCATGAAGAAGCATATACCAAATACGATTACGTGTTGCAACCTGATTTCAGGCTGTATTGCTACCTATTTCGCTTTTCAGGGTGACTATCCGTTAGCACTCATCTTCATCGTCATCGGAGCCGTATTTGACTTCTTCGACGGTATGGTAGCTCGTCTGCTGCATGTTTCCTCCCCCATCGGCAAGGAACTCGACTCGCTGGCAGACGACATCACCTTTGGCTTCGCACCCTCGGCGATTATCTTCAGCTACCTCTGTTCCTTCCACATCCATCTGCTGTTTGTCCCCTTCCTCGCCTTTGTGATGGCTGCCTTCTCGGCGTTACGACTGGCGAAGTTCAACCTCGACGAGCGTCAGGCCCTCGGCTTCATTGGACTGCCGACACCTGCCAACGCCCTCTTCTGGGGATCGCTCATCGTCGGACTTGACCTGAACGGCTACACCTTCGAAGGCCTCGAATGGGTGATACTCGCAGGTATGTTCATTAGCTGCTATCTGCTCATTGCCGAGATTCCAATGTTCGCCCTGAAGTTCAAGCACTGGGGCTGGAAAGGCAATGAGATCAAATACATCTTTATCCTCTCGTGCGTACCTATTTTATTATTATTAGGCCTTTTCGGCCTTGCAGTCATCATCGCCTGGTACGTCATCCTATCCGTCGCTACCAATAAAACCACTACAAAGCCTGAATAATCATGGTCAAATTCGTCATCGGCGCCATCATCTTCGGACTCATCGCCATCGCCATCATCGTCATGCTCGTCATCAATTTCACCTATCGTGGTGTGAAGAAACTGCGCCAGGATATGGAAGACAACTACTACCGCAACCAGAAGCAGAAGGAACAGAAGGAGAAGAACCCCTTCGGTGACGACTACTTCAAGGGCAGCAAGAGCGGACGCCCCAAAAGCCGTACACAGGCACAATATGAGCAGCGTGAACAGCCCAAACGCGAGAACCCCTTTGGCGACGACTACTTCAAGGGCAAGCAGCAGGAGCAGCCCAAACAGCAGGCAGAGAAAAAAGACACTGCCCGTAAGACAACTACGAGCAGTGGCGTAACAATCATCGACGATCGCGACCAGGAGCGCAAGATCTTCGACCACTCCGACGGCGAATACGTCGAGTTCGAAGAGGTCTAATCTCAAGTTTTCAGCCACAGATTACACAGATGATCACAGAAGAAATGATTCTCACAGAATTATTTCCAATGTGGACTTCTCTCTGTGAGAATCCCTTATCTGTGTGAATCTCTTTATCTGTGAGAATCTGTGTAATCTGTGGCTTTTTACGGATGCACCAAAGTTCCGATCTGTTCTCCGTCCATCACCTTCTTCAGGTTCCCCACGATATCCATATTGAAGACATAGATGGGCAGGTTATTGTCCTGACACATGCAGACGGCTGAGAGATCCATCACCTTCAGTCCGCGCGCCAGCACCTCTTTATACGTGATATCCTCAAACTTCGTGGCCGTCGGGTCCTTCTCCGGATCAGCGGTATAGATACCATCCACACGCGTTCCCTTCAGCATCACCTCAGCCTCAATCTCCACACCACGCAGGCTGGAGCCCGTATCAGTAGTAAAGTAAGGCTGACCAGTACCGGCAGAGAAGATGCACACATACCCCTGTTCCATCGCCTCGATAGCCTTCCACTTCGTGTAGAACTCACCGATAGGCTCCATACGGATGGCCGTCAGCACCTTGTTCTTCACTCCTACGGCACCCAAGGCCGACGACAGCGCCAACGAATTGATCACCGTCGCACACATACCCATCTGGTCGCCCTTCACACGGTCGAAACCTTTCTGCGAGCCACTCAGCCCACGGAAGATGTTACCACCACCGATCACGATGCCGATCTGAACACCCATCTCAGCCACTTCCTTGATCTGCTTGGCGTAGTCACCCAAACGCTCAGGGTCGATACCGTAGCCCTGCTTTCCCATCAGGCTCTCGCCCGACAACTTCAATAGAATTCTCTTAAATCTTGCCATATACTTTGAAATTAAATATTTTTTCGTTGAAACTAATTCCCATAATAACCCCTAATTTCCATAATAATTATGGTCAATTATGATCAATTATGGCAATTCGTTTCCAATAATCTCATTACTATTCGTTTCCAATAATCTCCCACTATTCGTTTCATTTATACAAAACTGCACTTCCTTGAAAGCGTACATCCTTGCTTTGCCTTCGGTGTCGAGCAACACGAGGCGCCCATCGTCGAGCACATTCAGCACCTTTGCCTCAAACTCACCCTGACTGTCAGAGAACCGATGCATCCCCTCCCTACGGTAGAGTCTGCTGCGATATGACTGAGCCAAAGTCTCCGGATCCATCTCCATCGCCTTCGACAATTCTTTCAGAAACGCCTGCAACAGCGCCTCACGGTCTGTCTCCTCTCCCGTCAACTGAAAGATCGACACAGGATTAGGCGCATCGCTCCGAAACTCCCTTTGGTTCACATTCAGTCCGATGCCCACGATACTATCGGTGATCGTACTGCCTTTCAGACGGTTCTCTATCAGGATGCCACAGATCTTACGGTCGCCCACATAGATATCATTCGGCCATTTGATGGCAACCGCTTGCTCTCCTGAGTCAAGTGAGCTGTCCGAAGGACTGAGGGTTCTGAAGTAGCGCTCCAGCGTCTCACAAAGCGCCACAGACACCGCCTCGGAGATCCTGAACTGCCAGTTCGCCCTGATCTCCGTCGGATGCAGCAGCACGCTGAATGTCAGGTTCTTTCCCCTTTCGCTCTCCCACGTATTGCTTCCGCATCCCTTCCCCGCTGTCTGGTACTCTGCCACGACCACCACATTTGCATCGGAATGACACAGAATCTCACGGAAATCTCTCCGAACATCTTCGATGTCATTCTTCCGTGTAATTCTGTTTTCGTCCGTGGCGAATTCCCGCAGCCATCCGTTGGTGGAGTCCGTTTCGTCGATATGAATAACCTTAAATTCCATATTCGTATGCAAAGATACAAAAAAAGGCCTACGGATTATACGGATTTTACGAATTTTTAATCTTCATATGAAAATAATCTGTATAATCCGTATAATCCGTAGGAAAAAAACATTAACTTTGCAGCATGGAAGAACAGCAGAAAAAAGATGAATTCTATATGCAGCGTGCCCTCGACGAGGCGCAGGCCGCCTTCGATGCCGGGGAGATTCCCATCGGTGCCATCATCGTGTGTAAGGACCGTATCCTCTCCCGTGCCCACAACCTCACAGAGACGCTCTGCGACGTGACCGCCCATGCTGAGATGCAGGCCATCACAGCCGCTGCCAACGCCCTCGGAGGGAAATACCTCACCGACTGCACGCTCTATGTCACCGTCGAGCCCTGTGTGATGTGTGCCGGAGCCATCGGCTGGGCGCAGATTCCCCGCATCGTCTATGGCACAGCCGACGAGAAGCGCGGCTTCCACATCTATGCCCCGAAGGCAATGCACCCGAAGGCAGAAGTCATCGGTGGTGTGCTCGAAGCCGAGTGCCGCCAACTGATGCAGACTTTCTTCCAGTCCAAGCGCTAAAACTTTTCACTTTTCACTCCTCACTTTTCACTTCCCCACTGTCTCACCCAGGCCGTATCCAGCACCTGGTAGTCTATCCTCCTCGCTCCCGACAACATCAGCAGGAAAAAAACCTCCCGCTCCATTTCTTCCGTATTCGGCTGAACCAGCAGTGTCTTGACCTTCCCGTCCCAGTCGGCTACACGCGTCTTCTTACTGCTGTCTTCCACAAAGGCGAACCATTCTTGCGGATAGTACATGATCAGCAGACTGTCCTTCGACACATTCGAAGAGAACGTCATCTGCACCTCTCCGCCCTCAGCGTCCACCACATACTCCTTCGGATCGAACAGCGCGTAGTCATTCCGTTGCCACACTGTCAGCTGCTGTTGCTTACCGCCCGAAGCGATAGTCACCGTTGCCGAGCGACGTCCTTTCGTGTGGTTCGGCTGAGCCGTCATGATCACAATCCCGTTGCGCCCGCTCTTCCCCTCTTTGGGTTCTATGTCGAGCCAAGCCTCCGACGACCACGCTCTCCACGTGTCGCCTGCCTGGAAGAACACCTCCTTGCCGTGATTCTTCGCCGACGGCAGATCGTCAACCACCTCCGTCAACATATACACACCGCCCACCTCGTCGGCAATGCAGCCCGAGAGACCGATGCACAACAGTGCCAAAGACAGGGCCTTCATAAATAATCCCCAGCCGGAGCCGGGGATTATCTGTAGACATATCATCGCTGATAGATTAGTCGTTCTCAGCAAGACCAGAGTAGCGGATACCGCTCACCTTGTAGTTCTTGTAGCCTAATTGAGCGGGATAATCGTCATCGCTGAACGATACATAGAACTCGATGTAATCGGCCTTAGAACCATTGTTCTGAACGCCACCGTCCTTCACGATCTTACCATTGGAGATGGTTACCTCAATAGGATCGCCATTCAGATTAGTTACAGTCTGGGAACCGCTGGCAAAGGTCAGGGTGTTCACGTCACATGTCACCTTCACACGATACGTCCAGAAATTGCCCAGGTCGTCGATGAGCATCTCATTAGGAGTGTTGGCGGCAGTGTTACTGGTAACCAGCAGATGACGGCCAAGACCGAAGAGGTCCTCAAAGCCTTCAACGAGATTACCACTCTCATCTGCAGCGTCAACAGTGACATACCACTGGCCAGCGAGGGACACCGTATTCGTATTGCCGACCTCTTCCTTCTCACAAGATGTAAGAACAGCGCAGAAAAGCAATGTTGCTAAATATAATATTTTCTTCATAATCTATTACTCTTTAACCCATGTTTGATAAAAATGCATCGTGTTCCCATTGTAGACGGCATCAACTGTGAACACACCGTCAGCGTAGGAACCAGTCAGGTCGTCAAGACCGTCGCCCCAGCCAGGAACGAGACTGGATATCAGCCCCACTGTGCCGTCTGCTGCCAGAGAGATAGTACCACCCATGGCATAGTTGGTGCCATAGCCGGCACGCTGGCAATACCAACCGCCGAAGAGGTCGTCAACGTAGAGAGTACCGTCACCATTGTCGATAACCAGGATCTCAAAGGCATTGCCAAAAGCCACCTCGTTGCCCTTATAGGTACGATAGCTGTCAGGCTGTGTCAGATAGAAGCCTTCCACCGCACTGTTCGGATCGAGCACCACTACCGTACGAGAAGCGCTGGCATCGAAGCCGTCTTCGTTCTTCTTCGTGGTGTAGGTCATCGTGTAGATACCACTCTTATTCACATCAGGCGTACCGGAAATAATCACCTCAGCCGTCACGTCCTCACCATTCATGGTAGACACATAACCGGGATCCACAAAAGGCGTACCCTTATCCCATACGAGGTATGTATCACCCTCCAGCTCAATCGTGGGATAGTAGGTAAAGCGGCTCTTGCCTTCCGTCTCCTTATCGCCGCAGCTGGTCACCAACAGGGCTACCACTGCGAAAAGCATTGTATATAAAACGTTCTTTTTCATATTTTGTCTCTTCATTTAAATGATTTGGAAACCTTGCTTAGTTCGCCCAGAATATAGGTTTGGTATAGTCTGAGTTTGCAAACTTAGGCGCATTCGCATTGCTGGCTGAAGAAGATGAAGGATACGGATAGCGCTCCAACAGCTTGTTTTCACCAATGTTACCATCCACCTGAATCGGTGTATAGAGAGTACCAGGAGCCAAAAGCTCAGGCTTGTACGAAGCATCGGTCTGCAGGTTGTACATGTCGCTACCCTTCACGGTACCGAAAGCGGGATAGCGCAGACGGCGCAGCTCGCAATAAGACTCGAAGTCGTTGGTACCTGTGAAAGCAATCCACTTGGCGATACCGATGCACTTCTTATAGTTGCTCGGGTCATAGGGGAAGAGAGCGATGTTCTCCTCAGCACCGTCGACACCAGCGGAAGCAAACGAAGCCTCGATGGCAGCAGCATAGTGGGCAGCAGCCTGGTCGTGGTTACCCTGACGAGCATAGTACTCTGAGATGAAGAACTCAGTCTCAAACTTTGAAATGAGATATACCGGCATGTCGTAGCTAGCTACAGGACGGCACCAGTATGTTGACTTGTAAGCGTCAGAGGTAGAGAAGTTCGAACCGGAGATACCACCCGTATAGTTGCCAGAGCCGTTGGTTTCGAAGAAGGCAGCCAGACGGGGATCCTGATAGACGACGGCACCCTCGCTATCCTTCTGAAGCAAGGTGTTGATGATAGCCACATTGGCCACCACGTTGATCTGCGTAGAACCGAACGATGTAGCAAATTCCTCAGAGTAGTAGGGGTTCATCTGACCGTTCTCGTTTTTCCAGAGGTTAGCGAAAGCCACGTCGCCAGCAGGCAGGTTGCCCTCAGAGACGATAGCACCGATCTGGCTGTCTACGCTGGCCACACCGCTCTCACGGCTGAGGATTTTCAGCTTCAGGGCATTGGCGAACTGGATCCATGCGCCGGCACGCTGTCCGGGGAACAGGAAGTTTGTAGCCACCACGTCGGCAGCCGAAGCATTAGCCAAAGCCTCGTCGAGCTCAGCAATCAGAGCTGCATAGATGTCAGCGCCCTCATCATATTTCGGAGAAGGAATGCTCACGTCGAAAGCCTCTGAGAAGGGAATTTCTCCGTAGCAGTCCACCAGTGCCTGAACACCGAAGGCGCGCAGGGTGGTAGCAGCGAGGTAGGTACCCCACTCTTCCTTATCCTTGGCCAGAGTGCGGATGGTCTCCAGGTTCTTCAGCGCACCGCGCATCATCTGCGAGTAAGCCGTAGACGAACGGGTAGCCGACATGGTGAACTGACTGAAGTCCAAATAGTTGCTCGTACCGAAGGCTTGAGCGAAGTGCTGGGTGTAGTACCCGGCAGGTATGCGCATCAGGTTACCGTAGGTAGCAGCGAGGTTCATCTCGGCAGCAGGCAGCATGATGCTGGGCGTCATGTTACTCTCAGCAGGAGAGTTGGGGTCCTGGTTGATATCCATGTAGCTGTCGCAAGAAGCGAAGCCGAATCCCAGGACAATTGCTGATATAATTGCTAATTTCTTCATAATGTTCTGTCCTCCTTAAATTAGAATTTGAGACCTACGTTGAAACCGAACGTACGGCAGGCGGGGTTCACATAGAGTTCACCGAACATACCTTCCAGGTCGTTACCTACGGTGCTTCCCTCGGGATCGACGTACTTGTTGGCCTTGTGCGTCCAGGTAAATACGTTGTTGCAGAACAGCGACAGAGTAACGTCGCTCAGATAGATCTTGCTGACTATAGACTTCGGCAGTGTGTAAGCCAGCGTGATGTTACGCAGCTTCACGTATGAACGGTCGAGCAGGTAGAACTCGCCACCCTCACCGGCACCGAAGTTGTTGAACCAGTTCTGATAGCTCGTATTGTTCATGTAGATGGGCTGAGTGTTCTCCACATAGCCACCATTGCCGTCGGAAACCACAGAGTTGGGGATCACGAACGGACGACGCTCGTTATAGAGTGTCACCTCAGCATTACCCGTGAACTGAGCCAGGTTCTTCGAACGAGAGAACATATAGCCACCCTTACGGATATCGAGTGCAGCGCTCAGGCTAAGGCCCTTGTAAGTGAACGATGTGGTCACACCACCCGTCCAGTCGGCATTCACGTTCTTGCCAGTGTCCTCCACCTCAGCAGAGAGCAGAGGCTGACCATTAGCATCGACGATGAGCTTGCCGTCGGCAGTATATTGTGGCAGATAGGTGTAGAACTCACCCATGGGTTTGCCCTCTTCAGCGTACATGTAGACTGCGTCGTTACCAGCCGAGAAGCTGTGGATCTGCACCCTACCACCCTCGAGGCTCGCAGGCAACGTCACAACCTCGTTGTTGTTCTTGGCGAAGTTGAAGCCTAAGTCCCAACGGAAATCGCGGGTACGAACCGGAGTGAAGTTGACGAGCAACTCAATACCTTTGTTGCGAACCTTACCGAAGTTGGTCACCATCGTGGTGTAACCGGTAGCAGGGTCAACGGGCAGCGAGAAGATCTGGTCGTCAGTCGTACGGTTGTAGTATGCGAAGTCAACATTGATGCGGTTGTCGAGGAATGAAAGGTTGGCACCGATTTCAAACTCAGTAGTCATCTCAGGCTTCAGTGTGCTACTACCGATGCTGTTGGTAGCCTGGAAGGCGTTGATACCGCTCATCGGGAACAGAGCCACGTCGGTGCCGTAGTATGCACGGGCAGTACCCTGTGTGAAGCGCGGGAAGATCTGATAAGGACTGGCGTCGTTACCGGTCTTACCGTAGGCCAGACGCAGCTTACCGAAGTTCAGGATCTTGTTCTCAGGAATGAGCTTGGTGAAGATCCAGCTCAGAGTCACACCGGGATAGAAGAAGCTGTTGGCATCCTTCGGCAGGGTTGACGACCAGTCGTTACGGGCTGTGAAGCCGAGGTAGATCATATCGTCCCAACCGATAGTCACGTCACCGAAGAGACCCACGAGGCGGCGCTTCGACTGACTCTCGTTCAGAGTGGTCTTGGTGGCACCGTTGGTCAAGTCCCAGAAACCTGTTTCGAAAGTCAGGTCGTCCGTCTGTCCCTGCATCCAAGTCTGATAGCGCTCGTTCATGTTCACACCGACGTTCACATTCACGTCGAGCTTGCCGTCCAGATACTTGTCAGCAAAGCTGGCCAGGAAGTCGTGGTTCAGCTCATACTTGCGCAGATACTGGCTGTAGACGTTACCAGCCTGGTTCATGTTAGAGGGAGCGTAGCCGTAGTCCTCATTGATAAGCGCATCGTCGAGGTTGATCTTCGGCTCACCGATCTTATAGTCAAAGTCTGTGTAGTCGAAACCGAAACGATAGGTCAACGTCAACTGCTTGATAGGTTTGATGTCGGCCTGGAGCTTGCCGAAGAACTGCTTGGAGTCGTTGTGGTCGTAGTTGTTCTCGATAGCCCAGTAGGGGTTGGTGATACCGTAAGGTGTGTACCAGGCCTCAGGCGTATTGAAGGCGCTGCTCAGGTCCTGACGGTCTACGAGGCTGATGTCGCGCGGGAACTCCAGAATACCGTCGATCATGGATGCACCCTGATAAGAACCCACCGTGTTGGTTTCAGCCTTGGCGAAGTTCACGCTTGAAGACAGCTTCAACCAGTCGGTAGCCTCATAGCTGCCGCGATAAGCGATCGTGTTACGAGCGTATGTATCCTTGTCCCTGGGGATGATACCATCGTCATGGTTGTAAGAATAGCTCAGGTAGTAAGTCATCTTGTTGTCACTGCTCACACCATTCAGCGAAACGCTGTGACTAGTGCTCACACCCGTATCGAAGAAGTCCTTGATATTATCCTCCAGAGCACTGTACTCGTGGATCAGCTGCTGGTGGTTCCAGATAGGACCATAGACCTGGGTAGAACCGTCCAACTCAGGACCCCAAGAACCGTTCTCGATGAACGTCTGGGTACCGTTCCAACCCTGTCCGAACTTGTTCTGCATCTTCGGCAGCAAGCTGACGTTACGCCACTGAACACTTCCGTCGTAGCTGATCTGGAAGTTGCGCTCGCCCTGCTTCTTACCGCTCTTGGTGGTGATCACGATCACACCGTTGGCAGCGCGGCTACCATACAGAGCAGTAGCGGCAGCACCCTTCAGCACGGTCATCGACTCGATATCGTTGGAGTTGATGCTCGACAGACCACCCATAGCGCGTGTGTGACCCATAGCCTGACGTGTGGTCTCCTGGAGGGGCACACCGTCCACAACGTACAGCGGCTGGTTGTTACCGTTGATAGAGCTGATACCGCGGATAATCACACTGCTGGCAGCACCCGGGTCGCCTGAAGTGGTGTTCACCTGAAGACCAGCCACCTTACCGGCCATGGCTCCAGTCACATCCGTCAGTTTACCCACCGTCAGAGCATCGTCGTCCAGCGTCTGAGCCGAGTAACCCAGCGTCTTCTGCTGACGCGAGATACCCATAGCCGTCACCACCACCTCGTCGAGGGCCGTAGCGTCGCTCTTCAAGAAAACACGCATGCCGTTCTTGGCCGTCATTGTCTTCGACTCATAGCCGAGATAAGATACCGTGATCTGGTTCTTTCCCTCAGGAAGAGTCAGCGAGAAGCGACCATTAACGTCAGTCAACATACCAGTACTTGTACCTTCCACCTTGACAGCAGCACCGATGATGGGCTGACCGTCTTCCTGTGAGAGTACGGTACCGGACACTTTTGTCTGTGCCAGCGCACTGCCTGCAAACAGGAAGAGGCTGATCATAAACATTGTTAGTCTTTGTTTCATAAATTCTCTCTCTTTGGTTATTAACTATTAATTTTATATAATGTGTAATTTATCCCTATACACACGCCAATCCCCCACCGGGAAAGGCTTAAACGGGCTTTTCTGCCCGAATCAGTTTGCAAAAATAGTGCATATATTTCTAAAATACGAATAAAATTATAAAAAAGTCACACTTTTCTATAAATTTTTAACATTTCTGTAAACCCGACTTGATTTATATCAACTTGGTAACGGACACACCTCCCCGAACCGATGACGTTCGGAGAGGTGTTTTCGGCCGTTTTCACGTTTTATGATATCTTCCGGCCTCCGCTTGCGTGATAAGACCCTGTTTCTTCCAGTTCTTCAGCATCTGCTTCACGCTGTTATGCGTTACGTCGGCACCCTTCGCGATGACGGTCTGCTGCATGGCCTGGGCGAAGGTGAACTGCTGGTCAAGACGCTCATAGATGGTGTCGTTCTTACCTATGCGCAGACGGTCACCGCCTCCCGCATAGTCCCGGCTGTTGACTGCCTTCTCAATACGGTCGCGGAAGAAGAAGATGGCATTGTCCATCAGCGAGTCGGCGATCACATCGTACATCTCCAGCATCTGTGCCGTCTGCGTCTTCAGCAGCATCTCCTTCCAGAGCGTCGGCTTCTGCTTCAGCAGCGTCTCCGCACCGTTCAGGCCGTGCTTCTGGATCAGCTGTTCGCACACCTTACAGAGCATCAGGCAGCAGGTCATCCGCTGTGCCGTCACGCAGATACGGAAGCGCTGGCGGGCTTTCGTCTTATCGTCGTTCTTCATCGTCTCCATACGGATACGCTCCAGCCACTCCCTACCCTTGGCCTCTAGCTTCGGCAGCGTCACCTCACCCTGCATCAGCGGCAGCAGGTGGGCTATCTGCCCGATGCGCTCCGACTGCCGGGTGGTCAGCACGGGCACCTTATCCTCCAACTGCGAATAGGTATTGTCGGGCGTGCGGGCTACGGCGATACGGCTCTGGAATCCGTCGGTGTAGTTGCGTACCACACGATAGAGGGCATCCGGCGTCCCGCACATCGTCACGTTCCACAACAGATGCTCGATATGCACCCTCACCGCATCGGCACTCTTCGCCTCACGCTCGTACCTCGAACCGTCGTAGGCCTGACGCAGCATGACCGAGAAGTTACTCATATCCGACTTCCACTTCTCCGCCACCGTGTCGGCCTCGGGCGTAAACGAGAAGGCGTGCTTGCCCGCAGTGTTTGCCAGTCGCTGAGCCAGGTTGGCCACCGTGTTGTTCAGGGTGATGTAACGCCAGGGCAGCTTCAGTTCCTCAGGCTGTTCCTTCTTGTTCTTGGCCGCCTGCTTCTTGCTGATCCACTCTTCTTCCTGCATCTCGTACATCTTGTTCAGCGTCCGCTCCTCCACCATCCAGGCATCCACCACGGGGTCGATCTTACCCTTCCCGCTGGCGAACTCACCGGCGATGTAGGCGATGAGGTTCAGGCCACGCTTCTCACCATGTACGTCGAGCGTCACACCTGTGGCCAGCGCACCGATGCAGGGACAGATGGCCGTCACCGTCGGCATTGCCAGTTCCTGCCCCACCGCCTCGACGGAGTCCTTCACACCCTGCGGCAGTCTCTTAGTTGAGAGTTGAGAGTTGACAGTTGAGAACTGTTCATCTTCCGCCTCGTCGCACAATGGGGACTGTCCCTTTTGTGATAATCAATCTATCAGACTGGTTTGTCATACCAATTTGACCAATTATCCAATTGAGGATCAATGGATATCTTCAAATCTCGCAATTTCTTGAATTCCTGAAAAATGGCTCGAGCTGTACTATCAACAGCTTCTTTAGAAAATACCGATTTTTGGGACATACTTAGATGATAAATAAGAAATGATTCTCTAAGTTCTTCAAATCTTGAAAGTCGGCTTGCAGAAAGGTATTCCTTGTAAGTGTCTATAAAATCTGTAATTGCCTTTTGTAGTCGTTCATGCTGTTGTATAATATAACTCAGATATTTTATTTTCTCCCTATAGACTGGTAATGCAAAATATTCTGAATAAGAATTCCAGTCAAAAGCTTTAAAGAAGTCAATAAACTATTTCTCATCTGATATGAGGTCATTCATCATTTCATTATATGTACACTTATAAGTGATATTACCATATTTAAGAACGTACATTAAATCATGGATAATACGATCTATCGTACCCATTCGCACTTTCATTCCTGCTATAATATCATTCATTGCATTTCTCTTCGGAAGATAAGAAGTGAAGAAATAAAAAATACATCCGGCCAAATAGCTATAGGAAAGATTTATCAAAATGCCATTAATTTTTTCTGCTTCAAATAAATTGAAAGGGATTGTTATCTTAAATGGAAGATCCAGCCCCACAATTGTTATTATCCAACATGAGATTAATACAAGGACGAGCAAAAGTATATTCAACTTTCGATCATCTAAGCGACAGGTTTTCCTATATTTCCTATATATGTCTTTTATCTTCATATATTTTGGGTGTTTAAAAACACATGATGGATCATATTCTTGTTGAGACGGTCTGTATCTTTTGTTTGTTTTAAATTTTACTCTTCGGAACATATAAGGATGAAAACATGACCATAATCTTTATTTGTTCATGATGATATCAAGGATAGTAATAATATCGTCTTCATTGACTTTGTCATCACCTGTCACATTGGCTGCTAATTGATCGAAGTTCTCAGAGGGTTTATTATTCATGAAGTTTACAATCTCAACGATGTCGGCTATATTGACCACACCGTCTCCATTGGCATCGCCTGGCATGTAAAAGCGACCGTTGATTTCTACATCATGGCTGGGCATTGTCTCTGGTATTTCGCTCCATCCTGAAAAAGCATAACCGTCTTTTGTTGGCGCTAGCTCTGGAGTAATAAAGGTGCCTTCTTCTATTTCATAAGACTTATACTCTTCACTATCAACTATGTAAATCAAACTATATGCACCTTTCTCAGATTCGTTTATAGTTGTAAAGTTCTTCCAACCTTGAGCGGTTTTATATACATCTTTGCATCCCTTGGGTACTTTAAGAGGAACAGAGAAGTCAGAGAATGAGTTGTCATAAAGAAAAGGTGGGGTCTCTGTAATGGCCTTTATGCTCTCTAAAGCATTGCAGTTTGCGAAGGCCTCTTGGTAAATAAATTCCACATTGGCGGGAATAGTGACGGACTTCAGGTTGTTGCACCCTTTAAACGAATTGTTTTTTATTATTTGCAGTTCGTCAGGTAGCTGTAGCATCTCAATTTTGCTACAGCCCTCAAAAGCACTCGCTCCTATAATTTTCACGCTGTTAGAAATGATAACGGAGTTGATATAACTGCAACCATAGAAAACATAATTACCCAAACTATTGATACTTTCAGGGATAGTTAGTTCTTCTATCTCTATTTCATTCAGATACAAATGGTAGTTGCTAGAAAAGATTGGCGCAGTGTTTTTTGTTGTAAAATATTTACACCATGAAGATAAGTCCTTAATATATACAGAATTAACCTTGTTACACTCAGAAAAAGCCTTGCTTCCAATGCTTTTAAGACTGCTCCCCAATGTAACGGAGGTCAGGCCTCTACAATCATTAAACGCCCCTTCTCCAATGTTCGTCACATTGTTGGGTATATTTATGGTAGTTAAGTCCCAACATTCAGCAAAGGCATATCCTTCGATAGTAGTCACACTATTCGGGATGGTTATGGTAGTTAGACTCCTACACCTAGCAAATGTACCTTCTTCAATGGTCGTAACTCCATTAGGTATAGTGAGGGAAGCGAGGCTGCTACAACCATAGAAAGCCTGATATCCGATGGATTTCACGCTATTGGGAATAATGGCGGATGTTAGACTACTGCATCCCCAGAAAGCTTGATAACCAATACTTGTGACGCTGTTTGATATTTTGACAGAGTTAAGACTGCTACAGTACATAAATGCCATATAGTCGATGGTCTCGACAGTATTGGGTATATTGATGGAGGACAGACTACTACAGTCAGAAAATGTACAACATTCTATAATCTTCAGGTTTTCTGGTATATTGGCGGCGATAAGACTACTGCATCCCCAAAATGCCCCCCATCCTATACTCATTACGCTTTTAGGGATAATTACGGAGGTTAGGTCGCTACAGTCTTTGAATGCACATATTGCAATCCCTCTTGTTCCGTCAGTAATAAAAATGTCCCCAGTTGGCTTTTCACCTTTATAACCAATCAGCCATTTGTCAAGATATAGTATTCCATCTGGTTGGTTGTTATACCATCCCGTATCAGAGAAAGAATCACTACCGATGGAGGTCACGCTGTTGGGAATTGTAATGGAGGTTAGGCCGCTGCATCCTTGGAATGCAATATTACCGATAGAGGTTACAGTGTTGGGGATAGTGACAGAAGTTAAACTGTTGCAATTATAAAATGCGTCACTACTGTCCCGTTAAAGTGGACTAATCGGTCTTTGAAATAATTGAAATTCAGTCTTTTACGAGCAATTTTGAGGGTGCGACGATTTGAATTCGTATCTTTGCAGTCAAAACAGATGGCTGCAT
>JAEEGI010004044.1_pt1 | contig 34613 bp, 26 predicted proteins | sample 8958751 | NCBI WGS metagenome assembly JAEEGI01 (sample SAMN16246545, study PRJNA631951) | gut metagenome | biome: gut microbiome; feature: rumen; material: KS-attached | host: Bos | place: Iran: Karaj | collected 2018-10
ACATGGCTACGATCCGACTTCACATTCCACCCCAAAAGATTGAGATATAATAAATTAGAGTAATGAAAGCAGAGATTCATCCGAAAGATTATCGGTTTGTTGTGTTCAAGGACATGTCCAACGAAGTCGCCTTCCTGAGCAAGTCCACCGTGAAGACAAAGGACACTATTGTCTGGGAAGACGGTAAGGAGTATCCTTTGGTCAAACTGGAGATATCCAATACATCCCATCCCTTCTTCACCGGCAAGATGAAGTTAGTGGACACCGCCGGACGTGTTGACAAGTTCGTGAACAAGTACAAAGGACGTTTTGATAAGAAAAAATAATAGTTTTTTTCATAGTAAATTTGGTGTGGGGGGAGACGTTCCCCACGTTTCCCCCCTTTTTTATCAGTTTGAAACATGGCAAAGAAAAATAAGGAAGCAAGGCAGCAGGTGATTCTTGAATGCACCGAGCAGAAGGCGTCGGGTGTCCCCGGCATGTCCCGTTACATCACCACCAAGAACAGGAAAAACACTCCTGAAAGGTTGGAACTGAAAAAATACAACCCTTATCTGAAGAGGGTTACTGTTCATAAAGAAATAAAATAGTTTGAGCTATGGCAAAGAAGGTTGTTGCAACGTTGAAAAAATCCACCGGCAAGGACTTCGCAAAGGTCATCCGGATGGAACGCTCGCCCAAGACGGGAGCGTATACCTTTAAAGAGAGCATTGTCCCCACCGATCAGGTGAAGGAATTCCTGTCAAAGAAATAGTCCACGGTTTGTGGGTATGGTATTAAGATTCACTGATTTGCAAAATTCAGTGAATCTTGTTTTTTTTATTTAAACTGAAAGTAGAATGATTACCATTGAACGTATGCGTCAGGCGGTGGCGGAAAGCATAGCCACAAAACAGCGTATCCTGGAGGACGGTGCGCTGATGAGTCGTCTGGAAGAGGCGTCCAAACTGGTTGCCGCCTCATTGCGCCAAGGCGGGAAAATCCATTTTTGCGGAAACGGCGGCAGTGCTGCGGATGCCCAGCATCTTGCGGCGGAGCTCTCCGGACGTTTCTACTACGACCGTCCGCCGTTGAACGCGGAGGCATTGCATTGCAACACCTCCTACCTGACGGCTGTCGGCAACGACTACGGCTACGAGTGGGTCTTTGCGCGTCTGCTCCGTGGCACCGGCCATGCGGGTGACGTGCTGGTGGCTCTTTCCACCTCCGGTAACTCAAAAAATATCCTTAAGGCCTATGAGGTCTGCAAGGAGATGGGTATCCGCACAATATCCCTTACCGGCGAGACCGGCGGCAAGATGAAGGAGTATTCCGACATCCTTTTGAATGTGCCTTCAACAGACACCCCGCGCATTCAGGAGTCGCACATCATGCTTGGACATATCCTCTGCGAGTGGGTGGAGGCCGACCTTTTCCCAAAGAACGCATAGTCATGGAGCGTGTGGCTGTTGTGCTTGCGGGCGGTTTCGGAACACGCCTGCAGTCCGTTGTGCGGGATTTGCCAAAACCAATGGCAGTGGTGGCCGGTCGCCCGTTCCTGACATACGTGCTGGATGAGCTGATTGCCCACGGCTTTTCACGGGTGATACTCTCCACCGGCTACAGGCATGAGTGCATCGAAGACTATTTTGGCGTGCAGTACCGTTCGCTTCCAATCTCCTATGCGCGTGAGCTTGAGCCGTTGGGCACAGGCGGAGGCATCTGGAACGCGATGCAGCAGTCGGATGTTGAATATACATTTGTCTGCAACGGCGACACCCTTTTCCGTGCCGACTGGGACGCGCTGGAGCGTCTGGCGATGCAGCATGGTGCGCCTGCCCTTGCGTTGCGCCGTGTTGATGATGTCTCCCGCTACGGCAGTGTGGAGACCGCTGCTGACGGACGGGTGCTCCGTTTTGTGGAGAAGCAGTCCGCCTCCGGTGCAGGCTTCATAAATGGAGGTATATACCTTTTGCCCAAGTCCCTTTTTGCGGGGTTCGGGGTGGGGGAGCACTTCTCGTTTGAGAAGGATATTCTCGAAAAGCGTGTTCCTGTGCAGCCGTTTTATGCGGATGTTTCTGACGGCTACTTTATCGACATCGGCATTCCGGAGGATTACATGCGTGCGCAAAAAGAGCTTGTTTAGTGCTAAAACAGCCTGTGCGCTTTCCCTAAAAAGGCCGGAAAATGATGGTCGTATCAGTGCAAATGTTTGAAAAACAAATATAAAATATTTTTACAAAAAGGGTAATCTCATATTTGAAAAATGTCTACTTTTGCACCTGAAAAAAAGGACGGGGTGTGGCGCAGTTGGCTAGCGCACTTGCATGGGGTGCAAGGGGTCGAAAGTTCGAGTCTTTTCACCCCGACTAAATAAAAAGGTCCCGTGGCTCAACTGAATAGAGCATCTGACTACGGATCAGAAGGTTGTGGGTTTGAATCCCGCCGGGATCACAAGGGAAGGCAGAATGAGAGTTCTGCCTTTTCATTTATATGTCATTCATTGGATAGTTATGGGAGCGAGCGAAACTGTTTTTTTTGTTGCTTTTATTTTGTTCATCACCGCCATGCTGGCGCTGGATTTGGGTGTTTTCCACAAGAAGGACCATGTCATCGGATGGAAGGAGGCCGGAATCTGGGTTGCTGTTTGGCTGGGACTTGCGTTGCTGTTCGGGCTGCTTGTATTCCTCAAGGGGGAGATGTTCCACGGCATACATGATGCGGAGGGTCTGAAGGCCTATTATGCCGCCTATTTCCCAGGCAGCACGACCCATGTGTACGACGATGCGCTCGGTTTTGCCGACAACATGCGGATATACCGTAAAAACCTCGGTATGGAATACCTGAGCGGCTATTTTATCGAGCAGGCGCTCTCCATCGACAACATTTTTGTCATGATCATGATTTTCATCAGCTTCGGCATTGAATCGCAATACTATCACCGCGTGTTGTTCTGGGGTATAATCGGGGCGGTGGTGCTGCGCTTCACCTTCATTTTCGCCGCAGCCGCGCTTATCCAGCGTTTTGTGTGGGTGCTGGCGGTTTTCGGTGTGCTGCTGATTTTTTCCGGAGTGAAGATGTTTTTCGAGAAAAAGGAGGAGAAGGTGGATACGGAGCACCATCCTGTGGTGCGTTTCGCCTCCCGCTTTTTCCGCGCCACGCCGCAGTGCCACGGCCATGACTTTTTTGTCCGTCAGGAGGGCAAGCTCTTTATGACCCCGCTGTTTCTTGTGCTGCTGGTGATTGAGTTCTCAGACATTATCTTTGCGGTCGATTCAATACCGGCCATCTTTTCGGTGACACAGGATCCTTACATTGTCTTCTTCTCCAATATTTTTGCAATAATGGGGCTGCGTTCGCTATTCTTCCTGCTGAGCAATGTGGTGGACAAGTTCTGGCTGCTGAAGTTCGGCCTTGGGGTGCTGCTCTTCTTCATCGGGGCGAAAATGCTGCTCCACACGCTGCTGCATGTGGAAATCTCCACCGCCGTCTCGTTGGCGGTGATTCTGGCCATACTGCTCGGCAGCATGGGCGGTTCCGTATTGTTTCCGAAAAAACAGGAGGCTTAGTACTGCTCCTTTTCGTTGGGGAAGTTCACCGACTTCACATCCTCCATGTAGCGGTGCACGGCGCGTGTTATCTCCTCGCTAAGGTTGAGGTAGCGGCGCAGGTAGCGCGGCGAGAATTCCTGCGTGATGCCCAGCATGTCGTGCAGCACCAGCACCTGCCCGTCCGTCTCGTGGCCGGCACCGATTCCGATGGTGGGGATATGCAGTGAGTGTGTCACATCGGCGGCAAGCTGGGCGGGAATCTTCTCCAGCACGATGGCGAAGCAGCCGGTCTTTTCAAGCAGCAGCGCGTCCTCCTTGAGCCGTGCGGCCTCCTCCTCCTCCTGCGCCCTTACGACGTAGGTTCCGAACTTGTTGATTGACTGCGGTGTGAGGCCAAGATGCCCCATTACGGGGATTCCGGCGGTAAGGATGCGGTCGATGCTCTCGACGATTTCGCGACCGCCCTCCAGCTTGATGGCGTCCGCACCAGATTCCTTCATTATGCGGATGGCGGAGTGCAGCGCCTCCTTGGAGTTTCCCTGATATGTGCCGAATGGCATGTCTACCACCACAAGCGGCTTTTCAACCGCCTTTGCCACGGAGGTGGCGTGGTAGATCATCTGGTCCAGTGTGATGGGCAGTGTGGTCTTGAACCCCGCCATCACATTTGCGGCGGAGTCGCCCACCAGTATCACCTCGATTCCGGCCTGCTCCACCAGCTTTGCCATCGAGTAGTCGTAGGCTGTGAGCATGGCGATTTTCTCATGGTTCAGCTTCATGCGCTGAAGCACATGGGTCGTTATTTTACCGGCGGTTTGCGAAACGCTTGCGGACATTTTCTATGTTTTTAGTTGAAAGGAGCCTCCCCGTCAGGGAAGGCTCCAATTTTGTTTTTCTGTCAAGTGGCTATTCCTTGCCCAGCAGGAGGTTGAGCATGATTGTGGCCGAGTCGCTTATGACGGTTCCCGGGCCGAAGATGGCTGCCGCGCCCGCCTTGTAGAGGAAATCGTAGTCCTGCGGCGGAATCACGCCACCGACAACCACCATGATGTCCTCGCGTCCCAGCTTCTTAAGCTCGGCGATTACCTGCGGCACCAGCGTCTTGTGACCGGCGGCCAGCGAGGAGACGCCCAAGATGTGCACGTCGTTCTCGACAGCCTGCTTTGCGGCCTCCTCCGGCGTCTGGAAAAGCGGGCCCATGTCCACGTCAAAGCCGATGTCGGCATAGCCGGTGGCCACCACTTTGGCACCGCGGTCGTGGCCGTCCTGACCCATTTTTGCCACCATTATACGGGGGCGGCGGCCCTCCTTCGCGGCAAATTCGTCCGCTAATGCGGCGGCTTTGCGGAAGTTATCGTTTTCTTTTGTTTCTGAACTGTACACGCCTGAAATCAGATTAATTTTTGCTTTGTAACGTCCGAAGACCTTTTCCATGGCCATTGAGATTTCACCCAACGAGGCACGTTTGCGGGCGGCGTCCACGGAGAGCTCCAGCAGGTTGCCCTTTCCGGTGCGGGCGCATTCGGTGATGGCCTCCAGCGCCTTTTCAACCGCTTCGCTGTCGCGGTTGGCGCGGAGTTCGGCCAGACGGCGTATCTGTGCCTCGCGCACCATGGTGTTGTCCACCTCCAAAGTCTCAATCGGCTCCTCGTGGTCCAGACGGTAACGGTTGATGCCCACGATGGTGTCCTCACCGGAGTCGATCTTGGCCTGCTTGCGGGCGGCAGCCTCCTCAATTCTCATCTTGGGTATTCCGGTCTCGATGGCCTTGGCCATACCGCCAAGCTTCTCCACCTCCTGGATGTGCGCCCAGGCCTTGTGTGCGATTTCGTGGGTCAGGCTCTCAACGTAGTAGGAACCGGCCCATGGGTCGACCACCCTGCAGATGTTGGTCTCTTCCTGCAGGTAAATCTGTGTGTTACGCGCGATGCGGGCCGAAAAGTCGGTCGGCAGTGCGATGGCCTCGTCAAGGGCGTTGGTGTGCAGCGACTGGGTGTGACCCAATGCGGCGCCCATAGCCTCGATGCAGGTGCGGGTGACGTTGTTGAAGGGATCCTGCTCTGTCAGCGACCAGCCGGATGTCTGGCAGTGCGTGCGCAACGCCAGCGATTTCGGATTCTTCGGCTCGAACTGGTTGACGATTTTCGCCCAGAGCAGCCGCGCCGCACGCATCTTGGCAATCTCCATGAAGTGGTTCATGCCAACTCCCCAGAAGAAGGAGAGCCGCGGGGCGAAGGTGTCGATGCTCATGCCTGCGTTAACGCCTGCGCGGAGATATTCCAGACCGTCCGCAAGGGTGTAGGCCAGCTCAATGTCCGCAGTGGCACCGGCCTCCTGCATGTGGTAGCCGGAAATGCTTATGGAGTTGAACTTGGGCATATTCTTTGAGGTGAACTCGAAAATGTCGGCGATGATCTTCATTGAAGGCAGCGGCGGATAGATGTAGGTGTTGCGCACCATGAACTCCTTGAGGATATCGTTCTGGATGGTGCCGCTCAGCTGCTCCATCGGGACGCCCTGCTCCTCGGCCGCCACAATGTAGAATGCCAGCACCGGCATCACCGCGCCGTTCATTGTCATTGATACGGACATCTTGTCCAACGGAATCTGGTCGAAGAGGATTTTCATGTCGAGGATTGAATCCACGGCCACGCCAGCCTTGCCCACGTCACCGACCACACGCTCATGGTCGCTGTCGTATCCGCGGTGGGTCGCCAGGTCAAAGGCGATTGAAAGGCCCTTTTGTCCTGCGGCAAGGTTGCGGCGGTAGAATGCGTTCGACTCCTCCGCTGTGGAGAATCCGGCATACTGCCGCACTGTCCAGGGACGCATCACATACATGGTGGAGTAGGGTCCGCGCAGGAAGGGCGGAAGCCCCGCCGCGTAGTGCAAATGCTCCATGTTTTCCAAATCCTTTGCTGTATAGACGCTCTTCACCGGAATCTGCTCTGCGGTGAGCCAGGTTCCGCCCGAAGGCTTCCTGCAGTCGCAATTTGTTGAACCGGTGGTTTTTCTGATGTCCACGTTGTCGAAATTCGGCCTCATTGTATTACTATTATATTTAGATGTTAATAAAATGCAAAAATATAAAAATATTGGATACGAATCCCAACCAACGATAAAAATAACGCCCCCAATAAAACGATGGTAGGGACGTCATCCGATTGATAAAAAAATAGGACGCCATAATATGACGTCCTTACAGGTGAAATAGAAAGGGCGCAGCCCTTTCTATTTCCGTTTTACGATGAAATTGACGACCGGGAATTCCTGGCCGTTCAGACGGTAATTGTATTTGCAGAAATTCCAATAGAAATTGGGGATGTTCTGGTCGCCGATCTTGGTGGGTCCCAGCACCTCGGCTGAAACCACGCTGCCGATACCGTCCGTGTGGGTCGTGCTCCAGTTTTCGCCATGTCCGTAGCCGAAGCCGGCCTTGGCACCGAGGAAGTTGACAACCAACTGCGCCTCCAGGCTGAAGCTGTTCTCCTTTATGGTGCTTGTCTCCGTGGTCTCGGTGATGGTGAGGGTGATGCGCCCGCCGCTGCCGGTGGCCACCATGTCGTTGGCGTTGTTGTTGCCCCATAGGATGCCGCCCTTGCCGTAGTTTGAGCCGACCTGCTTCGGGTCGTCAGGGTAGGAGAAGGGGTCTCCGGGGGTGTGGTGGAACACCTTGGTCAGGTCGGGTATGGACTGGTTGTCGGCCCTCAGCAGCATGTAGTCCTGCAGGGTGATGATGGTGTTTGCCGGACGGCCCGGCACGGAGATGGAGAGTATGCTGCCGATCTCATCCTCGTTGGCGCTGCTGACGCACTTGTAGTTGTAGATGGTGAAAGGGGTCAGCTGCATCGCCACCGCATCGTCGGTGAAGGTGGAGTACTCGATGCCGAACTCGGTGGTGTGGGTGGAATCATCGCCGAAGGTGTAGTCGTAGGTGAGCTTGGTCTCGAAGTCTATGCTGCCCAATTTCGCGCCGAACATGGGGATGGTGATGTCCTGCTCGTAGCCGAAGATGAGGGAGGCGCTGTTGCTGCTGCTGCGTCCCTCGCCGGAGGCGGAAGAGGTGCTCTTGCCCCATGATGTGCAGGGAGGACCGTAGGGATAGTCATAGTCCGCAAAGTATGGAGGTGCGGCAAGCAGGGCGTAGATTCTCGGCTCGCTCATGGCGTACTGCCTGCTCTCGAACTGGTAGATCCGTTCCGATTCCGTGCCGCGGATGGCAGCTATCGCGGGATATTCCATAGCGAAATTGGTGAAGGCATTGGGGCAGATAAAATATACCCCACTTAGCCCACTTTTTTCAGGAGCGTTATAGGTCACACTGCCCGCCGTAGCGGTGGAATGCACCTCTTTTTTGAAGCCGCCGCTCTTCTCTGAAAGCAGCAGCGTGGTCACTGTGAAATTTTTCGTGATATTATTGCTGCTTTCAACTCTTCCAGTTGTAATCATCTCCGTGTAGAGGGTGTTGAATGCCACCTGGTCGCGCCCCTCGGCGTTGCCGTTGAAGTTGCCGACCGCCATGTTGCCGGAGGGGACCCAGTGCACATCTGTGCCGAAATTGTATGCGGAGTTGAAGTTTTTGCCGTCCCAACGCCAGATGTTGTTCACCCCTATGATGTCCATCGGCTGCTTGAAGCCGCCGAGGCGGGCCAAACGCAGGTTGCAGTTGGCCAGATCGTTGTGATTAGGTTCGGCAATGGCGGTGGTGAGCAGCGGGGAGACGCTGCCGTTGGCATATTTGAACACATAGATGGAGCTGCCGGTGGCGCTGACATTGAAAACAGGAATAGTACCAATACCGCCAGTGTTGCCAGTGGTGCCAAAGGAGCGTCTCGGGCTTACAAGACAGACAATGTTGTTGCTGTTGTCGCCTGTGACATCGCCCACCGCCACATCCATGAAGTTCCACAAGTAGCTTTCTGCGGTAGGATATTCTGACAAAGTATAACCTACCACTGTTTGTTTTTTTACAGTAAAGTTTTTCACATACTTCACCTTGCCGGTTGAGTTCATCACCACCTGGCTGTAGGTGGGGAGTGTGGGGCGGTTGAAGCCCTTGCAGAAGACCTCGAGGGTGATTGTGTTGGGCTTGGTGAAGTCGGTGCTGCCCGGTGTCTCGTACAGCACCACAATGTCGTTGGTGTCGTCACCGTTCACATCGCCGGCGGCCACCCGCACGTTGGTGGTGGAATATGTCCGCTCCGCCAGCAGGGTCTTGTAGTTGCTGCCGTCAATAATCTGGATGTTGCCAGCCACACCGGTGATGATGTCATCAATTCCGTCACCGTTGATGTCGGCACAGCGCAGATGTATCCGTTCTGTAAAATATTCAATCTGTTCGGCCAATCCTGTTGCAAATCCGTAGTTGTTGTCAAAAATTGTGCTCTGCGGCTTGTCAATGGCAGGCATGGTGTGGCTGTAGGGGAGGGTGTCGTAATAGAGCTGCTTGTAACCGGTGGTGGAGTCGCCATAGACGGTAAGTATCAGCTTGCCGCTGTAGTTGTTGAAGTAGGAGGTGTTGGCTCTTTCGTAAGCGCCGTTACGAAGAGGCTCGCTCCAGGTGACCTTCACAATGTTGGAACGTCCCTTGGCGTTGCGCTGCGCCTCGGTCTTCTTCAGCAGCCGCTGCATGTTGGCCGCGCCGGAGCTGTCGATGCGCAAGGCCTTGCCTTTGGCGGTGGTGAGCATGCGCAGCCCGCGGCTGTTCTCGCGTATCAGCTGCATCTCGCCGGAGCTTATCCTGTAGTTCTCGCCCAGTGGCGTGTCGTCAAAGGCGCCGTCCTTCTGGCGGTGCAGCATCAGGTTGGCGAGGGCGGTGTCCTCACCCAGCATCCTGGCGGTGATGGCGTTGTATGCCGAAAGTGCGGGCCGTACCCCGCGCACGGTGAAGGCGGTCCTGGGTGCGGCCAGCATCTGCTTGCTCATCACCGCGCTGTCGTTGCCGTCCTTCAGCTCCATGTACATCGGCTTGCCCTCAATGGCGCTGCGGGTCATTATGTAGGCGTGCAGCCCGTCGCCGCTGAAAGTGCCGTCGGGGTTCAGACTGCCGTTAGGCTGTATTGAGAGCGACACACTGTCAAGCGATTCGTCGTATGAAAGCCATTGTGAGCCGTCACCCTTGTATTTGAGGGCGTTGCCTGCATGGGCGCTGCCGTTGAGGTTCTTTGTCACCGCCTCCAGCTCGCCTGCGGTGGGCAGCCGCCAGCCGTCGGGCAGGGCAATCTTCGCCGCCTCGTAGGTGTAGTATGCGCCGCGGTCGGCGTTGTTCTGGTCGTATTTGTAGTAGGCAGCCTGTGCCGCGTTGGGGCTCTCCTGCCAGATGTCCTCATCGGTGCAGAGGGCTATCTTGCTGCTGCGCACCATCTTCAGGTTCTCGGCCATCCAGAGCAGCCCGCCCGCCTCAATAATGGGGTAGCAGTTGCCGGCCGCATCCTTGCAGGCGTACATGCTGAAAGTGACTGTGTGGGAACGCTGCGGGGTCTTCATCACGATGCAGCTCATCTCGCCGTTGCTGCCGGTGAAGCGCAGCAGGTCGCCGGGGTTGTACTGCATGTAGACCACATCGGGTGTCTCGGTGGCGGCCTTGGTCACGTTGGTCTGCGTGCGGCTCTTCATCTGCAGCCCCTCAATGTGGGTGTTGCCGATGCGGATAGGCTGTCCGCTGCGTTTGCCCATGCACATCCACTTGGTGGCGTACTGGATTCCGCAGCCGCGCAGGCTGACCATGTCCATGCCGTTGTTCTGCTGCGGCAGCACAATGCTGTGGTCGCCCGCCTCAAGCTGGAACTCGCCGTTCTGCACCAGACGTCCCTGCATGTCGAAGATGTCCACGCGGATCTTTCCGGATTTCGGCAGGGTGAAGACCACGTTGGCCTCCGCCGGTGCGGGGTTCGGATAGACAAGCGGCTCCAGAAAGCGCACCTTCTGCTCCTTAACGCCTGTGCCGGGCACGTCGCTCAGCCGCAGGATGTTGTCACCGCGCAGCTCCAATGCCTTGCGCTGCGTCAGATTCTCCACAACCACCTTGTTCACGACGTTGGCGTCGCCCGCCGCCGCGAAGGTGATGTCTAAGGTGTGCGTGCTGTCCTGCGCCCTCACCACGGAGAACCACGGCATCAACGCACACACGATCAGAAATAAAATTGCACGATTCATACGAATAACGATTTTAATTATAAAACGCAAAAATATAAAAAAAATGGATATGAAAAACGTTGCGGAAAAAAAATATGTATAGGGACGTCATATTATGGCGTCCCTATACCATGGCGTACCGCCGATACCAATGGAACCATGGCGTCCCTATACCATTACGCCACGCCGTTGCCGATGAAAACGCGTTTTTTTTCCGCGCCCCGCAATAAACGGCGGTGCGTGGGCGTTGGATGTTGTAAAATTAAAATCTACAAATGATGATTAAACGAATATTTATGGTTGCGGGATGGCTGGCATGTGTCTGCCTGTTCGGTTCCTGCTATATCGGTGTGTCGGTGGACAATCAAAATATCGGCAGAGACGGTGCATGCACCGTCTCTACGTATCCGGATGCGGAACGATATCTGACGGGGGGTGGCTCTTCCTCCGCTGTCAGGGATTTGGATGTGGAATGGATTGCCGGGGAACTGCGTGTCGTATGCGATGACGGGCAGGATATCCGTTGGGAGGAATATCAGGAATCGGAACTTCCGGACGAATGGAAGATGCGCTACTATCTGGAGGACAGCGTGCTGCATATCCGCTTCTGTCAGGAGGGGAAGGTGCGGATTAAGAATGTCACAAAAATGCTGACATTACGGATTCCGAAGTCGGTGCGTCTGGACAATGTGCGGATTACCGCCTCATCCTCCGATGTTCGTCTGTCCGAAGGGCTTTTCTGTAACAATCTTACCATTAATGGGGTCTCCGGTGACATGTCGTTGGCAGGGGTGCATGGAAAAAGCGCTGCGGTCTCCACAACTTCCGGTGACCTGAGCCTGTCGCGGGTGAATGTGCATACGCTTGATGTCAAAAGCGTTTCGGGAGACGTGTCGGTGCGTGAGGGGCAGTGTGGCTCCGTTTCGGCAGAAACTTCGTCGGGCGATCTGCATCTGCTTTCCACGTTGGCTGAAAACTATACGCTCAATTCGGTTTCAGGAGACATTTCATTGGAAAAGAGCGGCTTTTTCGACCGTATGACAGTCAATAACGTTTCGGGGGATGTGCGGCTGCTGCTCTCCGACAGGGCCGGTTTCACCCTGCGGACGGCGACGGTTAGCGGTTCGTTCCGGTCACGAGAAGCTCTTCTTTATCAGGATGGTGTCTATAGTCATGGGGACGGTGCCGCGGAGGTGGATGTGCACACCGTTTCCGGAGACATCTCCCTCCAGTTTTTTTCCTCTTCCGCGCAATAAACGGCGGATGCGGGCGATGATGTTGTTTTTTTGATTACCTTTGCAGTTTGATTTGGAAAAACATAAGTAATGGATTCTCTGTTAGATAAGTTAGAACTGATTTACAAACGCTGGCTGGAGATCGGCGAGGAGATTACAAAACCGGAGGTGGTGGCGGACATGAAGAAGTTCGTCAAGCTGAGCAAGGACTACAAGGACCTGCAGGCGGTGGTGGACGCATACCAGCAGTACAAGAATGTGCTGGGAAATATCCAGAATGCGAAGGATGTTATTGCCAATGAGAAGGATGAGGAATTCCGCACCATGGCAAAGGAGGAGCTTGTCACCTTAAACGAAACATGCGCGAAGCTGGAGGAGGAGATAAGGCTGCTGCTGATTCCGGCCGATCCGCAGGACGGCAAGAACGCCATTGTGGAGATTCGTGCCGGCACCGGCGGTGACGAGGCCAGCATTTTCGCGGGCGACCTCTACCGCATGTACACCCACTATTGTGAGGCGAAGGGATGGAAAATCGAGGTGGCCTCCATGACGGAGGGTACGGTTGGCGGTTTCAAGGAGATTGTGTTCAACGTTATCGGCAGCGGTGCCTACGGCCTGATGAAGTATGAGTCGGGCGTGCATCGCGTGCAGCGTGTGCCGCAGACTGAGACCCAGGGCCGTGTGCATACCTCCGCTGCTTCGGTGGTGGTTCTGCCGGAGGCTGACGAGTTTGATGTCGATCTGAAGGAGAAGGATATCCGTAAGGATACCTACTGCGCATCCGGCCCCGGCGGACAGTGCGTGAACACCACCTATTCGGCCGTCAGGCTCACCCACATCCCGACCGGCATTGTGGTGGCCATCCAGGACGAGAAGTCCCAGATCAAGAATCTGGAAAAGGCGATGAAGATTCTGCGCACCCGTGTCTTCGAGCGTGAATATCAGAAATATCTGGACGAGGTCTCCTCAAAGCGGAAGACCATGGTCTCCACCGGCGACCGCTCCGCAAAGATCCGCACCTACAACTATCCGCAGAACCGTGTGACCGACCACCGCATCAACTACACCATGTACAACCTCACCAATTTTGTAAACGGGGATATTCAGGACATGATTGAGGCGCTGCAGGTGGCCGAGAACGCCGAAAGGCTGAAGGCCTCTGTGGAGGAATCCGCCGCCTGATGTTTTGCCAGCAGGATGAGATTTACATGCGCCGCTGCCTTGAAATCGCAAGGCACGGCATCGGTTATGCCGCCCCCAATCCCATGGTGGGCGCGGTGATTGTGCATGAGGGAAAAATCATAGGGGAGGGTTTCCATGCCCGCTGCGGCGGCCCTCACGCCGAGGTTGAGGCCGTGCGTTTGGTGCGGCATCCGGAGCTGCTTCCGCAATCAACACTTTATGTAAGTTTGGAGCCCTGCTGCCATTACGGCAAGACTCCGCCCTGCACGGAACTGATTCTTAAACACCGTATTCCGAAGGTGGTGGTGGCCTGTAGCGACCCGAATCCGCAGGTGGGCGGCAAAGGTATCAGACGTCTGCGCGAAGAGGGCTGCGAGGTGGTGACCGGCGTGCTGGAGGCTGAAGCCCGTGAACTTAACCGCCGTTTCTTCACCTTTCAGGAAAAAAGGCGGCCATACATTATATTGAAATGGGCGCAGAGTCTGGACGGCTTCATGGATGTGGCGCGGGACGGCAGTGAACCGGAATCCTATTGGATTACCAACGACGCGTTGAAAATCCGTGTGCACCAGTGGCGGGCGGAGGAACCGGCAATCTGGGTCGGGGCGAACACCATCCTGAACGACAATCCACAGCTGAATGTCCGCCATGCCGCAGGCCGGCAGCCGCTGCGTGTGGCCTGCTTCAATCCGCTGCCGGCGGAGCTGCGGCGCTACCGCCTTTTCGACGGGCAGCAGCCCACGCTTGTTTTTGTGCCGGAGCCGCATCCGCAGGCGGAAAATCTTGAATATTGCGTTGTGCCGTTCACAGAACGTGCAAAAGGGGAGCTCTTCCCCAGGGAATGGCTTGGGATGATTCTCAGTAAGCTGTACGAAAGGCAGGTGCAGTCCGTGCTGGTTGAAGGTGGCCGCGTGCTGCTGGAGAGCCTGCTTTCCGCCGGGCTATGGGACGAGGCGCGGGTGCTTGTCGGCAGTGTGACGCTCCGCCGCGGCATGGAGGCGCCGACGCTTCCGCAACAGCCCGAATCAACGGAGGTTGTGCAGGACAACCGCATACTTTACTGTCGGAACCGCTAAGGTTCCATTTTTTTTGCCTTTACAGATGTTCCGCGGAGGCGGTTATTTGTTCATGTTCAAATCTTTGGACATGCTTACGCCTTTGGAGCTCCTGATGCTGAGCATTTCGGCATGGGGGCTCTCCACCACGCCCAGCCCGTAGATGCGTGCGTTCTTGATTTTGTCGGCCATAAGCAGGCAGGGCGCACCGTTGAGGGAATCGTAGTCGTATGGGTTGGGCGAGCCGACCAATATGGCGCCCTCGCGCAGTTCGATATCCACGTTGCTGCGGAGGTGCAGCGTGCCGGTAAGGTAGCGGCCGACACTGAACACCAACGTACCGCCGCCTTGTTCAGCCAGATAGTCGATTGCCGCCTGGATGCTCCGTGTGTTGAGCGTGGTGCCGTTTGATACAACGTTGAACTGTGTCGCGTTGATGCGCGGCCCGTCGCGGTAGACGGTTGAGGCCAATCCCGCACCCGCGTCGGCGGGCGGGTCGCTGATGTTAAGCTGCTTGTAGTATGGATTGTCCTCATACAGCACAATCTGGTTTTTGTTAGGCGCATCTGGCTGCTCTGTCCGGACCTTGTTAAGCTGCAGGCCGGTCACGTCGTCGGCCACGATGCAGGGGCGGTAGTCCTTGCCCTCCACACGCATCACCACGTTGTTGAGCATGATGTTGTCGGCGTGGCGGATGTAAAGTCCCCACGCAGGCAGCTCCTTGAACATTGAGAATTCGGGGTACTGCCTCTCACGTTGCGGCATGGAGGCCAGCTCCTTCGCCGAGCAGCCCTGGTATGCGTAGCTGCTGTCGGCATTTCCCGGATATACTATCGTGATGTTTTCCAGGCGTATGTTCTGGATGCGGTGACCCGGCGTGCCGATGATGCTGCTGGGCGAGATGTTCCGCGGCAGATCCTCGACCGGCCCTTCGTAGCTGTAGCCGAAATCGGGTTTCTCAAATGGCACCTCCGCATACATGTTGCGGATGGTGATGTTGCGCAGGCATGGGGTCAGCTTCTCGTTGGTGTTGCGTTCCGAAAAGCGGAGGAAAATAGGGTTGCCGGTGTGGTAGCTGCGCAGGCTGTCGATGTAGATATCCTCCAAAATCCCGCCGTCCACACAGGCGACGGTGATTGCGCTGCGGTAGGTGTCAAAGATGGTGATGTCCTTGAAGCGGAAATTGCGGAACACGCCCCGGGTCATGGTGCCGAACTTGATGCCGTTGGCGCTGCTGCGTCCGGTGCAGTGCTCCACCACCACATTTTCGCTCACACCGTCCTTGCTGTGGCTTTTGAAGCAGAACACATCGTCGGCGGCATCCATGTAGCAGTGGCGTATGATCACATTCTGGCAGTCCACAATGTCAATGCCGTCGTTGTTCCAGAATGATTTGGAGTCCACGGTGACATGCTCAACCAGCAGGTTGCGGCACTGGTCGTACTGCTGGTTCCAGCTGGCCGGATCCTTCAGCGTGATTCCGCTGATGGTCACATTCTCGCATTCGCGGAAGTGGATGTTCTCCGGACGGTTCTCCCCGGCAGGGCGGTCGTATTTCAGCGGGTCCTTGATCTTGCCTTCGTGGATGAGGCGCACCACATTGTAGGCCACCTCAATGCCTCGGCAGTCAATGACGCCCTTGCCGGTGATGGCCACATCATGCTGCTTTACTGCAAAGATGAATGAGGTCCAGCGGCAGTAGGGGTCCTTCACATAGTCCAACGGATTGAGCGAACCCAGCAGGGTTGCGCCCTCCTCAAGGTGAAGCGTGACGTTGCTCTTAAGATAGAGCGTGCCGCAGACATGCCGTCCGGGTTCAATCAAGACCCTTCCGCCGCCGTTGGCGTTGGCTGCGTCGATGGCCTTCTGGATGGCCTGAGTGTTCAGGGTGATGCCGTCCCCCTTGTCACCGTAGTCGCGGGCCGGGAAATCGGTGGTCTGCACTTTTGACTGGGCGCCGCCCGCCCAGGGGAGCAGCATGAGGGCCAGCAGGATGACTAATGTTTTTGTCCGTGTTTTCATTTCAATGCGGTGTTGGTTCATTATGATGTTGTCTAATAATTGGTGTAGTCCTTGTTCACATTCCATTTCAGGCTCTGGAGAGTGCTTGCCTTCACATTGATGTGGAACTGGAATCCGCGGTAGTAGCCGAATGGCCGCCATTGGAATGACATTGTCCAGCAGTGCAGGTCGCGGGTGATGTCGAATGAGGAGGCGGAGACCTGCTTGGTTGTGAAGTCGTATCCGGAGGTGAAGCCGACCGCCCATTTCCTGGTCACATCAACCCGCCCGTTTATGTTGACGGTGTTGGTGACGGTCTTGTTGTAGCGGTTGCGGTCCAGAACCAGCATGTTATAATAGTTGTAGTTGTCAGAAAGATTATAGTTCAGCGAGTAGGATAACGACAAGTTCCAGTTGAAGGCCGATTCCCCCGTATTCCAACGCTTGAAGTTGGAGGGGCCAAGCTGGTAGCTGAAGCTGAGGTTGGCGGCGGTGGAGGAGAGCCTGAAAAGCCTGTGGTTCTTTTCCCATTCAAACTGGTTCGTGCGTATGCCCGCATCGCTGATTACGTAAGGGTCAAAATAGATGTTGAAGTTCAGATAGATTTTTTTGAACAGCGTGGTGCGTCCCGAAACGGTGACGGGTGTCCAGTTCATCGAATCGGCCATCATGTTGTAGGAGGTCGAGAGGTTCAAGCTCTCAAGCAGCGTCACCTTATCTATGCCGTTTTCCGAAGTGTCCTTACGCTTGCGGACCTTCATCTCCAACTTGTTGCCGATGCTGAAGCTTGCGAATGCGCTGCTGCGGTCGGCAGGCGTGCCGTAAAGGAACCCCTCGATGGGTGCGTATGTGATGGTCTGCCCCGTGGTTGAATCCAGATATGAGTCGAAAATGCGCCGGTTGATGAAGGGAGAGTAGGTGAAACTGGCTGATGGCGTGATTTCGTGCCGCATCGCCTTCAGCCAATTGCCCTTATATTGGAACATCCCGTAAAGGGTGGTGCGCAGTGTGGATGAGTAGGACATCTGGTGGGTGGCGAAAAATCCGAATACCGTGTCGCGGGCGATGATTGCATTGTGTAGGCTGTCGGTGCCTGCGTACCGGCGGTATGCCCCCTTGAACTGCCAGTTTTCTGTCCAGTTTATGGTGTTGTTCCAGTCGATGTGTTTCAACACCTTGATGGTGGAGGAGAGGGGGATGGAATGTGTCATGCCGCTGCGCATCTTGTCGAACATTGCCGGTTTCATGAAGAGCGAGTCGGTGGTCTGAACGCTGTTGCTCATGCTGAGGTTGTAGGAGAGCGAAATGTTCTCATACCAGCGTATCTTGCCTACAATCTCCTTGCGCCGGAGTGGGTAGAAGGTGCTTATGTTATAGTTGACATTAGGCAGGTTAAGGTTTATTACCCCGGTTGAGACGTTTTGCGAAAGGCTGGCGTTAATTCCAAGACTGTGCAGGCTGCCGAATGATGTGGAGAAGCTCACGGTGGAGTTGTAGTTGCTGTTCACATAGTTGTTAAGGTCGGTGATGTTGTTTTTGTTATAGGAGCTGGTCTGGTAGTTCACGTCGGCTGAAAAGCGGTTTGTCGGGTGCGCCTTGCTGTCCTGGCTGTGTTTCCATGTTACGCGGACATCCTGTGCGGTGTAGTAGGTGGGGGTTTTGGGCTCGCCCCGGCGTGTCAGGCTGTAGGAGGTGTAGAAGTTTCCCTTGTATTTGTAACGCCGGTAGTAGTTCGAGTTCAGGTTTACGGCGAACGAGCCGCGCAGGTAGAGGTCGGTGGTGAGGGCGAGATCGATGCAGTCGTTGAAGGCGTAGTAGATGCCGAACCCCTGCAGGTAGAAGCCAAGCTCCGCCGATTCCCCGTAGGTCGGGGTCAGGATGCCGTTCTTCCGCTTTTTTGCACTGTTGGGCAGCAGACTGAATGGCAGTCCGACAGGTATTGGTATGTCACGGATTTCAGGATGGATAAATTTTGTTACAATCACATCGTGTGGAATCACTTTCCCCTTTGTGAACACAAAACCGAAGTGCGGATGTTCCAGATTACAGGTCGTATATACGCCGCGCCGTACAAATGTGACCGAATCGTTCACCTTTTTGATGACCTCCCCATGCAGAATGCCGTCACCCTCCTGCGTTATAACATTGTACACGATTCCCTGTTTGCTCTGAAGGTTGTATCCTATGCTGTTCGCGTAGAATGTGGAGCTTTTCTGCTTGAACTCAGGTTTTCCCTGAATGACCCCGTTTGAATCCGGTGCACCGGTGGCGTATACCACCTGGCTGTCAAGATCCATGTGGATGTGGTCGGAAGTGAGTTCCACATCTTCGTAGACGACTTTGGTCTTATTGAAAAGTGTCGCTCTTTTCCGTTTGATGTCTATCCGTACAGAGTCCGCCGCTTCGAATTGAATGGTCTCTTTCAGTGCGTCTTTGGAAAGAGGTATGGTGCTTTTCCGCTGCGCGGTATCGCTGTTTTGTGCCCTGACGGTTCCGTAAAAACAGTCCGGCAGCAGGGGCGTTATCCATAGAAGGATAAACAAATATTTCACAAACAGCTGTTTATACAATTCTATTTTTTTTAATAAAATATATTGTCAAATTGTCTAATTTTGTACCCGATTTGCATGGGTACAAATTGCAAAAGTACGAAAAATATAATTAGAGAATACAGATGAGGAACAGAATTTTTACGCTAATGCTCTGCCTGTCGCTGCTGCAGTTTTTTTCACAGGGGGTGTATGCCGGTCCTATACGCACAATCGTGATCGATCCGGGCCACGGCGGAAACGATCCCGGCGCGATAGGCGCAACCGGAAGCCATGAAAGCGAGGTCGTGCTGGATGTTGCGCTCCGTCTCGGAGCCCTCATACGGAAAAACCACCCGGAGGTCAAGGTCATTTACACGCGCAGCACCGATGTGTTCATCGAGTTGTACCGCAGGGCGGAGATTGCAAACAGGAACAAGGCGGATCTGTTCATCTCCATCCATTGCAATTCCGCCCCCAACGCCACGGCCTACGGTGCTGAGACCTTTGTTATGGGCGTGGACAAGACAAACGCCAACATGGCTGTGGCACAGAAGGAGAACGCAGCCATCCTTAAGGAGACGGACTATCAGAACAACTACGAGGGCTTCGACCCCTATTCCCCTGAATCCTACATTATTTTCTCCCTGTTACAGAATGCGCATCTGACAAGGAGCACGCATTTCGCATCCAGTGTCCAGAAATATTTTGTGAATGACCTTCACCGCCTTGACCGTGGTGTCAAGCAGGCCCCTTTCCTTGTACTGTGGCGCACCACAATGCCCAGTGTGCTGATAGAGCTCGGTTTTTTGAGCAACAGGGAGGAGGAGTCCTACCTTAAATCGGAGAAGGGGAAAAACGAGATGAGCCAGTCCATATATAAGGCGGTGGCGCAGTCCATTCGGGAAAACTCCGGTGCCGCGTCAGAAACCGTCACCACCACCGTCACCGAAACCGTTTCCGCCTCCGACGGCCTTCCGGCAAAGGATTCCGTTATAGTGGGCAAGCCGCGTCCTACATATAATGTTGATGCTGACACTGTCGTTGTGCAGCCGAAGAGTGACGCGGCAAGTAATCCGGAACTGGTTTACAAGGTGCAGTTTGCCGCCTCTTCGGTGCAGAAACCTGCGGACGACTATGCCTTCCGCGGACTGCCGAAGGTGCAGTGCCGCCCCAGCGGTTCGGTGTTTGTATACACTGCCGGTGAGGAGCCGACGTATGAGGCTGTGCTTCCGGTGCTTGAACTGGTTCGTGGAAAGGGTTACAAGGATGCCTTTGTCATTGCATTCTACAAAGGTGAGCGCATCCGGCTCGATCAGGCAAAAAAATTGGAGAAATCCTCTGGCATATTGAAATAAGTACTACTTTTGCACCTCTGTATTTTAAAAGTAAGATATGAGCAAGACAGCAGTTATCGCTTTCGGAGGCAATGCCTTATTGCGTAGCGGACAGGAGGGTTTCTATCAGGAGCAGCTGGCAAATGTGGAGGAAACCTGCGAATCGGTCATCCCGTTGGTCAAGGCGGGGTACAAAATAGTCATCGGTCACGGCAACGGGCCGCAGGTGGGCAATGTGCTTCTGCAGCACGAGATGGCCAACCGTGTCTCCGGCGTGGTGGCCATGCCGCTTGATTTCTGTGTGGCGGAGACCCAGGGTTCCATCGGCTACCTGATTGAGCAGGGCTTCCGCAACGTGTTGAAACGTCACGGGATTGAAAAGGAGGTGCTGGGCATCATCACGCAGGTGGTGGTGGATCAGAACGATCCGCTGTTTGTCAATCCCACCAAGCCGATCGGACGCTATTTCAAGCAGAAACAGATGGAGTCGTTCATTGAGGAGCATCCCGGAACCATCTTCAGGGAGGATCCCAAGGGTAACGGCTGGAGAAGGGTTGTGGCCTCGCCTGCGCCCAAGGACATACTGAATGTCCCTGCGGTTGAGATGCTGGCCAATGCCGGACACATTGTCATAACCGTTGGCGGCGGCGGCGTGCCGGTCATCATCGACAACGGCATGATAAAGGGCGTGGAGGCTGTGATTGACAAGGATTTGTCCTCAGCACTCTTAGCCACCAAGCTGCATGCGGACGAGTTCTACATCCTAACCGATGTGCCGAAGGTCTACATCAATTTCCGCAAACCCGACGAGAAGGCATTGGATGTCATAACAATTGCAGAGGCGCAGAAATATCTGGATGAGGGGCAGTTCACCGAAGGCTCCATGGCTCCGAAAATCAGGGCGGCCATCCGCTTCGTGGAGCATTGCGGCGGCACATGCATCATCACCGAGGCCGGGCAGCTTGAAAACCCCGCCTGCGGAACACGTATTGTAAAATAATCAGGATATGGGAAACAATTTTGAGGAACTGAAGAATTCTCCGGCCTTTTTCTCCTTTGGCAAGAAAATAACAGTCATTGGCGTTATCGCCAGCATTGCGGGAGGAGTGATGAAGCTGTCCGGAATCCAGTATGGTGACTATCTTCTGATAATGGGGCTGGTCACACTCGCCCTGACCGCTTATCTTATTCTGTCGAACCTGCCATATAAACCTATAGAAAAGGATGAGGATGCGAACGCCCGTCTTCGTCCGATCTGGAACTTCTCCATCAAACTTTTAGGATGGGGTTTGAGTGTTCTGCTGATAGGGTTCCTGTTCTGGCTGTACCACTGGCCCGGTTGGAATATCCTGCTGATTGTCGGCGCCATCACCACGCCAATCGGCGTAATCACCATGCTGTTCTACCTCCACCAACGCAACAAATACCAAATCTACTAAACCCATTAACCCCCTTAAACTCTTAGACTCTTAAACATCTTAACATCTTAACAATTCATTCCCGAACAAACATAAAAACACAATAAACGTATGGCTTACAACTTAAGAAACCGTAATTTCCTGAAGATTTTAGACTTCAGCCCGAAAGAATTGAACTATCTGCTGGATCTGGCCCGCGACCTTAAGCGTGCCAAATACACCGGCACCGAACAACCGACCCTGAAGGGCAAGAACATCGCCCTGATTTTTGAGAAGACCTCCACCCGCACACGCTGCGCCTTTGAGGTTGGCGCGAAGGACCAGGGGGCGCATGTCACCTATCTGGGACCGACCGGCAGCCAGATTGGCGTAAAGGAGAGCATGAAGGACACCGCCCGCGTGTTGGGTCGCATGTTCGACGGCATCGAGTACCGCGGCTTCAAGCAGGAGACCGTTGAGGAGCTGGCCAAATACGCAGGCGTGCCTGTGTGGAACGGCCTGACCAACGAGAGCCATCCCACCCAGATTCTGGCCGACTTCCTCACCATGCAGGAGCATGTTGACAAGCCCCTGAGCCAGGTTACCTTCGCATACGTCGGCGACGCCCGCTTCAACATGGGCAACAGCCTGATGGTCGGTGGCGCAAAGATGGGCATGGATGTGCGCATCATCGCCCCGAAAAAGCTCCAGCCGGAGGCATGGTTGGTGAAGGAGTGCAAGAAAATCGCCAAGGAGACCGGTGCAAAGGTTACAGTGACCGACGATCCCGTTAAGGGCGTGAAGGGCTGCGACTTCATCTACACCGACGTTTGGGTGAGCATGGGCGAGCCCGCCGAGGTTTGGAAGGAGCGCATCGACATGCTGATGCCTTTCCAGGTGAACGCACAGATGATGAAGAACACCGGCAACCCGCACTGCAAGTTCATGCACTGCCTGCCCGCCTACCACAATCTGGAGACGCAGGTTGGACGCGATGTGAACAAACAGTTCGGCTTGGACGGCATTGAGGTGACCGAGGAGGTGTTCGAGAGCGAGAATTCGATCGTTTTCGACGAGGCCGAAAACCGCATGCACACCATCAAGGCGGTAATGGTTGCCACATTGGGAGACTAAACTGTTAAGAATTGTGTTTAGTCATTGGGCGGCCGCAAGGCCGCTTTTTTTTATTTCCTGTTCCGGGAGAAGAGTCCTTTCAGGTTGTCGAAATCCTTGGTGAATGAGAAGCCGATGCCCTGGTAGTAGGGGACGTCGGAATAGGCGGCGGAGAGCACATCGTAGTAGTTTGCCATGTTGAAGGCCTTTATGCGGAGCGAGCCGTCGCTTGTAATCTTGTATTCGAAAATGATGTCGCCCACCACGTTGCCGGCCACCGCCTGCCGTTCGTTCTGGCTGTTGTTGTCCCCATAGATGTCCAGATTTCCGCGTATGACCAACCGGTTCTCCATAAGGTTGGTGGAGAGCTGGATATTGTATTCGTCCCCGTTGGTGACACCGTCGCCCGGGCGGTATTGGAACCCCACGTTGACATTGTCGGTCAGGGTGGAGACGGTTTTTTGGAGGTAATGGGAGAATAATTCGCTCAAGGAATGGCCGATACCATAGTTGACGTTGTTCTCCCCATCAGGATTCTGCACGTCGAAACGGCCCAACAGCATCAGGGAGAAGGCCTGTCGGAACATGTTCTCCTTGTCGGTGGTGTCGAGGGTGTTATAGACCATCGATCGTATCGATTCGTCGACGTTGTCCAGACGGATGTCGAAATCAAACTCCGGATTCAGCAGTTCGCCCTTCAGACGCAGTCCCGTGGAAACCGGCACGGAGCGGTAGGATGATGTTACCGAGGATTCGCCAAGCAGGCTTGTGATGGAGGTTTTTGTGGTGTAGATTGCACGGACGTTCATCTCGCCTTTGTCAGGCTGGCCGTTCCAATTGATTGTGCTGCCGTTCTCGATGGAGAGGGAACGGGTGAACACATTTCCAAGGGCAAGGTCAATGTTGCCTTCGTTGAGTATATAGCTTCCATACATTTCAAACGGGCGTTCCGGTTGCAGCTCCATGCGGATGCTGCCGGTTCCGTTGCCGATGATTGTGCCGCCAATGGAGGGGTCAAGTACCACCTTCAGTGTGGCTTCCGGAGTGACGTCAAGATTGAAAAGCAGATGGGTTCTGGTAGTGCGTGCCTGTTCGTATTCCGTATTGTCCGTGCTCTTTTCCATGTAATACGGCTTTTCAAAAATGATGTAGGATTGCTGATGTTCAGTGTTGGCTCCTTTGTTGAGAAGGACGGAAATGTAGGTTTGCTTGTCGGTCCGCATGTTTCCGGAGAGGTATAAATCGCCTTGTGGCAGCAACCGCAGACGGATAGTGCCGGTGCCAAAGGCCTTGCCGTAAAACAGTTCGTTGTCACGGTAGTCGGTGTTCAACACCATGGTGTTTTCGGTGCGGATGTCCAAACGGACACCCCATTGTTTCAGTTTGTGATGGGTGATCACCCCATTCAGATACGCCGGATGTCCTTGGATGTCACTGCATTGCAGATTGTTTAGCTGGAATGCCGAATCCTTTATTATAATATCTTGGTCTTTAATATGATATAATGTATTGATGTATCCAATTTGCATGGATGCTTCATCGATGTGCAGATTGCCGGAAATGGCAGCTTGTTGTACCGGACCGGTGATGTGGAGTCTGCCGGAAGCGGTGCCTTCCGTCATGCTGGCAAAGGAGGAGAGGTAGGGGGCTATGGTGTGGAGGTTAAATGTGCGGATTTCACCGTTCAAATCAATTTGTTTGCTGTCAGGCTGATAGTTTCCGTGCAGGTGAATGGTGGGAGCTGAATCCTGAAGCGGGAACAGTTTGGCTTGCAGTCGGATTTGCTTATCCTCCTCCTGCCAGTAGGCATTGCTTTGCAACTGTCCGTAAGCCACCTCGTTGAAGACTAGGGAATCGATGTTCATTCGGGTGGATAGCTGGAGTTTGCTGTGCTGGTTTGCCAGATGCAGTTCTCCGGTTGCGATGCCACCCAAAGAGAGACCATAAGGCAGGAGCAGCAATTCAAGCTCTGAGAGGTGCAAGTTCCGGGTCTGTAGGTTCACAAGGCTGGTCTGTTGTGGGCTGTGCATGCCCTCCAACGTCACGGACTGCTCTCCTGAATTCATCTGGAACCGGTTGATTTTTATGCTGTTCTTTTCAAGTGTAATCTCATTTCCCGGTTCAATTACAAACGGTTCCTGATGCAGGCACAGCTTCCCTTGCTGTATTTGCAGTATGCATTCCTCAAACCGTTCGAAGCGCATGCTTCCTGTCAGGTCCACATAGGGCGACAGCATGTTGCCGGAGGGATGGTTCAGTAACCGGAATTGGGCCGTATCATTGAAACAATTCAATTGCAGCTGAAGCTGTTCTAACTGTGAAAGGCTGTCGCTGTTATTCCAGAACATGTGTTCGCAACTGGCCGCCAATCGTAGTGTGTCATTTTCGTTGTCACTTTTGATGCTGCAATTTTCCCACCGGATCTGTTTCCATCCGAGGGCTGTGATGTCCGACTGCATCCGCCACTTTTGCTCCGGTTCAGAATAGTAGGCGTCCATGGAGCAACCCCCGCCGATGTGAAGGTTGGGTAACAGCCTTTCCAGCAGCCGGATGGGTTGTTTCATCGTGACAGCAATGTTGAATGTGGTGTAATCCGGTACTTCGGCAAGATTTTTACCAATGCTGTGCGGAAGGTGTTGTTGGGCCAGCCGGGTCAGGCAGCTGGGAATGTCAGCCAGCCGTAACCTGCCTGAAATGGAGGCTTGTAAAGGTGTGGATCGCAGCTGTAATTCCATATCTCCATTTTCTGCTGTGTCGGAAAGCAGTTGGAAGGGTGGAATCCGCACCCTGTTTCCGTTTTCCGTCAGGGAGGCGTTGTTAACCTTGATGACACCGTGGATTCCTTGTGAAACCCGGCCGGTCAGGTCAGCCTGGCTGTGCAGTGAGAGAATGGCGTTGGAATCTTCCGGCAGAAAGTGGAACGCACTTAGGTCGAATCGGTTGAGTTCACCCGCATAATATATTTTGTTTTCCCTGAAATCGACAAATCCATTGATGTCGGCCAGTAGTGCGGAGTCAGGAGAATGTAGTTTGAAGGTCAGCCGTTCATCTTCCATGTCCCCATGCAGCATGGCGTTGCAGAGTTCGCGCCCATGTAGGTGCAGGGATTGGATATTCAACCGGTAATCCTCAATGTTGGAGCCGTTGCCGCTGATTTCCCCCTGGGCGGTCAGGGAACCCAGCATTGGGCTGTGCAGCAAGGGTTGCAACGGGAGTCCCTGGGTCTGGAACCGTGCTTGGAAATGGCGTGATGCCATGTTGTTGTGGTATATTCCTGAAGCGCGTAGGCTTCCCATGTTGCCGGTGGCCTCCACATCGGCGGTGAAATCGTCGAAGCGTCCGTGAAAATCTGCAGCACCTTCCCGCACAATCCAGTGCCTCAGTTCTTCCGGCAATTTGAGTGTCCGGCCTCCTGGCAGGTGTAATCCCTCAATTTGCTGCATGGCGACCGCCATCTCGTCAATCTGGGCATCCCAATATGCGGTGCGTCCATTCTGGATTCCTTCGGTGAACAGGTTTCCGCGCAGATATGTGCTGTCGTTTAAACGGCAAGAGAACTGTTTGATTTCCAAATGAGAAAGGCTGTTCTCCACTTTACCCTGCAACCGGACGGACACCGGTTCGATTCCTTGCAGGGCAGGGGTGAAATAGGTGAGGTCGGTGGCGTGGAGCAGCGATGGACGCAATTGGCAACGGAAAAGGACACTGTCATTGAAATCAGAATACTGATGCCAATTGTCAAAGTCAAAACGGAAATCCATGTCAATGTGACTGCCGCTGATTGCATCAAAGGTTGTGTTCTCCAGATAGAGTTTCCGGCTTGAGACAGTCAGCAGGGTCTGCAGGTTGCGGATGGTGAAGCCTGAATGCTCCCGGCAGTCAAGGTTGCGGATGTCCAGCAGGCATTCACCTCCAGCCACGGTAATGCTTTTTATCTCCGCATCAATCTGTTGCAGACGGATGTGGTCATAGTTCCAGACTCCAGCCACATCCTCCTTGCACCTCGCTTCATAGTACCAGCTATAGCTTCCGTTTTTCATCCTCAGGTCTTCAAAAAGCAGTTTGACAGGCTTTTTTTCCTTGTCAGAGGAGAAAAACTCAAAAAGGAACTTCATGTTGTTCTCCTCTTCGCCTTTGTATTTGGCGGTGTAAACCAGCAAATCCTCAACTTCAATTCCGCTGAAGCGCCAGATCCTTTGGGAACGGTTGTGGTGGGGGAGGCGGCTTTTCAGACTGCCTGCGGCAAACATCGGCTGCTGGTGGCGGTCTTCGATGCGAAGCCCCTCCACGCTGAAATCCAGGTTCCAGTAAAGCCGGAGCTTTTCAATGGCTATTTCTGTCTGCAATTTTTCGGACAAGATGGCTGCGGCTTTCCGGGCGGCTTTGGTCTGCACGGATGGGATCATGAATACCAGACCGGTTACAAACAGCAGGATGGCTGCGAACAGCACCACTCCGATAAGTGTCCGGAACAGCCGTCTGGTATGTTTTGCTGCCTTTCCCATCCTCTCCACTCAGATTATTTTGACCGTCAGTCCACGCAGGGTAAGTTTTTCGGCTATAGGCGCCAGCCGCTCATATCCGCCGTGCTTCACGTCGCATTTGCCGAAGCAGTGTGCAATCCAGGTGCATTGCAGTGCCTGCTCATAACTGTGGCCGCAGCATTCCATCAGGCTGTCAATGACAAAATCAAAGGTGTTGGTGTTGTCGTTGTACAGCATCAGGGTGCAGCCTTCGTCCGAAAGCAGCTGCTCCTGTAGTTCGCATTCGCTCTCCGGCCTGTTCATGCTACCAGTCGTCTTTTACCTCCTCTTTCGGCTCCATGCCGTTTTCAAGGCTTTCTATCAGTGCTTTAATGTGAGTGTCCACCTCTTCCAAATGCTTGTTGCGAACTGGCGTCCACTCAGGCTTGCTGCTGTCCAGCCATTGCTCGCAGGCTTGGGTGACCTGTCCGTTCTTGCAGGTGAAGTTGGTGATAGTGTAGCGGTAGCGTCCGTCACGTGCCTCTATTTTAAGTTCATAAGTTACAATACCAGCCATTACCTCCGTTTTGCCGTCTTTTGCCGTTGTGTGGATTTTCATATTGCTGCGGCAGACAATAACTCCCTTTTCCTTATCGGCAGTCTGTATCACTTTGGTGGGGTTCTGGAAGAAATGTTTCGCCCATTCAAATGCGCGGTCATACAATACTGCAGGCTCCGCTTTCATCGGAACAACATCCTGGTAGGGTATCAGTTTTGTCTGTTCGCTCACAGGCATGGGGTAGACCTCCACGGGTTCCCCCTTTTTCTGGCCGAAGGCCTGGATGCTGGCGAAGGCTGCCAGCATTATCACCAATGTTCTGATGCTTTTGTTCATGGCTATCCGTTTTTTCTTTTTACATATTCTTGGAATGTGAATGCGCAGCAGTGGTTTTCGTCCGCAGGGTGCGGCTCTTCGGAAACGAGCTGCCAGTCCTTTTCGTCAATTTGTGGAAAAAAGACATCCGCGTCCGGGAATTCCGCCTGCATCCGCGTGATGTACAGTTTGTCGCACAGGGGGAAGAACTGCCGGTAGATGGAGGCGCCGCCCATGATGAAGGTCTCCTCTTCAGACGGGCAGAGCTGCATTGCCTCCTCAATGGAGTAGGCCATTTCAGCCCCTTCGTAGCTTTTGTCCTTTTCTAACGTGAGCACGATGTTGCGGCGGTTTGGCAGCGGACGCTTCGGCAGGGAGAACCATGTGTTCTCGCCCATCAGCACGGCGTGGCCCGCCGTTGTGCGCTTGAAGTGCTTCAGATCGTCCGGCAGGTGGCAGAGCAGCTGGTTTTTCCGGCCGATCTCATAATTATTTCCGATTGCGACTATGATTGACAGCATGGCGTTAAAGTGTGCATTTCATGAGTTGTTCCAGACGTTTTTCAATTTCCGGGACGGCGATGCGTTCCTGCTCCATGGTGTCGCGGTCGCGCAAGGTGACAGTGTCGTCCTCAAGCGTCCGGTTGTCCACAGTGATGCAGAAGGGGGTGCCGATTGCATCCTGACGGCGGTAGCGGCGTCCGATGGCGTCCTTTTCGTCGTACTGGCAGTTGTAGCGGTATTGCAGCGGCTTAAGTATCTCGCGTGCCTTTTCGGGCAGGCCGTCCTTCTTGACCAAGGGCAGCACAGCCACCTTCACAGGAGCAAGTATTGCCGGAATCTTCAGCACCGTGCGGGTGCTGTTGTCGGGGAGGGTCTCCTCGCGGTAGGCATGGCTGAAGACTGCAAGGAACATCCTGTCCACACCGATTGAGGTCTCAATCACGTATGGCACATAGCTTTCGTTGGTCTCCGGATCGAAATATTGCAGCTTTTTGCCGGAATACTGCTGGTGCGCCTTCAAATCGAAGTCGGTGCGGGAGTGGATGCCCTCCAGCTCCTTGAATCCGAACGGGAAGTCAAATTCGATGTCGGTGGCGGCGTTGGCGTAGTGGGCCAGCTTCTCATGGTCGTGGAAGCGGTAGCAGGAGGCCTCCATGCCCAGCGACTCGTGCCAGCGGATGCGCTCGTTCTTCCAATAGTCGAACCATTTCAGCTCCTCGCCCGGACGGACAAAGAACTGCATCTCCATCTGCTCGAACTCCTTCATGCGGAAGATGAACTGCCGCGCCACAATCTCGTTGCGGAAGGCCTTGCCGATCTGCGCGATGCCGAAGGGAATCTTCATCCTTCCAGTCTTCTGCACGTTCAGGTAGTTCACAAAAATGCCTTGTGCCGTCTCCGGACGCAGATAAATTGTGTCGGTTCCCTCAGCGACGGAGCCCATCTGGGTGGCGAACATCAGGTTGAACTGACGCACATCGGTCCAGTTGCGGGTGCCGGAAATGGGGCAGGCAATCTCCAGCTCCTCAATCAGAGCCTTCAGTCCGGTCCAGTCGCTCTTTTCCATGCATTCCGCGAAGCGGCTGTGAACCTCGTCATATTTCTTCTGGTGCTCCAGCACACGTGCGTTGGTGGAGCGGAACATCTGCTCATCGAAGTTCTCGAAGCGTTTGGCCGCCTTCTCCACCTCCTTGTTGATCTTGTCCTCGATTTTCTGCAGATAATCCTCGACAAGCACGTCGGCGCGGTAGCGTTTCTTGCTGTCCTTGTTGTCGATCAGCGGGTCGTTGAAGGCATCGACATGTCCGGAGGCCTTCCAGATGGTGGGGTGCATGAATATCGCGCTGTCGATGCCGACAATGTTCTCATGCAGGTTCACCATGGCTTTCCACCAGTACTGCTTGATGTTGTTCTTCAGTTCACAACCGTATTGCCCGTAGTCGTAGACTGCGCTGAGACCGTCGTATATCTCGCTGGAGGGGAAAATGAACCCGTACTCCTTCGCATGGGCGATGATTTTCTTGAAAAGCTCTTCGTTATTTGCCATATTCTCTTTGTTTTCGCATAAATTGATACAAAATGCAAAAATAGTTGAAAAAACAATGCCAAAGGGAGTTTTTGCCGGAAAAAAAAATATGCCAATCTGATTTTCGTATTCGCTTTTTATGGATATTTGCAAATTCTAAAAAGTAATAGGGCATCACATGACAATCTGTAGAAAGTGTCTGTTGTTTATTCTTGTTGCCGAACTCTGTATGGGTGCGGTCTTTGCGCAGAATGTTTCACTGAAAGAGCAGACATTCAATGTAAAGGGTGTTTCTTTCACTATGGTGGGTATACAGGGTGGCACCTTTACGATGGGGGGGACCTATGAGCAGATTGGTGACACTTATGAGGACGAGGAACCTACCCACAAGGTGACAGTTGATGATTTCTATCTTGGCAAAACGGAGGTGACGCAGGCTCTTTGGACTGCCGTGATGGGCGACAATCCCTCCTTTTTCCGGAAGGATAACGGTCCGGTTGAATGTGTGAGCTGGAATGACTGCCAGCTTTTTCTGAAGAAACTGAACCAGCTGACCGGAAAAAAATTCCGGCTGCCTACAGAGGCGGAATGGGAATATGCGGCACGTGGCGGCAACAGGAGCCGTGAATACAAATATGCCGGATCGTTCGATGTGGAGAAGGTTGGCTGGTGCGGGCTGGATTGGGACAGTGGAACCCGTGCGGTTGGGAGTAAGGAACCTAATGAGTTGGGACTATATGACATGAGTGGGAACATCTACGAATGGTGCAACGATTGGTTTGGCCGCTATCGTGCCGAGGATCAGGTTAATCCGCAAGGTGCGCCATCAGGTACCAGCCGGGTGTTGCGGGGAGGCAGCTGGTTTGTGGAACCTCGGTATGCGCGTGTCTCCAATCGTTCCGGCAGCGAACCGGACGCAAGGTTTATCCATATCGGCTTCCGTTTGGCGATGTCTGCAAAATAGTTTGAAATCAAACAGCCTCCAACAATTTTTATTGTGTTGGCAAATGTTTTTGGTTGCATGTCGGTGGTGTATCCTTTTTTTTTCTACCTTTGCATAATTTTTTCCATGTGAGGTGGGGAACGGATGCCCGCCGTGGGAATCAGTGGGTAAGAAATAATAACCATAAATAATATATAATGAAACCGACACCGATTGATGCCAACATCGTCAAAACGAAAATCACGGAGAGCCGGCTGCCGAACGTCGGCAGGGCCTCCATCCGCGAAGTGAAGCGGCTTATCAACGAAATTGAAATTGCCAGCGGCAAAAAGTTCATCCGCATGGAGATGGGTATTCCCGGCCTGCCTGCCGTGCAGATAGGCATTGACGCCCAGAAGGCCGCTTTGGACAGGGGCGTGGCCGCCATCTATCCCGATATCGACGGCATTCCGGAGCTTAAGAACGAGATGGCCCGTTTCTGCAAAAACTTTCTCGACATCGATGTCAAGCCAAGCTCCTGCATCCCCACGGTCGGCTCCATGCAGGCCGGCATGGCCATTTTCATGACCGTGCGTCATCTGCATAAGGAAAAGGACACCACACTCTTCATCGATCCGGGTTTCCCCGTGCAGAAGCTGCAGCACCGTATAATCGGCGCAAAGTTCGAGACATTCGACGTTTACGAATACCGTGGCGACAAGCTTCGCGCCAAGCTTGAAAGCTACCTTTCAAAGGGTAACATCCATTCCATCGTCTATTCCAACCCCAACAACCCCTCATGGGTCTGCCTTACCGACAATGAGCTCCGCATCATCGCGGAGGTTGCGGCCAAATATGATGCGGTTGTGGTTGAGGACCTGGCCTATTTCGGCATGGATTTCCGGCATGACATCTCCACGCCGGGCGTGCCTCCCTTCCAGCCGACGGTGGCCAAATACTATGACAAGTATATCCTGATGGTTTCCAGCTCCAAGGCGTTCAGCTACGCCGGCGAGCGTCTGGCCGTCATGGTGATTTCCGACGCGCTCTTCAGCGGCAACTATCCGGACCTGGTTCCCAATTTCGGTTCCGAAAGTCTCGGACATGCCATTGTCTATGGCACTGTGTACGCCCTGACCTCCGGCACGTCTCATTCCGCCCAGCACGCCATGGCCGCAATACTCAAGGCCTGCAACGATGGCGACTACAATCTGGTCCAAGGCATGGTCGCATACCGCGACAAGGCTCACGAGATGAAGCGTCTGTTCACGGAAAACGGTTTTGAGATTGTCTATGACAAGGATGAGGACCAGCCTCTTTCCGACGGATTCTATTTCACAATAGGATATCCGGGCTTTACAGGGGAGGAGTTGCTTGAGGAGCTTCTGTACTACGGCATAAGTGCAATTTCGCTTTCAACCTGCGGCAGCGGCCGTCAGGGGTTGCGCGCCTGTGTGTCGTTAGTGCATCCGAGCCAGTTCCCGGAACTGGAGGCGAGGCTGAAAGTGTTCCGTGAAAATCACCCTCTTTTGTAGCAAAACCGGCGGTTTTTTCATCCGAATGATGCCAAAAAAACAGCCTGATATCATTTATGCCGTCCCTTTCGGGGCGGCTTTTTTTTTGTTATGTTTTTATAATAATTTAAAAACCAAGTGTTTATAAATAGATATTCTTTAAAAATATTATTCTGAAAATTGTTCTGATGGCATTGGAAAAATGACTACTTTTGCAGCCGAATTGTAAATATATAGGAGAGTAACACATTTAATAAAAAAACGTATGTATTTGACACCTGAAATAAAGAAAGATATTTTCAAGGAGTACGGCAAGTCAGAGTTCGATACCGGTAACATTGACGCACAGGTTGCACTGTTCACATACCGTATCAAACACCTGACGGAACATGACAAGCAGAACAGCAAGGACAAAGTGACGGAACGTGCGCTGGTGCGTCTGGTCGGAAAACGCAGAAAACTTCTGGACTACCTGAAGGAAACCGACATCGAACGTTACAGGAATCTTATTAAGAAACTGAATCTGAGAAAATAATTCTCTTCAGAGATGATATGAAAAGGCAATCTCCAAGTTGCCTTTTTTTATGTTTTATTTTAAAAGATGTACGCTGGAGTAAGTGAACATTGTAAATTATTAAAATCAAAAACGAAATGAACGTAGTCACAAAGCAAATTGACATGGGTGACGGCCGGATCATCACAATTGAGACCGGCAAACTGGCCAAACAGGCCGACGGTGCCGCCGTGGTTCGCATGGGCAACACCATGCTGCTGGCCACCGTATGTACTAAAAAGGAGGCGGGCGAAGATGTGGATTTCATGCCGCTTCAGGTGGAATATCAGGAAAAATATGCTGCTGTGGGGCGTTTCCCCGGCGGTTTTTTCAAGCGTGAGGCCCGTCCCTCCAATTATGAGATTCTGATTGCAAGGTTGGTGGACCGCGCTTTGCGTCCGCTTTTCCCTGAAAACTATCATGCTGACACGCAGGTGCTGGTGACGCTGGTTTCCGGCGACCGCAACGAATATCCGGATGCGCTGGCCGGTCTGGCCGCCTCCGCCGCATTGAGCGTCTCCGACATTCCGTTCCACGGCCCGATTTCCGAGGTGCGGGTTGCCCGCATCAACGGGGAATATAAGATCAACCCGACCGCCGAGGCGATGCAGGATGCTGACCTCGACCTTATCGTAGCCGCCTCCATGGACAACATCATGATGGTGGAGGGCGAGATGAAGGAGGTTCAGGAGGCCGACCTTATCGAAGCTTTGAAAACGGCACATGCCGCCATCAAAAAGCAGTGTCAGGCGCAGCTTGAGCTGGCTGCCGAAGTGGAGAAGGCCAACCCCAAGCGCGAGTACTGCCACGAGAACAACGACGAGGAGCTGCGCGCCCGCGTCCATGCCGAAACCTATCAGAAGGTCTATGATATTGCCAAGACTCCGACTTCCAAGCAGGAGCGCAACGATGCGTTTGAGCAGGTGAAGGCCGATTTCTTAGCCACCATCCCGGAGGATGAGCTGGAGGAGAAGACCCCGATGGTCAACCGCTATTTTGAAAAGGTGACCTGGGAGGCTGTTCGCAACTTTGTGCTGACCGAACGCCGCCGTCTGGACGGACGCCAGCTGGACGAGATCCGTCCCATCTGGTGCGAAGTGGGTCCGCTGCCCTCCGCACACGGCTCTGCCATCTTCACCCGTGGTGAGACCCAGTCCCTTAGCACCTGTACCCTTGGTACGAAATTGGACGAGCAGATTATCGACGGTGCCATCATCGAGGGTACCTGCGACTTCCTGCTTCATTATAACTTCCCGCCCTTTGCAACTGGTGAGGTGAAGCCCATCCGCAGCACAGGACGGCGTGAAATCGGACACGGCAACCTGGCCATGCGCGCCATCAAGCCGATGCTTCCTCCCAAAGAGGAGTGCCCTTACACCATCCGTGTGGTCTCCGACATTCTGGAATCGAACGGTTCCTCCTCCATGGCCACTGTCTGCGCCGGAACCCTGGCTCTGATGGATGCCGGCGTCAAGCTGAAAAAGCCGGTCTCCGGCATTGCCATGGGCATGATCAGCGACGCCGCCACCGGAAAGTATGCCATCCTCTCCGACATTTTGGGAGATGAGGACCACCTGGGCGACATGGACTTCAAGGTCACCGGCACCCGTGATGGAATCACCGCCTGCCAGATGGACATCAAGGTGGAGGGTCTTTCCTACGACGTGCTGGCCGAGGCTTTGGAGCAGGCCAAGCGGGGCCGCATGCACATTCTGGACAAAATGCTGGAGGTGCTGCCTGAGCCGCG
>JAEEGI010004050.1_pt1 | contig 34585 bp, 29 predicted proteins | sample 8958751 | NCBI WGS metagenome assembly JAEEGI01 (sample SAMN16246545, study PRJNA631951) | gut metagenome | biome: gut microbiome; feature: rumen; material: KS-attached | host: Bos | place: Iran: Karaj | collected 2018-10
AGGATCTTTAGGCGATTGACGTGCCCTTGATCGACGTGCCCTAGCCAGACGAAAAAACGGAAGTCGCTTTGACTCCCGAATCCCTTCCCCTTTCAAAATAAAAGATCAATGACCTGTCCCCCTGATCGAAGAAGAAACGTGCCGCCATCATTTCCTGTACACATAGTTACAGGAAATGTGTATCTTTGCATCGAAAGTCGGTATGAAAATTACACATGCAATCGATCCAACCTATGCATGACAAGTTGCTCATACTTCTCCTTCATTTCTGCGGTGAGGAAAGATTTCTGAATGAGCGACCTCCACTTTGGAATAGCCTTATGCATGTTCTCTATGAGATGTATTACAACGTTCTGCTCCAGTCCCATCGCAGTGGCTGACTTCAGGAAATCGTTCATCTGAAGTTTCGACTTGCGCCCTGACAGAGGAAGAGCCAATTCCTCCTTGTCCCCCGGATTGGCTATGGCGACATTAATCAAATCATAGGCAGGAGTGAGCTGGTAACTATCTCTTGGTCTGTAGAGCGAGAAGTTCTTCAGATGCATGTCATTGTTGCCCGTCACAAAGCAGAAAAGCAATTGTTGCATATAGTTTGCCAAATCAAGTTTCGGCATGTCACTATACTGCATGATTGTCTTTGCTATCTGCTCATGAGATCCCTTGTATTTGTACTCCGTCGGGTGCAACGTCAACTGGCACATATCTTCCATGTCTATCTTCTCTCCATCTTTCGTGCGATCGATCCGTCTGGTAAGATAGCCAAGTTTCCCGTCAGCCAGGCGAATGAGGCTGTGCGGCACGACGCTTATTTTCGCTGCTTCTGCGAGGTGCATGGTCAGATCCTCATTCTCCGGCAGCTGTGGATAGCTTTCCGTCTGAGGCTTGAGGATGTAATCACCCCAAAGTCCGACAATCGTCAGGCGATTGGTTCCTTCGTGTTTGTCAAGATTCAAAGACAGCTTCGGCTGTACCCCGGTCAACGATGTCTGGGCACGGATCACCTTCTCGGCCAGCTGGTCGAGATCTTCGTGCCGATATTCAAGCAACGGAGCCTCCCGTACCCCGAAGAATTTCCTGGCACACTGTGGATGAAAGTCTCTGGTTAAGCGAGAACCATCAAGCTCGCTTGAAATGGCCGAGCGTGAGGAGACTCGACCGGAGGTCAAGTCCTTCTGACCTTCTTCCAGCTCTTGATAGCAATATAGACACTTCGACATTTACGATTTATTGAACGGGTACGACACTAACGGAACCGATACACTCCTTACAGCAAAGCAGCAGAAGCGACATGCGGTCGAGAATGCTGATATCGGTATTTCTAAGCACCACATCAAGCAGCCACCCCTCAGGTATCAAACCATCGAAAAACGGGAACAGCACAGGGCTGACATACGCTTCCTCCTGTAAAGGCATTGTCAGGCTTATGGGCAAAGCATCCTCTCGTTCCAGATAGGAGCGCTCGTAACAAAATCGGTATTCTCCTCCGTCTTCCGTCAGTATGCCGGCAAGCACGTCCTTTCGGTATATTTCCGCCCGTCTCATGACTTCTTATTTGCTACAAGTTCATAGTTAAACAAATCAAGGAGCTGATTCACCTTGTCCATCCTCAGCGACTGCTTGCCTTGTTCCAGATTGCGCACAAAGCACAAACCGACTCCCGACTTCATGGCGAGATCTTCCTGCGTTAGGCCGTATTCCTTACGCAAGCCCTTTACAACCATCGATAATTTTGTCTTTCCCATAAGAAAATATATCATTTCGGATGCAAAGTTACACAATTTGTTTGAATTTATATGTTTTCACATATAAAATCATTAACTAATTAACATTTTATATTATTTCTAATATATTTTACGGCATGATTCATCAAGAAAACATACCACCTCAGGGGCTCACTGCCAGAATCATCAGATTTTTCATCATCGTTATCTTCTAAATCTGACATTATTATACCTAACTCTCTTACGAGCTCTTGCAGTGGCATTGTCATCGGAGGAATCGCCTGAATCCGAGGTGCCGGCTGATTCGTCGCCAGAAGAGGATCCGTCGTCGCCAGAAGAGGAGCCGTCGTCGGACGTGGTTTCGTCGTCGCTTGTCGTCTCTTCTTCAGGCGGCTCAGGAATCTCGACAGTGATGTTGCAAGTGTCGGAATACTTACCGTCGGAGGATCTCACGGTGATGACAGCCGTACCGTCGGCAACGGCTCTCACCTTGCCGGCATTGACGGTGACAACACCCGTGTTGGACGACGACCAGATGACGGTCCTTCCCTCCGTGTTCGTCAGGGTAAGGGCCGAATCCTTTCCTGCCTCGGTCAGCGTGACGTCAGACTCCTTGATATACAGCGTCCGTTTCTGCGTCACGGTGACGGTCTTCGACTCGTTGCCTGCGGCATAGAGGAACTTCACCTTGCCCTGGCGCTGATCGGTCTTGTTAGTGAACTTCGACACGGTGATATTCTGGGTCCAGTAGCCGTCGCCCTGGCCGGTCTTACCGCCTACAGACAGCCAGCTGACCAGCGGCTGGACACTGACACTGACATTGGCCACCACATTGACGCCAACGGTGCCTCCCTGCTCATCGACCTCAATATCCGTCGTGTCGACGGAGAATGTGGACTCAAACTTCTGTTTGAAGGAGATCGCCTTGCTGACACCCAACGAGCTGTTGCCGATGGTGACGGTGGCACTGCGCTCTTTGCCAGTAGTGTTCTTTGAGATCTTGAAGAGCAGTGCCGTGGACTTCGTACCACGGGTCTTGCTCCTGCTGCTATTGCTCTGCAAGGTGATCCAGTCGCAGTCGCTCGGGATGGTCACTTTATAGCTGATGTTACTCTCCACGTTGACCGTCTTCGTGCCACCGTTTGTTCCGACCTCGAAGGAGGCGGAGTCGACATTAAAGGTGGTCGTGAACGGTTGGTGGACGTAGATCTTGGCTTCGGCTCCAGCATCCTTATTGCTGATGGTGATGGTGGCCTCGCGCTCCTGCTCAGTAGTGTTCTCGCTGGCGCGGAAGACGATGGCCGTGGTATCGGTGCCGTTGGTAGAGGCGCGGGTCAGACCACCCCTGCCCCTCCTACTCTGGAGGGGAAGCCTACGGCTGGTGGCGTTGCGGGCGCCGGCCTTCCTTGATCCGGTGACCTTGGAGATCCAGTCGCAGCTGCTCGGGATTGACACGTCGTAGCTGATGTTATGCCTCAGGTTGACGGTGAAGGTAGCTCCATCCATGGAGACCTCGAAAGAGGTGGAGTCGACACTGAACACCGTGTTGAACGGCTGGTAGATGGTGATGGACTCGGAGACGCCGGCATCCTCGTTGCTGACTTTGAGGACCGCCTCACGTTCCTTATAGGTCTTGTTCTCTGCCACCTTCAGCAGGATGTAGGAGGTTTCCACGCCTCTGGTCTTCCGGGTAGAGGCACGCGTGATCCAGTCGCAGTCGTCAGGGATTGTCACATCGTAGCTGACGTTACTCGTCATCTTGATGGAGACGGTATCACCATACTGCGACGCCTGAAAGTATTTCTTCTCTGGGGTGAACTCGGTCGTGAATGGCTGCTTGATATTGATCTGGATGCTGGCGCCGGCATCGCTGTTGCCGAGCGTGACGACGCCGCTACGGGCGTGGTAGGTCTTGTTCTCCTTGATGTAGAAGGTGATCGACTTCGTGTCCGTCCCTCGGGTCATAGCTGCCTGCCCCCTGGCTCCTGACGACGACTTCTTGGTGATCCAGCTGCAGGTGTCGGGGATGGTGACGTCGTAGGAGATGTTCGTCGTCAGGTTGACAGTGATGGTATCTCCATACATGTTCACCTCAAAGTTGGTGGAGTCGGCCTGGAACACGAGGTCGAACGGCTGATGGATCTTCAGCTTGTCTGTCAGGTTCTCGTCTTTGTTGATGACAGTGATAACGGCATCGCGGGCCTTATAGGTCTTGTTCTCCTTGACAAAGAACGTGAGGGTCGTAGAGTCCAGGCCTCTGGTCTTACTGGCACCGCCCCGCGTCACCCAGTTGCATGTGTCGGGAATCTGCACCTCGTAATTGATATTGCTCATCAGTCGGGTGCTGACGGTATCGCCATACATCGACGCCTCGACGTAGGTCTTGTCGAGGAACAGTCCAATGTTGCGGTCCTGCTTGACGGTGATGTAGCGCGAGGACTTGGCAATGGTGTCGGTGAGCGTGACGGTGTCGGTTCGGGCATCGTAGGTGTTGTTGGCCTTCACCGTGACCACCAGCTTACAGTTGTTGACATCGAGGGTGGGCGTACACCACGACTCCTTGTGGGACACTTTGTATACCGACAGGTCCTCATGACGGTACACCTGTTCCTGCGTACCCCCCTCGCACGTGAAGGACATATCCTCCATGAGCAGTTCCTTTATATGGCTCTGGTAGCCGTCGTCGTCACTGCATGAAGTGAAGAAAGGAGTCAGGAGAAAAGGAGTCAGGAGTAAGTAGAATACCCTCACCACAGAAAATTTCCTCATATTTGACAACATATATTTTACCATATTATTTTTTTGAACAACGAATTACACGAATTACACGAATTTTGGCTGCGCATTCATTTTTTACCTTTTTCTTTTAGTCGCTACGCTTTGTAAAAGCGCTAAAGCGAGTCCTTTTTTACCTTTTTACCTTTACAAGTCTTTCTCTATATAGGTGAATGTCGTATTGCCAATGGAGAAGCTCTTGCCGTGATAGAGCCAGATCTCCTTGCCGACGGCCAGAGGCTTGCCATCGCCGACTGTCACGCCCTCCTCCAAGGCTTTGAGACGCAAAGAGTCTATATGGCGTTTGATCTCGGCATGCACAGGAGCCACATGACCCATGACATCCCATGACAGCTGGATGCTGCAGTCGACCGACTTACCGAGGGAGACCACCTGGCCCGGCGCTACCTTGAACCATTTGTAGAGTGCGATATCCATCTCCTTGACGGAGCCCTCCACATGCAGGAAGAAGCGCTCCGAACGCGGTGTGACGTGGGCAATGCACAGGGCGATGGCCACGGCATAGACGATGAAGCCGATCAACAGCGACACCCGATAGTCGAAGAACGTGTTATAGTAGACGAATGCCCACATGAACATGGTGAATACGGCTATCACGCATGCGTAGATGAAGAATGAGCGGCGGATGGGCGTGCGCGTCTTGAAGGTGACGGCCAGCATGATGAAGCTACTCAGCAACGCCCAAGGAATCCACTCGGTGAGGAACGTACTATAGTCGAAATGGAGGAGAATGGATACCAGACAGCCCAACAGGCAGAGGAAGCTTCCCACCGCTCCGGCAATGACGGCACGGAGCAGAATCTCGGCGATGCGGTAGAACCACTGACGATGGCGGACAGTAAAGTTCGACAGGAAGAGTGTCAGCAGGAAACCGACGGCCTGGCCAAAGGCAGGCTGGTCGTTCAGGCCTGAGCCGTAGTCGAATTCAAAGCTCTCGGCACGGACCGTGTCATGGTGGAACAGCGTTTGTATGTGCTCGATGATCATAGCCGACAACGGATGTTCACGCGAGACGAACACAACCCAGGCGGTAAAGCCCGCCAAGATGGCAACCAGAATCCATTTCATATAGTACAAGGGATTCCGCTGGTCCAACAGATGGTGCTTATCATAGAAATGTGAACCCTCCTTGCAATGACGGCCATGCTCGGGACAATGGTACTCATTGTCGTCCCAGCACTCCTTGTGCATCGTATGCTTGCATTTCACCACGATCTCGTCATCTTCCTTGAAAGGAGCCTTACAGAGATAGCACGACTCGGATACAGGTTCGCCGTTAAAACTCATCTTGCTTCCAGTGTACCTGATGACATACTTACGCTTAAAGACGCGGTATCGGATATAGGGTTCCAGGAACTGGAACACAAGCCATACCAACAGCAAAATAATCAAGGTAAGCACAATACCAAGGGTAATAAACTCAATCATTGGACCATCACCAATGATGACTGGACTATACACCGAACCGAGTGAGAATTCGGTCCGTCCCTTGGCTATCAAGTCGCCGGTCTCCTTGTCATTAAATGAGATTTCCAGGATATGAAGGTCGCCACGGAAGACTTTATGGTCTGGCTGTTCCAAAATAATCTTGTAGTTGGACAGGTCGATATTAAAGTCTTTCAGGATGTCTTCCTCCATCTCCTGCCAGTTGAACGTCGGCTGGTACAGCCCACCCAGCGACTTACAGAAATATTGCAGGATGTTGCTGTCGTTCGTATTATCAGTCAGGGACAACATATCCTGACTACCGTCAACGGAGGCAGAGAAGTTGGCATAGTATGCTTGCATCAGGCCATGGTACATCTGTGCCTTATCCTTCAGCAGCTGCTGTAACTCAAAGTGCTTGGGATCGACAGGTTGCTCACCGTTGTATGTCTTTCCACCTGACAGGATCACCATCACCTTGTGACGGGCGCTGCCTATCGTTGTCTTTTCGTCCTGCATCTCCGCCAGTTTTGTCACCACCGAACGGTTGAGATAGATGGTCGCCGGGTCTTGGTGGACGAAATAGTTATCGATGACATAGTCGGTGGCCTGATAGGTCTCAGAGACGTTATCATCCTGCATGAAGGCGATGAAGAGGTTACGTTCGCCAAAGAGAGCCTTGATTTCCTTGACGGCCTTGCGCTCTTCATCCACTTGTTGCTGTGGAATACTCAGATCTACCAAGACGAGCAGTTTGATATCCAGTTTATTGAAATACTCCCTGCTGGAGTTGGCCACCTTCGTAATCCTTGGCTGCTTCTCCCTACCCCATCTATTCAGTATGCGCTTGATTTGCTGATGGGCGTTGGCTTCCACGACGGTGGAGTCTGTCAGATCTTGTCCTCCCACGTCATGCAGCAGGCGAGCAGACAGTTCCATCACCTTATGGTCGTCGGAGAAACTGATGTTCGTGATCTGCAGGGCTTCGCCAACCGTTTCCTCTTTTTCACCAGACGACAAGATGTCGTCGATATCTGGTATCTTCTCCTCATCACAGGAAGTCATTAAGAGTGAGAAGGTGAAGACAAAGAGGAATGTGAAAAGTGGAAAGTGGCAAGAGGGTACCCTCACCACAGGAAATTTCCTCACTTTTGACATTATATATTTTACCATATTATTTTTTTTAAACAACGAATTTCACGAATTACACGAATTTTGGCTGCGCATTCTTTTTTTACCTTTTTACTTTTTTACCCTTATATAGTGGGATAATTATGCTGTCCGCCGGTCAAGCCTTTCAGTTTCTTGGCCTGGTCACGGGCCTGCTTGACCAAAGCAAGCTTCGATTTGAGAAGGTTCAGACCCATCAACAAGATGGCCACGCACGCCAGTCCCATGAGATAGTCCTTGATGCGCTGGATGAAGGGCTTATAGGCCATCTCCTGTATCTTCGCAGAGACCGTCTGCAGTTCGAAGACCTTATTCTCCATCGCTTGCATCCGGAGCTGGAGGCCTGGGAAGGTCGTTGCCGCCTCCTTGGCCTGGCTGTAGTATTTATTGACGTCGGCCGTCAGAGCCTGTTCCTCGGCCTTGACTTTCTCCAACTGGGCCGCCAACATCGGTGTCGCAGAATACTGCACGGCTTTTTTGTATAGCTGGCGGTAGTTCTTGTCCTGCCCCCAGATGAACTGCTCGGCCGTGGAGAAAGCCACCAGCTGGTCGCGCTGCTGCTGGCGGAGGGCCAGTGTGTCGGTGACGGCCTGCCGCATCTGCTGGATGAGGGCCGCACGGTTCAAGAGGCTGTCATTGTCGGCGATGTACACCTGCTGTGCGGCAGAATAGGTGTCCCAGCGCGTGGAGAAGGAGTTCATTGCCATCGACAAGGACTTGAGGCGCTCAGAGAGCACATCGAGTAGCGGCTCATTCAACGGCATCTCCATATCGATGTCCATACGGAACCTGCAAAGGGCGTTCAGCTGTATCAGCTCTTCCTGGAACAGTTCCATGTGCTCATTGATGTCTGTATAGGCGGAGTCAAGCTCCTCCTCAGCAGACATCTCCTCCTGTGCCCATGCCACCGACGGCAGCATGCACACGAAGATGATGAGTAGCCACAGGTTCTTTTTGATGTTCATTGTCTGTTGCAGTTGTTTCTAAAATATCGTTCCGCCTCACGGAATACCTGGACGGCCTGACGCTGTTCGGCGGTGAATACCCCCTGACTGTTGATGGTCTCATTGCAAGCCTTGATGGTATTCTCCGTCTGGAAGATGATGTCACGACGCTCTATGGGGTCTGTCGACAGTAAGTAGCGAGACACGGCCGCATCTATCTGGCGGGTCTTTGTCAATAGCATCCTGGAGCTGATGCCATCGCCGGCGATTCTGGGCTTGGCAGCGGCGGCAACCTTGCAGTTCATATTGCTGATGGAGTCGGCGTATGCGTTATAGGCATCCAAAGCCGTCTGGATATCCGAACAAGAGCTTTGTTCGTTCTTATGTGGATATTGTTCCGAAAGCTGACTCTTCAGGTCTTCGAAAACCTTCAGACTCTCCTGAGTGTCGACGGTACCGCTCCCAAAGCTTTTACGCAAGCTGTTATAACTCTTGCGGACACCGTCGAGAGCCGCCTTTGCCGAGGCGATATCCTCATCCATGCCGAAGCAGGGATTGCGCTGGATGTCCACATGATACTCCGTGTAGAGATCACGACCGAACGGGATCTCAAACCGCCGTTTGTTGATATGCTTGCTGACATCGTTCATCAGCATCACGTCACGAAGACGGACGATGACGGAAGTGCCTTTCTTCAGAATGTCGAAGGTCTGGCTGATGTAGTCGTTCACCATCGCATACTCCTGTGGTACGGGCTGCAGGCCCTCGTAGTCGATCCAACGGTGGAAGACGTACTTCTTTGTGGGTTTGGGCACCGTGGACTTGAAGAGCTTGGAGATGCGGTACTGGTCCTTTGGTTCGTAGGTGACCACATAAGGCAGCTGGTCGGGACGGAGCTTACGGCCCTTGATGAGCGGTTTGAACCGAACGTCTTCCCTGAACACGAAGATCATGCGATGGGAGATGAGCGTCACCGCCAGCTGGTTGGCCGCCTCGTCGAACACGAACTTCACCATGATGTCCTTGTCGGTGACATCGCCTTCCAGACTGATATGGTCAGTATAGGACTGTTCCTGGCTGACCGTGATATTCTTCACTGTCTGGGCCTTCGCAGGGACAGGAAGAAGAAGAAGAAGAAGTAGTAGTAAGAGGTAAGAGGTAAGAGGTAAGAGGTAAGAGAGTACTCCTACCGTCAAAGACCTGCTTATCTTATTTTTGAGATTCTTAATCATATCTATTATTTAACTTATATTCTTATAACAATTTCTGCGTTTAAACATTTCTCTCACCTCTTACCTCTCACCACTTACCTCTAAAAAACCGTCCATTCCTTCGGTTCTCCCTGACGGACGACCCAGGCTGCGACCTTGAGGTCCTCGGGGTATGGCGGTTCGGATATGGCATGATAGATCTCATAGCGCAGATAGTGCGCCACCCGCTCCACAGCCCAGGCCAAGTCGGTATAGGTGTCGGGCATATTGATGCACACCCTCCCGGCAAAGTCGCCGAAATACCGGATGTTGGGATGCCACGGATGAGGGATGGGCTGTCCCTGCTCATCGTATGTCAGGAACCGGAACACAGGAGCGGAGTCGACCGATGGATAACCGTCAGGCAGGTCTATCCGCATCTGGAAGCCATTGGCAAAGACCGGCGGATTTTCCGCGCCGGGTTCTCCGAAATGCTCCATATTCCCTACCCCACAAATGCTTCTCAACTGATAGAGGACCAGATAGGCGGTGGGCAGTCCATCTTTATTACGGCGGACAGGCCGACACGTGATGTCATGCCGATGCTCCAGCCGTTGTTCCAACTGCTGCCACTCATACAACAGGCGCCGGTTGCGCCCCTTGTACTGGCTTATGTCATATCGGTCGCTCTCTTTCATCATTCATCATTTATCATTTAGGGCGAAGCCCGCTTATCCCGGGAACGGGTCTGGCATCAGGAACACTTTATCGCCGCTCTGCACCCCATAGTCGATCAGCGTCTGGTCGGTACGACCAATTCTCGGACGGAGCACACGTAACTCATGTACGTCAGGGTCCTCCCGTCCGAAGAAGTAGTCAAGGGGCGCTCCTGTCCCGTCGATGGACGGGAAGTCGAAGATCAGTTTTCCGTCTTCACCGATGGCATGCGTCAGGTTAGTCATCAGCGTGCTCAGCGGTGCCTCGGGGTTCATCACCCTGAATCGCACCGTCTTGTTCTTATACACAATATCTAAAAAGAAATCTTCCATAAACTTTGAACTATATTCTTTATGATTCCTATCTTCACTTTTTCTCAATATTCAATGTGACGATCACCGGATAGATGTTGGTGCTCCTCACTTCGATCATCTTCTGCATGAGGATCTCGACCCGTGACGCCTTCTCCGCAAAACTGCGCTTGACGAACGGATTATCGGCCAGCACGATCTCCACCACAATCTCATAGCCGCAACCACGACGGTCCAGCTGTTGGCGACGGTTGACCGTCAGGCTCTTCACCATATCCCGAACGATGCCGTAACGGGTCAGCAGTTCGTTGTAGCAGAACAGTTTAATGTCTGCCAGTGTCACGATGCGGTCGCTCGTAGCGATATAGTAACGCGAGAGACTGGCCAAGGCTGCCTCTTCCGTCATCTCGTCCCTACCCATGACAGGGTTAGCAATCTGCCGCGTCTTGGCGGCACTCAGTCCTCCCGGTACGGTGAAGGTGCTGTCGCCATTGAGCGAGGCATTGACGCCCGCTCCTGCCGTCGTGAGATAGCTCACATCGACACTCCCGTTACCGCTCTCAATGAGCCGAGGATTCCGTAGCAACAGATAGACACCTGGCACCTGTTGCAGCTGGTCTTTCCTGGCAATCTCCATCAGTCGTGAGAGTGTCTCCTGCAGTGCCTGCATCGTCTTATCGCCTGAGAAGCCCTGCAGTCCCTGGAAAGCATAGAAGTCAGAGTGATATCTGGCGATGAGGGCATTGAGCAGACGCACGAGCCGTCCCTGATTGAAACGGTCGGCCGCCACCTTGCGCACCTCGATCAGACTGTTGCCGTAGAGCTGCTCCTCTGATGGGCGCACAGCATGTAGGAACTGCAGGTTCACATGGTCTTCATCCTTGTCATAGCCAGCCACACGGGCGATAGGCGTCTGGCCACTCAAGGTGGTCTGATGCAGCTGGGCATTCACCAACACGACCGGGTTCAGGGAGAGGCGCTGCTTGTCGAATACGAACTGGTCTGAGATGCCGGAAAACTCAAAGATGAGGTCTAAAGTATCCGTCTCAGAAGAGAGTATCCGTGTCGGGACATGATTGCGAATGACAAACAGACGGATGTTTTGGCGGGCAAACAGGTCGAGACACGTTGCGGAGGCCTCGAAGGTCTGCGACCGATTGTAGAGGATCGTGTCCAGCCCGAAACAATCCTGCAGGGGGAGTTCTGAATAGTCCCATGGTCTGACGAGAGGCAGTTGCTTGTCCCTGATGCTGACACTGAGATCCTGGAAGTCCAGGCTGTCAACCGCGAAGGCAAATCCTGACAGATCCTTGATGGGCGAACTGAAATGGATATTCACCTTGAAGCGCCGGCCGTCCATCCTGATGATCGAGTTTACCTTTGCATTCAGCAGACGCGTTTTCAGCAGAGGCAGGAATGCATAATTGGTGCCGTTAAGCATAAAGGAGCTTTGGGCATTCATCTCCAGTTCGGATACGGAGTCCTGCAGGGCTGTCTCCACCACCGCAGTAGCCGGTACGGCATGCCCTACCTCGAAGGGCGTCAGCAACTGGGCGAAATCCTCCATCACCTCCGTCTTCATTGCCTCCAGGTCGCTGGCGCTCTCATTAGCCTGATAGGCCAGGGCAGTAATCATCAGCTTGAGAACGGGATCATTCTCAAGTCCCTCAAGCTTGTCGTTGTCATCGCTCTGCCGCCAGATGTTGAAAGCTTCGTGCAACAACTCCTCTGCCCGTTGTTTGGTTTCAAATATCGTCTGCTTCAATTTTTTTACCTTTTTACTTTTTTACCTTTTTACCTTTATCTCAGTTCCACACCTTGATGGTCTGGTCGTAGACATATTCCTCTTTTGTGCTCACGATGATACCTTTCACCGTGATATATATCAGTCGCTCCTCCCGAATGTATGTCATCGACACCGAGATCTTCTCCAACCGCTCCTCATATTTGGTGATGGCGGTCTTCAGTTCTGCGGCAAAGGTGTTGATACTCTTTGAAGAACCTGAGATCTTCTTATCATAGGCCCCCTGGATATTACTCATTGTATCCGTGTCGCCAGAGTCGAAGACGACACCTTCGTTCTCGTTGAACATCTCAAACCGCAGGTTATTGAACACGAAGCCGAACTGCGGATCGGCCGGTGTGCTGAACCGTTCGGTTGTGATGATGAGATACATATTCGCGTCGATCGAACTTTTCAGTCTATCTTCACGTTGCAGACCCTTGGGGGTCAGTTGGAGTGGTAATCTGATACTTGTCATATAATCGGTACGAATTTCTCTTCTTCAGGTTCCGGCACATAGAGTGCCTTGAACAGGTTCTCAAACAAAGCGAAGTACAGTTTCTCGTAGAGGAATTCATTGAGATCCTTAGCAAGTTCGTCGAACTTCGTTGTCAGCATCTCGTTCAACTTGTCCTGACGTTCGTTCATCTCCGTTGTGAGCTGTTCGAGGATAGCCGTCTTCAGCGTCTCGTTGATGTAGGTGGTCAGCTGCTCCGTCTGCTGCCTCATCTCCTCACGCAACTCTTCCTTCATGTCGGCCAGCAGTTTCTCTATCAGTTCCGGATGCAGTTTCTCGTACAGTTCTTTCTTGGCCTGAGCGAGCAGTGCCTCGTAGTCGATGGTGTTGTCTTCGAGTACCACGCCATCGAGGATGAGTGCGGCTCCCTTCATATAGTCTTCAAGCCATTGCAGCCAGGCCTGTATGTCAATCTGCTGGGGTTGCGGTATGTCTATGGGCTGCTCCCTGTTGGGCGTCACCACATAGTAGTCGATGGCCTGTGCCATCTCCTGCGTGAGCAGGATGAAGTGCTGCATGGAGTTCTTCATGTTATAGCTCTTGAGCATGAAGACGTAGCGCAGGAAGGCCCGTTTACCTTCTCCGTCGGCCAGGTTGGCATGGGTCGACAAAATGGTCATCTGTTCCGCATAGCTGCTTATATACTCCCAAAAGCGGGGATTCTCTGTCAGCAGCAGACAGGGGGGCATATAACTGGTATCGGCAGAGAAGATGCCTTCGGCCACATGGAAGCGCAACAGCGGGAACAGATCGTTTGCCTCCACCTCCTCCATGGTATGGATGCCGTAGGTGTAGTGGGGTCGGAAGAATGTCACCCCCTTCTTCTCAAACTCCACCTGATCGTCTCCAAATCCTACCGTCAGATAGTATCTGTCGCCGAAGAGCATCGGGATGGGCACCTCTATGTCTTCGTCGGCATCGACGACTCTACCTGACGGCAGCACAGCCTGACACCTGAAGCCAGACACCTCAAAACGGTTCTTGACGAAAATGCCGTTACAGTTGAAGGGCGATCCCGGCACCAAACCCATGCGGTTGTTGCCTAATGCCGCACGAATGGCCAGTTGCTGGCGGAAATTCCACTGTTCCGAGATTCCTGAGAACGTCTCGGCCGTCAGCTCCATGCCTGGCACCCAGTTGATTCTTGAATTAATATCGACCATTGTATATTTACGATTTACCAATTTACGATTTACCTACCTCAGTATTATACCCTAATGTCAGACGGGTGTCGGTCTGCAGAGGGACATCATATTCCTTGATGACAATCTCGCACCACACCTCGAAAGGAATCATCCACTCACAGAGGAAATCCCGCAGCGGTTGTATCTCCTTGTCTTTCTCCTGATACTGTTCAGGCGTCAGGCCGGGAATGACCAGGTCGTATCTGACCATGGGCAGCCAGCTCCGGGTCGTATCGCTGTGACTATAACGCCCCGTCGTCATATTGACCTCGCACTTGACCAGTGTCCGGAGCAAATTAGCAATGAAGCCGAAGTCTCCCCGGCGACGGTTCACGTATGGGAGCAGAATGGCAGCCTCACGGACATAGGGATTCTCAATCTTGTCGAGATCAACGCCGAAATAGGTGTTCAGGATGTAGGACAACTTTCCCTGAAGCAGACTGCTCATCTGATGCTCCACATAGAGACTCTCACGGAAGCGGAAGGTGTCAATAGGCTTGAAGGTCTCACGGAGGAATCTGAGTCTCAGTTCCAACTGCTTGAACTTCTCTGCTGCATCCTCACCCTTCAGGTCGGTCTCCTGGGTGAGCAGTCCCTGCGGAAACAGTTTGATGAAACTGTCACGAGCCGTCTGTGCCACCATCTTCTCTTCGTCGATGGCAAGCAGGTCTCTGTTATAGTTACGGAAAAACGAGCCCTCATTCTGGGAAGTCCACTGATTGTACATCTCTGGATAGAGATAGTTCAGCAGCAGTTCTGCACGGATTTCGGGTATATAATTCTTACTCATTTATCATTTATCATTTAGGGCAAAGCTCGAAATAATAGTCTTCGTCACCGTCTGTCACATGCACGATGTCATGCGGTGGTATGCCGAGCTGGGCCAACGTCAGGGACGGATAGGGGAAGGCGGCATCGAGATGACGGAACTCATGTTGGTAGAGTGCGCTCAGAGGCAGTCCGTCCAGGGACTTCTCACCAGCCACCTTGTCTGCCACCGAACGGCCAGGAGCCATGATGGAGATGCGCTCGTCGTTATCGCGCCTCGACACGTAGTCAACGAAACAGTCATTCGACAGACAGAGTGTAATCCCCAATTGTCTACTTCTCAAGAATCCCGATCTCTTTAATTCCCGGGTCCAGCACTGAAGGGCTTCGCCGACGGGTGTGGCATCACTGACCGCCGTCTGACGGACAGGTGCCCACAACTCATGTTCGGGACACTCGTCATCGTAGGCCTTATAGTCCGCAATCCTCACCGTCATATGCTCCCCGTCGTAATACAGCATCTTTCCACACAGAGACGTCATTTCCCCGTCTCCCTGTCTCCTGACTCCTGACTTCTGTTTTCTCCTGACTCCTGACTCCTGACTCCTGACTCCTGTTATTATTATCTTCAGCGCCTCCTGCACCTCGATGGCTCCGATAATGGAGGCGATGATGGAGGTCGTGGGGGCCGAACCAGCCTGTTCCTGCCTCCGGATGATGCCCGAGCATGGCATCCGTCTCGCCAGATCCTTCAGTCCCTCTGGACCGAGGTTACAGGCATAGCAGTTCTTTCCCGGTGCAAACACGCGCGCCGTCCCTTCCAGTCCGTCGATGCCACCGTCCACCCAGGGGATGCCGGCCCGCATACAGAGACGGTTGATGCAGAACCGTGCCCAGCGGCTGTCCACGCATCCGATGACAACGTCCATCTGACGGACGAGTCCCAAGCCAACGTCGTAGGCGATATCGCCACAAATGGCTGTCACCTCTACGGCAGCGTTCATCTGCTGTAGTCGCTCTGCCACCACTTCAACTTTCTGCCGTTTTCGTTCGGCATCGCTCTTTGTGAAGAGCACGGAACGGGTGAGGTTACCCATCTCCACGATGTCGAAGTCGACGACCACGATATGAGTGACACCCATCAGCACCAGGTTCTTGAGCACCTCGTTGCCCAAGGCGCCACAGCCGACCACCATCACACGGGCGGCACTTACCTGATTCTGTCTGATGTCAGTACTCATTTTTTATCTTTTTACTTTTTTACCTTTTTAATTTTCATTTTCACGTGCGTCAGGTCGTTCCCGGCCACTTTCACCGTCTTCACAGCCTTAGAGAAACCGGCTTTCTCCAGCCTCACCTCACAATAACTGTCTGCGGGCAGGTCCTTGATCACACAAGGTGTTGTGCCGGCAAGTTTGTCATTGATATAGATGTTTGCACCTATCTCGTTGCACTGCACATTGAGCATCCCGTAGTTATTCATCGGGGGTAGGAGGTCTAATTTCACTGGTGTCGCGTCGTAGATCCAAAGGGGCTTTGCCTTCGACTCCAGACCGTCTTTCTCTGTGCTGACCAGGTAAAATCCCGGTTCCAACTCTCCTTCCCAACTGCCATAGCCTTTCAATTCCCGGTTGACCCAGATGCTTGTAAAGTCATCTTGGGCCTTGATGGTCACCGGAGCCTTAATCGCAACGTTGGGAGACTGGAGACAGGAGTCAGGAGTCTGTAGATCACCGAGGAGGGATGAGTCTGCCGCAGGCGTATTCCCCTGTCTCCTGACTCCTGACTCCTGTCTCCTGACTCCTGTCTTCTTCAGGTCCCCTGCTTTCAGCTCTATCGTCTTCTTCTCCTTCCAGCCGATGTCGAAGTCTGCATTGTAATATTGCAGGCTGTCTTTCATGACGATAAGACGGTGACTGCCCTCCCGAAGATGCCCGGTCGTACCTTGCGTATTTCCAATCCACTGCCCATCGACCAAGATATCGCAGCCTTCCAACTCTGTCTTGACGGTCAGATATGAGTAGAACGGCTGTAAGGCTATCTTCACAATCTCCCGCTTCTCGTCCGTCAGTTCGACAGTATCCTTCTCCTCTTGGTGGAAAGGAGCCTCTGCCAGCCAGGCATGTTTGCCGATGGGCAGGTAGAACTGTTGTCTTCCCCCATGAATCGTCGTCATGGTGCTGTCAATGGTCAGGATGGCATCCTGAGGCTGTATTTCAAAGATCACCCACTGCTCTTGCAGCTTATATTCCTTGTCGGGACTGAAAGTCTGCAAGGTCGCTGTATAATGCTTCTTCCTGCGCAGTCCTTTCTTTACCGGCACTTTCCACGTCAGTTGACCATAGTCGGCGTGTTCCACCACGATGAAAGCGGTCTTGTCGGGCGTCTTGAGCGTCAGTATCCCCTCCCCTTCTTCTGCCGCGATATCCTGTTTGCCGTCTGCCTTGAACGAGAATCCCTTCTCACTGGTCTTCAGGTCCAGGATCGCCTCCTGCTTGCTAGTCACCACGTGGTTCATATTCAGCGGCCCTTTCTTGAGTTTCTTGAACTCAACGATATGCATCTCCTGGGCACTTATTCCGAGGAAGGAGGAAAGAGGAAGGAGGAAGGAGAAAAGCAGAAGGATTATTCTATTCCTCATTCCACATTCCACATTCCTCATTCCACATTCCTCATTCCACATTCCACGATTCTTTACTTTCCCTGAGTTGTCATGCTTCCACTGGGATTGACAACAGAGATATTTCCACCCCAGTTACACATACATTTGGCGTTGTTGATGAGTGCAGGCATATTCATGACCTTCACTTGTCCACCGGGACTCCACGGTGCCGCGATCACAGGGATACAAGGCATCGGAGTCAGCACACCCATAGCGGCAGCTGTAGCTGAGGCGACCGTCGGGTTAGCCATCGACTGACACATGCCGAAGGGCATAATATTGACCATCGGAGCAAAGTCGGTGATGTTGGCCATCAGCATGTTACCACATTTGGGGCGCAGCGGCACAATCACGTTCAGTGTCGACGGTGCCATACCGAAACTACATTGGAGCATCGCTCCCTGACATACAAAATTTCCCATATTCCTTTTATTTTATCATTTATCATTCATCATTTATCATTTAGGGCTTCGCCCGCTTTAAAAGATTGTCTTTGCAAATCTGACACTTAACACCGGATAAACCTTCAAGGCATTGAAGACACTGACACAGCTGCCCAAGGTGCCATAAATATTGGACAAGTCAGACAGGTCGGTACTGTCGTGCATCCGCTGTGTGGGCGAGCCACCCCAGATCATGGCTCCTAACTCTGCCGACACCTTCCAGTCATCGCGGGACTTAATCAGCCGTCCGGTATAGCCAAAACCGATATAGGGCCTGATGGCATTCGACTTGACACTTATATTGACCGAACTGTCATCTGCCAGATCCGCCAGACAAGGTTTTCCATTCTTGTCGCCAGGATAGAGCGTCAGACGTCCATAGCTCTTGATCTCTGCGTCAGCGTCTGCGTCTTCATATTCCTGGTTATACGCATCCATCAGCGAGATCGTGGTTGCCGACTCGTCGGCATCCTCCGCCTTCGCAATTTGCTCCGGACCATAGTAGACACCCGCCGTGATATGCCAGTGCTTGTCGTATTTCAGGGGATAAATATCCACCAGCAACTTCGCGTTGTGCATGGTCAGCTGCCCCGTCAGCATGATATGGTCTTCTATCTCCATCCCAGTCTCCTCATACAGATACTGCTGGATCCTGTCGAACTTCGTCTTGATACGGTTGCCCTGGCCGTTGTATTGCCGGGCAGCCTCACCACCGCCAGCCAGATTCATGCGCATCTTTTTCTTCAGCCGCGGCATATAATCATAACCCAGCCTGACCTGCACGAAGCGACTTAGCGGCATAGCCACATCAAGACCAACGCCCGTTGTGCCGAGCGTCAGTGACATCTCCAGATGCTTCAGCGTATTGCCTTTTTTCCAATAGTTTGTTCCGGGATCTTTCCAGATAACAGTATCCGTCCGAAAGGCCGGTATATACTGGGCTTTCGTCAATCCTGCAAAGCAGGCCATCAGGCAACAAACAATGATCTTTTTCACCTTTTCACTCTTCACTCTGATTAACACGATACTGCGTTTTGGCTTTCTCTCCCCTGGCGGCAGCACGCTCATCGGCTGCATCCTGTTTCTTTTTCTGTTCGTCCAAATAACGCTGATAGGCCTCTTCGATCTCTTTGACCTTCGCTTCCTTATATTGCAGACAAGTGTTGTCGTGCATCTTGTAGACCTTCTCCAATTCATCCTCTGCCTCCTGGACGTCGCCTTCCGACGAGCCCACCAATTTGGCCGTCAGGCGGGCCTTATAGGTGGCATGGTTAGCGTCGAGCATTGCCTTACACTGGTCGTAGAGCGTGTCCACGCCGTCGATCAGGACATCATGGCGATCCTTGTTCACCTCTGGCATGGTACAGACAATGACCACTTGGTTCTCTTCTGGCCCTTCATCACTTTCCTCTGTCCTGGTGTCCATCTTAAACTCTGGATGAGCCTCCTTGATGCCCTTGCAGATGGCAAAGACCATCTTCGGGTCATGAGGATAGATTTCAAACTGATAGTCGTTGGCCAAGCATGCCGAAGCCACATCCTCCAGATTATTCTCATCCCCCTCGTTGTCGGTAACAGTGAAAGACAAGAGGGCTGCCGCCTCTGCTTTCACACAGAGATTCATATACCGATATTGCAACATGACGGCGTAACCGCTCATCTTGTTCTTCATCTCATTAATCAGCGATTCTATATTCCTTCTCATGATTCACTATCATTTATCATTCATCATTTATCATTCAGGGCTCTGCTCGCCTTCCTCTTCCTCTTCATCTTTAGGCAGTTCCACATCCTTGGCCTTAGGCGCATCCGCCTCTTTCAGCTTGGCTGAGAGAGAGCCGCCACCAGCGGCAGGAGCGGCAGGCATGCCGTCCTTGATATTCGGCGACTTGAACTCCGATTTGGCCTGGAGACTGTCGATAGCAGCCTTCGGAGCCGTAATCTCGCCCTTGAACGTTGTCTTACCGTTGACAGTGTTGTCACCATAGAACTCAGCTTTCGAACCGCTAACGGCCACGTTGCCGCCAGTGAGTTGTACCACAGCCTTAGCCTCGCCCTGCTGCATCTCAGCAGTCGTCTTGCCATAGACACCCGTCTCTTCCGACGACAATGTCAGCTCCTTGGCCTGGTTGTCTGCATCCATACGACCCACGTACATCTTCTCGGCCAGCAGCGTCAGCGAACTGCCTGCGGCCATGTTCTTATCGGTCAGTTTCTCAGCATCCACATCGGTGGCCTTCACGTAGATATCCTTGGCATCGAGGCTGATCTGACCCTTCGCCTTGCCGTCTTTGTCGATGGCAGCCACACTGGCCAACTCAGTGACGAGGGTGAACTGTCCCGTGGCATTCTTGTCCTTGTCGTAGGAAGAGAGCGCCATGTTGTTGACCTGCACGCCAAACGTGCCCGTCGTATTCTTATCCTTATCAGCAGAACTGAACTTGGTGTCGGCAGCATTCACAAAGAATGTGCCTGTCGTGTTGCCGTCCTTGTCATGCGAAGTCAGGGCGATATTCTCTGTCCGTATGTTGACACTGCTCTCCGCCGCCTGGTCCTTCTCCTCCAGTTCGCCATCCTTGATATCATAATCTACTGCAGACAGACTGAAGTCTTTTGTCTGAACAATGACGGAGCCGCCGGAGGTGATACTGCCGTTCTTCTCGTCGGTCATTTGAGTATTGGCTGTCGAAACCCCCACCGACTGGGTCCTCATCACGATGTCACTGTCTTCAATCAGCGTACCGTCACTATTGAGAGTCGTGACCGTCAGATGCTTGGCCTGCATCCGAATGGCCGACTCGTCATTGGTACGGATATTACCATCGCCATCGACAGAGGAGAAGTTCATCTGCTCTGCCTGAACGGTCAGTCGGGCACCCGTCGTTTTGTCCTTGAAATCCGACTTAGCATCGTCCACCTTCGTCTGCTCGGCCTCTAAGGCTGTAATGCGTCTGTTCGTTTCTGCCAGACTGGAGAGGGTTTCTATGCAGTTCTTCACGGCTCCATAGAGAGCTGGTATCAAGCCACTGAACTGATCCTGCAAATCCATCAGATCGACAAGATTGGTCCTGACATCCATCTCATTCTCATTCAGATCACTCTCCGAATCCAGAATGTCCTCTACATCAGAGATGATACTGTTCACCTGCGATATCTTCTTCGAGGCCTCAGAATTCAAATCAGACTTGGCACTCTTCAATGCACTAAGCTTGTCTGAGATAATCTTACCGCGGCTTTCAACAGACTGCGTGGCACTGATCTCTATGCTGTCGTCGGCATGGATACGCACACCAGCACCGCCCGAGGTGGGATCCTCGGAGAAATAGTCAAGAGAATCATTGCTCTGCAACACAATATGACGAGCCTGATTGACCACCTGCGAATGTGGCCAGACCACCTCCTCCACACCGTCAGACCCCGGGTCGACAGCAATCTGTGAGATCTGCGTTGCACGTGTGTCCACCCTGCCGGACTCTCCGGCCCCCTGCAGACTCACGTTATTGCCCCTGACCACCACGGCACCGCCGGAGTTCCAAAGGGCACCGCTCTTATCCACATCGCCGATAATGATCTCTGGCGCAGAGATCACAATGCGTTTTTCGTCACGCAAATATTGTCCTTCAGCCAGACGGTTAAAGATATCCGTCTTAATCTGCTGCACCTCAGCCTTCTGCTTGCGTATTTCCTCCAGATCCTTCGTCACACTGTCCTGCAGGTCCTGAAGGGCTTCCTTCCATTCACTTAATAATGTATCCATCGTCACATCACTTTTAATTCACATCAGCCAATTTCAACTTCAATTTAGTTGGATAGAGGTTATTCGGATTCTCAAGATTATCTGTGACCGCAGGATTCCCACCATTAACACCAGAAGACAGATGGAGGGTCTTGCCGGCCGTATCAGAGAGCAGGATTTTGCCATTATCTTCAGGAGCACTCCATTTGAACTTGTTTTTTAATGGGTTTCCGATCATATCTTGCCATTCGTTTAATCTGCCATTTTTAAAGTAGCTTTTCAGGAATCTTGTGGCTGCATTCGGAATCGATAAATTATCTTCTGGAGCCCCGATGCTATTTACAAAATCGAACCAATTATCTTGATTGGTGTAATCAGCGGGCTCGTTGTCAGCGGCAAGACTGAAAAACGTGTTGTCCGCATTCGAAGCTTCTACAATCAGCTTATAGACGATCTTTCGGCGGAGTTCAAGTTTTACTCTATTAATATTGGCAAAAGCCTGATTCCTATCAATGGTACCATCAATCACATTCTTTTTATATTGATCGTAGAATCCAAGATCTCGAATATGATTACGCAGAGATTCTGTATAAAAATAAACCTTCTTTTCTTTTTTGGTATAGTCAAAATCTGTCCATGCTTTTACCGCATCATACAAACACTTATATTTTGTGCCAACATCACGAGCTTTTTCGAGGACCTTCCCTCTTCTGAATTTTTTAGTTTCATCTGCATTTCTTTTTCTTCTATATTCAGTCACTCTTCCGTTAAAATGATCCTGATTTTCACCCTTATCCAGTTTCTTGGGTTCCTTCTCATCTGCGTTCAATTCATACTTTAATTCATTAATTTGATCAAATTCGAAGTCTGTATCCTTGATAACCTCTCCGATGTCGAACTTTTTTTCAGCCACTTTATCATGCACATGAGAGATGACATCGTTTTGTCCATCAAGTTTCATCTTCCTCAATAGGTTATAGTAGTCAATGTCGGCAAATGTCAACTGATGATTATATACATCAGCTGCAGTCTGAAGATTTGTTTGGGCTTCTCTTATATTATCAACTATCGTATTAATCTTTCCTGTCAAAAAATCAATTGTCCTTTCCAGTTGCCCCAGAAAAGAACCTTTATACAGATAATTGTTTTTAGCCAACAGTTGTCTCTTCCCTTCCCTTTCAATATGATTGAATTCATTATATCCCACTTGAGCAGAACCCTTGCCAGCCTCAATCAGCACATAGGTATGAGACTTGATCTTCAACGTACCGTCAACTGGACGGATGAAAACCTCAAGTATTGTTCGGAAGAACGAGAGATCCATCCACTTACCAACCGTTTTATCAAGTACTTCAGTAGCCAAGTCTTCACCAAGCCCACTCAAAGAAGTCGGCAAATAACGGTCGCTGACGACAGACCCCGATACCAGCGACAACTTATTGCTGGCAGCTATCGACACATTCTTGCCTTCTATCTTGATATTGCCATTCGGTGCGGAAATGGTGATACCAGTAAAGGCATTCAAAGTGACTTTACCCAGGGGTGAAGCGATATTCACTGTACGTTTGTCTGACGACATATCGATCTGATACAGACCATAGCGGTCACTAATATTGATGCCGCCAGTGAGGTCAACCATGTTCTGGTTGGAGATTAGCGGTTTGTAAACAGGGATTAAACTTCTGATGAAAGAGAGTCCTGGGGACATTCCCAACAAGAAATCTAAGCCGTCAGTTTTGTCATTAAAGGTAATGGAATGACCATTTTTCGACCGAATGACCCGGTCTGGAAGCGGTAGCCACGGATCCGTGACATATTGTGACTGCAAGGAGCCGACGATATAGGGCCGCTCGATATTACCGTCCTCATAGTTGAGCAACACCTCATCACCAGTACAAGGTCTGAAAGTGACACCACTGCCGGGAGAGGCAAAAGGTGTCGCCATACGGATCCATGGTGACCGGTCGCCATTCTTTGACTGCCAAGGATATCTCACACGCACCCGTCCGAAACGGTTCGGGTCGAGATTGTCCTCAACAAAGGCCACCTGCGGCTCTGACGTCCTAACGGTCGGAATCTCCGGCATCAGCGGCGGACACGGAATGACCGACGATATTTTTCCATTGCCTTCAGTATCTGTACTAATATTCTGATAGAAAGGCGGAATGGCTTCAACGATATAGTTTCCATTTTTATCAAGCTCCGTCTGAGTGACCACGTAGAATCCGCCATCCACTTTGATCACATCACCTAAGCATAAACCCTGGTCGTCGGCACCGTAGTTCAGCCTGACAAGCATCCTGCTGACTGTTTGGGAGGCATGACGCATCTTGGTGTAGAAATCGGCCTTCAGCAACGATACGCTGTTACCTTGTTTGTTGACGGTCAGATTGTCTTCATCAATGAGGGATTTCATGGTCGTGAAAAGACTGTAGATGGAACCGTCAGTCTGCTCGGGGTTATCTGCCGTTTTCATGGGCTTGAGGTTCGTGTCATTGTTTCTCAAGTTCTTTTTCCACAAAGATATACCGGCATCTACCGATGTTTTAATGAGAGACTCTGCAATATCACCAGCGACATCGCAAAGATTGGTGTTATTAAAGGCCAAACAAAATAAATTAAGCGCAGCTACCCTTACGTCGTACCACTCATTCAAGTAATTTGTATAATTGTTCTTCTTAAGTTCCAAGAAATTAGCATCATTGGCTTCTGGCTGGTTATAGACACCTTGAACGTTCTGGCCATGTGTAACCTCACTTTCATCTATCGAGCATACATATTTGCCTTTTTTATCTTTTTTGTAACTTTTCTCATCACTACTTTTCTCGTAACTATAAGAGACCGTCCTTGTCTGCTCCCATAATACTATTCCTTGATTATCGGTCACAGTAATCGTTGTTGTATCAGTTTTGGGTTGTCCAGCCAGCTGATTATCGGGAGCGGTATCAGTTGCTTTGTAACACTCTTTATTCACACTGATGGTGACTTTTCCTCTCTCAAATTCATACGTAGTAGTCAAGCCATCATCGGATATGGTTTTTTTAGGTTTCTTTTGGGGCATGGGGTCAGATGTCACATCGCTGGTGTTGCCCGTGGTTTGGTCTGTGGTATTATTGGTAGTATTATTAGTAGTATTATTTGTGGTGTTATTAGCATCATCTTTTGAGGTTTCATTGGATTCCTCATATTCTTCCTTTATTGCACCGACTAACTCAAAGTAAGAATCAGTATAGCGGTTATCATTCTTCGACGAGCGATCAACAAAATTATAGTGACGGTCTTGCACAGCAAGTACCCTTTCCATACAGTCCTCAAAGTCTACTGTATCGGTCACATCAAGCTGGTCTTCTGATGCTTTCGTAAGAACAGGTTTCATGCCTAAGTGTAGTAATCCACCTTCAAAATACAACATCTCGCCACAACGGATGGCACTACGGGCCAGGAAGTCATAGAAGGTCTCATTATACTGCACAAGATAAGGCTGACGGACCTCAGACGCCGCCTTGGTATTCTTATTCTCAAAAGCCAGCATCTGCATGTTCACCTCGCCCTTAAGTTGATTGCCGCTGTCAAGCCAGAACTTATCGAGCTCACCCTTGAAGATATCTTCTCCTAGTCTCTTGGCAGTAAAGACATTGCAGTATTTGTCGATCGTCATCAACTTATCCATGCTGAAAATAGATAACTCAACCTTCAATATGACAGAACCGTTGCTGTCCTTACTCCGGCAGGGTTTCATCTTATAGACGAAGTAGTTGTCTGCCAATGTGACATCAGGATTGGTGGTATCTATTAAGGTCACCTTCTTCCTTGAAAAGGTAGCCTGTAATTGGCTCAGTGTCGGAAAGGTGGTAGAAGAAGAGTCCTTTGCCTTCACACTAAGTACGATATTGATCTCATTTGGGGCGAAGATCTTCTTCTTATAGGTGAGCGTCTCTATTGAGACATTGAATTCATTGTTTCCAAACGTGAGTGTTGCATCATTTGTATCCGTTGTAATTCCTACAACATTACCAACTGTCAATTTATAGCTTCCCATATCTTTCCTAATTATCTGGATACTTTCCTCGAAATTTCAATATAGCGGTCACCATTCACACCTATGTAGGCGATGTTGGCCACCAGCAGCTTCACATGGATCAACATCTGTTCCGTGCTTCCCTCAGAGGTTGGTGCATTCGTAAAATCATCCTCCACATCTATCACATAGCCATTGACGACCATAGCGTCTTCATAGCCTGTCACCGCCTGCCTGTTGAACAGGGTGGCATTAAAGAGGAATGTGAAGTATTCCGGCTCGTTCTGCTGCATCTGATGATAGAACGGCTTGCCATCCTCCGGACTCATCAGACGGATGGTGAAATCAAGGATGGTGGTGGTGGTATTGCCGAACGGATAGCCCGACTTGTTACGTTCACGCTTGCACTCATAGCTGAAATGAAGCACCGTAAAACACCTGTCACAAGGTATCCTGAACCTCCTCTCGTCTAACGAGCGGATATCTTCAGGATAGAGCATGGCCTTGAGATGATTGGAAACAGTAATTGCCATAGTCGTCAGAGGATTTATTTAGGGGTATTCTTATAGACGACGCCATCCACAATGACACGCTCTGCCATCAAGGAGAGCTTGAGATAGCGACGGTTGGAACTGTCAATATGATAGTCCTCGGCCAAGGAGAAGCAGTAGGCATCTTCGAACAGCAACTCTGAAGAAATGGTGTGATCACCTCCATGCGCAGCCATCAGGTCGAACAGCACACGCCCGCTAATCGGGTCGCCGCTGATATACCAGTCATATAGGTTCAGGTTCTCTTTGCCTGGAGCCACGACAACAATTTCCACCCGCTCACATCGTGCATCGGCATCTGGCTGGAACTGGTTGTGGTGACGCGAAAAATGACAATGGCAGTCTGCGACCAAATACTCGGACGAATAGACCTTTGAGTCGTTATTGCCAAACTGAAGACGAGCTATTAATGCCATATGGAATGCTTCTAAAATATAAACAGTTCGTGAGGTTCGTATTTACACGGTTAATCAATTGACCCAGTCCGAAGACTGAATCAATTGATTTTGAGAGTATTGGATCAATTCTTGAATTTTCAAATTCATTACTTGATGCTTTGCATCGAGTAGGCTTATGCTCGGCAGAGCTCGAATGAGTTCGGCTCTGCTCTCGCTTAATCGCCTACTTCCAAGGATTGTCGTAAGCGACGGCTCCGTTCTCGAGCTTCTGGCAAACGATCTCGATCTGCTCGTAGTGGTCCTGGCCGTCCTCCCACTTCTCGACATAGTCGATGCAGTAGCAGTTGGTGCCCTTGAGCTCCTTCATCGTCGAGCCGTCTACCGTGTTGTAGAACTGCACTTTGACATCCTTGGGGCTCGTCGGGTCGAGCATCCAAGCAATCAGTTCGTTGTTACCGTCGTTCAAGGCCTTTACACGGATGGTCACCTTACCGCCACGGGGGATACCAGCAATCTGTCCCTCACGGTCTGTAGCCTGGTCGAACTTATAGTCAACCATCATCACTTCTCTCTCTGCGAACCCGTCAATTGAAAGGGTTACCGGGGTTACATTCTCTGCCATATTTGTTTCCTTTCTTAATTTTAAACTTTGAAATAAATATTTGATGTTTTGTTTTTGAAACGAATTTGCATAATTTATATAATTCTGACCACTAATTTAAATAGTAATTATTTCTTCGATTAAGAATATTATTCATTCGTGGAATAAATTATAGTTATTATTCACATTCGTTTCTTATTCCCTTTATGCCCAGTCGTTCTCATACTTCACGTTACCGAACTCAATCTGCTTGCAGGTGATCACGATCTCCTCGAAGTGACCCATCTTGTCCTCCCACTTCTCCTCGTAGTTGATACAGTAGCCGTTGGTGAACTTGATGCTCTTCATCTCCTTGTTCGTCTTTGTCTCGAGGAACTTGATCTCGCCATTCTTCGGGAGGTTGCGCTCGCACATCCAAGCCAACAGGTCGGGTGTACCGTCGTTCAAAGCCTTCACGCGGACAGTGAGTTTACCACCACGGGGGATACCAGCCATCTGTCCTTCCACATCTGTTGCCTGACTGAACTCATAGGTCACCATCAGGACTTCTCTCTCCTTGTATCCGTCAATCGCGATACTTACAGGTGTTTTAGCCATAATTGTTTGTTTTTAAGTTGATAAATAATAATAAATAATGTTATAGTAGTAAACTATTCTCTCTTATGCACTTGCCATAGCAGCCTCCTTGGCCTTCTTGTCGGCAGCCACCTTGATGATGAAGTTCTTGGCGGCATAGAACGGAGTCAGCGTGATGTCGCAGGTGATCTGCTTGGTGACAGGATCCTGACGCGGCTCACCGATCTCGTAGTTCTGGAACAGGTTACCATAACCCTTGTACTGGTTGAGGAACTCCTGGATCTTGGCCTTCAGGTTCTTCGGGCTGTTGTACGGATCCCAGTTCTCGAGAGCCACCTCATGCACGAAGTTCATCAGCACCTTCTTCACCCAGTCGAACACGCGGACGATAGGATACTCCTTCATCGCATCGAGGTCACCGTTGTAGAGCGTGGTGTTATTGAATGCCATCACACGGCCTTCAGAATAGACCATCGGGATGACCTGGTTGTCCATCAGGGCAGCGATCTCCGACTTCAGCAGGTCGCTCTTCACACCCTTCACACCGTCGAGGGTACCATACTTCTTACCACCGGCACCCTGTGCCATGTTGGCGGTCTCGTCGTACAGCTTACCGCAGAGGGCAGCAGACGGTGCAATATAGAAGGCCTTAGAATCCTCCTCGTCGCTCGACATCTTCTCTGACTCACGGCCTACGATCCAGTTGGCGGTCATCACCACGTTCATCAGGCACTGATCACTGTCGCGATAGCCCTCGGTGTTGGCCTGCAGGTCATCAAACGAATACTCATCGGCATGGTCGGTCAGCAGCATCACCTTATACTTGAATGCCATCTTGGCCCACTGCAGCAGGTCTACCTTGTCGGTGAACACAGCACCAGGTACGCAGACGAGGCTGTAAGCATCCTTCAGGCTCAGACGGTCGAAGCCGTTACGCAGGATGTTCTCCACCTCACCGGCGAAACCAGAGTCTGCATCAGCGATATCTTCCTTCAGCACGTTGATGATACGAAGATTCTTCACCTTGTCAGTACCACAGGTCTTGAAGAAGGAGTCGAGCTGACGATAGCTGCGCTCCAGGTTCTGTGTGGCATAGAGGGCATCGGTGATACCCTGCTTCAGCACGTTGGTATATTTCTCCTCTTCCTTCTTGCAGGCGTCTGCAAAACCGGTGGCGCTGTCGATGCCATCCTGGTCGAGCAGTTCCAGCCAGCGGCTGATCTCACGCTTCAGGCTCTCTCTCTTGTCCTTGAAACGCTTGTCCTTCAGGAACACGTCCTTGGCGGCCTTGCGGGCGGGGTTCATATTATCTGCGTCGGGCATAAAGCCACGGATGGCATTGAAGCCACCGAACTGTGACAACAGTTTACTGACGTCTTTACCTTTCTCTTGAAGCTCGGCACCAGCCTGCTGGGCCTCTTGAGCTTTCTGTAATTCTACATCTGCCATTTTATTTACGATTTACTTATTTACAATTTTCGATTTATTACTCTGCGCCATTCAGTTCGTCGAGCATCGACTGAAGCATGGCCTTCATCTCCTCACGGCTGCCAGCCTCCTTGAGGATATCGCGCAGCTTGCGGTTCTGCTCAATGCTCTTGCGGATCTTGGTGTTGGTCTCGATCTTCATCTTCGTGCCGGAGAGGAACGGGCTGTTCTCCACCAGACGGCCCTTGCCGCCATTGGCCTCGAAGTCACGCAGCTCACCGAACTTCAGAGTCTCTTCCACTGCACCGCCTTCCTCATCGGTAAAGGTGACACCCACCTTCGGCTTGAAGTGCTCGAAGGCATCGTTGATGTTCTGGATGTCCTCCACGAACTCAGGATTACCTGCTTCCACATCTGTTGTGTACTGGTCGATCATCAGAGTCTTGTTCTGGTCGATCAAACTAACTTTCGCGTTGCTCTCCTCATCGGGAGCCATCGAAATGAAATTCTCTTTCATTGCCATAGTCGTAATGGTTTTAAAATGTTATACACTAAATTATTTCTTCTCTTTTTTCTCTTTTTCTACTTTTTCTTCCTTCTTGCCGTTGATGACGAACACAGCCTGACCGTCCTTGTCGGCCTCGACCAGGATCTTGTCACCGGTCTTCACCTTGCCGGCTATCATCATCTTCGAAATCGGGTGACGCAGTTCCTTACGGATGATACCGAGCACCGGACGGGCACCGTACTGCTGGTTGTAGCCACGCAGGGCGATCTTCTCGCGGGCCTCCGGTGTCAGCGTCAATTCGATGTTCTGCTCCTCCAACAGCTTCAGCAGACCCTTCAGGTGGATATCGAAGATCTTGGTCACCGTCTTGTCGGTGATCGGCGAGAACGGCACGATCTCTGTCAGACGGGCGAGGAATTCCGGACGGAAGTAGCCCTGCATGATGTCCATCAGTTCATTGTTCTCGGGAATGATGCCAGCGTTAAACTTCTCCACGATGGTCTGTGCACCGATGTTCGAGGTGAAGAGGATGAGGGCGTTCGAGAAGTCACCCACACGTCCCAGACGGTCGTGCAGCTTACCTTCGTCGAGGATCTGCAGGAATAGGTCGAACACCGACTTATGGGCCTTCTCGATCTCATCGAACAGCACCACGGCATACGGGTTCTGACGAATCTTATTCACCAGCAGACCACCTTCCTCATAGCCTACATATCCCGGAGGCGCACCATAGAGGAGTGCCACCGAGTGTTCTTCCTTGAACTCAGACATATCGAAGCGGATGAGTGCACTCTCGTCGCCGAATAGGAATGTTGCGAGGGCCTTGGCCAACTCCGTCTTACCAGTACCCGTCGGACCGAGGAAGAAGAACGAGCCCATCGGCTGTCCCTTCTTGCTGAGACCGGAACGGGCCTCATAGACGGCATCGAGTACCTTCTTCACAGCGTGATCCTGACCGACGACACGCTTCTTCAACGTCTCCTCAGCACCCATCAGACGGTCGCGTTCCTTTGTCTGCACCTTACCGAGAGGAATACCTGTCTGCTTGGCCACGACGGCACTCAGGTCGTCGCTCTTCAACTCAGTGCGCTGCTCGGCACCCAGTTCTGTCAGCTTGTCGAGGATGCCGCCCAGGAAGTCTGTACGCTCCTGGATGGTGGCAATCTTCGCAAAGTCGGTATCTGAGTCAACACCGGCCAGCAGGATGCAGCTCACCTTATTAAACAGTTCATAGTTCAGCCAGTCGAGTTCCTTCATCAGTCCCTCGTCGGCCTTATCCTTACCTTCGGCAGAAGCCTTGATAGCGTCGAGTTTCTCGCGCAGACCGGCAATGATGTTACCCGTCAGGTCGTTCATCGTCTTCACCTGGGCCATCGTACGGTCGATCAGGTCGAAGGCAGAGTCGGGCAGCGACTTCTCCGTCAGATAGCGCTTGGCCAGACGGATGGCATCGCTCATCACCGTCTCATCGGCCTTCAGACCGTGATACTCCTCATAGGCGGGGATGGCACCCTTCAGAATGCGCAGCGTCAGATCGGCCGTGGGTTCCTCCACAGTGATCTTCTCCAGCTTCGAGGTCATCTCCTTATCGGTCTCGATGTTCTTCGTATAGCCGTCGATGCTCGAGGTGGCGAGCAGCTGCAGACGACCCTTGCTCAGTTCGTTCTTCAGGATGGAAGATGCCCCGAACAGTGAGCCCTGCTTGTCGAACAGCTTGTCGATCGACTCGATAATCAGCACGGCATTCGGCAGGTTCTCCACCTCGGTAATCACATTCTTGAAGCGATCCTCCACCTCACCCTTGTATTGGGCGTCGCCACCCAGGGCAGCGGTATCCAGCTCGTAGGCCACAGCCCCACTCAGGAATCCCGGCACACGGTCGGCAGCCAGTTCACGCACGAAGCCGTTCACGAGCGAGGTCTTACCCACACCGGCCTCACCGGTGATGAGCAGGTTGGCCTTGGTCTTACGGCCGAGGATCTCGTAGATGACGGATATCTCCTTCTCGAAGCCAATCACATTATCCAGATTGCCTGCACGGGCGATGGCGGTCTTGTCCACACAGTACTTGGCCAGACTACCCTTACCGCCAGCAGCCGGAGTCTTCTTCGTCAGTTCGGCACCCTCCATATAGGGAGCCTCCACATTCGCACCGCCACCCATCTTCGCACTGATGTCTGAAGGAGTCAGCGGCAAGGTCTTCAACTGGTCGAACGAGAATCCCACACCCGGCGTCACTAACGATGCCAGGATACACACGGGCGTCACCTCATCGAGGTCGAATTTCACCTTGTAGTTCTCTGCCTCCTCCATGACGGCAACCGACTCATCGCTGAGTTCGAGGTCGCGCATCGGACGGACGGCCCTGGGAGCGAGCTGCATCTGTACGTCAGCCCAGTCCTGAAGATAGTAATAATCCTTGTCGAGTTCTGATTCGACAAAATGAACAAGCCCCATATCTTTATGGAGGATTGCCTTAAACAGATGGGCAGGGTAAATCGCATCGCTGCAATACTCTTCCGCAAAACTGTTAGCAATGTTTTTTAGTTGGTCACTCATGTCAGATAATTGTTGTTTTACGTTTATTTTGATTGCAAAGATAAGATAAAAAGACAAAACAAAAGCCGCAGCAATCGCATTTTTGCATTGCTACGGCCTATTTTTAACATTCTTTAGAGAAATCCGTGTATTTAAGCGTGAATTATTCTATCTCACGCCGCCTCCGAAGCCTCCTCCGGAGAAGCCGCCACCGCCGCCACCCCATGAGGAATGGCCCCCACGACCGGAGGCACGGGCCTGACGGGCTGACTCTCGTGCAGCCTTGTTCGCCACAGCACGGGAGGTGCTTGAATGGAGAGTGGAATAGATGGTTGGCAGGGTGGTATCGTTGGCCATCTGGCTAGCCACCTGGTCCATATTGAAGTACTCGGGATTGATTTTCTTCATGTCCTTGATCACCTGGTCGGCGATACCGAAAAGCGTGGCATAGATCATATAGTCCTTCCACATCGATACCTCACCCACATGACGCTCGTCTAACAGCGAGAATTCCTTGAGGAATTTCTTCAGTCCGAACACCTGACGCACTTCGTCCAGACGGTCCTTATACTTGCTGATGCCCGTCTTGGTGTGAAGGGTATCGATAAACGAGTCGGTGATGCTTTCGTTGTGGCTGCTACGCATAAAACTCTTCAACTCGCGAGGTTCCAACACGGTGTCTTCACCAGCCGCTCTCTTGAAGATGTTGTGTATCTTCCGCAACAGCAGTGGTTGATCGCCTGTGTCGGGCAACTCATGAATCACGAAATTCTGCTCTGTCTTACCCTTCTCATTAAGACGCGATTCGATGCTGATCGCCCCCATATTGATGAGTTTCAGGATGCAGGCCGAGAGCAGATTGTTGTAGTCGGTGTTAAAATATTTGTAGGCATTGAGCACGTCGTTGGTCTGCTGCAGATTGCCGTTCATCGGGATGTCGCGGTACCAGAGTAAATCTTTGTTCACCTTCTTGCGTGCACGCCACACATAGACGAAATACCAAATGCCTGCAATAATGGGCACGATGAAGATGCCGATGATCAAACACAGGAGGGTGATGGTGTCAGATGTTGTCCACTCATCATCGTCATCGCCCACATAGTCACTGCCCTCAAAGGCCAGTTCCTTCTTATGTTCGAAAGTTTCATCATCATGCACGGCAGGTTCGAAGAGCCCCTTGTCGAAGCGACACATCACATACAGCGCGCCGCTGCTGCCGAAGGGTTCGGTATTGTACGCCACAATCTTCCCATCGGCAAAGCCCAGCTCACCGCCGAAACGGAAGCCCCAAACACCGCTGTTCTCCTCGGTCAGCGCAAGGGAGTCCTCGGCCTCGATGCTCAGGTACGCCTCGTCGGGCTTGGGCGACACATTGGCATCGAGGAACACATGGCGGATGGCGTCGGCATCGGGATGGGAATGGATCAGATTGGTGTAGATATAGCTCGTGATGTACGTACGCTCACCACTGTCGCCGAGACCCCAGCAGAGTTCATAGCCACCGTGCTTGGCAACGATTCCGCACTTGCCGGCCTTCCACGAGCGGCTCCGGTCGATGTCCCAGCGGCCCACGTTCTCATACGCCAGTCCCGTCTCGTCGGTCACCTGCAGGTCACGCACCTCACTACCCTCAGGCACTCCAATGCCGATATAGCACTCCGTACCCTCTGAGTCGATGCTCATCAGCCTGGTCTCCGTGATCCTCGCATCGCCGTTATGGCTCAGCACCACGCGGATGTCCAGCCGCTTGAGCGTAGGCCGCGCGAATGAATACTGAAATGCGAAAAGTAGTAAAAGGAAAGGAATTACCCTGCAACAAAGAATTCTCATTCTACCTTCCACCTTCCACATTCCACGATTATTTCTTAAATGCCTCATCGAGATTCGGATATTGTTTCTTTTCCTCGCTGTCCACCTTCAGATAATCCTTCACATCGAAGTGCAGCATGGAGGCAACGATGCTCGACGGCCACTGGCGCACCATGCGGTTCATCTTCGTCGCCGTATCATTGTAGATCATACGCGACATACGCACATTCTCCTCGTACTGCTTCATACCCTCCTGTGCCTCCTTGTAGAGGTCGCTGGCCTTCAGCTCCGGGTAGCGCTCGAACACCACGTTCAGCCGTCCCATCATCTGTGTCAGCAGGTCGCTCTGCTGATTGATGCTCTCCGGTGTAGCAGGCAGGTTGCCGTTACCCAGGTTGCCTCCACGGGCCTGCACGGCCTGGATGATCGTCTCCGACTCGTGCTTGGCATACTGCGCAGCGGTCTTTGCCAAGGCGATTACCGCGTCGAAACGGGAGTTGAGCTGAACCTCTATCTGGCTCAGGGCGTTCTTACACAATTCATCGAGATTCACCAGCGAGCGCTGGGTGGAGATGAAATAACCTCCTACGATCACCACTAAGGCGATAATAATTACCAATGTTGTCATAATCAAGCTTTTTATTTTGAATAATAATTTTTGATGAGTTCCGTCACTTTGGGGATATCATAGAAGTCATCGACTGTCTCCAACAGATATGTGGGCTCGATGCCCGAGTCAATATTCTCATTCGACGTGTTGGCCATACGATGTCTGTGGGTGGAATAGCGGT
>JAEEGI010004051.1_pt1 | contig 34578 bp, 44 predicted proteins | sample 8958751 | NCBI WGS metagenome assembly JAEEGI01 (sample SAMN16246545, study PRJNA631951) | gut metagenome | biome: gut microbiome; feature: rumen; material: KS-attached | host: Bos | place: Iran: Karaj | collected 2018-10
GTTGTAGCTTTAAGGAGCCTTAATGCCGTCCTAGTTGCAGGTGACATAATCCAAATTGCATTTTCTTGGAATTCATCTTTAATTTTATCGTGTAACTGCACAACTTCGTCCGCTGTTACTGCTGTTTGTGCCGCGGCTGTTATGTAATTTGTTAACCCATAAAGTCCTAAAACTTTTGAAGGGGTAGTCGGCGGATTACCAGGTGTGCCATTTAAAAGCTCATTTTCTATAAATCTTTTAATAGCATAGGCCATTTCATCTACTACGAACGCCACTATATCGAACTGCGAGTTGTTAATTAACGAGCGTGAAATTTTAGTTAAAGCCCCTGCCAAATAACCAGTTAAAGTAATAGAGTTAAATGTTCCTGAGGAGCTTGTAAGTGCTGAAAATTCATCTTTATAAGCAACAGAAATTGTTGTTGTGCTTGTGTCGTAATATGGAAGCTCTAAAGTGCCTTTAATATTGTATTTAGTCGAGCGCTCCAAAATAGGACAAATGTCGTAAACTTTTTTAATTATTCTGTTAGCGATTGTAGTCGGAACAACGGCCCCGTTATCGCCAAAAGTCATATTGTTATCACGTTCATGTGTAACTATGCCTCTAATATAATTTTCAAAGCAACGTGTTTCAGCCGCAGCTTTTTCATTACTATTTTCTACCATTTTTTCCTCCACATTATTTAAAGCTTTTTCTTCAATCATTGGCTTTTGTCCTTCGCTTTTAAAAAAGTCACTCATTTCAAGCATATCTTTAATTTTTTTAACGTTGTCACGGATTTCGGCAAGCTCGGCCATTTCAGCGTCGGTTAATTCACGCTCTTCGGTTTTTGCCTTGTTTAAAGTATCCTCTGCCCTTGTGATTAAATCGTTTTTCTTTTCCATTAATTCTTTTTGGTTCATATTTTTATTTTCCTTTCGTTTTTTAAAATTTATTTCTTTTTAAATTTGCTTACATAAATCTTGCCTTGAACAACGGGCATTAGTTTTATTAATTCATCTATTTCTTCGTTAGTCATAGTTTTTAATAAATCTTCACGTTCTTTTCGTGAATGTTTTTCATTATCTATGCTTTTATATTTTTCTACTTTGTTCATATTTTCTCTAACATATCCTTCAAGTATTGATCTTTTACCTGTGCCACCAGTCTCTATAGTGCTGTCATTTTTCCAGTCCCATATACCAATTTGATCATATTTTTTAGCCTTTTTAATAGCGACAGATTTATCTTTAACATGAAAACTTATTTCAGGAGTACTTTGAAATTTACCTGCACTAGCCACTTTGTCTGAACTGATATCAAGAAATTCATTAACTTTAGCAGCATATTCCTTAGGAGAATAATTATCTCCGATTCGACAAAATGTGACCTGATATCCACTATTATAACTTACTGGCTTTAAAGTTTTAACGTTATACGTACCATCAGGATATTTAGAACTAGAAAGTTCTTTAGTAGCTTTTTGATGCTCGGCCTGCGTATTTTCGTCAGCTTTACCACTACTATTAGAGCCACCTCCACCACCGCCACTAGCACTATTACTAGAGCCAGAGCCACTACTTTTACCAGAACTATTTCCTTTGCCGTTAGAGCTGCTGTTGCCTTTTAAAGGACTGGATCCGCTTTTACCAGAGCCGCTGCTCGAACTACTACCACTAGAGCTGCTCCCACCGCCTCCACCAAAACTAAAACGCCCTGTTTTACTATCATGGTTTGGATTATAACGGGCTTCGATTTCGTTAGATATATTTTTAAGGTTTTCAATTAAATTTTCATATTTCGAATAATCAATTTTTGGTTTAATATTTTCGGGCACAGAAGTTTCTTTTTTATCTTCGTTTTCATCTTCTGTGCTTTTTTGACCTCTTTCAATTATCTTAATGCCGTTAAAAAACGGTTCAGATCTAAATTGTAAAGGTTTTTCATCACTACGGGCTGTTATTAAATTGCCTTCATAAGCGGGGGTCTTTTCGCGGTCTAAAATCGAGACTTCATATAAATCTAGATCTTTAATAGCTCTAGTAGGCATGCCGTTTTCGTTCTTGTTTTCTACATCAACGTCCGAAAAACCGAAGGACCATCCAATTAAATCGCCGTTTCTAGCTTTTTCTATAACATCTTTATCTGTAATAGTCGCTTTAGCTCTAAGGCCGATATTATCCTCTTCAAGCTCTAAGTTGCCTTTTTTAGTCGAGCCCAAATCTCTTGACCAGTCGTGGTTTAACAATATATGAACATCCTCGTTGCGCTTTAAAGCTTTTTTAAAAGCGCCTTTACATATACGTTCGATAAATTGTCCAACACGACTCCAAAGGGGCTTAGAATTGCGTTCAACGGCGTTTACATAGCCTTCGATTTCAACTGAATCCTGCCTAATATTTACTTTTATGTTTCTCACCACCTTTCATATATTTTTTATGTTATAATTGGTGCGTTACAAAGACACCCTCTTAATTAAATAAAAAACCACGTGTTAAACGTGGTTTACTTTTTTGTATTTTTGCGTATAATGAAAGGTAGTAGAGATTTTCCGATTAATCTTTGCCGATTTTTATTATCACTATAAAAGAGCAGTTATTGAAAATAGCTGTCTTTTTTTTATGCAACGCTAAAAACCAAGCTACAATCTTTCGAAACACTTTGCTCATACTTACCACCTCCCCTTTTTTAAAAAATAAGTAAAAAAGATGTGAGAGTGGAGTAATACAGCAAAGATTATCCCTACTACCTAAACAAATTGTACCATAATTTTTCTATATTTTAAACACCTGGCCAGGATAAATCAGATTAACGTTTTTTATGTTATTTTTACTAGCGATAGATTTTACTGTCGTGTGAAATCTTAAAGCAATTTTGCTTAAAGTATCGCCTTTTTTAACAGTGTAAAATATTTCTTTTTGTTCAGGCTTAGAATTTTTGCCCTTTGTATATCCGTTAAAGCCGCCGTTTGTTATAACGTTCGGAAAATCGATAAAAGCAACATCAGTGTCTACTTTTTGACCGTTATAGCTGCCACTATCGCTGTTTTGCCATAGATGAAAACCGTTAAAATTAAATTCAGGTTTATTTTTGTTCCAACAAGCAACCCATTTAGTAAAATTGTTTAATCGAGGTGTATCTAAATGATTTTTAAACCAGTCAAGCGACGCATAAACGCCGACATAAAAACCTTTGCTTTCTAAGCATCTACAAAAACTTATAACGGCGTTAGTAACAGCATTTTTATCTTTAAGTTGCCAATGAGGCTCTTCTACGTCGATATAAACGGGGTATTCAAATTTTTTGCCTTTAAGGCAATTTTCATAAAAAAACTCGGCCTCTGCCCGGCCAAAATCTGCATTATCGGCACATGAATAATAATATGCACCGATGTTTATGCCGTGTTGTTTAGCTTGATTGTAAAAGTCTTCAAAGCAGTTGTCTTTATTTTTGGATCGGCTCTGGCCATAACCAGTATAACCACCTCTTAAAATAGCAAAGTTAAATCCTCTATTTTTAAGATCACTTAGATTCATTCCTTTTTGCCACTGTGAAATATCAATGCCTTTAACTTCCATAATTTTTTAACCTCTATTTCATTAAATTTTTATATCCGCTATAAAAACCGCACGCGCTTAGACCATAGACAATGCCGTTAAAAAATCCTGTTAAAAAACCTTGTTTTAATAAAACGCCGTCCATTAAAACGCCAAAAAATATTCCAAAAACTATATCGATTAAAGGAATGTATTTTTTATCGATGTTAAAATTTTTAAGTGCTTGCACTAAACTGATAATCACACCAACAACTGTAGCCGGTGTAATTAAAGACTGCGTTAAATTAAAATCCATTAAATCACCTCCTTAAGTTATAAAGAGCTGTTGCCACTTTCTTCGAACGCAGTATCTATTTCTTTATCCTCAATGACTTTTTCCATCTTTGCCTGTGACATAACGTTTGTATTTGGCGTGTAATATTGATGCGTGTTTGTATCGTAAAGGACCGCACCTAGACCAACGTTCACAACATCAAGGCCTTCAATGTATTCCATGTTTTCAGCTTTTCTTATTTCATTAATCGTCATAAAACTACTTTCCTTAGCAAGCTTATAGGCCTCGTAGCGCTCTTTTATGTTTGCTTTAATAATCTCTTTAACGTCAAATTCAAAAAACAAATTTTTCTTTTCTTTTTCGAGCAATAAATCTCTATTTAAAGCCGTTTCGAAAGCTTTAATTATCGGATAAATTGCAAGCTTAAATGTTTCGTAAAAATCAGGTTTTATATGAAAAATATCGTTTATCTCTTCTTGCAAGGTCTTTTTACTTTCATTAAGCTGCATTTCTACAGATGAATTGCTAGCCTCCTGAAATTCAAGGCCGTTGTTAAGTACGACGACATTACTTTCATTGTTAGCGTAAAGATTCTGCCATGCGGTTTTTAGGACGTTAATTTCATCTTGCCCGAGCTTTCTAATAGATTTTAAAAAACCTTTTTTATTGCCGCCGCTTTTTACTAAGCCAAGTTGATAAATTAACGTTTGATACGCTGTTTCTAGTGCTTTAGAGAGCTCCTGTGTAACACCTATGCCTGTGGCACCATCGGTGGTTTTTCTTAAAAGTTTAATAAATTCATAAGGCTTGTACTCTTGCCCTTCGACTAAAATTACATAATCTTTAAATATGGGCTTAAAATTTTTTATTACAGATATAAAAATATCTTTTACGTAAAAAAGCCCCGTTACACGATTTCTAAACTTCCTTATGTACGCATAACCGCCTTTGCCCATTAAATAATCTTCTACGATTGCCTTTTTAAATTGAAAAGGGTCTAGTGTATCTCCTGTGTCATTATTTAATAGACGCACACGCGGGTCATTGTCTTGCTCTTCGACTTTGCCCTGTTTATATTTGTAAAGTTTTACAGGCATAGACGCGATAGTACTAGATATTAAATCTACAGCACCTGCAACGGCGGGCAATGTTAAAGCTTTTTCACGTGTAATAGTCTCACCTTCTATTAAAGCCCTTAAAAGTGGGTCGCTAACAGGTGGAGTAATAGGTATATCCCTTTTTCGTAAATTTTCTTTTTTTCTATTTTTTTCGAAAAACTTTAAAAAATTCAAAATATTAACCTTTCTACCATAAAAACGATTTATGGCTTTTTTGTATTTTTTTGTACAACAAAAAACTTTTTATTTACTTTTTTCTTTTTTACTCCACGCATAAATGCCGCGTATGGCTAATAAAAAGTAGATAAAAAAGAGTGTCATTTGCGCATATTCTCCTATAACAGCAAATCTTATTACCATGTATAAATTTGAAACTATCCAAAAAGCAAAGCCGTATTTGTTTTGTTCGGCGTTTATCACTGTGCCAATTAAAGCAGCTGCTGACATTACCCAAGATAAAATTGTCCACACCATAAAATTTACCCCCTTTAAAGTGTTTGGACTACAAAGTCCATCTGATTTAAAATTACATCTTTTTCAAGCAGATAAATTGCATTTATTAAACTCACTACCATGTCTACTTTTCCTTTAGATTTTTTCTTAGTTACATATAAATTCCTATTTGTGTCATAAGTGCATTTAGCGTTTTGAAAATTTATTTCTAAAAGTTTATTTTCTGTATATTTAAACTCACCTTTAAGTATTTTTTCTTTTAAAAGCTTGGTGGGTGGATGCAAAACACTTGAATGCTGTTTTATTTCAACCAAATTGTACCCCGCTCTTTCAAGTTTTTGCGCCGTCGACATAGCATTCCAACGATCGTAACCTATAGCTTGTATTTTTACTTCATATTTTTCTTCAAGGCCCATTATAAAATCTTCAACGACACTATAATCAATCACTCTATCACCACAAGCTATTATTTTTTCATTGTTTTTTGAAAGCTCAAAATAATCTACACGTTCTGTAATAGTTTTTTCTTTTATCCGGCCTTCTGGTATAAAAGCAAAACTATCAGCTAAAATATTTTCATCATCGTCTATTGACACCATTGAAACGCTAGTGTTATCACTGCATTCTGATAAATCAAATCCTACGTAAACTAATCTATCTTTCCAGTTTATTCCAGCAGTTTTACATTTTCTTAAATCGTTTACATCAATAAACGACTCCGTTCCTGTGCCTTGATAAATAATATTACAATGTTTAGTTACAAAATTTTCACGTGAACTTTCAACAGCGATTGCATAAGCTCTTTTTTTCTTTAAATCGTCAAAAATTTCGGGATTTTCTAAAGCCACTGGGTTAGCTTGTTTTAATATTAAATCGTCGGTTTCCCAACCTGTCGTTTTATCAGGCTCGTATAAAAGACTGAATCTAGTTTCATCTTTAATTGTTCCATCTAAAACTTTTTTAGAATATTCAACTTCATCCTCAAGCGGGTTATCGATTGTAGGATACTTAGTGGATACTATAAAACCTAGCTTGTTTAGAATATTTAACTGCCCCGACCTCATAGCTTCAATCGCATAATTGCTTGGCAGTGCTCCAACTTCATCGGCTATAAAAGCACTTGGCAGTCTACCGTCCATTCTGCTAGTAGAATAAGAAAGTGGGATATATTGAATTTGTGTGGGTTTAAATAAAATATAATCTCTTAAAATTTTAAATCTTTTTGAATCTTTAAACTCATAAACCAACGGACTAGACCTGATCGTTTCACTAATAGCTTCACGTATTTCTTTAGATAAAGCACCATCAGGAGCCACAGAATAAAATTTACTAAAACGAGGCTCCGTTAAAAAAAGTAAAATAAAAACCGTGGCTATAGTGTAAGTTTTAAAATTTTTACGGCATATTTCTAAAACCCCTGTTTCATATTTGCGTTTTTCGGGATTTTCTTTATATACAGTACATAAAATAGCAATATAAAAAAGCCACTGATGCCCGGTAGTGCATTCATAAAGAGTTTTACCAGCTTTAAGGCCTTTAGGCATTATCAGCAATTTTAATATATTTTCTAGTTTTTTTATTTTTTTATCGCATACGATGTATTTGTCATTATCGCCTTCACAGATTTTTATAAAATCCTTCATTTGTAAGCGGACAAATTTCGGTGTGGTTTTCAAATCGACCGCCTTTTTACAAAATTCATAAGCTTTATTATTAATCGTTTTCATCTTCACCGTTTATCATTTTTAATAAAGGATCTAGCTCTTCAGGTGTTTCCTCTACATTAAAACTTTTTATAATTTTTATAAGCGTAGCCACTGTTTTATTTGCAATATCTGTTGTCTTGTTATACTCCGCAACGGCAGGATTCGAATATAAATTTTTTCTACCTTTTACATATTCTTTACTAACAAGCATACCCTCCTCTTTCAGGTTCTTTTCAAGTTCATTTAAAATGTTTAGCTGCACTTGATAACGTTTAAATGTAGTAATAAAAAAGAAGTTAGACTGGACTCCGCTTTCCTCGGCAATTCTAATTATTTCCTTTGCCTGCTCATTTAGATTTATTTTTCCCATTTTTTCTCCATTCATATATTCCATAAAGTGCAAACACTAGTGATGTTAAGTCTAAAAAAGCTCTGCCATAAATTTCTTTGCTTAAATCTAGTATCATCCAAAATATTTCGCTTGCTGACCAAATATAAAAACAAGCTATCCTCTTTTTAGCATTTAAAAAGCTGCCAAACAGAGAGGCAGCTGCTAATATCCATGTAATATCAAAGTTAAACGTTTATTTTAATTCTCCTTTTATTTCATGGGTTTACTTCCTACTATCCATAAAAGAGTTTTTTGCTCTTTATAATTTAAATTGTTTTTAAGCCACCTGTATGCCTTTGCTTCATAATTTGGGTGTAATTCTATGTTTCCAATAGACTCCTTCGCTCCAACTTCATATTTGAAGCCTTTAGTGTGGAATAAATCAATCATAGTATAGCTTTGTTTTATTTCGTGTCTTTGAATCGTTTGCTGGATAAGTTTATCTCGGTTTGGAGCGGTACAAACTAAGTATATCTTTTTTACTTTTTTATGAAATTTATGTAGTCCAATTATAACTCCTATGGTTGTGATCCCGCTCCCACAAGTAATTACAAGATTATCTAGTTCATCGGGAATATTTTTAACTTGATTGCTAACAGCACTTAAAAGAATATCTGAATAATTTATAATATTAAACCCATAGTCTACTACAAACAATTTTTCTTGTTGCGCGATCTTTTTCGCTTTGTTATAAAGTATTTTATGGATCCCACTTTTGCTTATAATTCTTATCTTTGCTTTGTAGTGCCTGCATATAGAGGGCATTCTATAAAGTTTTAAACGCTCATAAGTTGTACCCCCATAACAAATAATGCATTTCATGCCGAAATTATTAGCAACTGCTGCTGTTATTGGCGCTTGTGGTGAATATATACTACAGCAACTAATAACCCCGTCAAAATTTTTCTTAACACTTTCTACTAGCATATAACATTGCCGCAGCTTGCCGCCATTTACGGTGTTTTCCCCAAATGGCTGAAACAGGTCATCTCTTTTAAGATATAAACCTTCATTCAATTCTACCGGAGTTAAACCATAAGGACTTTTTATCAATGATATTTCCTCTTTTATTTCTTTTTGTCAGTTAATATCTCTTTAAAATATTCCTCCTTGTTTTTGTATTCATTAATTATAAAATCTTTAAACGTCATGGATTTCAATCTTGACCAAGCCCCTGCTTGCTGATAAATACTTGCACAAGATGTAGCTGGGGCCTTTTCCATCGCCGGTGTAATTTTAAATTCGCCGCCATTGATAATATGATTAATATTGAATGAATTGCCTTTAAATCCTTTAAGCCCGTCTATCCCACAGCAACAAAGATCATCGCCCATTCTTCGTAATCTATTTTCTCCACTATAAAACTTCATTCCTAACTTATGAGCTTTCTCTTTAATTTGAAGCACTTTAGGCTTTAAAGCTCCTATGGGGTATACTGAATCTGCTCCAACTCTTACCAATCCTTTTTTAGCTTTCGCAAATTTCATTCCTTCAACAATAACTCCATAAACACCAGCTTCAGCGAATTTGTCTAGGCTGTTCATAATTGAATCATGGTATTCAATCATATATGGCTGTATACGGATATTTACTCTTTTATGCGGAGATATTTTTTTAACAATTTCTAGCCGTTCAGCAAATCTCGGTGCACCTTGCTCGATAATGTCAAATTCAGGGCAAACTAAAGAAATTTGTACCACACAATTACATTGCTTGATTAAATTTAAATATTCATCGGCGGCTATCAATCTCCCTTTTGTTGAAACGACAAATGGATATTGGGTTTTTACAAATACTTCTAAGCATTTATAGCTTTCTTTAAATTTTTTTTCTACAGGTTGAAATGGGTCAGACATTCCGCCCCAATGTAGCGGAATATTCCAGTCACACCACCTCGTTCTTCCTTTTCGTTTGCCTTTGATAAAATTAATTAATCGTTGGTGAGTACAGAATACTTTTACTTTTTTCATGTCATAGTTTTTTTTAGTAGCAAAACAGTACTTACATTGGTGTGTACAACCACGATAAGTATCAAATCTTATTGGGAGGTCACATATTAAAACTTGTGTTCCACTGAAAGGCATGATTACACCTCTAATAGATTTTTTATTATATAGTTTGCAAGCGCACTGGATTCATGTTTATTTATCCAGTTTTGTATAGCTGTTTTATATTTGCTAGGAAAAGAAATCGTAACATTGTAAATTTCTGACATTATATCGCGCTTTTCAAAATTATCATCGTTATATAAATCATTTAAAAGATCTTCGTTGTTTTCATATTCGGTAAACCCAAAATCTTGCATATCTAGATTTATTTCGTCTAATTCAAGATAAAGTTTTTCATAATCCCACGTGGAGTATTCAAAGACTTTATTGTCAGCAATCCTGTAAGCTTTTATTGCATCTTCTGTTAAGTCATCAGCCCTTATAACTGGAACAGAATCTAAACCTAAGCTTTCCGCTGCTTTTAGCCTTGTGTGCCCTGCTACTATGACGTTATTTTTATCAACTACAATTGGCACTTTAAAACCAAATTCTTTAATCGAGTTTGCTACATATTTAACGGCATTATCGTTTATTCTAGGGTTGTTTTCGTATGGTTTTATTTTGTCTAAAGGGATATATTCAATTTTCATTTCTTTCATAAATTATTAAACCTTTTTAAATATAACTACTAAAATATCTTAACTGTTAACAAAAAAATGGAGCGTATGGGCAGGATTTAAACCTCCATTTTATTAATGAATATAATATGTTTTTTATTAAACTACATACGCATATAAATATTAATTTTTAGGATACGGTTTACCTTTTTCTAACAATTTTTCTCTTAAAATTTTATCAAATACAAAAATATATTTATGTTTACCTTTTGTAATTAATTGTGTAGCCCTGGGGTCTATATATTTTCTTACCGATTCAATATTAGATTTTATTCCCATCATACCAGCAATACGAGCGTGATGTTTTTTACCGTGAAAAATATAAGGACCTTTTTGATTTTCATTAATTTTTCCTAAATATATCCAATTTGTTGCTTGATATATTATACCAACGTGATTTTGATCTAAATCAGCATAACTTACTATCATTTTTATATGTGGTACCATTTTATGTAGTTTACGTAATGACATTGCTACGGCTTGGCTTGTTTTTTCTTGTTTGCCGTTTAAAGCCACCCTTGTCAATTCTAAAATTTCCCCTTGGTATAAACCAAACGGGCTCCCAATTTGCGGGTTCGAACCTCGGCCATACATAATTACCCCACACCACTCATTTTTATTATTAAAAATGTTAAATGAATATCTTGGGATAGGCACAGTTTTAGCATAATGAAATTTCATACAAGCATATCTTACTGCCTTTTTTGATGCTATGTTAATTTTCATATTTTTTCTATATACACGGTCGCTTTCGTATTTTTTATTAAACTTCTAAATTCGTTTTCTATTTCCCACCACTCTTTATAACTTGGAAAGGAAATTCTAACTACAAATTTTTCTTCATCATTGTTTTCCTCTTTATCGTTTTTTTCTAATTCATCAAAATTTGGTTCGCTCATATTAAATTCATTAAAACCAAATTCATTCATGTCAAAATCTATATTTTCTAATTCAACATTTAATTTATCTAAATCCCAAAAAGATTTTTCGGCGACTTTATTATCGGCTAGTCTAAATGCCTTTATTTGGTTATCTGATAAATTATTTGCACGTATACACGGAATTGTTTCAAGTTTTAATTTTTTTGCAGCTTTTAATCTTGTATGACCAGCCACAATAACATTATTTTTATCAATTACAATAGGAACATTGAACCCAAATTGTTTAATTGAATTTGCTACATATTGAACAGCGTCATCGTTATTACGCGGATTATTTTCATAAGGTATTATTTTATTTAAATTCAAATATTCAACTTTTATTTCGCCCATAGATTATAAAAACCTTTCAAAATATTTTTATAAAGTTTTATTGCTTAAAGATCTATGATTTTCCAAAAAACCATAGAATTTTTTTTTTGTGTACGGAAACCCTCGCGGAGTCATTTTATATGTTGTTTAAAGGGTTTGCTTTAACCCAGGGGGGTGTTTTTTTATATAATGCAAAACTTCCTTACTTATCATTCCAATTTCTGCCATTTGGTGATGCATTTTGCAAAGGCAAATTAAATTATCTATGTCATAAGCTAGATCAGGTTTTTCTTTAATTTTTTCTATATGATGCGTTTCTATATTATCCGCGTTTAAAACACCGTTTTTAAGACATACAGCGCAAAGATAATTACTATTTTCTTTAACATATTTAGAGGCTTTAACATAACTTCTTTTATTTCGTATTTTAGCCTCGGCTGAATTATCTCTAGTAGATTCACGACCGACATTACACTTAAGATTAAAGTCGTGTATTTTTCCGCATCTAGAGCAAGATTTAAACATTATTTACACCTGCGAACAAAATATTTGCAGTCTAATTTTACTACAACAATTTTCCGAATTTTTCCGAAATTTTCCGTTTTTTTCCTTAATTTTTAGATTTTATTTTTTCAAACAATTTTGTCTTTATGTTATTTAAAATGCTGTATACAACCGTTTTTTGATAACTGATAGTATAGCTAATTTCACGTGCACTTTTTTTATCTAGAAACCAAAGGCAATAAATTATATCTTCCAGATCTCTACTTAGGCGCAATTCGTGTTCTTTAGATTTAAGCATTTTATTTCTAAGTTTCAGCATACGATTAACTTCACGAGAACGCTTTTCGATACAAAGTTTTTCTTTAAGCTCTAGATAGACATCAAACCATTTTTTTATTTCATTACTTTGTATTTTATCCTTTGAAAATACAGGAGACTTTGGCTGAGTTATTCTAAATATTTTTTCGTTTTCAGCTAAAATATTTTCATAATCTTTTTCTAATTCACGACACTTATTTTTTAAAAGCTCATAACTTTGATAAACCAAATTAATCTCCTTTAAAATACGTGTACAAGATAACAGCAAGCAAAAAAACTGAATAACCTATAACGAAAATCCAAGCAAAATCATTTAAAGACATGGGTTAACACCGTTTTTTATTTTTCTTTTTTTGATAATATTTTTCGAAAATAATAAACATTTTTCTATAATAAAAAAATAATATATTTTATATTTTACACAAAAATATAATATAATAAAACAAGTCTTAACGTAGCATTCCGTTATTACAAAAAAGACTAAACCTGCCGCAGACGAAAAACCTTTTTTCAGTAAAAAACGTCATACATAGCTCCAAAAAGCGGCAGTTTTTTTTAAATATAATCACATCTTTTTATATTATTTTTTCTATAGTCATTTTCTAAAGAGCTGTTAATAAAAGTAAAAAAGCAAGAATTATGACACATTTCGCAAATACGACCTGAAATAGATTCATCTATTTTATCCAGGTCATCAATAGAAAGCTCACTAGAAAAAATTGTATTTTTTTTAGTCGCATAACGTGTATTAATAATTTCATAAGCGATATTTACTTCTTGTTGTGTAGGAGCTTGAAAATCTTTTTTTAAATTTTTACCTGTTTTAAAAAAATCGTCGATATAAAGTATTTCTACGCTTTTTAAACGATAAATAAAAGAGCCGTATTTATTTTCGTTAAAGATTACACTTTTGAGCTTTGTAATTTCATCTCTCCAAGGCATATAATAAACGTCACGATTTTTTTTAAGGAGTTCAATTATTATAGACGTACAAATATGGGTTTTACCTGATCCACATTGACCACCGACATAAAACCAAAAATTTGAAATACAATTAACAAAATCTTTAGCTTTTTTAAAAAGCATTTTTTGCCAAGTTGTTTTTGCTTTAAAATTTTCAAAATTTTTATTTTTAAAAGTGTCACCTAAGCCGATTCGTTTTAGGGTATTAATTGTTTTTCTAGTCTTAACACAAACACAGGGCTTAAATTGTTCATAACCGTCTTCGGTTAAATACAAAAATCCACCACGGTTTTTACATTTCGGGCAATTGAAGTTGTCATATTTAATTAAATTACCTTGCTTTTCATTAAACTTTGCAATTTTCCACTCCTCACGAGTTTTATATTTAGATTTTTCAAATAAAAGCTTGTTATATGTATCTTTGTGCTTATTTATTATTTCCTCTTTTTTTTTACTCCAATCAGCGAGTAATTTTTTCAATATTCACCAGCTCTTTAAAATTTATTTTTAGTTTTTTTAGTTTATTTTGCTTTTAAATGCGTTTTAAGCGTTTTTTATGTGTCAAAGGTAATTTATTATTAATTTTATATTTTCATTTGTTGTAGAGCTTTCTAGAGGCCTTTATGAACGTTTTAAAAAGAAGTCAAAACCAAAAACAATTTTCTCTACGTTCATTTTCCATTCTTTTTTGTTCTTCAAGAGCAGCAGCAATATCCTCGTTTGTAAAACCTACACTATCATTAATTTTTTTAATAAATTCTTTTTTTTCTCTTTCTGTCTCTTCATATTCCTCTGGTGTCAATTCACGTTGATCTTCAGGTGTATTACCGATAATGAAAGATTTATAAAATTCTTGTTTTTTTATTTCATCGTTTCTTTTTCTTTCAAGTTCTTTTTTTGCTTCTGGTGTTATATCAAAAGTATCCATAGTTTTTAAATACTCGTCGATGTTATAACTGGTGTTTTGACTAACAGGAGAAAATCTTTTTTTAGTTTTTTCATTATTTTGTTTTAAAGGAAAAAATCCAATCCATCCATTTGTAATTGACTCTTGAACAATCTCGATTTTTTCATTATCGCTATTAGATAATGAATTTAATTTTTTAAAACTCAATTCTATAGCGTGGTTTGTTAAAGGAGCTTTTTTAAGCTTTCTAATTTTTAAGTGTTCTTTTAGCTCATAACGAAGAACTTCATTTTGAGAATATTCTTCAATTAGGACGTTAAAAGTTTTTTCATTTTCTTTTTTAGAGATTTTTTTTGGATCAAAAAATATCTCTTCATTTTTATTTTTAAAATTTTCATTTTCAAAAGAAAGTTGTGGAGGATCTTCCTTCTTTCTTTCTTTCTTATTTATTAAATAATTAGTTTTATCTTTAGTTATATCTTTAGTTATATTAAGTAAAGTTTTTTTACTACCTAGTAAAGAATCTTTACTACCTAGTAAAGATTCTTTACTACCCCCTAAAGAATTTTTTTCATCTTCTAAATTTTCTTCATTAGAAAGTATATTGTTATTGTTTTTATATTTTGGAAGGGCACGATATTTACTGTGCCTTTCATTGTTTTGAAACCAAGTTTCTTTTTCTAAATATCCTTCTTCAACCAAACGATTTAAAATTTTTTGTACTGTTACAGTTGAACATCTTACCCACTCAGCTAAATATCTTCTTGTTCCCATAAACCATTGACCCTCTACAAATTGTGTAAAACCGTATATAATTGAATACACAGCTAGTTCACTAAAATTTAATGGAAAATCATAAGCCCAGCCTGGGATTTGTAAATAATTCTCAGGTTTAATATAATTATAAGTTTTTTGTTTTTCTTTATTTTTTACCTCATTGCAAATATTTTTTCTATTTTCTATAATTAAATTGTACATTTTATATTTTCACTATACAAAAATTTATGTTTTGTATAATTTTAAACCTCCTAAAAAAATATGTATTTTAATAAAATTTTTTTTAACAATGTTCTTTTTTTGTTAATAACAGAGAACTTTGTTTTTTTTACATTTTTTTGAAATTTTTTATTGTAAAAAGTAAAAAAATTTCTTACAATGTAAATACAAGTTAATCATCTTTTTATTTTTTCATTTTTTAAATTTATTTTTTTGAGTCCTCCGTTTTTTTATTTTTTTGAGCAATTAATATTTTAACGGAGCTCTCTTTTTTTTAAAAGTCTTTTTTTACTTTTTCCCTTCTATTTGGTAAAATATATTCAAATCGAATGTTTTTAGACCCCCTGATTTTTTCGGGGGCCGTCTCTTTTAAAAAAAGTTTTTTATTTTTTATTTTTTAAAAAAATATTGCGTTTTAAAAATATTTTTTTATAATACGCAAAGAAAGAAGCAAACACGTCCATATAACGTTCATAGTCTTCGATGTTATAACTGATGTTGTTAGTGGTTCTTCTTTCTTCCTTTCTTTCTTATTATTTTATATACTTGTATTAAATGCTCCGTTTTAAACAAACGGAGTTTTTTAATATACTTCTCGTATTTTTATACCATGCTTAAATAGCATTAACTTTCTTTTAATCGAATAAACAGGCGTTAATGTCTTTTTAGAGCCCTTGACGTCCTCTACTATCAGGTTGTCTTTTACATCTTTATAAACAAAGTCAGCCACATAATTACATGAACGCTCGCCTTTTTGTTTTGGGATTAATTCAAATTTAACCTGCGTTTTTAAGTCATGTATAACGCCATTTTCTTGTAATAAAAGTAAATTTGAATATCTATTAGCTTCTTTTTTACTATCAAACGTTATTCCATTAATTTTTATTTTTTTATTGTTAAATTTGCGTTTAGTCAAAATGGTAGGTCTTCTTCTGATAAAGTTTGATAAAATTCCTTTTTGTTATTTAATAGGTCGATGTTTTCTACTAGTACAAAAGTTTTATTAATTTTTTTACCTTCATTATCTTCATATGAATCTGTTTGGATCCTGCCCGAAATACCAACTTGGTCACCTTTATGTACGTACTTTTCTATAAGCTCTGCACGGGCTTCCCAAGCTGTGCAGCGGATAAAATCAGCCGTTTGCTTTGCATTTTGTTTAGCCTCCTTGCTTAGACCACGGTCAACCGCAACGGTAAACTTAGCAACTTTTTTATAATTAAATTCATTTATATCAGGACTAAAAGTTAATCTTCCAACGAGGCACACTTTATTCATATTTTTCCCCTTTTAGATATTTAGTCATTTTTATTAAATCTTCGGATTTTAAGTTTTTAAAATCTCCACCAAATTTTTTAGACAGAATAATTTTTAGCTCACTTGGCTCAAATGAATTTTTTTGGCAATATTCTTCGACTGTTTTTTTAAACTCACTTTTAGCGTCTAGTTTTTGCGTTGTTTCGTCATAGTCACTATCTTTAGTATCATCTATCGCAAAAAGGCCATTTAAAGCATATTTACGAGCATAGCTGCTAGCACAACCTGTTATTTGACTTGCGTCCATGCCTTTTTTGTTATCCTCTTCTCTCGCGTATGCAGTAACATTTACACTTTTTTCATCCTCGACATCAGTAAAAACCGCGTTTGCCTTTATATAGCTTTTTCCATTAACTTCTACTATTTCGTCGCTTATTATAATTGTGGCTTTTTGCTCTTTAAGTATCGGTTTTAGAGCTTCTAAAATGTCCTCACAATTACGATATTTATATCTACCAAAGCTGTTATATTGATTTTTAGGTGCTTTAAGTTCATTTTGGATTTTTAATAATTTTGTTTGAACGCTCATAAAAACTCCTATCTAATTGTTATATATTCAGATTCAACCAAAGCCGCGCCATTAATTTTTTCACCACTTTTTAAGTGCTCGCGTAAATCTTTAACATTAACTTTTGGTTTTTGAGGCAATAAAAACTCTTTAGGTATTTTTTCTTCGTCAAGTACTACGGCTTTAAAGCTTTTACCAACACGTAGCTTAAAAGTACCAACATTCATCCGTTTAACGCCTGTATAATTTACGAACTCTAATAGGTTGTTTTTTATACGCTCCAAATTATTTTTCATTGTGCGCATGCGCTCTTCGAGTCTATCTTTTTCTCGTTTAAAAGCCTCTAAGTCGCTTTCTAGCTGCTTTTGTACATAAACGCAGCCTTCTATTTTTTTATCTACTTCTAGGCCTTTTAATGAATCTTCAAAAATCTGTTCATCAATTTGTTCTCCTTCAAGCATTTCGCAAAGAAATTTAACTTCGGGGGCCATTTCATAAAGTGTAGCCATGTTTAATAAAACCTCCTTCTGTATTCTTCGAAAAATTTTTTCATATCAATATCTTTTTCTTCGAATAAAACATCCGTTGAGATTTTATAGTGCTTGGCTAAACATCTTGCTTCAACAACGTTAAAAAAAGACTCTCCAACTAATTTTTTATAACATGCAGAAACGCTTGTGCCTATTATCTTTGATATATCTTCTATAGTTTCTTTATTAAAACTTTTTAGGAAATTTAATACTGGATATTTATTTTTGGTTTTAATTTGCAAAATTTTTCCTCTAAAAGTAAAAATATTATTTATATTAGCACTACTTTAATTAAAAACAACTATATTTTTTTGTTTTATATAATATTTGTTATATATAAACAACAAATACTATTTATCGAAAAATAAAAAATTTACTAAAAAATGAATAAACATTTTTTATTTACGAATTTTTTCTAGACAAAAAAATTAATAAAAAAACTAATTTTTATTAAAAAAGGAGATTTTATTTTTTAAAAAACAAAAAGCGTTTTTTTTGTTTTTTGCTTAACGCATTTACAAGATTTTTTTGAAGCTCTATTACCATATTTTGTAAATTTATAACTTGGTCTTTTAAGTCGTTATTTTCTTTTTTTAGCTCATCTATTAAATTTTCCGGATAAAGGACATTTACGTGACATTTTTGTTTTGAATCTAAAAATTCAACTGCTTTTTCATTGAGCATTAAATTTCTTCCTTGCTTAAAAATATTGTCACCTAAATATTCCTTATAACGTTGAATTTGTTTTTTAACAGCATTATAAGAGACATTTCTCGTGTCAGAGTACTCTTTTAAATTCATTGTAAAATATAACCTAAAAGCCCTTCATGTTTTTTTAAAGTGAAAGTCCCATATTAAATTTTTTAATATTTTAAAAAGGTGACGTTCCCATAAAAAATAACACAAGGCTATTTTTTAGTCAAAGAATGTCGAATTTATGTACTGAATAGGGTTTAAATGTTAAGTGACTTATAAAGTAACAAGCGTGACACATAGGCATGTATTTTTCATTACCACCAAGCTCTATTTGTTCACCTTTTTTTACAACTTTACCGTTATTAACTTTAAGATTTAAAATTGCTTTTTTACCGCACCCACAAGGCGTTGGTATTTCTCTTATACAGTCTGCTAGTTCTAAAAGGCGTTTACTGCCTTCAAATAGATAGCTCATAAAATCCGTTTTAAGGCCATAACACATTACAATGCAATATTTGTCTGCTAGATCTCTTAATTCTTCTATTTGTTTTATAGTAAAAAATTGTGACTCGTCTGTTATTATAACGTCGTACTTTTTTAAATCCGATACTTTTTCATTAAACGTTTCATCCTTTTTTATAGTTATAGCTTCGTCTTCTAGCCCGATTCTGGATTTTAATATTGTCTTACCGTCTCTACAGTCTAAAGCCGGCTTAGCAAGTAAAACTCTTTTACCATGCTCCTCAAAAGTAAATTTTTTCATTAAAGCTATAGCGGTTTTACTAGAGCTCATAAGGCCGTAGAAAAAGTACATTTTCATAAAACGTAACAACCCCACTGACAAAATTCATTTGAAAAAGATTTTTTAACATAAAACGCTCCTTTAAGCATATAAAAATTTTTTTACATTTTATGTTTTAAGATAAATTCAATAAAAAATACTTGTTTTTTTATTAGTGTTGCGTTATAATAATAAATATATCAAAAAATTTTCTACACACTAAACTTAAGACTTAGATTTGAACTTATTAACACCTTAAGATTAGTGTTATTTAAATTTTTTATTATGGAGTTATTCTTATGGAAAATGAAAACATCACAAATAAAGAAAGATTAAAACAGAAGTCACGAGACATTAGAGTTTTATATTTAAAGGGTAAAATTACAAGGAACGAAGCAAAAAAAGAATTAAAAGATTTTATAAAATATTATAATGAAACTGCTAAGAAGTTAGCAAAAAAATATGACATGAAACCTCATAAATTTTGCTTTGCATCTTTTATGAGATAATTTTTTTATCAAGTGAAAATAAAATTTTTCATTTAATTGCTAAAACTTCTAAAAAAGATGCAACTGATAGAATTAAAATTATATTTAATAAATCAAAAGATATGTTTTTTCTACAAGATTTAAATCCTTTCTGCTTTATTTCAAATCTTAAAATAGTAGAACTAAATACGCTATACAAAAAACCGGCGGATTCGAAAATAATGAAAAGCCAATAAACTATTCCAGTTGAAAAAAAACTTGAAAAACCGATTATAAAAAAAATAATTAATAAATTTAAGATACCTAAAAAACCAAATGTTAAACAGTTTAATAAGTATAAAACAAATGCTACAGCATAATTGTGCACAAAAATAGTTAACCAATTTTCTATGAAATTACCGAGATAAAAATCTAAGAAAAAAAGTGCTAACGGTGTGCCTTCTTTTGTGTTGTTGGTTTTACCAAAAAAGAAGCCCATTAAAAATGCACTTACAGTTGAAATTATTTGAAGTGCAAAAATAATATTTAATAATTTATTTTTTTTCATTTACAGGTATTTTTTTAGCAAATTTTTTATTATAAAGAGTTAACAAAAACGTTATAACAGACACAACTGCACATCCAATTGCACCCTCGATACAATTTTCAAAAAAAGATGCAATTGAAAATCCTAATAAACAAATAGAACAAGGAAAGCCAATTAAATACACAAACCTTCTGTTATTCCATTTATACATTTTTGATTCTACTTTTAGTTTTATGTTAAATATATGAAACAAAAAAGCACAGAAAAAGGCAAAAAATGATAAAACACGATCAAATCTTATATATGAACAGCCTGCACCGGCACAAAAACCCGAAAAGAAAAAAAATATTTTCCTTACAAAGTCGAAGCCTGTATTTTGCATAAATTTAATTTCATATTCTTTCATACTGCTAACCCCGTTGCAACTCCTGCAGCAATCCAAAATCCTAGAGCACCTTTAAGTGCTGCTGCTACTTCCGCCACAGTTGCACCAGAACCTGCCAATGCAAAAAGTCCTTCAAGTTCTGTAGTGGCTAATCCCAAAGTGTTTAAAAATGCACCACCTCCGGATAAAAAAGCCGCAGCACCTATACCTGCCGTGAAAGCAGCAATTATTGCACAGTTTGGTTTGTATTTGGTAATTAAAGTATTATATTCTTTTATATTAAATTTTTCAGAAATTGGAATTTCACGTATCTTTTTATTACTATCATAAAAAAATAGTTTTCCGGGTTCATTTGAAATTAAAAAATTTCTGTTATGGTTTTGAAACACGGCATAATTTTTAGATGTTTCTATTAACTTTGCGTTGTGCCCACAAAAAGCAAAAATAGATACGAAGATTGAAAATAAAACTAAAACAAAATCAAGTTTTAAAAATATATTTTTTAAAGTTTTTTTCATAAATTCCTCTTCTTTTCTAACACAGTATTTACTTTTACACTAAAATATAATATAATATTAATTATAACAAGTTAAAATTAAACATAATTTATACTTTCTAAACTTTCCAGCTTTTCAAGAGGCTGTTTTTTTATTTTAAAAAATAAGAGGAGATAGAATGAAAATTTATAAATTTCATATATTTAAAAAAGACGAAGAAGAAAAATATTATAATTTTGAACGTTATGGTGAAAGTAAAGAGGAAGTAGAAGATATAGTTAAAGAAATATGTAATGAAAATAATTTTACTTATATTTTTGTTAATTGTTAGCAAATAAATCAACCAAAAAAGGAGAATAAAATGCCTGTCTTATCAAGATTTTATGGAATAGTAATCAGAATGTATTTTATGGAAAATGAGCATAATAAACCGCATATTCATGCTATATATGGCGAAGATGTTGCGTCGATTGCATTTTTGACAGGTGAAATTTTAGACGGCGAATTGCCACCAAGAGCATTTAAATTAGTTAATGAATGGATTTCTTTGCATCGAGAAGAATTAACCAAGATATGGCAAACACAAAAATTTTTAAAAATTGAGCCTTTAAGGTAAATACAAATATGGAACACAAAATAAAATCAGTAAAAGCACTTTCAAATTACAAATTAGATGTAACTTTTTTAGAGGGTATATCAAAAACATACGATATAAAACCACTATTCAAAAAAATTCCAGAATTTTTAGCTTTAAAAAATGATGAACAAATGTTTACTTCTGTAAAAGTAGATATTGGAGGATATGGTTTAGTTTGGAATGATAAATTAGACCTTTCTAGTGATGAAATATGGAAAAAAGGGGTGGTTGCTTAATCTTTTAGCGGAAACTAAAAATTTATATTTATTTCATCAACCTCAACTATAACCTGCGTGTTATTTGTTTCTGAAATTGAAGAGCTGCTTTGGATTTTAATTAATAAGTCGTTATCTGTATTTTTATTGCAAGTTGTTGTTAAACCGCTGCTTGTGAGAACGTTATAGCCACCGCTTGTATACGAGGAAAATAAATAACCTGAGCTGTTTTTACACGCGTTTATTTTAAGCGCTGTAATAGTAGGAGTAACATTTTTCATGCTTTTGGGTAAATTTATACTAAAGTAAACTGCGTTGTCTCTTAAAAGACCAGAGCAGTAGACCTTTTTATCCGAAAAACTATAGTTTCCACTGCCCGCATAGAAAAGCGATGAGTATATGTCCTCGTTTTTTATTTCTAACGTCTGGTTATTATTTGGAAAACAATTTACACCCACTGAATATTTATTAGCATCGAAGTACATTAAAGGTGTATATCTAGGCAAAACAAGATAATAAATTGTAGTGCTGTTTAAAGCATCAATTAATTCTACTTTTACATCATAGTCATAATTTTCATCGACACTAAAAGTCTTTTCTACATCACTTGTAATAGAACCTATGCTCGTAAATTCGGACTCACTTGTCTTTTTTATGTATCCGTTAATATTTAACGTGTTATGCCCACCGATTAATGCATAATTTGCATCAACCGTTATAGAGCCCGTGTTACTAGTTTTTCTTTCTAAAGTGATTAAAGCTTCTGGTTCAAACCAGTCATAAATATTTACTAGCTTTTCTTTTTTAGTCGTTATTCCTCGACTATCTGTCACGATAAAATTTGCATAGATAGATACAGCCGAGTTAACTACTGTGCCAAGCCCGCTAGCCGTTGTTCCGCTTAACGTTAGCGGTGTTTCTACCTCGTTTAAATTAACTTTAACACTAGAAATTGTTGCGTGCTTTAAAGCGCTTATACCTGTGGCTGTAAACGAAGGCACAGATTTATTTCTGACTAGGTACTGATTATTGCCTGTTAAAGCAATTGTGCTTGCTGTTGTGTCTTCATATGAAACTTCTAAAAGTGTAGGTTTACATTCGTCTTCATTTACGCTGTAAACGCCTCCAACTATCGTTATCGGTGCGTTGTCTTCACATGTTACTTTAACCAAATAATTAGCTTGAGGCGTGTTTGGTATACTTGCATAGAGTCTATCGATCGTTACAGCATCTATAAAGCCGGTTAAATACGTAGTATTTATTGTGTCGTTGCTTATAATGCTGCCATCAGCGCCAATTAGATTAACAGTTATTTCTCTTTTTAGCGGGTTATAAAAAAGCAGAGAAAGCCTCTCACCGATGGTAAAATCTGGTGCATAATTACAAAAAGGAAAATTGTATGTTTCAATCTCTAAAACCGCAGAATATGTTATTTCCTGTGAGTTTAAAACGCGGCCTTTAAGTATTATTTTATAAATTGTAGCCTGATTTAAATTGTAAATTGAAACAGCGCCTTCGTTTCCAGAGCCATAGCTTTCAGTAAAATTCAAGCCATTATCAGTTGAGTACCATAATTTATCTAGCTTTTCATCGCATGTCCAATTAACGGTAATATCTGTTTCAGTTTTTGAACTTAGACTTATTAATAAATTTGCCAAATTATCCTCCAGTGTAAATTCCAACGCCATTTGAATTTACAGAAAATCTTAATTTTTCGCCCAAAAAGAGCTCATTTTTTACAGCTGCATTTTTAGCGATAAATTTATCGCTGCTTAAAGAAAAAAGTAAATTATCGTTTTTATTATAAACTGCAAAAACGTAGTCTTTATTACATGTAACATAAGTTTTATTTTTACAATAAAGTTTTACGCCATTTTGTGAAAACTCCGCAAAAAGCTCATTTGCACTGCTAAAAAGTTTTATTTTGCCGCCTGAATTATTAGCTTTTCCAAGGTCCATAACACCCCATTTTATATAATTAAAAGGCGTAAAATCATAGGACCCGTCTATATTCCAAACGTTATAAAAAATTCCATGTATGCCGTTGTTACTTAAAGAGACGCCATTTTTATCGATCTTTAAAACGTTAATAGCATCTTCCTTTGGTAGTGAATCTACAACTAGAATTTTTTCTCCTTGATAAACAACATACGAGCCGTCTAAAAGATCCCAAACTTCACCAACCGAGGCATCTATTTCGTTGGAAAAAGCAGTTTGAAGGTAATTTGTCTGCTCCGTTATAGCTTCGTTTGTTGCTTGTGTAATATTGCTTAAAAGTCCGGTTAAAGTTTTACCAAAATTTCCAAAGCTAAGCTCTGTATATTTTTTTAAGATGCAATTATAGTCATAAGCTATAACGGTCGCTGTTAAACTTAGATTTAACGGTTCATGTATTACTTTAATTTTATCGCCTATGTCGGTTATTGTGTCTAGATTTGCCTTTAAAGTGTAGCTTATTTTAGGCACTGAATTTTCAAGCAAGTACTCCTCACCTTGACGCTCTAGATCTTCGACTAAAGCTGTGTAATATGCCACTTCATCTAAGACGCCCTCCTCGTCGGTAAAATCCTCCTCACTTATGTTGTCTTGGTTAAATGAAACAGTTTTAGTAAAAGGCACGTCGTATTGCTTAGCTGCTGTCAAATAAACATTTCTGTTAGGGTCGAGTTTATTTAATAAAATTCCGTCTTTTCCTACGGGCAATAACTTTGTTACGACATCATCCCAATTTTCCTCACATGTTATATCTTGGATATTTTTTCTATAACGCACAACAACGTCAGAATCGGATCCTATTTCGCTTCTAAGGCCGATAGAAAAGTTATCACGAATAAAGTGTCCACCCCAACGTTCCTGTACGGTTTTAAGAGCTTCGTATAAAGATTTTCTAACGCACCTAAAAGAGCCAACGGCAGTAATATCCGAAAAAGTTGCAAATGGGCTTGTGGGCTCTGTGGCTGCATTTAAATGATACATAGCCCCGGCGCAGTCTTTATCGGCAACATAAGAGTCAGCGATTAAATAATTTTGCGAGTCATAAAAAACGTGTTTAGCTTTAGTTATAATTTTATATTTTGTTTTAGAAACGTTACCGATCCTAAACGCCTGATCGCCTTGTGGCGTGTTTGCAACTAAAATATTATTTTCTACAATATCATTTATATAAGATAAATCACATTCAAAATCCAGATAAAAATCGCCATTGTCCTCTTTATGAACAATAGCTTTAGTCGCGTTAATAATTTTATCGCCGTTGCTGTCAAAGGTTAAATCGGTAGATTTAAAAAGTTTAATCATTTAAGATCTCCTAAAACTTTAGGTTTTAAGCAGTTCTATGAAAACAATAAGCTGTTATATATGGTGGCATGTTGTTATGGGGCTGATCGCCTCCACGAGAGCTGGTTTGTATTTGGCTTAAAGCGGTTTTCCAGCCAGTTCCACTTTGTATATCCCCAGAAGCACCGCCATAAGCCGCATGTCCGCTGTCCCCCGAGGCATGAGTATGACCTGGCATTTCTTGCACGGTTAACGTATGCGTTGCCTCGCCGCCCGTTATATCTACTGCAGTATAAGTATCACCGACAGCTAAAACAAACTTATCTTTAATTTGCTCCCACGTGCCGCCAAAAATTGTGCCCGGGTTTGTACTATTTGAGCTCCAATAATACGAGCCTATAGGGTAAATGTAATTAACAAGCGTCGTTGGTGTTAAAAAACTACTGTCATTTGTTAAATCGCTTGTTTTTGTTGGAATTGTAGGTTTATTAATTAAATCGTTATATGAGCCTGTCGTAGCAACTGTAGCATAAGTTGGCTTATCGTTTAAATCATCATAACTATTAGAAAAAGCCACAGCACCAAGATCTGATATATTAGCTTTTTCATTTAGAGCAGTATTTAAATCTATTTGACTTGATAATGTGCCCGAAATATTACCCCACGTTGAGCCACCGGACTCGCCTTTTTCGCCTTTGAGCATAATTATTTTAGCTTCCATTTTTTACCTCCTTTTTTAATATTTGTAGCCATAAACGGCCATAATTGATATTCCTTTATCTTCGGTGGCAAAAGTGCTTTGAACTCTATACATTCTTTTATCTGTAAAAGTCGCCGCTGCCCCTGAAAAATTCCATCGTGAAAGTAAAATAGTAACAGTAGTAGGACCGCTATATAAAATTAAAGATAAATTTATTTCATACGAACTAACGCTTTCAAAAATACAAAATTCTGTATAACCCTGTCTTTCTGTTTTTGTAGGATCAGTAAATGCAACGCCGATTTTTTGATAATTCGTAATATTATCACTTAAAGAAAAATCAGTAGTTGCACCAGTTGAATTATTTTCATAAAGTGTAAATCTTCTTGGAATATTACCATCATTAGCACCCGTTCCACCGTTAATTACAGGTAAAACTCCTGAAATTCTAGAAACAGGCAACTGCCCTCCAAAATCTGCAATTTCTGTTGGCCTTTGAAATAAATCAGAATAATTACCCGTCGTTGCGACGGTCGCAAGGTCTGTACTTACAACAAAATTACTATCGTTAGTTAAATCGCTTGTTTTACTAGGAATTGAAGGTTTATTAGATAAATCTGTATACGAGCCACTCGTTGCAACAGCCGAAAGGCTTGATGTATTAACCTTAGCATTTAAAGCATTTTGTAAATCTGTTTGATCGCTTAAAGTTCCGGTTATATTACCCCACTCAACGCTCGTATAAACTATAGAATTTGGGTCTGTAATTTCAGGCACTAGCTCTAGTACTCCTCTAAAAATAGTAAAAATATCATCATTAACACCGATTTCCAAATCATACCAATATTGTCCTGGATTTAATAAAGCCGTATCTTCAGGAGCAATACGTACAATAAATTGATTGTTTCCAGCAGCTGTTATGCCGTTATTTAAGCTTTTTTGGAAAACATAAGTAGAATCCTGAGCATTATTTTTACATGAAAAATACGCGGTGTTTAAAGTTATTGTGCCGCCTTGACTATCACTAAGTTCAAAGCCGAAACTTTCAGTATCGCCCACGACCATTTGTAGGTTTTTAGTGATGTAATTTGCCATGTTTACCTCCTTTTTATTTTTATAGCCAACGCGAATAATTTTTAAAATTTATATGATAGACCATGCCCGTATAATTTATGACGTTTACACCGGGCTTTAATTTAAAATTATCATAATCACCTGTTACTAAGCGATTTTTAAGTGTATCGCCTTTTCTAGCTTCAAGTTCCTGTGTATCAATTGTTATATAACGGTCAAGCCCCAAATTTATATTAAACATACGTTTAGAGTTTAAATTTATTGTTATATCGCCAATGCCAAAAATTTCCATTATGGGTTGTGAATTGATATTACCAGAATTTGTTATTTTAAACTTTTCTTCGTCTTTTTTATTTAAGGAGAAAAATAAATAAAAATCTGTAATATTGCCGCTTGGAATATTAACGTAAAAATAATTATAGCTTTTAAGAGATGAAATATTAGCACTTAGACTCGAGGATTCATTATCATAAATATCTACAGGCTCACCACCAAAACTAGTGCCCGTAGTAGGAACTCCATTTATAACTGATACAGTTGAATTATTAGCTCCTGTGCCATTAACATAAGCGTAAAAAACATAATTTCCGGCGCTTAAATTTAGTTTTTCTATAGGTATTAAAAAAGATGTTTGAGATGTAGCTGTGCCTGTTACATTTAATAAATTATCACTAACTATGGCCGTTAATCCGTTTCTAGTTTCTTTAAAATCAGGCACATTTATTAAATTTTTAGCGCCTTTAAATCTTAAAATATCTTCGGTTAAAGAATATTTAAACGGCTGAACATGCATAGTGATTTTTGCCCTTCTAAAACGTAATAATTTTTCCATGTCTATTTGTTTAATTATTTTGTAATTGTAATATTTATCAGGTTCATTAGAAAAAATTACAGTGCCTTCAGAATCAAAAAAACCGATAATTTCATCAATTTTAGACGGATCTAAAACCCCGATATCAAAACTTTTATCATAAGCTTTATAGCCAAGGTAAGTCATAATATCGCCATCACGGCCATCAATTTCCTCTGTATTTACACGCATTTCGGGCTTAGAAATTGGTGGCACGTTTTGAATTAATAATCCTGGCACATTATCACTATCTTTTCCATTTAAAATAACAAACGGCATTAAAATTTCCTTTCTTTAAGCGTAAATAGCCTTAGTCACGGTTTTACGAACAAACCGGCCCATATTTTCATTATCAAGCTCTATATTCATATCAGAAAGAGCTTCTTTAAAGGCGTTAACGGCGTCAAAATACGTAATGCTTGTAATATCCGAGCCATTTAAAGAATTGTTTTTATTATTTAAATTTGTCTCTACATCAAAGCTAGTAGGAAGTGCATTTTTCATTTCCTGTTCAACGTTTTTCATTTCATAAGAAAAACCCTCACCAATACCCAAAGCTAAGTTAGCACCGATTTCGTCTCTAAAAAGTTTAGAAGGTGATGCTATGCCAAAAAGTTGTTTTATAAAATTAAAGACGTCACCAACCCACTGGGAAATCTTATTTTTGATCCAGTCAAAACTACTAGTTATACCATCCCATAGGCCTCTAACAATATTTATGCCTATATCTAAAACTTTTCCTGGAAACTCCCATAAAGCTTGTAAAATTCTCATGCCTAAGTTCCATGCAGCTTGTCCTAATGAACCATACATTGAAAAAACACCTTGTATTAAAGCCCCGACAATTTGTACACCCGAAACAATTATTTGCGGCAAGGCTTTTATTAAAGCATCGACAATTGCAATAATAATTTTTGGGATAGCCATATCAAGCGAAGGAATGGCTTTTATTAAACCGTTAATTAAAGCAAAAATTATTTTTATACCAGTTTCGATAACATTTGTTAAATTTGTAATAATCCCATTAACAAACGCTTCTATCACTTGAGGCAACATATCCACTAGTTGTGGTATAGCATCAACTATTCCAACAGCTAGTGCTAAAATTAAATCAAGACCAGCTTTAGCCAATTGTGGTCCGCCTTTTAACAGTGTGTTAACTAAGTCAATTATTATTTTTGGCAACATAGAAATCAACTGCGGCAAAGCCCGCGTTATACCATCAACTAATGAAACTAACATTTTCATGCCAACTTCTATCAATTTTGGAAGCATGCTAATTAACATACCCACAATTTGTGGTATAAGCCCGGACAAAGCGTCAATAACAGAAGGTAAAACTGCTAACACCGCGTCTAACGCATTTTGTAGAGCCGCCGTTAAAAGAGGAACAGACTCTGCAATTAAAGGAGGTATAGTCTGTATTAAATTTGGGACTACAGTGGTTAAAAGGCCTGATGCTAACGTTCCTAGCCCTTTTACAACATTTTTAACTACGGGCGATAAATTATTTACTAGATTTCCTAAACTATCTACCAAATTGTTAATTAAAGGCGTTAAATCGGCCCCTGTGCCTATAGCTGTCAGGACATTTTGCCATGCACTTTTAGTGGCGTGAGCTGAGCCAGAAATAGTTTTAGCAGCCTCCTGAGCCGTTGTGCCTGTAACACCCATTTTTTGTTGTACTACATGGATTGCATTATAAACATCGCTTAGACTACTTATATCGTAATGGATACCTGAAATTTTTTCGGCATCTGCTAAAAGGCGCTGCATTTCTTCTTTAGTGCCGCCATAACCAAGCTTTAAGTTATCGAGCATAGTGTAATTTTGCTTTGCAAAGCCTTGATACGCATTTTGGATTGAATCCATGCTTGTTCCAAATTTATTTGCGTTATCGGCCATGTCTGAAACAGCCATATCCCCGATATCAGCTGCTTTTTGCGTGTCACCGCCTAAAGACTGTAATAAACTTGCACTAAAGCCTGTAACGGTCTCCATGTATTGGTTAGCACTAAGTCCTGCAGTTTTATATGCGTTGTTAGCATATTGTTCTACAGTGCTAGCACTATCGCCAAAAAGCGTTTCAACACCACCTATAATTTGCTCATAATTTGCGGCGCTGGAAACGGCTTGTTTTCCTAAGTCAACTATTGCAGATCCTAAATTTTTAACTGCGTCAATCGCGGCTGTAACAGCGCTGCTGGCAAGATTAGCAAGCATACCTTTAAAAACAGTAAATCCGCCATCAGCTGCATTTTTTGCTTTTTTACCCGCTTCTTCTGTTTTTTGACCTAAACTATTCATCTCTTTAGTAGTTTTATTAATAGAATACTCGGTACTATTCATTTGAGTTTTAACACGACTCATTGAAGACTCATTTTTACTTTGTTCACGAACCAAAACATCTATTTCTTTTTGTAAATCAGAAACTACTTTAGATTGGTCAATATATTCTTTTGATGATTCTCCTAGTTTTTTCTTTATTTCACTTAATTTATTGTTTTCTAAGTCTCTTTTTGCATTTAAATCAATTATTTTTTCTTTATTATCTTCTTGTTTTCTTGTAAGTTCTTCGAGTGTATTTTTAAGTTGACCATAAATTCCACGTTGCTTTTCAATAACACTTGAATATTTATTTGTTGTATCAATTACGGCCTGCTCAGATTTATCGCTTAAAGCAAAGCTCGAACTTATTGCTTGTACTTCGCTATTTGTTTCTTTTAATTGTTGTGATGTAAGATCTAGAGAATTTTTAAATTGTTCTTCTTTTTCAGAAGATTCATCAGTTTTCTTACCAGTTTTTTCTGTTTCTTCACTTAAATTTTTAATTTCTTGTGTTGTTTTGCTAATAGATGCGTCAGTGTCATTCATTTGAGTCCTAACACGACTCATTGCTTTAGCATTTTGTTCTTGTGTTATATTTGCAGAATTAATTTGTTTTTCTAAATCTGCAACTACTTCAAGTTGTTTTTGATATTCAGTCGAAGAAGTTCCAAGCTCGGCACCAATTTTTTCCAGTTTAGCTTTTTCTTCATCTTTTTTAGCGATCAGCTTAGAAAGACTTTCTTCATTTTCTGAATATTTAGCGCTCATTTGTGAATATTTTGTTTCTAAGTTGCTATAAATATTTTTTTGTGTTTCCAAGGCGCTAGCGTATCTATTTGTTGTATTAGTAATATCTTTTTCAGTTTTATCACTAGCAGCAAAGTCCGCTGAAATTGCCCTTAGTTCACTGCCAGTTTCACGAAGTTGCTGTGTGATTAAACTTAAAGCATTTCTAAATTCTTGGCTGCCACCAAGTTTAATAACTGCCCCTAAGCCATCGTTTGCCATGTTCTCACCTCACTTAAAACCATTCTTCGCTTTTATCCATTTTTATTTTTAGCTTTGCATAAGTTGTTCTAGATTTATTTAACATTAATTCAAGATCAAAATCGTTTTTGTAATGCGAATAAAGCTTTAAAAATCTAGTTAAAGTAATTCTGCCTATTTCTTTATGCGAAAATCCCAGTTTATTAACACCTATAAATTCAATCCACGAAAAATCTATAACTGGGTCTTCATCTTCGTGGATTATGCGTTTTTTTCATCACTTTTAGTGCTTGCTATAACTGTGTCTGATAATTTTTGTGACATATATTTCATACCAGCACCTGTAACAATTCTGCCGACTTGTTTATGTGTTAAAAATTTATTATCAGTGCCTTTTTCTTCATTTTCTATATCAATGGCCTCGTTAATCATGGCTGTAAATGCAAAAATAACGGCTTGTGCGTTAGGCTCGCCTTTTTTGCCGTCTGTTAACTCGCCCCACTTAGCTATAGTTTTATATTTTTCCTGGATTTCTTCCATTACATTTAAATTAAAAACAATTTTATAAGTTTTGCCTTTATATTCAAACTCGCCACTAACATCTTTCAATAAAAAAATCCTCCTAAAAAAAAAAAGCGGGTATATACCCGCTTTTAATCAATTATCGCCTTGAACAACAGCCGTTGGAAAAAGCGAATCTAAATATGTTTGTGCATCTGTTTTAGACGCAAAGAGCTGTGCTACAGACCACTTGCCATCGCTTAAAGTAGAAACTGTACCTTGAATTTCATAAGTACCAAATTCTGTGCTTTCGCCACGTGTACTATTTTCAGCTTTAGGCTCTGAAAATTTAACCTTGTATAAAAACTCTACCTTGTATTTATAAATTCCATTAACCATCTTAGTAACAATTCTGCCTAAGCCGACATAAGGAGCAATATCACTAGATTTTCTAGTAATTGTGTACGTTAAATTTGGCGACGTGCCTGACGTAGTCACAGTGTGCCCTAAAAGATCGCCCATAGTCTGTACATCGTCCTCATCTATTCCGATTGTCACCGTGCCGCTTTGAAAAGATGTATCGCTTTCAGCTAAAGAATCGTCTGCATAAAGTTTAGCATCATTACTAGTAATATCGACATTACAACTTATTGCCTTTCCTGGACTTTTTCCAGCTGTTGAATAAACCGGCGTGCCAGCCGTGTCACTACTTAAAATTGCATATTTAAAATTACTTAGACCAATTTTTGCCATAATTTATTCTCCTCTTAAATATGAAAAATTTAATGTTATGTGATAATAACCTGTATCTGCGTCGTATAAATCTCCACTTGATCTAGTTGGTTCCCATAAAAAATTATTTTGAGTTAATTTATTTTTAACACTTTCAACTATGTTTTTATAATTTCCAGTTGAATAAACGTCAAAGTCATAATACTCAACATAATTTTGAAGGCCGTCATCGGCTAAAAGCCCTGATGCTAAACTTTCTTTTTGATAAATAACATAAGGCTCGCCGTGCCCATAGTAATATAAAAATTTGACTGGTATAGACACGCCGTCAACTTCAAAATCTGTAAAAATATTTTTAATAAGTTCGTTCATTTAAAAAAACCGCCACTTACTTTAACTTGTGCTATTTAATTTGTGTTTTGCTAGAACTCCATACATTGCACGAAAAATATCTTTTTTAACAAAAGATTTTCTAAAAAAAGGCTGTTTATGCATATAACCTCCACGTGCATCAACACTTCGACCATGTTCAAAAACATTAGCAATCATAGGGGCAGCTGTCTTTTTGCCTAAATGATTTATAAAATATCCATCTATAACCATAACTTTAGAATTTATAGCACCATCGGACGGTGTTTTATATGTTTTCGTTAAACGTACACAACGCGAAAAATTACTTTTCTTAAGGACATCTGGCATATTTTTCATGACGTTATTGTATACAACCCGACCACCGGCTTGGACCATTTCACTACAGATCCCATCTAAGTCTTTAAATATTCCTTCTAGTTCTTTAATAAACCGCGTTGGAAAATTGAATTCAAGTTTAGCCATTAATGTGTCACCTCTTTGCCTTGAATTTCAAGTTCAACATTAGATTCATTAATGTTATTTAAATATTCAATTGTGTAATTTTTACCATTAAATTCTATAAGCATGTCGCGTGTTATAGTGACGTTAGGATATCTAATAGTAAAATTTGTATAAGCCTTTTCGAAATCCGTACCACTAGAGATTAAAGTAAAACCTCTAGTGGTTTTAACGTTAGCATAAGGCTCTAAAATTACAACTTTAGTTTTAGTTTGAAAACCGGCCGCGTCCTCAACAATTTGGACCTGATATATTTTTATTTTTTTGTTATATTTACCTGCGTTTATCATAATAAATTCACCGAATGCATGTTTAATATCGACTCGACAACTTTATTTAAATTTTGACTATCAACGTACAAAGCGCGATTGTCCCACATATCCTGACATAAAACTAAAACTACAATTACAAAATCTTGATAATCGTCTAGCTCAGCTTCAGTGTGCCCTGTATATGAGCTTATGAATTTTTTGGCAACACCTAAAAGATTATTAAGAGCCGTGATATCAGAAGCTGTAGGAGCCGTCAAACGCAAAAATTCAGATATATCGGAAGTTGTGATATCACTAACTTTGCTAATATCGTTCATTTTTAGCCTCCTACATTAACAACCACCTGTGCGTATTGTGTAACGTCATAAGTATCATTAGTTGTTATTTCTAAAGAGCCTGTAGATGGATTTGGAACAGCCACAGTTGCCGTTGCATATTGAGCAATATCAATATCTGTACCGTTTTCAGTTAACTCAACATTGCCTGTTGGTTGAGGAACTGCCACATCGGCTTTAGCATACTGTGCAACGTCAATATCGGAGCCGTTTTCAGTTATGCTTTTAGTGCCTGTCGGTGTAATTAAAGTATACTCCTCGGCCAAGCCCTCGCTTATTAAAGCGGCTCCTTTTTCAGACGTTGTTTCAAAAATCGAGCCAGCAGCAGGCGAAAAGAAAGCGCCGTTTAAATATTCAGTAAACGGCTTTAAAGCTCTAACGTACATTATTTTTTACCTCCTTTACTTTTTAAGGCCGGTTTACCTTTAACAACTTTTACGAAAGGCATAATATATCCGGCTTCAGTTAAATCTTTAATTAACTCAGGATCTGTTAACTCTCTGATTTCATCTTTATACATAGAAAAAGCCCCGCTAAACGAGGTTAAAGCTTTATATTTCATAAAATGGCCTCCTTTTAAGCGCTGGCCATCACTAGTTTTGCAATTTTTTGTGCATCTTCAACTTTAGAGTCAAACTCAAACCATCCTATTACACCGACGGCATGTTCATCGGCATATTTTTCACGTAAAACTTCAATGCTTAGTTCTTCGTTAAACTTAGTGGCAAGTCCTCTAAAATCGCCATAGAAAATTGCATTTTTACCTGCTGCCATGTTAGGCATATTATCAGAAACATAAACAGGTTTACCTAAAAGCGTTGTGCCAAATGGGCTAGAAACATCGTCGTTTAAGAGATAATAGCCGGTTGTAGCTTTAAGGAGCCTTAATGCCGTCCTAGTTGCAGGTGACATAATCCAAATTGCATTTTCTTGGAATTCATCTTTAATTTTATCGTGTAACTGCACAACTTCGTCCGCTGTTACTGCTGTTT
>JAEEGI010004053.1_pt1 | contig 34570 bp, 20 predicted proteins | sample 8958751 | NCBI WGS metagenome assembly JAEEGI01 (sample SAMN16246545, study PRJNA631951) | gut metagenome | biome: gut microbiome; feature: rumen; material: KS-attached | host: Bos | place: Iran: Karaj | collected 2018-10
ATGTTGACCTATTTTTAATATTTCTATTTCTGTTTTTGTTAATTGCATTTCTTGTTCTGTAATTCCATTTTTATTTATTATTTTTATTGCTACTTTTCTGCCTGTTAATTTATGTATTCCTAATTTTACTAAACCAAATTTTCCTTTTCCTAATGTACCTTTAACATCAAAAAATTCAGATAATACTGATAAATTTATTGCTTTTTTTAAATGATTTACCCAAGCATTTAATCTTTTCTTTTTTTTTAATAAATAATTTCTTGTTACATTCGGATATATTAAAGAAAAAGAATAATATTGTTTATCCTCAAATTTCACTGGAGGATTTATTCTAACAAATGAATCTGATAAATGATGAAATCCAATAAATATTTTTGCATATTTATCTTTATAAAAGAATAAATCACGAAAAACTAATTTAAAATATAATTTTTTTTTCTTATTTGATTTAGTAATTTTATAAATGTATCCTTCATAATTAATAATTTTAATATCATCACAATCAGCAGCACTATTATCATCAAAAGATTTATCTTCAATAGGTTCTTTATTATGTCCAATCAATGATTCATTTATATTGTTAGGGTCGTCAAAAAATTGACCAATTTTTCTTCTTGGAATTATTGTTGAATTTAAGTCACTATCTGAAGTAACTAATGCTAAAATTTTTGGTAATTTTTGTTTCGATTGCTCAATAATTTCACTTTTTTCATATCCATTCTTTTTTATATTATTGTTCTCATTATTTTCTTGTTCATTATTTTTATTATTATTTTCTTTATTTATTGATATTTTAGAATCTTCTTTATTCTCTTTGTTTTTTTCTTCTTCATAGTTTTTAGTATTTATATTTTTTACTTTTTCTTCATCACCATCCTCTTTTTCTTCTGGAATGAAAGATTTAGATCTTTTATTCATTTTTCTTTTTATATCTGGAGATAATATCCTTGATCTTAATGTTGGTAAAGCAACGAAATGAAAAGTTTGTGCATATTGTTCACTTGCTGATCTATGAAAAGAATTATTTAATGAATTATATACTTCTATTGTTGAAAGAGTATCATTATTAAATGGTCTTTTTTCAAAAATAAATAAGAGTAAAAATAAAAATATATCACTATTTCTTTCTTTAATTACTTTTTTAAAACTTTTAAATTCTAAAAATTCTTTTTCTCCAAAAGCATTAGTTAATATTGTTGATAATTCATTTTGAACTTGAATTCTATCTAAAAATTCAGCTTTTTCATATTTTAATAATTGATTTTTTTTCGGTCGATTAGTTCTTATTGGAACATAATCTAATATTAATTTAACATCATTTACTTTAATTTTACCATCTTTATCACAATCATAAATATTAAATATAAATTTTAATAATTGATCATAATAACCTGAAAATAAAGTAGTCATTCCAGAAACAAATTCTTTAACATCTAAATAATTATCTCCATTTGAATCAAATATAGAAAATAATCTATCACTAATTATTCCATTCAATTCATAATATTTTGTAAATGTTAATCTTGAAATTCCTTTTCCTTCTTCTTTTGTTCTTTGAGATAAATCTCTCCAAATTTCTACTAAATATTCAACAAATATATATAAATTTGTAACTTTATATAATGATAAAATGTCTGTTATATTAAATCTCTCTTGGTATATTCCTGAATAATTCATTTTATTGAATTTTTTAGTTTTTAATTTTTTTATTTTTTATAAAAATTTGTTATTAAAAATAATAATCATTTTAAAACAAAAAATATTTAAAAATTAATTAATTAAAAGTAATTATAATATCAGAATTTATTGTCTCTCTAAATTTTGACTTATGTATTTCTTTTTTTTATAACCAATAAGTGAAATTTAAATTTAGAATGCAAATTTTTGTTAAAACTCTTACTGGAAAAACTATTGCTTTAGATGTTGATCCTTCTGATACTGTTGAAAATATCAAAACTAAAATTCAAGATAAAGAAGGTATTCCTCCAGATCAACAAAGATTAATATTTGCTGGTAAACAATTAGACGATAATAGAACTCTTGCTGATTATAATATCCAAAAAGAATCTACTCTTCATTTAGTTTTAAGACTTAGAGGAGGAAATTATATGAAAAAATTATTTTTACTTCATTTTAATTAATTATAATTTTATTATTTTTTATTCTTTTATTCTTTTGAAATTGTTTATTGAAAATCTTTTTCTTTTATTTTTAAATATATTTAATATAAATTCAAAGACATAAATTTAAAATTTTTAAATTATTTATATTTGACTTCCTCATATATATAACATTCTTAAAAATTATTTAAACTTCAATAATCTTTTATTTATCATCTTTATTTCCAATTTCAATAATATTATTAAAATTAATCAAACATCTTTTATTCATTTCATTTTGAATTTTTGTTAAATAACCCTAACACCATTAGGATGATGTTTAATTAAATTAATTAATTCTTCTTTTAAACAATTTAACTCATCATCATTTTCATTTCCTTCAAAATCTTTAATTTTTAAACCATTTTTAGCTTGTAAGCCAAAATTATCAGGATTATTTTCTTATATAATAACTTTTTTTAAAAATCTCTTCCTAATTTACTTAAATCTTTAATATTAACATATCCAACTTTAATAATATAATTTCTATATAATCTATAATAATTTTTTAATTAGGAGCTACATCATCAATTGCTAAATCAGCATAATTATAAGAATAGCTGTGAAAATAATTAATTCATAATAATTTGATAAATATAAAATAAATCTTGAGTACCAGGTGTTATTTGAATATATGTACTATCATCATCTTCTAAATAATGAACTAATATTTCATCTAAAGCTAAAACTAAAGTTTATTCATATTTTGGATTTTTTGGTTTTAAATAAGGAGAAACTGGCTTTTCTATATTTTCTTCTTCTTCTTCATTAAATTTACTGTTATTATTATTTGATGATGATATATTTAATGATTTTTCAAGTAAGATTTTTATACTTTCTTTTTCTTTTATTTCATTTATTGAATCTTCAATTTTTTTAAATTTTTTAAATATGATTTTATAATATTTAAGGATGAATCAATAAAGGGAAATTCATTATTTTGGTGGTTAGTTTCAAAATATAATTTTATTGAATATATAATATTTGTTTTGATTTTTTGTTATTGAAATTTAGACATTTTTTATAATTAGATTTATTCAACTATGTTAAATTTTCTTCTAATATTTATTACATTTTACATAGTTTGGTTTATTTTTAGTTCTTTTTAAATTCTAATTTATTTATAACAATAAAAAGAAAAGCAATAAAATTTTGATTATAATAAAAAGTTAATTCCTGATAAATATTTTTCTTTTTCAACGAAACTTATCATTAAAAAGATATATAAAATTATTAATTGTTGTAAAATAAATTCTTTTCCATAAAGTATTATCAGAATAATTTTGAAAAATTTTAAATAAAATAATATTATTTTGATGATAATATATTAAAAAAATTCATTTATTATAGATAATTTATTTTTAAAAAATTCATTTGATTCATTTCTAAATCTTTCCTAAGTTCTTGCAAAACTAAATTTTCAAAATTAATTAAACTTGAAGAAATGTTAATATCATATTTTTCATTTTTATTTGAACTTTCAGTGTAAAAGATTTTGCTAATAGATTCATTAAAAATTCCTTTAATTTAAGAAGTTTCAATAAATCATTTTTTAATTTGCATATTTTTCATTCATTTCTTCGTCAATTTCACTTATACTATCAAATTTTTTTGGGAGGGATTATAATAATATTTTTTCTTTGAACGAGGTTCTGCATATTTAATTAAATTTTTATCTAAAAGAATACTTGATTTTTTCTTAATTTTATTTAATTTTGAATAAGATGATTTTGAATTTATTAATTCTATTGCATTTTAATTATATTTTTTATTGTTTACCATATTTTTAGGGACATAATTTTCTAAAGCTAATTTAATTGTTTCATCATTGGTATTTAAAAAATATTTCTCTTTTTTAATATTATTTAAACTTGTTTCATTAGGTTTTTGAGTTATCATTATATTTTATTCTGGAATTTTTTTCTTAATATAAGCCCCACTATTATGACTTGAAGGAGAGTAGTATTCAGTATCATCTCAATCATTTTCAATTATACTTTTATCATCCTTATTATGTTTATTCATCAGGAATTTGAAAAATAAAATTGAAAAATTAAAAGGTAATTAAATAATTATTTTTTCATTTAATAAATATATAATATATTTTTTTCAAGGAAATTACATATTAAAAATATTAAAATATATAGAAAAAAAATTGATTTTTCAAAAAATTTGTGCAACTTCTGAAAACCTTTCTTCTCCTAATTCTTGATATTCACTTTTTTTAATGAACAATTTATCAAAAGCACTCATACTAGCAATCATACTCATTCCAATCCATTTACTAATATATCTATTATTATCAGCAACGATAATAGGCTTAAATTCTAAACTCCATTCATTTTCATCTTTATATCCACTTAATTCTTTTCTAATTCTTTCAGAAAATCCATGAATCATAGTAGTTCCTCCAGATAATATAATATTATTAACTAATGTTTCTTTTAAATTATCATTAACAATTTCACTTTTTCTTACTGAATGAACTATTAAATCTCTTAAACCAAGATCTTCTCTATCAACAACTTTAGGATTAAATAACATTTCACTTGCAAGTAGTCTACATCTCCTAGGAATATCAATTATTGTATCATCAGGTAATTTATATAATCTAATTTCTTCTAAAATAATATCTTGGAAATTTTCATCAAGATAATAATCACAAGGATAAATAAAAGGAACAGAAGAAGTTCTTTCTTTAATATTTCTCAAAGTATGAATATCTTCTTCTCTTACATTTAAATTAGCTTCTAAAATACCTTTTCTATAAATATCAGTAAGGTCTTTTCCTCCTAATTTATTTTTACTTAAAGCATGATAAAGAGGAAATCCTTCAAAAATAGGAACAGTATAAGTTCTCATTTCTCCACATTGAACAACTAAACCAGAAGTTCTTCCAGTTGAATATAAAGAAAGAGAAGATGAATTAACCATTGCTAAAGCACGAAAACCAAGTTCTTCAATAAATAATCTACCATATATTCTTATATTTTCCTCATTTTTAATTGGTGAAATATTTACTATTACATCATAATCTGGAGGTGAAATACCCATTTTATTTTCCAAAGCATCTCTTAAAAATTCTAAAAATTCTTTTGAAGTTTTTTCCTTATGATCTCCAGGAGTTAAATTTAAAATATTATAATCATTTTGATATTGTGATTCTGTGGCTTCATAACCGAAAACATCCATTTTTTGATCATAAGATGATATTTCATTTTTTTTATCTGTATCATATAATTTACTCCTTGCATATATTGAAGGTATTGTTAATGTTGGTTGATCTTCCCCTGAATATCCTATTTTTGTATATGCATTTCCTAAATCTATTACTATGTGGTCTGATATATCAAATTCGGTTTCCATTTCTTTCATTTTGTTTGTTAACATTAAACGCATTCGATTATCTTCACTCAATTTTACTGATTTTTCCTTTTTTTGACCTGCTTTGTTTTTTGAATCTGACATTTTTTTAAGTTATGATTTTAATTAATTAAATGAAATAATTCAAGGGTTTTATTAATATTTGTTATATTCTTTTTTTATTGATATTTAAAAAAGAAAATAAAAATTAAGTTTATGTGATTTTTAGATTTGTGACCGACTATTAAATATATAAAGATTATGTTTTTGAAATGATTATTTATATTTTCAATAAATGTGAAATACTAATTAAATTATTGAAGAAATTCAAATATTTTTGGATACAAATCAACAACTGCATCTTCAGCCCACATATAATCTAAATGATTATAATTTTCCATATTTAAAACTTTTACAATATCTTTATTTTCAATTCTATTTACAAATTCTAAAGTATCTTTAGGATTACAGAATGGATCAGCATTACTAATAGTAACCATTGATTTAATATTCCATTTTTTAACAGCAGATATTTCATACTCTGGTGGTTCTTCACTTCCATAACGCTTTAAATTTTCTTCTTTACCATAATCATATCTTCTAAGTTTTTTATTTTTGAAAATTTGTATCCAATGTCTCATATTTTTAATTGAAGTTCCACCTGGTTCATATAAGAATAAATCTTTAGAAATTTTATCGAATTTCATTCTCTTTGTAGAAATATCATTTTCAACTATTTTACTTACAATAAATCCACAAACATCAGGAACTTTATCGCAAATTTCAGAAAATAAGAGTCCTAAAGTAGTTCCTAATCTCATGAAATTACCTAAAGGATAATAATTTAATATAGCATCATTATTAGCAACCCAATTAGTAATATAGCTTTCAGCATTATTAACATTTGGAACAGTACCAACACCAATAAATTTATTAATAGAATTTTCCATAAAAGTAGGATTAATCATATATTGAAGGAAGAATATAAGAGTTCCTTGTGAATGACCAATATAATCTACTTTATCAACTTTTGAGTTTAATTTAGCAAAATTAATAACTGCAGGTAAATCATATCTTGCAAAATCATCGAATGAAAAATCCCAATATGAAGAAAAAGGATTTAAATAATTTTTTGTTATTGAATCTACATGTCCAGTACCAAATAAAGTTCCTCGACAATGTGATACCCAAACATCATATCCTTTATCAGCTAATTTATATGCAAGTGAATTTTCTTGAAGAACAAACCAAGTCCAACCATTATCTAAAAGACCATGTTGAAGTATTATTGCTTTATTTGATGAAAGAAATTGTTTAGATTTTTTTTTTGAAGTTATTTTCCATATATTATTTATGTATTTATCTTCTGTTCTTACTTGAAATTCTTCAAATTTGTAACCATAAGATTCTATTATTGATTTGTAGTCTCTTGTAGCTTTTAAATGTAATGATGTTTCCTCTTTTGATTTTATAATTAGGATTAATGAAAATAGAAGGATTAATTTATTGATTGACATGATTTTTATAAATATAATTTAAGGATAAATGCATATATAGTGGGATTACGTAAGGAGATTTTTTTGAAAATTTAAAAATTAATAATTATTTTTAATTTTGGTGTTAAAAAATATTTTAATTTAATTAAAATTAAGGAAATTTAATAATAATATATTTTCTAATAAAACTATATATTTTATAAATTTAGTTACAAGTAAAAAAATATTTCGCAATATCCTCATATTTTTCTTTAAAAATTCTTTTATACAAATCTCTTTTTTCAAATGAATAATTTAACTTTTTTAATTTTTCTGAATATTTAGACAAATCCTTTTCGAAATATTTTTTGAATCTTTCACTATTAAAAAATTCTTCACAATATTCATATACATAAGTTTTATATAATAAATTATAAATTTTTTTAATTTCATCATTATTACAAATAAAATAAATTTCTTCTATTTTTTTCGAAACATTCAAATTATGAATATTTAAGCTCCTTCCTGCAATTTGTAAATCTTCGCAAATATATTTAAAAATTGTAATGCATTTTATTTTTTTGAAAGTATCATTTTTAACATCTTCTCTGAATGATTTACTATTAGAAGATAAAAATGGAATTTTAAAATCTTTATTTTTCATATTAAATTTTGAAATATAATTATTAATTGTGTTTCTAATATCATTTTGTAATTTTGTATTTATTTTTCTTTTTAAATGATAAATAGAATGTATTTTCTTTAAATTTGGATCAGTATTAAATTTAGTTATTTCATTATTTGAAATTGAAATATTATCAACTGTATTTTCTAAAGTAGAATCACTTATATCATGATTTGAGACACGAAATAAATTTTTATTTTTATGAATTTCTTCTTTTTCATCATTTTCATTATTTACAATTGTAATTTTAACAGTTTTAGGTTGAAAAAAAGTTAGAATTCTATTTGTTAAAAATGAATTTTGAAAGCTATTATTTTGAAAAAATAAATTCTCAATTTGAAGACTTCTTTCTGCATTACAATTCTTATTTTTGTCATTCTTTTTTTTTTCAGGTATGCAGAAAGGAGCAAAGAAATAATTCAGGTCTGGATAAACTTTATTTGGTGATGAATATAACATTTTATTTTATTTTATTTAATTAATCACTCTTAATAATTAAAAATTAATATTGTATGAATAATATAATATATTTTTTATATATTATATAATTAAGATTATATTTTTTTCATCAATTATAATTAAAAAAAAGATAAAAAAGGTAAAACTCAAAAAATTGAATATTGAATATTTTTTCAACTTAAAACAATATAATAATTAATTTAAAAAAACGCTATTCTTAATTAAATAATAATTAAATAAAAAAAATAATTAAACAATGAATACAAATAAACTTCTTTTTTTTCATATTTTAATATCATTAATATCACAAAATATATCATGGGATTATGTAAAAGGAGGATTAGATTGGCCAGAATCATGTCAATCAAATATAAATTATGATCAAGGACCATTAGATATTTCACCCCCATTTATTTCTTTAAAAAAAACTATGCATCCTTTTTTTAAAAATATAACGTATTCATTTCATTATTCAAAATTAAATACAGATTATTTATATTATAATGATGGAAATAATTTAATTACTGAAGGTGATTTTGGTTATATCACATTTAATAATGAAAATTATTTCTCTAATCAATTACATATTTATTCACCTTCTATTCATACTATTGGTTATCATCGTTATCCAATTGAAATTCAAATTATTAATGAAAATAATAATGGAGAAATCATTATTATATGTTTTTTCATGAAGGAAAGTTCAACAAGTTTTAATTTATTATTATCTAAATTAGGTTTTGATAATCCTAATAATAAAAATTTACAACCATTTGTTTATAATAAAATAAAAGAACAAATTAATTTAATGAATTATGTAAGTGATTCTAATGAATTTTTTATATATGAATCTAGATCATTAGTTCCTGATTGTGATAAAAAAGGATTAATTATGATTGCTTCAAATATTCTTGAAGCCAATAAAATTCAAATTGATAATTTCCCAGTTATAATTAAAAATAATAATAGAATTTTACAATATAAAAATGGAAGGCAAATTTATCTTACTTTCGATTATGACGATCAAGCTTTATTAAATAAAAAAATTGAAGATAATGAAAAGATAGTTAAAGAAAATGAAGATAGAGAAAAAATGGAAAGTAAATTTGAAGGGAAAGTTACTCTTAAAAGTGAAAATAATAATAAATTAGATAGTAGTAAAATTATAAATAAAATTCCTTTTGAAATTGTAGAAGCAAAAGCTTTAAATAAAGATAAATTAAATAAAAAAATTGAACCTAAATTTATTGGAAAAGATGAATTTGATATTAATGAAAAAGTTAAAAATATAATAATAATAGATAAAGAAATGCCAACTACCATTTTATATGATTTATATCAAAAATATCTTGATTCTATTACAAAAAGAAAAATTAAATTTATTAATAATCAAACTTCATTAATTGAATTAAGTAAAGTAGAAAATGAATTTAATAACATATTTAAAGTTTTAGATACAATAAATTATACTAAATCATCAGATAAATCAGATTTACAAGAATATAATATAACAGAAGATAATTTTAAATCAAAAGAAATAAAAGATTATGTAAATAAAATTGAAGATATAATAAATCAATTTGAATTAAATCAAAAAGATATAAAAGAAGAAATTGAAAATAGATCTCTTGAAAATATTTTTTCAATAGTTGATAATTTATTTAATCAATTATATGAAAATAATAAAGAAATAACAAAAATATCAACATATACTTTTGTTTCTTTAATGCAATTTATAATTGATTTAAATGATATACCACAATTAACAGATGATGAAAAATATACAATGTTATATAATTTTTCAAATTACTTATTAAATAAACAAAATGGATATTATAGATACAATCAAATAACTAAATTGGATATATATAACAAAATAAATAAAGAAATAATTAAACCTTTAGCTGAGTCCACAAGTGAAAGAATAATAGGTTTAAATTCAACAAATTTAATTCCTTTATATTTAAATATATTTGTAATATGTAAAGTTAAATTAATAAAAAAATCAAGTGAAGGTTTTACAGATGATAAAAATAAAGAAAAAAAAGATGAAATAGATATAGATTATGATGCCTATCAATATTCAAGAATAAGAAAAGAAAAAAAATCAGTTAAACAAGATTTAATAAATGAACAAGATGAAACATCCTTTGATATATGTAGTAACAATACAAATGAATTTCAAAGTCCAATAAATATAAATTCCCCTTTTATTCAAGAATTATATCAATTAAATGTAGATTTAAATTTTGTAATGTCAAATATTACAATGAAAAATGATGGTTGGAAAATATATGCAAATGGTGATTTTGGTTATTTAAATTATAAAAATAAATCTTATTTAATTTCTCAAATTGATTTTCATACAAAAAGTGAACATGTTTTTAATAATATTCATTCAGCAATGGAAATTCAATTAATTTCATATGATGGTGCTGCGATTGGAATTTTTTTTGATTATAATAATATTAATAAAGAACATCCTCTTTTAAATGCCTTTGGATTCGATTCAAATAATAGAAATTTTGCTTCTACTTTAAGAAATAAGAAAAATTTATTTATTGATGATTCGATTAGAATTAATATTATTTTATATCAATTAAATAGAATTTTAAATAAAAAAAATTTATTGTTTGTTTCTTATGAAGGAAGTTTAACTAGTGGAAATTGCCAAAATGGAATTAAATGGTTTATTCTTTCTAATAAAGAAGTTACTAGTAGAATTCAAGTTGAATATTTTAAAGTTTTATTAGGAAAAGATTCAAACTTTAGGAAAACACAAAAAATTAATGGAAGAGTTGTTTCTGCAATGTAGAATTAAATAAAATATAAAAATTTTTAATTTTCATTTTTAAAGATATATATTAATTAAAATAAACATATTTTAATATATAATATTTATTACACTTAATTAAAAAATCAAAATCAAAAAGAAAAAAAATAAAATCAATATTTAAAAAATTAAAATTCCAAAAACGAGAAAAAATATGAAAAAATTGAAATTGTTTAAAAATCTCGAAGAACAAATAATTTCATAATTCCCATCAAAATCTCCATATCTGGCTCTAATAATAGTTAAAGTTTTTCCATAAATTTTATTAGAAAGAAGATTAAGAGGGAAGCAAAAGCTTCTTTGTGCATTTCCAATATAGCAGCAACTATAAGGTTGTTCAGTTGGAATAGAATAGCAAAAAGAATAATCTTTATAAGGAACATCTTCAACAGCTAAACACTTTTCAACTCCTGTAAAACAAGAATAACCTGAAGCTCTCCATTTAAATATATCTGGCTCCTCTAAATATTTACATTTTCCATATCCTTGTGTTCCATTATCTGTATGCCAACAACATTTCCCTGCAAATATGGGTTTTCTATATACAAAACTGTCATCTATATTATTTGCGTTATTACGCCTTTTACATCCATGCATATATGCTGAATCAAAATTGTCACAATAACTTGAAAACGCCGAATATACTCTTGTTATTAAAAAGAGAATTATTATTTTTGAAACTTTCATTTTTTTTTATTTGAAATTTTTTAATTGTTTCTGATTTTTTATAATTTTTATAATTTCTTTAAAAAAAATAAAATATTATTTATTTAATTGATGTATAATTAATTCTATTAAAAAGCTTCAAAAATGGAAGGTGAATAGTAAGAATACAAATTAAAAAAAAATATATAAACTGATATAAAAAATAAATAGTGAATTTCTTTTTAAAATTCTTCTGTTAGGAGATAGTGGAGTAGGAAAATCGAGTATAATTCTTCGTTACATTGAGAATAATTTTTCTCAGAATTTAATGAATTCAATAGGAGTAGATTTCAAATTAAAGAATATAGAAGTGAAAGGTAAAAAAGTGAAGCTCCAAGTATGGGACACAGCAGGAGAAGAGCGTTTTAGAACAATAACAACATCTTATTATAAAGGCGCTCAAGCAATAATAGTAGTATTTGATATTACTGATAGAGACTCATTTGAACATGTTAAAAATTGGATGGCTGATGTTGATAAATTTGCTAAAGAAGGTGTTTTAAGAATTTTATGTGGAAATAAATGTGATTTAGAACATCAAAGAAAAATATCTAAAGAAGAAGGAAAAGAATTAGCTTCTAAATATGGAATTCAATATATTGAAACTAGTGCTAAGGATACTACTAATATTGAAGAATTATTCTTTAATACTACTGAAACTTTTTTAAATAAACAATTCTCTGGAGGAAAAAAAATGGTTAATAATCCCAATGTTATTGATATAAATAACGAAGACCATAATTCAGAAAAAAAAAATAAAGGATGTTGTTAGATTTATTTTAATTAGATTTTTATATTTTTATTATTTTATTAAATTTATCATTATTTGACGTATATTACATTTAAAAAAAAAAATGTTTATTCAAAAAACAATAATTTAATTAAACTAACTTATTTTGGCTTGTTAGTTCTTTATATAAGAGGATTAATATATATGCATCTAATACACCATATATGATTTGATTTCTGTTTAATGGTCTTTTTTTCCAATTTGATAATTGGTCAATTTTATTTAAACTTTTATTAAATATAATTTTACATAATGAATTTAAATCCGGGGATTTTTTATTTGTTTTTTTTAAATATATATCTTTTAAATCTATTAATTTTTGATTATTTTGGAAAAAATCTTTAAAAAAAATATTCATTTCTTTTATATCACCTTGAAAATAGAATCCAATAAAGACTTTATCATTAAAAACTTCAATAAATTTATCTTTTAATATTTGTTCATTTTTAAAACTAAAAGAATCTAAAATAACAGCATAATCTTCACAAGCAATTTGAATTATATCACTTTCTCTTTCTTTATTAAAATCTTCAAAAATTGATATTTTTGGTTTCCATTCTGTATCAATTCCAATTATTTCATAATTTTTAAAATTGTCTAAAAATATTAATCCTTCTTCTAAATTATTTGAAGAGATAAATTTAGTATTATCTAATATATTCTTTGGTAATTTTATATAATCATCTTCATTATATAATTCTAATTCCATATCTAATTCTTCTGTATATTGTTTATTTAATATTAAATCACTTTGTTTTAATTTGTTTTTTGCTTTTAAAATTTCAGATAATTTTTCCAGAAAAATTGTTTTGTCATCAAATAAATCATAAAAGTTTATTAATCTTATTGATTTATTTTCATAAGAATGGAGATAAAAATAAAAAGCAGAAATTTCATTTTCATATTTTAATTTTTCTAAAGTTTCTTTTGATAAATATTCCTGGAAATTTTCTTTAAGAATTATTCTAGTAATTTGTTTTATTTCTCTTTTTTCAATTAAATATTTTGTAAATTGTTCAATATAAGAAGGATAATATTTCAATAATTCTATCATTGGATATATATTATTAATTAAAAAATTTTCTCCTTTAAAATTATTGAACATTTTATCAAAAAATATTCCATTTAATAATTCTTCTTTTTTGATATCATTTTTTTTTTCCTCGATTTTTTTCATTATTAAAATAATATACTTCTTAATTACATTTTTTTTAACTGATTTTTCAATTAAATCATTAATTTTATCAATAATTACATCAATAGAATCAATAATAATTTCACTATAGTCAAATAAATTAAGAATATCATTTAAATAATTTTTTGATATTGTAAAAAGTATATTTATACATTCTTCAGTTGAAAAATTAACTAAATTTAAATCCATTTCAACTAAACATTCAGTTTTAAGTCCATTAAAAGAATCAATTAAATCTTTTATTTGTTTATTTGATTGTATATTATAATTTGATAAAATAGAAAAAATTGAAAGAATAAAACTTGAAATATTCCTTTTAAAATCTAACATATTTTTAAATTGATAAAGTTTTCCAAAAATATTATCTTTATCTATATTTTTCATATTTTTATCATTATAATTATTTTTTTCTGCCTTTTTAATTATTTCCTTAAATTTTTCATCAATCATTGAAACAGTAATTTTATGATTTATAATTAAATCAATTAATTCTTTATAAGAATTTGGCCATATATTTTCTTCCATTTTTTAGTAATATTTTATTATTATTTATATTAATTTTTTAATTTTTATATGTTTAAATAATTTAAAGTATGAAGGATAATACAGATTTGTTAAATCAAATAATTTGGTTTAATAACGATGAAATGTTATATGAAGAAGAAAATGAAAAAAATAATATTTGTTTAGTTGGTAAAGTTAGTGAATATGATAATATTTCTAATTTATATTCTATTGATATAATTTATCCAAAAAATACAGAAAATAAAATATTAACTAAAGTTCTATTACCAAAAAATATATTGAGTATAAATTTCTTTAATATTGAAGAAATTAATAAAAAAATTGAAATAGATAATTTAGAAAATATTGAAGATAATTTTTTCAATGAAAAATTAACATATTATATTTTAGAAAGATTTAAAAAAGAAAAGTATTTTTCAAAAGTAAATAATAATGTTATTTTATCATATTTAAATAAAAAAATTTTTAATTTTGATTGTAAAATTTTTAATGATTTTTGTCAAGAATTTTTGAAGAATACAAATAAAAATTTAATATTTTTTGGAGAGCAATTAAGTGGAAAAACGAGTTTTTATAAAACAATTATAAAAAATTTTCTTTCTAAATTTCCAGATTCTGAACAAAAATTAATAAATGCTTTTGAAAAAGGATATGAATTATATAAATTATTTACTGAAACTTTTGATGGTCATTCAAGATGTAATTTATTAATTCAATTTATCATCAAAAAAGATAAAATTATTTCAATTAAATTTATTCCTAATTCATTAATGCCAGTAACTTATAATAATTTCTATAAAATTTTTCATATATTTTCAAATTCTCTTAAAAAAGAAAATAATTTAAATGATAAAATTTCTAAAATTTTAAAAAATGAAAATTTGCCTTCAATTGAAGATTTAAATTCTTATTTTTCCTCATTAAACATTCCAAATAATGAAATTAAACTTTTTATAAATTCATTACTTGCTTTAATATATTTAATGAATGAAGATTATAAAAATTTCTTTACTTTTTTATCAATTAAAGATTATGATAACAATATTAAAAGTTATAAAGAAATTTTAATAAGGTTCTTATATTTTAAGTTATTTGAATGGTTAATTAAAAAAATAAATTCTTTTTTAGGAAATAATACATTACAAAAAAATGTGAATGAAGAAAATCAAATTTTTACATTTTATGATTCAATGAGTTTCAGTAAAAACATGTGTTGTGAGTTATATGATATGATTCAAAATTTTTCTTATGAAAAAATAATATCTTTATACAATAAATATGCAATTAATAATTTATTAGAAGAATATAAAAGAGAAAATCTAAATATTCAATATTCTTTTAATGATAATAAAGAAGTTATTGATTTATTTGAACATAAAGGAATTTTTGATATAATAAATTCAAAAGAAAAATCTAAAACTGATAAATCAATTTATTTAAATATATATGAAACTTTATCAAATAATATTTCTTTAGGAAACAAAGAAGATAATTTTATTTCAATTAATCATTCATTTGGTGATATATATTATAAATATGATGGAATATTAAAAGATAATATTTTTGTCACAAAAGAAATAAGTATTTTATTAAGTAAAAGTACCAATACCATAATTAATAAATTAGAAAAAAATAATAATAATGAAGAAACAATTATAAATTATTATTTAAAGCAAATAAAAGATTTTTATTCATATCTTTTTTATGGTAATTGTTATTTTATTCAAAATATATATTTTTCAGAAAACAATCTTGAATTAAAACTTTATAACCAAATATATTCATATTCTTTGGCAGAAATTATAAATTTCAATCAAGAAAAATTTTATATGAAATTAACAAACAAAGAATTCATTTCTATTGTGAAATATTTTTCAAGTAATATAAAGAATCTTATTGATTCAAAAAAAGAAGAAATAAATTCGGGTGACATAAAAAAAATTAAAAATTTATTGATTGAAATTTTTACAACATATCTTGTTGAAAATATGGAATTAAATAAATTATTAAATGACGATGAAATTCAAATTGGTTTATCTTCAATTTATTTTAGAAAAAAAGGATATCAATGGATGATGAAATATTTAATGTATACAAAAAAAATTAAAATGATTCAAAGAAATTATAGAAATTATATAAATAATAAAAAAGATAAAATTGAAGAAAATAAAAAATATGAAAAGAAAGTATCAGAAGAAAAATTTTTTTCAGTAAATTCTTTTGAAGAAGATAAACCAAAATCAAATTTAGAAAAACAGAATAATAATACTAATGAAAAATTAGAATTAAATAAAAAACCAAAAAAAAAATCAGTTTTAGATATTTTAACACAATCATCAAATGATTCAAAAAAAGAAGAAAAAGAAAATTCCAAAATTAAAAATCTTAAAGATGAAATAAAAAATTTAAAAAACCTTCAAGAATTAAATATTAAACTTCAAAAAGAAAATGAACAATTAAAACAAAGAATTAAAGATTTAAGTAATCAAGTTATTAAAGAAGAAAAAGAAGAAGAAGAAATTGATTATAAAAATATTATTGAAGAATTAAAGAAAAAAATAACTTTATTAAATAATGAAATAGAAGAGCATAAAAAAACAATTGATACTCAAAAAAAAGAAATTGAAAAATTATCAGAAGAAAGTTTAAATATGAATATTGCAAATGAAAAATTAAAAAATGAATTAATTCATTGGAAAAATAAATATTCTTCTTTAGAAAATAATAATAAAGAAAATAGAATATCTCAAGAAGATTTATTAGCAAATAAACAAATAAATCAATTAAAATCAGAATTAAGCAGACAAAAAAATATTAATATAAAATTAACAAGTAATTTTAATGAAGAACATGAAAAATATATTAAAATAAAAGAAGATTTAGATAAAAAAAATAATTTATTAAAAGATTTAGAAAACCAATTATCTGAGGAAATGGGAAACAATAATTTATTAAATAAAAATAATTTATTAAATAGAAATAGATTAATCCAAAATAAAAGAGAAAATAAAAATCATGAAAAAAAAATTTCAAATTTAGAAGATGATATTTATAATATTACCGGAAATATTGGATTATTTAAAAAAGCTTTAATAAAAAAAAACAATATTATTAAAAATAAAAATAAAATTATTGAACTTCTTTATTATATTATCAAAAATAAAAATTTAGAAGTCCAATGTTATAAAATGTTTAAATTTGTTAAAGATGAGCATGTTAAAAATTTAAAACAAAAAATAATAAAAATTCAAGAGAAAGAAAAAAAGATTAATTGTGATATTAATGATTTAAATAAAGAAGAAAATAATAACGGGGATGATGATGTAATTGATTATTATGAAAAAAATAGTGAAAATTCAATTGAAGATACAATAAATATAGGTGACTATGACAAAAACAATACTTTAATAGGAGAAGAAGAATTTGTTTTTGATAATGATTAAATATAAATAAAAAAATAATTAAAAAATAAATCCAATTATAATATATTATTATAAAAGTTTAGAAAACAAAAATTAATAATTGCACAATAATAATTTCATAAATATAATAAATATAATATAAGAAAAATAAGATAAGAAAATAAAAAAATTCAATGAGTAAAATTTATCAATTTTCTCTTAAATTTCTTCTTTTAATCACATTACTTCTTCCTCTAATATAATTATCTTTATTATCGTTTTCTGTTATCTTGTATTTTTCCTTAATTAGAATATGATTACTACTATCATTATTTTTATAATAATTATTATACAATTGAAAATATTAACTTATTTTTTTAATGTATTTCATTCCTGAATTTGAAAGTCCATTTCAATCAAATAAAATAACGAGTTTTGAGAAGCTTTATAAAAAAATTTTATATAAACTACTCTAAAGGAATTAATTAAATAACAACACTTAATAAAAAAAATTGCATTGATAAAACTTATATAACAAACAACAATAACAGCACTTCTAGTTCCTTCTACAAAATTAACCAGTTAATAAAAGAGGAAAGGACTTTTTTATTTTTATTTTCTTCAAAATAAATTTCTTTATTTAGACTTTATTAATGCTCTTTTCATTCATTTTAATTCGATTACCTTTATTTAATAATATTTTTTTAATTTTATTTTTAATTAAGGTTTAATAGTTTATTTAATTTCATTTATTAAATTATTTGATTTATATTATTATTTTTATCATTGAATTTTTATATTTTATTGATTAGTATATTTATATTTGAAAGAATAATTTTATTGTTAAAATCATCTTTAAATTTTTAATTCATTAATTATTAAATTCCTTAAATAAAATTATTTTATTTAAAACAAATGAATAGAATTAAATTCCCTTTTAAAATCAACATCAGTTATAAATAAAATGAGAAAAAGGCTTTAAAAAAAAATTTTAAAATTTAAATATAAATCCAAAAAAAAAAAAAAATAAAATAAAAAACAAAAAATGACGTCTCCTCAAGATTTATCAAAGCGTTTAGAAGAAATAAAAAAGAGAACAGCAAATAAAACATGTTTTGACTGTGGTGAGAAAGGAACAACCTATGCAGCAATGGACTTTGGAACATTTGTATGTTCACGATGTGCTGGTCTTCTTCGAGAAATAAATTTTAAAGTTAAAGGAACAGGAGTAAGTATTTTTAAAGAAAAAGAAATTGATTTGTTAGATAAAATGGGAAATGAAAATGCAAAAAAAATTTGGATGGGAAAATTCAAAGAAAATTCTGATAAAAAACCTGATCCAAAAGATGCTGAAGAATTAAAAAGATTTTTAATTACTAAATATAAAGATAAAAGATTCTATAAGAAACCTAAAAAAAATAAAAGTGATGATGATGATGATGAAGAAGATAAAAATAAAAAAAATAAAGGGAAGAAAAAAAAAAAAGATGAAAGTGATAGTGATAGTGAAAGTGATGAAAGTAGTGAAGATAAAAATAAAAAAAATAAAGGGAAGAAAAAAAAAAAAGATGAAAGCTCTTCTTCTTCTTCTGAAAGTGAAAGTGATAGTGAAGAAGAAGAAGAAGAAGAAGAAAATAAAAATAAAAAAAAAGACAAAAAAAAGAAAGAAGAAGAATTAAAGGAAAATGAAAAGAAGAAATTATCTAAAATTTCTATTAAAAAACCTACTGATAGTAAGAAAGTAGAAAAAAAGGAAAAAGAAAAAGAAAAAGATAAAAAAGATAAAAAAGATAAAGAGAAAAAAGAGAAAAAAAAGAAAAAAAAGAAATCAAGTGATAAAAAAGATAATATTGATGATTTTGAATTCAATGAGTCAAATGATAATAATAATAATAGTAATATAAATCAAAATCAAAACGTTAATACAGGATGGGAGAATATATGGTCAAACACTTCAAATACTTCAAATTCACCAAATATAAATAATAATAGTGTAAATCAAAATAATAATAATCCATTTAATTTTGATTTTACATTAACAACACCTTCAAATAATCAAAATACAAATATTAATGTTAATAATAATAATAATATTCCTGGAATGGTAAATTTAATGCAACAACCTCAAAATCAAATTCCACAACAAGAACAGAAAATTAACCAATTAGAAAATGCTTTAAATTCATTGAATTTTTCACAAAATCAAAATAATCAATTTCAAAATAATAATAATATGATGGGTATGATGAATATGGGAAATATGTTTCCTAATATGGGAATGAATAATATGAATCCTCAACAACAAATGATGATGATGATGATGATGCAAAAAATGATGCAACAAAGTGGAATGAATAATATGAATAATATGAATATGATGAATAATCAAATGAATATGATGAATAATAATACTATGATGAATAATAATGGTATGATGAATAATAATGGTATGATGAATAATAATACTATGATGAATAATAATGGTATGATGAATAATAATACTATAATGAATAATAATAATAATATGATGAATAATCAAATGAATATGCAACAACCGACACAAAAAGTTGATCCTTTTGCTGGTTTAACTTTAAATAATATGAATAAAAAAACTGATAATAATAATTCAAATAATAACCCTTTTAATTTTATTTAAGTAATTCATTGTTAAATATAAAATCATAAATTAGTTATTAATTACATTAATAAATAATAAATTCATTCAAGAAATAAAATTTATTTTAATATATTGGATAAAAATAAATAATTAAAAACATTAAAAAAAAGAAAAAAATCTATTCATAGGAAAAATTAGTATAAAATATCTAAAAAAAATAAAAAAGTCAAAAAATTAAAAGAAAAAATTATAAAAAACAATATAAAAAATCCAAATAAATAAAAAATAATGGGTAATTGTTGTGCTAGACAAGAAGTAGTAGAATTAGAAAGTGCAAGAAGTACTTCAGGAAGCAGTCATAGAAATTCATCCATATTATTTGAAAAATTTTCAAAACAAACAGATTACAAAAAAAAATATGAATATATTCAAATGTTAGGATGTGGAGCATTTGGAAAAGTTAGATTATATGTAGATAGACAATGTAAAAGTTTCCGTTATGCAATAAAAACATTAAAAAAAGATTATTTCAATAAACATATATTAGATAGTATTGAAAGAGAAGTAGATATTTTAAGAAGTTTAGATCATCCAAATATAGTAAAATACTTTGAAACATATGAAGATGATCATTTTATTCATATTGTTATGGAATATATTCCAGGAGACAATTTATTTAAATTAATAACAAATAAAAAATATTTTAAATTCACAGAAAAAGAAATATGTCAATTAATAACATGTTTATTAAAAGCAGTATTATTCCTCCATCACAATAATATAGTTCATAGAGATATTAAACCAGAAAATATATTATTTTCAGTTCCAGGAGATTTTAATGCTTTAAAATTAATAGATTTTGGTTTATCAATTCAAAAAAATGCAAAAAATGAAAATAGAAGAGTTGGAACACCATATTATATGAGTCCTGAAATGATTCATGGTAATTTTGTTTATGAAAGTGATGTGTGGAGTATTGGAGTCATATTATTTATTATGGTTACTGGAAAACAACCTTTTAGAGCTCATGATAAAGAAGGAGTCTTTGAAAAAATTTTAAATGGAAAATATGATAAAAAATCACTTGAAAAAAGCAAATGCTCTATTGAATTAAAAGATTTAATTAAAAAAACTTTAGTAAAAGATTATAAAAAAAGAATTTCAGTTGAAAGTGCTTTACAACATAAATGGTTTTCTCTATTTGAAGATAATAAAAATAATTTCCAAGTTATTGATCAAGATATTCTTGATTCATTGCAAAATTTCCAATATACAAATATATTACAAAAAGAAACATTTTATTATTTGGCAAAATTATCAAATGATAAAGAAATATTAAAATTAAAAAAAGCTTTTGAAATAATAGATAAAGATAATTCAGGTGAAATTGAATATGAAGAAATTCCAAAAATTTTTGAAGATTTAGGTATTCAAGCTTCAGAACAAGAATTAAAAAATATTTTTAATAGTTTAGATTTTCATTGTGATGGAAAAGTAAACTATTCTGAATTTTTAGCTGGAACAATTTCTTCTCTTAAAATTTATAAAGATGATAAATTATTTTCAGCTTTCAAATATTTTGATGTTAATGATGAAGGATATATTACTTCTGAATCTATTCTTTCTGCATTAAAAGCTAGTAATGTTGCTGTTGACGAAATCAGCTTAATTGATTATTTTAATAAGAGAAAATTAAAAAAGATTAATTTTGAACAATTTAAAACTCTTGTTCTTGCTAAAAATTTTGAAGAAGAAAGTATAAAAAGATTTAAATCTAAATCTATTTCTATTGAAGAATATTAATTTTTTTTTACCATTTATAAGAAATAATATAGATCTCATGTTTATTGTTTGTATATAGAATTCAAGTTATTGAGTATAATATTATTTTAGTATGGTAAATAAAAATGATTCTTTTACATAATATATATTAGCATTGTTAGGATATAAAAAATAAATTTAACCTCTAATTAAACAAAAACTTCAAAAACTCTTAAAAAAACTATAAAATCGATTTTCATAATTAAGCTAATTAAATGAAAAAAAAAAATCTAAATTATTCCATATTTAACAAGTAAAATTTCCAAAGCAAACAAAAGGAAAATAATACCTCCAATCATATTCATTTGTTTTTCAGAGATATAATGGGAAAGAACATTTCCTAAAAAGGTAGCAATAATAATAGTACAGAAATAAGCAATCATAGTTCCACATAAAACTCCATAAAAATTATAAAGAGCAGCAACAGCAATAGTAGTAATTTGACTTTTATCTCCTAATTCACTAAGACATAAAAACCAAAATAATTCTAAACAAGTAGAAAAAGTTCCTTTATTTTCATCATTTGAATTATTATTTTCATTATCAGATAACTTTTTATAACTTTTTTCATCTTCTTCTTTTTGTTTAATCATTTCATCATGAACACTTGTTGATTCCATATTAATACTTTCATTAATTGAGAAAATTCCAAAAAGTAAAAAACAAAAAAATCCAATCCAATCAACTACTCCTTTTACTATTAATAACGGAACTAAGTATCCTACTGTAATTGCTAAAATATTCATTAATCCCATTGAAAGAAGACCTGTTATTAATAATGGCATCCATGATAATTTTGATGCATATATTAATACTAATATAAATGTTCTATCTGCTAACTCACTTAGAAATATTATTGTGAAACTTTGACCTAGGGAACCTAGGAATGATACTGCCATTTTTTTTATTTATTTTTTTTATTTTTTTATTAATTGTTTAAAATTTTTTATTTTTATTTTAATTTTTTCTTTTTATTTGAAATATAAAACCAATTATAATTTTGTTATTTGGATTTTCTATTTAAAAATTATGAAAATATTGATATATTTATGCATTTATTATAGTATGTAATCATAATTATTCATATTCATTTTAATATTTTTATTAAAATTAACTGACACATTTAAAACCGAAAAAAATAAAAATTTATTATTTTCAAAAAAACGAAAATATTTTTAGACCAAAAAGTAACAAATAAATATCTAAAATCAAAAAAAAAATTAAAAAATAATTTTTAAAACAAGTCTTATGTCATAATTCATTTTAAATAATTATATGTCAGAAGCAACAGTAGAATCCCCAATTCCAGAATCTCGTGAAATAAAAGAACAAAATGAGTTATTTTCAAATTTCAACGAAATAAAAGGTGAATTGGAAAATTTGATGGGAAATGTATTATCATTTTGCCCGATAGAAATAATAGATGCAAATAAAGAGAAATTATCAATGAAACACAATGAAAAAGAAATGTATAACAATTTCTATGAAAAATATATAAAAAATTTTAAAATTCCAAGTGATTTAACAGATACCTTTAGACCACCATTTGCCAACAATTATTATGGAGGAGTAGATTTTCCAAATGCAGAAACAACATCATTATTAAGAGGAATGGGATGGGATTTAGTAAAACAAATAGGAAGAAAAATATTAAATGGAGATTTTAATTTTACTACAGTTTCAATACCTATAAAAGTTATGGTTCCAATAAGTATATTACAACATATTTGCAATGGTCATTTTAATTATCCATTATATATGAATTTAGCATATGAAAGTAATGATCCTCTCCAACAAATGAAATATACTATTGTTGCTTGTATTTCTTCATGGTATAAAAGTAACGTCTTTTTAAAACCTTTAAATCCTATTTTAGGAGAAACTTATGAAATGCTTTGGGAAGATGGAAGTCATGAATATGTAGAACAAACTTGTCATCATCCTCCAAGAAGTCATTTTCTCATTATTGGAAATAATAATAAATGGACTTATTCTGGTTATTATGATTATATTAGTAATGGCTGGTTTAATTCATTTAAATTAACTAATTCAGGTTCTCGTATTGCTGAATTTAAAAATACTGGTTCTAAAATACAATTTAATTATCCTGTTGATAATTTTGGAAATACTTTTTGGGGAACAATGAGACAAGAAAGTATTGGTGAACTTACTTTTAAAGATTTAGTTAATGGTTATAAAGCAGTTATAAAAATGGGTCCTGAAAGAAAATTAAGTGATTATTTCGAAGGTACTATTGAAAAAGATGGTAATGTCTTATCTAATATTAAAGGAAGTTATTTAGAATTTATTGAAATTGACGGTGAAAGATATTGGGATATTAGAAGAAATATTAATATTCAAGGTTATCCTATTTACCCTCAAATTAAAAGTAGCTCTATTTATAGACCTGATTCTTTGAAATTGTTAGAAAAAGATGTTGAAGGAGCACAGGAAAAAAAAGATGAACAAGAAAATATTCAAAGAAGAGATAGGAAGTTAAGGAAAGAATGGCAAGAAAAAAATAAAAATGAACATAGTGATTAATTGTTTAAAAATAGAATTATATAATTATTTTTAAATATATATACTTTTTATTTATAAAAACTCAACATAAAAAATTATAAAAAAAATTGGTAGCTCAAAACTGAAAAAAAAAATAGAACAAGACTCAAATGAAGAAAAAGAATTATACACATCAAGAAAAATTCAATAAAAAAGAATTACCAGAATCAAATAATTTATCAATAAAGGATGCTCAAGCAAAACTAATAAAAAATAAAGATGGAATTATATTTTTATTTATAGTTCATGATTCTTATCCTTTTAATCCAACTAAATTTTTATGAAACCAAAAATATGTCCTAATATGAACTTTTGTCTGAGTGTTTTATCTTTTTACTCATCCTCTTAATCATCATGCTGTCAATATTATGAGAGATAATTTAGATATTTTTACACAAAATATTCAAAGAATTTTAAAGGGAGGTTATTGTTTTGAGCAAAAATTTCCGTATTTTAATAAGAAATACTTTTTTTAAATTTTTAAAAAATATTCATTATTAATTCAATTAAATTTGTTTTTTTTTTTCATTAGTTTCAGAGAGAATATACTATAGTAAATATTGTTTAATGAAATTGAATGAAATTTTCAATGATAGTTTTTCTAAAGTACAATAGTGTTTTTATTTAATAAATTTAATAAATGATATAAGGGCTTATTGAATTTAAATTTTTATTTTTTTCAATCAATAACTATTAAATAAAAATCAAATAATTATTCATATAAATGAGTCATTATCGTCCTTTAAATTTCCGATTAAAAGAAAGAATATATGAAAATAATGATAAATCAATTGTAATATTTAAAACAAGAAGGAGGCAAACAATTACATATATAGCTGTTAAAGCATATGTAAAAAAAAATAATCAAGATAATTATAATAGAGAATATGAAATTTTAAAAGACATAAGTCATCCATCAATAATAAAAGTTTTAGGATATGCAGAAGATAAATATAATTTTTATATGGAAATGGAATTGTGTGCAAGTGGAAATTTATCAACTTTAATTCGAAAAAATAAATCTTATTTATATTTTGAAAAAGTAATAAAAATGGTTAGTACACAATTATTACTTGGATTAAAAAAATTACATGAAAATGGGATAATTCATTGTAATTTAAAGCCAAGTAATATATTATTAGATGAATTTGGAAATGTGAAAATATGTGATTTTAAAAAGACTTTAAAAGTAAAAGAAATGACAATAGATGAAATAAAAAAAACTAAATTATCTATGACTCCAAGTTACACTGCTCCTGAAATATTCACCGAAAATGGAATATATTCTTTTAAAAGTGATTTATGGGCTTTAGGTTGTATTATGTATGAAATGGCTGTTGGTCAAGTTCCTTTTATTGATGAATCTGTTAATAAATTAGTTTATAAAATTGTTAATGATGAAGTTGATTTTACTCGAAAACAATTACAAAATTATTCAGAAGAATTTATCGAAGTCATCAAACAATTATTAGAAAAAAATCCTGATAATAGAATTTCATGGGGAAAAATTGAAAAATATCCTTTTTGGGATATTGATCAATCAAATAACAACAATACTAGTTTAAATTCTTCACTTAATGATACAAAAGATTATTCATTAATAACTTCTTTAAATTCTGCAATAGAAAAAACAACAAATATCAATAAAATAAATATAACAGCAAAAGAAGATGAAGATTACAGTTCAAATAAAAATATTAATACAGATGCAGACAATACAGATCAAGAATATAATTTCGAAAAAAAAACATCAGTTTTAAATCAAATAAAAGAAGATGAAGGTAATAATTATTCAATTAAATTTAATAATATAAATACAAATCCATTAAGTGGAATGTCAATGATAGTAAGTAAAGTAATTGATAGAAGAGATAAAAGAGCGACAATTGATCTTGTTCAAGATATTGCTCAATCAATGGCAAAAAATAATGATTTACCTCCTATTCAAGATATTATGTTTCATAATAGTGATAGATCTGTTAAACAAATTATTGGAAATGATATTATTGAACCTGTTGTTAAAGCTTCTTTTGATAGTGAAAAATTAGAATTTTCACCTGTTTTTAAAATCGATAAAATAAAATCTTTATTATTAAAAGATAAAATTAATGAATATCAAACTTATCTTTCTAATATTTATCAATTATTTGATAATTATAATTTAAATAATCAACAAGATGAGTTATTAAATTTGTTAAATTATTTTCAAACAATAATACTAAATAAACACATTGCAAATAGTATAACAGAATCTCCATTCATTCAATTATTAATAAACTTTTTAGATATTAATAATGATAATATAAGAATTAGAGTATGTAATATTATTGGTTATTTAGTTCGTTATTCAACTAATATAGAAATTCCATTAGACAAATATAATTTAACTGAAAAATTAATATCCTTTATTTCAAATGATTATAATATAAATTTGAAGAGAAAAGCAATATCATGTTTAGGAGAATATTTATTTTTTGTTGCTATTCAAATAGAAGTTGAAGAAAATCAAAGTGAATGGAATATTTCTAAAGAAGCTCTTTCTGTTCTTTTATTTGCTTTAAATCATTCAGATGAAAAAGTTAAATTCTATGCTTTAAAAACTATAGAAAATATAAGTTGTAAAACTAAAGTTTCAAAAACTTTTTTTGCATCAAATAATGATTATATTAATAAAATTATTGATATTTATAATGAAAATTGTGAAAATCCTGAAATTCATACAAGTGCTTTAAGTGCTTGTTCTCATTTAATTAGACATCAAAATTCTTTATTAAAAAATTTTGTGGATAAAATTGATTCTCTTAATATTATTTTAGAAAAAGAAACTCAAAAAAATCAACAATTTATAATTAATTGTTTATTATTCGGAACTGTTTATAATAAAAAAAATGTTGAATTTTTAAAATTTGATGACTTTATTCCTGAATGTATTAATTTATTAGAAAGTGCAAATAGTATTATTAAATCTAAAATTATATTATTATTTGCTCTTATTTTTAATGATAATGAAGTAATTGTTAAGTATGGAGAAAAAGTTTTTGAATTAATGTTAAAATTAAGAAAAGAAAAACAACAATTTTATTATTATGTAAAAATATTCGAATATTATTTAATAAATTATTGTAATAATATTACAAAGTACTTTGAATCAATAAGTGATGATAAAAAAAATTCAAAAGAAGTTATTTCTTTGTTAGATGCTTTTAATATAATTGCCCCTTATCAGAAAGTCTCTTATGCTTTATTTAAAACAGATTTTTTAAATTCCTTAATAAATATTATTAATAATAATATATCAAATCCAGATGATGATTTAATAACAAAAACTTTTGATTTAATAAAAGCTTTTAGTGAAAATCCATTTAGTGTAGAAAAAAATTCTAATTTTATAATAAAGAATATATTTGTAAGAATATTAGGGTTAACATTAAAATTAAATGACAATTATAAAAGATTTCCATTAAATATATGTGCAAACATTTTAACAGTAATATTAGATGATGATAAATTATATTCATCAACAATAATAGATGAAGGAAAAACAAATCAAATAAATAATTTAATCATAAATATATTGCCTACAATTTATGATTTATTAAAAAATTCAGATACAGTTCAAGAATCTCTTTCTTTTCTTTCTTTAATTATTGAAAGAAATTCTGCTTTTATACCATATTATCGTTCAACTGGAATTATAGACTATATTTTTTCATTAATGAAGGAAGAAAATTTTTATTCAAATTTAAATTTAATAAAAATACTCATTAAATTAATAGAATCAAATAACACTAGTTTTGATGATATAATTAAATTAGAATTAATTGATAAAGTAAATTATATGATATCAAAAGATCCAATGGAAGATATAACAATATATACAGAATTTGTAATAGAAATGTTTTTCGATTTATTATTTAAAATAAATGAAGAAAAAAAAAAGAAAGCACAAGACAGAGAAGATTATATAAAAAATTTTGCACCCAAAATTGGAGCAGTTGCTTTAAATTTTAAATTATGTATTAAATTATTAGGTTGTTTTAATACAAATATACAAGAAAAAGTGTGTATATGTATAATATTTCTTTTACAATTTTTCCCTACAGGAATTGCTGAAAGTGTAAAAGTTAATGTTGCTTTTTATGCAGAAGATATACCTAATTTACTTAAAGGATTAGATATGAATTGTAAAAAAATTCATAAGAAAATGATTAATATTTTTAAATGGATTATTGAATATCAAAGTAATTTTAAAGATATTTTAATTAATTATGTTAGTTTCCTTCAAAGTTATATTGAAGTAATTAGAGATTCTTCTGATAATAAAGAAGTTATTGAAATTGCTTCAAAATTTTTAGATACAGAATTAATAAAAATAAAGGGTTAATATAATATATAAATAAAATATTTAAAAATTTTTTTAAATTTATAATTTAAATTCAATATCAAAATCACACAAAATAAATAAATTTTCATAAGTATAAAAAAAGAAAAAATAAAAAATAAAAATGTCAAATCAGATAAAACAATATATAAATAATTTTAGTATAAGAACAAAAAGCAGTGAAAGAGTAAGAAATCCAAAATCAAATTCTCCAAATTCAAGACCATTATCAAAGCAAATTCAAAAAAATCAACAACAACATCAAAATTTAATTTATAATCAAAATTTTTTAGTTCATCAACCAAATCATCAAAAAGGTCAAATTCAAATAGAAGGAGAGTTAAATTTTTATAATAAAAATCCAAAACAAAATACACAAAAACAAGGAAAAAATGTTGGTCATAATGCATTTGAATTAATGTCAAATGGAACTTCAAATTTTAAAATAACTAGAACAGGAAATTTTCATCCTCAAAAAAAAAAACCTTTAAATAATAGAGTTCCAAGAAAATCTCCTATTCCAGTCCCTAAAAATTATAAACCTAATTTATTTAATTTTCAAAGGTTTAGATATATAAATGGAAAATATAATAATCAAAATAATTCTGGTCATAATCATGCAAAAAGTGTTAATGTTAATAATGCTAATAAATTATTTTCGAGTAATAATAATTTAATGAATAAAACTTATAATTCTTTTAGGCAAAAAAATATTAATAATAATAGAAGTTTAAGTCCTATTACAAGAACAAAAGATAATACTCCCAAATTAACTCCTAATTTTCTTAAACCTAAATTTATTAGTAAAAGTCCTAATCCAGCAGGAAATGTTTTTAATAAATTTAAAAATTTCCATTTAGGAAGTTCAACAAGTGGAAATTCAATAATAAATAAAAAAATAATATCAAATAATATTATAAATAATAATTTAATAAAGAAAACAATTCATAATAACAATATTAAAAGAGTAAATAATGTTAATATTCATCCAAATAAACAAATGATAATTTCAGGAGATTTATCTCAAGATTCAACAAACAATAGTAAAATTAATATTTCAAAAAGTGGAAATATAAGTCTAAACAACAATAACAAAAATATTAAACCAAAGCAAAATAAAACTTCAAATAAACATAATGAAAATCCAAATAATAGTAATTCAAATATAAATAATTCAAATAATAATAATGTAATATCAAATAATACAATAAATAATAATAATACAATAGGTCAAAGTGAGAAAGATTCATTAACAATCAGTCAACAACTTCAAAAATCAGCAAAAGAAGTAATAACAGATAGAAGTTCAGAAAATATAATAAATAAACAAGAAAAAGAAAAAAAAGATTCAAAGCATCCTCAAAGAAGTAATTCTCAACCTCAAACAGAGATATTAAAACAGTCATCAATAATATCAAATGAAATATATGAAAAAGAGAAAAATCAAAAAATAGAAAAACCAAAAAAAATAATAAAAAAGATAAAAAATATTTATACATTCACTCACGTTGGTTTCGATGGTGAACAAGACAAAGAAAACAATCAAGACTCTTATTTTGTATATCCAAATTTCACAGGAAACAAAGATTATTATTTTTTATCAGTATGTGACGGTCATGGAGTAGAAGGACATTATGTATCAGGATTTATAAAAGAGATTCTCCCAGTGAATTTAAATCAGAATCTTCATAAGAAAAACATATTAACAGACACAGAAATAATTCATGAAATCATTACAGAAACATTCCTCTTAGCAAATGATCAATTAGTTGAAAACGAAAACATTAACTCAACATTTTCAGGATCAACATGTGTATCAGTAATATATACTCCCGAGAGATTAATATGTCCTAACATAGGAGATTCTCGAGCAGTATTAGGAAGATATGATAAAGAAAAGAAAAAATACAAAGCAATAGAATTAACACGTGATCATAAACCAACTGAAGAAGATGAAGCAAAGAGAATAATAGAAAATGATGGAAGAATTCAACCTTTCATTGATGAAGGAGAATTTATTGGTCCACAAAGAGTTTGGGTTAAAGAAGATGATGTACCTGGTTTAGCTATGACTAGGAGCTTTGGTGATCGTGTCGCTGCTACTGTAGGAGTCATTAGTGAACCTGAGATTAAGGAATATGATTTTCAGGATGGAGATAAATTCATGCTTGTTGCTAGTGATGGAGTTTGGGAATTCATTTCTAGTGAAGAATGTATGGGAATTGTTGGAGAGTTCTATGAAAGAGATGATATGAAAGGATGCTGTGAATTCTTGTATGAAGAAAGTAAGAAAAGATGGCTTGTTGAAGAAGAAGTTATTGATGATATTACTATGATTTTAGTCTTTTTTGAATAATAATATTTTTAACATGATTTTTTTGGGGTTTTTTTTTTGCCTTCTATCTCTAGGAATTTTTTGGTTTTTTAGAAATTAGGGGAATTTTTTATTTTTCAGTATAATGTGGAATTAAAAATTAAAGTTTTTTTTTTTAATTTAATATAACCAGTACTTTTCTTTTTATATTTATAAGATATAATAAGGTTTAAAAATTAAATCAAATTTGATAATAAAAAAGATTAAAAATAAAAATGGAAACTGATATCATTGAAAAAATGACAGAAAATAATGAAAATAAAGAATACTCAAATGAAGATATTATGGAACACATAGAAAAAGAAGAAAAAGAAGTAAATATAGAAGAAAAAGAAAAAGTGGAAAATATAGAAGAAGAAGAAAAAGAAGTAAATATAGAAGAAAAAGAAAAAGAATACATTTCTCAAATTGAAGAATTACGGAGTCAATTAAAAATAGAAAAAGAAACAAACGAAAAAATAAGAAGAAAACCAGAAGAAGAAGATGAAATATATAAATTACAAAAAACTTTAAAAGAAAAGAAATTAAAATATAATAAATTAAAAAAAACAAATGAAAAACAAAAAGAAGCAATTGAACAATTAACAAGAGAATTAGAAAAATCTTTTAAAAAAGAAACAAAAAAAAATTCAGATTCATCAAATGATAAAGAAAAGCCTAAAAATATTATTTTAGAAATAAAAGATAAAGATATAGATAAAGCAATGGAAGAATTAAATATATTAAAAAAAGAAAATCAAGCAATGAAAGAAGATTTAGAAAAAAGTGGTGATTATAACCAAAAAATTGAATTAGAAGATAATTCAAAAGAAAAAAAAGAAATAATAAAAAAATTAAATATTGAACTTAAATTATTGGATGAAAATTTAAAAGATCATCAAATTTGTGAAAAAGAAAAAGAAGATTTTAAAACAGCAAAAAATCAATTAAAAGATGATATTAAAAATGCAAAAGATAAAAATAAAGAATTAAATGAAATATTAAAAAAAAACGAAAAAAAATTACAAATTTTAATGTTTGGAGAAAAGAAGAATGAAGAAAATGATAAAAATAATAATGTATCTGAGGAAAAAAAAGAAGAATTAAATGAAGAATATAAAGAAGAAGAAGAAAAAGAAGTAGATATTATAAAAAAAAATAATATAAAAGTCAAAAAGAAAAAGAAAAAAAAAAATCAAAATTCTTTAGAAGATAATAATGAATTAAAAAAAGAAAAAAAAAAAGTTAGAGAAAAATATATTCCTTTAAAAACATCAATAAATAATTCAATCACCACAAAAGAGTTTAAAAAAAAATTAGAAGAATTAATGTATTCAAAAGAGAGTGCAGATGAATTAATAGAAAAAATAAAAAAATTAGAATTAAAAAGAATAGAATTAGAAAAAAATAATAGTAATGAAATTCAAAATTTAAACAACCAAATAGATGATTTAGAAAATCAATATAATTCAATAAAAACAGAGAAAAAGAAATTAGAAACAGAAAATAAAATATTATATTATAATATAAAAGAATTAAAAAATAAGCAAAAAAAATATCAAAAGAAAATAAATGATCATCAAAATCAATTAGATTTCTTAGAAAATAAATCAAAAGAAAAACAACAAGAAATTCAAATTTTAACAAAACAATTAAATGAATTAAGAAAAACAGCTGCAATGGGAATTTATGAAAATGATGATTCGGAAATAAAAAAACATATTCGAAAAATTATTGAAGAAAAAGAAAATTATAACAATAAAAAACAAAATTCAAACGACAATGAAAATTCCAAAGAAAATGATCAAAAAATTGTAACTCAAAAAGAAAGTGAAAAAGTCAATCAAAAGGAATAAGAATAGAATTAATAATTTTTTATTTATAAATTATATTAATTTTTCATTAAAAGTAAAAATTGTATAAGTTTTTAATTATATTAATTTTACTAATTAATATTTTCATTGTTTTTTTCTTCTTTTTATTTATCCTTTTTTTCTTAGTTTTTTATTAATTTTTTCTTTTCAAATAAAAAAAAACATAATTTATTTGTATATAAACAAATTAAAAATAATATATAAAATTAAAAAATTTTCATATATTATTAATTATTTAATCATCATCACTTAAATCATCATCTTTTTGTTTGAATTCTTTTGGAAATTTAAATTTTAATAGAGGAAAAATCTCATTAAAAATATCTGGTTCAATAAAATGTAATTCACTTACATTTTCGATGTTTTGAACAAATAATTTTTTAACATTTATTAATTCTTCTTTATTCATAACATTCTCTTTATTATATTTCTCAATTTGACTTTGAATATATTGAACTGCAATTTTTCTTTCTATTTTATTAAAAATATTTCCAGGAATTAATATATTTAATTTATTATCTTTAAAATCAGTATGTTCCATTAAATATTGAACTAATTTTTTATTATTTTCTACTTTTTCATTATTCTCTTTTATCTTATTTAATAAATTATTGATTTTAAGTGAATTTTCTTCAATCATTGAAATACTCTTCATAATTTTATCAGTATCTATATTATCATATTCTTCATTGCTCATAATAAATAAATTTTAAGTAAAAAAAATTTAAAAAAAAATAAAAAAACAAATTTTTAAAATTTAGAAAATACATATAATAAAATAAATAACTAAAAAAAAGTTTATTTCTTTTCTTCATTTTTTTCCTTTTCCTTATCATCATCCTTAACAACAGGAGCATAAACTAATTCACTATCTTTTCCCTCTTTGACTAATTTATTAAACAATTTAGCAGCATCCCAATTTTCTTTAAAAATTTTAGCTTTTTCAGCATTTCCAATTTTAACAACAAATTTTTCCATTAATGGTTCATCTTCACTACAATCATAAGCAATGAAATTAAACATTTTATCACTTCCTTGATGATTTTTAAGAACACATAAAGGATCATTAGCTATCATAAAGTTTGCAACAGTTTTTAAGGTTTTATCTTGTCTTAAAACGAATCTTATTTTTTTTTGGGTTTTATGTCTTAAAAATTTCAAGTCTCCTGTTCCTCTTTCTTTCCATTCTCCATCTCTCCATCTAAATAATCTTATTCTTCCCTTATATATACATTCTTCATCTTCTTCTCCTGATGATACTTTCTCCTTTGGTAATGTACATTCTACTTCTGATGTTATTTTCACCTCCTCTTCTGGGTTAAAGTAATCTTCGTTTGCTCCTTCTTTATCTGACATAATTTTTATTTATTTT
>JAEEGI010004054.1_pt1 | contig 34564 bp, 26 predicted proteins | sample 8958751 | NCBI WGS metagenome assembly JAEEGI01 (sample SAMN16246545, study PRJNA631951) | gut metagenome | biome: gut microbiome; feature: rumen; material: KS-attached | host: Bos | place: Iran: Karaj | collected 2018-10
CTGATGGGTCGTTCTGCATCTCATATCGCTTTGGAGTGCGCTCTTCAGACTCAGCCCAACATCTGCCTCATCTCTGAGGAGGTGGAAGCCAAGGCTATGTCTCTCGATGACATCGTGACCCAAATCGCCAATGCCGTGGCTCTTCGCGCAGAGGAAGGAAACAACTTCGGTACAGTGCTTGTGCCAGAAGGACTCATCGAGTTCATTCCTGCTATTAAGAGCCTCATCAAAGACCTTAACGAAGTGCTTGCCACTCCTAAGGCCAAGACCGTGGCTCGTGAGAAGTTGATTGATTACATCAAGAAGCATATCACAAAGGAAAACCTCGCCACCTTCAACTCCCTGCCAACAGAGGTGTCCACTCAACTCGCACTTGACCGCGACCCACACGGTAACGTACAGGTATCGCTTATCGAGACAGAGAAACTGCTTTCTGGACTTGTGGAGGAGAAACTTGAAGAGATGGCTGCAGAAGGCAAATACAAAGGTAAGTTCGCCTCCCAGCATCACTTCTTCGGTTATGAGGGCCGTTGTGCCGCTCCATCTAACTATGATGCCGACTACTGCTATTCCCTTGGTTACAATGCCGCTCAACTAATTGCCTCAGGCAAGACAGGCTACATGTCAATTGTCAAGAACACTACAGCTCCTGCTTCTGAATGGATTGCCGGTGGTGTGCCCATCACGATGATGATGAACATTGAGCGTCGTAATGGCGAGGACAAGCCAGTTATCCGCAAGGCTTTGGTAGAACTTGATGGCGCTCCATTCAAGTACTTCGCCGCTCATCGCGACGAGTGGGCTAAAGAGACCTGTTATGTTTATCCAGGTCCTATCCAGTACTTCGGTCCAACTGAGGTTTGTGACCAACCCACTAAGACTTTGCAACTCGAACAGCAGAAATAATCTCTGCCGAAAGAATCTCAAGCTCAACAGCCACGTCCTCTCCTTCATCAAAAGACTGGGCCGTGTGCTGTTGAGCCCTTTTTTTAAGACTGTTCATAATGTCCTTAAGGACTTTAAAGACATTAATGGCTTTATCGACCTGATATCCTATTTAGAAGATGGTGGCGAAGAAAAAAACACAGAAAAAAAAGAACCGCAAAAGAGGCAAGAACCAACGTCGGAGTTTCTTTCGTCGCATGCCATCTTATATTTTGTGGTCTTTGATTGCTGTGATAGCTGTCATCTATATCACCGCCTTCTACAATATGTTTGTCGGTCCGTATTCTTTCAGATGGAAAGCGTTGTATGGCGACGATGAATATCCTGCTGGAACAGTCCGTGGCATCGACATCTCTCACTATCAAGATGAGATAGATTGGGACTTGCTTCGCAACGCCACTGTTAAGGACTCTCCATTGATGTTTATCTTCGTGAAGGCCACAGAGGGTGTCGGACTGCTTGACGAGAACTTCATCCAGAATTTTTATTATGCTCGTCAGAATGCTATCATGCGTGGTGCCTACCACTATTTCAAGCCTCAATCGTCGGTGGAGAAACAAGCCCGTTTCTTCTGCAAGTGCGTACAGTTGGAGGATGATGACCTTCCGCCTGTACTTGACGTAGAGGAAGATGGTGGTCTGTCACACGAAGCTCTTCAGAAGGCAGTGCTCAAATGGCTCAGGATAGTGGAGAAGCATTACGGCGTGAAGCCGATTCTTTATTGCAGTTACAGTTTCCGACGTGATATCCTGACATCAAAGGAATTTGATGACTATCCTCTTTGGATAGCCAATTACTATGTGGACAAGCTTGCCTATCAAGGTGACTGGAAATTCTGGCAACACACAGACTTTGGACGTGTGGCAGGCATCAAAGGCAAGGTGGATGTCAATCTTTTCAATGGTAACCGCGAGGATCTCTGGAGTATGCGTGTGGGCAACAATAGAATAGAAGGTTATGAGAATTAATAAACGGCTTGGGAACAAGCCGTTTATTAATTCTTTTTATGTATTGGTTTCTGAACAATAGAATAGCGTTTACTTTTGGTTTATTCCAAAATCTCGTCACCACCAATCACATCGCTGACGCTGAAAGTCTTGCCATTCTGTATGAAATAGCATCCGTCGGATTGTCTCAGCCAACCTGGATGCTCGGTTGCATGATAGGTGTATTGTCCTTGTTTAAGCAGTTCTGTGAAAGCTTTGGTTCCTTTTTGTGAAATGAAGGTGACCGACATATCCCAGTCCATCCCAACACCAGGGCCCACTTCTATGTAGCTGGAGAATCCTGGTTCCTTATTGGGAGTGGCAGACTTTACAAATCCATCGTTCGACATTTTCACATTGCATGCCTTAGCATATACAAGAGTGTAGCCGATAGGTCTGTCGAATTTACCGACTTTATGATACCCCGCATTGGTGAGCAACTGCTCAGCCTTGTCAAGTTGTGACGGTTCAAAATTCCCGCTTTTCATGTATCCCCAGATGATGTTGAATGTGTAGGGTGTGATGCCTGTTGGGGGAAGTGATTGCGCTTTCAGGAATAGCGGCAATATCAAAGTAAGGATGAGAAATGCTGATTTTTTCATGTTATCTTAGTGGTTTGGTTTATTTCCCGCAAAGATAATCTATTCATTCCAATATGAAAACTTTTTCATGTAAAAACTCCCTCTATCGCTAAATAATTCCACAAGATTGAGGTTAAGAGAATAAAAAATAGTAATTTTGTAGTCCATAGGCTTACTATGTCAAAAATCAGATTATTCAGATAAACAATAAAGTCATGAAAGCGTTAAACAAAAGAACAGCTCCTAAGAGCGTTGCTCCCGAACGTGTCATTCAGTTCGGCGAGGGTAATTTCCTGAGATGTTTTGTGGATTGGATCATTTACAAGATGAACCGTAAGACGGACTTCAATGCCAGTGTGGTAGTTGTCCAGCCCATAGAAAAAGGTATGGTTGACTGGCTCAACGGTCAGGACTGCCTCTACCATGTGAACCTGCAAGGTCGCCTGAACGGTGAGCCAGTGAATAAACTCACCCGAATTGACTGCATCAGCAGAGCACTTAACCCCTATACTCAGAATCAGGCTTTCATGGCACTAGCCGACCAGCCAGAGATTCGTTTCGTCATCAGCAACACGACGGAGGCAGGTATTGCTTTCGATGCCTCTTGTCAACTCAATGACGCTCCTGCATCATCCTATCCAGGCAAACTCACTCAGTTGCTCTACCGTCGTTACCAGACTTTCAATGGCGCTCCCGACAAAGGCCTCATCATCATGCCATGTGAACTCATCTTCCTCAACGGACACCATCTTAAAGAGTGCATCTACCAGTATATTGAGCTTTGGAAAGATGATTTCGGTAAGGACTACGAAGGATTCAAACAATGGTTCACCAACTATTGCTATGTGTGCGCTACATTGGTTGACCGTATCGTACCAGGATTCCCACGCAAGGAAATCAAGGAAATACAGGAGAAGATCATGTATGCCGACAACCTTGTTGTACAGGGTGAAGCATTCCATCTCTGGGTGATTGAGAAACCCGAGAATATGGAAATAGAACAATTGAAGAAGGAATTTCCCGCAGAGAAGGCAGGTTTGAATGTGCTTATCGCTGAGTCGGAGAAGCCTTATCATGAGCGCAAGGTGACGTTGCTCAATGGTCCGCACACAGTACTCAGTCCTGTGGCTTACCTTTCAGGCATTGACATTGTCCGCGATGCTTGCAACGACCCCTTGGTTGGCAAGTATATCCACAAGGTGCAGTTCGACGAACTCATGCAGACACTCAATCTCCCGATGGACGAACTTCAGAAGTTCGCCTCCGATGTGCTGGAACGTTTCAACAATCCATATGTTGACCATCAGGTGACGAGCATCATGCTCAACTCCTTCCCCAAGTATGAGACCCGCGACCTGCCTGGTGTGAAAACCTATCTGGAGCGCAAGGGTGAATTACCTCAAGGTCTGGTGTTCGGACTAGCCGCAATCATCACATATTATAAGGGTGGACAGCGCGAGGATGGTGCACCAATCGTACCAAACGACGCACCAGAAATCATGCAACTGCTTACCGACCTCTGGGCTACAGGCGACACCCGCAAGGTGGCAGAAGGCGTATTGGCAGCTGAGAACATCTGGCATGAAGACCTCAACAAGATTCCCGGTCTCACCGACCTTGTTACAGCCGACCTTGACAAGATTCAGACGCTCGGCATGAAGGAAGCGGTCAAGACAATCTTGTAAATCCCTGTTTTTCAATCCTGGATTAGCTAATCAAAGGATTTACCAAGACGGAGATTCCGTATTTCTCAAATTCATGATAAAAAAAGGAAATATTATGATTAAAGAAGAATGGAAAGAACTGGGCTATATCAATGAGCCTATAGCCGACGATATCGACATCAAGGCAGAAATACGCAGAATGTGCGATGAGAAGAACGCCGTGATTCTCGCTCACTACTATACAGAGGGTGAGATACAGGACATCGCAGATTTCGTGGGCGACTCCTTGGCATTGGCACAGTGGGCAGCCAAGACCGAAGCCGACATCATTGTGATGTGCGGTGTGCATTTCATGGCTGAGACAGACAAGATACTATGTCCCGATAAGAAAGTGCTGGTATGCGACTTGAATGCAGGTTGCTCGCTGGCCGACAGTTGTAAGGCCGATGACCTGAAGGCTTTTATCGAAGAGCATCCAGGTTACAAGGTGGTGAGCTATGTGAACACAACCGCTGCCGTAAAAGCCCTGACCGACGTCGTTGTGACGTCGTCCAATGCCAAGTTGATTGTAGATAGTTTTCCGCAGGACGAGAAAATCATCTTTGGTCCCGACCACAATCTTGGCGATTATATCAATTCGCTCACAGGACGTCAGATGTTGCTGTGGAACGGTGGTTGCCATGTTCACGGACAGTTCTCTTTTGAGAAGATTCTCATGCTGAAGCAGGAGAATCCTGATGCCAAGGTGCTGGTTCATCCAGAATGTCCCAAGCCAATCCAGCAGATTGCTGACGTGATTGGTTCCACCGCCAATCTCCTCAGCTACGCCATCAAGGACGACTGCCAGAAATTCATCGTGGCAACTGAGAGCGGTATTCTGCACAAGATGACACAAGCCTGTCCCGACAAAGTGTTTATCCCTGCACCTCCAGAGGCCACTGAGACCATAGGATGCCAGTGCAATGAATGCAGCTTCATGCGGATGAATAACATGCAAAAACTCTACAACACACTGAAGTATGAGTGGCCTGAAGTGACGGTGGATGAGGAAATCGCCAAGAAGGCAATCCTGCCCATCAACCGCATGCTGGAAATCAGCAAGCAACTCAATAAATAAGGAGACGATGAATGTAGCGGCATTGGTGTCGGGTGGGGTAGATAGCGCTGTGAGTGTCTATCAATTGGTAGAACAAGGCATTCGCCCGCACCTCTTTTACATCAAGATAGGACCAGACAAGGATAAGGAATGGAACTGCACCTCAGAGGAGGATGTGGAGATATGCCGTTGGCTTGCCCATAAGTTTGGCCTTGAATTCGACATCATTGACCTTCATCGTGAATATTGGGATATGGTGGTGGGTTATACCATGGACAAAGCTCGGCAAGGTCTTACGCCTAACCCAGACGTGATGTGTAACAAACTCATCAAGTTTGGGTGTTTTGAGCAGCAAGTGGGCAAGGACTTCGACTTCACCGCTACAGGCCATTATGCTACTATCACCCACAAGGATGGACTTGTCTGGCTCTCCACCAGCCCCGACCCGGTGAAGGACCAGACTGATTTCCTGGCTCAGATAGATTATCTGCAGGTCAGCAAACTGATGTTTCCTATCGGTCATCTCTGGAAACATGAGGTGCGTGAGATAGCCCAGCGCGCGGGCCTTCTCAATGCGGAACGCAAGGACAGCCAAGGTATCTGTTTTCTTGGCAATATCGACTTCCGTGACTACATCAAAGCACATCTTGGCGAAAACCCAGGCGATGTCCGTGAACTCGAAACTGGTCACAAGATTGGTGAGCACCGTGGACTATGGTTTTATACCATAGGTCAACGAAAGGGCTTGGGATTCAGTGGCGGTCCTTGGTTTGTGGTGAAGAAGAATGTGAAACGCAACATCCTTTTCGTATCTCATGGATATGATCCCGAAAAGGTCTATAAGCGCCATATCGAGATGAACGACTTCCATTTCATTACCGCCAATCCATGGGAACAGGAGTCCACTGACGTGGAACATCGCATTACCTTTAAAATACGCCACACTCCAGAGTTCAATTCGGGCACTATCCGTCAGGTGGACGGCGTATGGCGCATTGAAGCCGATGAGAAACTTCATGGTGTCGCTCCGGGACAATACTGTGTGGTCTATGACGAGCAGCATCATCTATGTTATGGCAGCGGAGAGATAGACTGAGTAAAAGAAATAGATTGAAAAAAGAGGAAACGCAACAGTGTTTCCTCTTTTTTCGTTGTAGAATCTTTGGACTCTTGATTCCGATGATATTATCGTTATAACGTTATTACGTAATATCGATGAAAACGGAATAGTTCCTTAAGGTTACTTCTTCTCCTTCATGAGGTCGCGGATTTCAGTCAGCAGTTTCTCCTCAGCGCTTGGTTCAGCAGGAGCGGCAGCCTCTTCTTCAGCCTTCTTCTTGGAGAGCTTGGTGATGAACTTCACCATAAGGAAGATGACGAAAGCCACGATGAGGAAGTCGATGCAGTTCTGAACGAACGCACCCCAGTTCCAAGTCACAGCATCCACGGCGGCAGCAATCTCGTTTCCAGCCTCGTCAACTTGTGCTGGAACAGCTTCCTTGAGCGTGCACTTGAGGTCAGCGAAGTTGGCTCCACCGAGCAGGTAACCGATGGGAGGCATGATGATGTCTGAAACGAGTGAAGAGACGATTTTACCGAAGGCACCGCCGATGATAACACCGACAGCCATGTCCATTACATTGCCCTTAAGGGCGAATTCTTTGAATTCTTGAACAAATTTTCCCATAAAAATTACATTTGAAAGTTAAATTAATGTGATTTCATTGCGAAATTAAATAATATATTTGTAACTTTGTGCTTGAAAAAGGAAAAAAATGAAGACAAGCACAAAAATTTACATGGTTTTGGTGATGTTTGCAGTGTTTCTGCTGACAGCATGTTCGTCTGCACATTACTGCAACTGTGGTTAAAAGCTAGTTCTGAGTTTCATTCTTTGTTCTTTGGCGATAAGACAACCACGCTTTATATTAAGCGTTTTTTTGGTTAATTGATAAACAAATTTATATTTTTCAACCTTTTTATTAAATTATCATCAAAAGAAATGACAAAAGTTGGTATTAATGGATTCGGACGCATTGGTCGTCTCGCTTTCCGTCAGATGTTTGAAGCTGAAGGTTACGAAGTAGTTGCAATCAACGACTTGACAAGCCCTAAGATGCTTGCTCACCTTCTCAAGTATGACACAGCTCAGGGTGGTTTCGCTGGCAAGTTTGGCGAGTGCAAACACACTGTTGAGGCTACTGACAACTCTATCATTGTGGACGGTAAAGAGATTACCATCTATGCTAAGCCAAACGCAGCTGAACTGCCTTGGGGCGAACTTGGTGTTGATGTAGTGCTCGAGTGCACAGGTTTCTACACTTCAAAGGAGAAGGCTGCCGCTCACATCCAGGCCGGTGCCAAGAAGGTCGTTATCTCTGCTCCCGCAGGCAAGGATCTTCCTACAATCGTTTACAATGTGAACCACAAGACTCTGACTCCTGAGGACACTATCATCTCTGCTGCATCTTGCACCACAAACTGCTTGGCTCCTATGGCTGACGCTTTGAACAAGTATGCTCCTATCTGCAGCGGTATCATGTCTACTATTCACGCTTACACAGGTGACCAGATGATTCTTGACGGTCCACAGCGTAAGGGTGACCTTCGTCGTAGCCGTGCAGGTGCTTGCAACATCGTTCCTAACTCTACAGGTGCAGCCAAGGCTATCGGTCTCGTGATTCCTGAACTGAACGGCAAACTGATTGGTTCTGCTCAGCGTGTTCCAACTCCAACAGGTTCTACTACTATCCTCATCGCTGTTGTTAAGGGTAAGGACGTGACTGTTGAGGGTATCAACGCAGCAATGAAGGCCGCTGGTACAGAGAGCTTCGGTTACACTGAGGACCAGATTGTCAGCAGCGACATCATCGGTATGAAGTATGGTTCACTCTTCGATGCCACTCAGACCATGGTTAGCAAGATTGACGACGACACCTATCAGGTACAGGTTGTCAGCTGGTATGACAATGAGAACTCTTACACTTCACAGATGGTACGTACTATCAAGTATCTCGCCGAGCTGAAATAAGAAATCTCGTTTCTTCCTATAAAAATAGCCGTCCGGTTTTGTCGGACGGCTATTTTTTGTGTACTTTTGCATGGATAAAGACACACCGTCAATGGAAATGCTGACTATTCTCGGACCTACTGCATGTGGCAAAACATCGTTCGCAGTCGCGCTCGCCGACCGTTTGAACGGTGAGATTATCAGTGCTGACAGTCGTCAAGTTTATCGGGGAATGGACCTTGGCACGGGTAAGGACCTTGTTGATTACAGCGTCAATGGTCGGCTTATTCCTTATCATCTCATTGACATCGTAGATGCTGGTGAAAAGTATAACGTCTATCGCTATCAGCATGATTTTCTCATCGCCTACAACGACATTGTAAGTCGTGGTCGAATGCCAGTGCTTTGCGGTGGCACAGGACTCTATTTGGAGAGTGTGTTGAGGGGTTATCGGCTATGTCCAGTACCACAGAATCCTGAACTACGTAAATCTTTGGAAGATAAATCATTAGAAGATTTAGTTAAAGTTTTACTTGAGTATAAGAAATCCACAGGTAACAAGATGCACAACACCACAGATGTGGATACTGCTCAACGTGCCATCCGTGCTATTGAAATAGAAGAATATTATAAGAATCACCCTTTGCTTGACGCAGACTTTCCTGACATTGACAGTCTGGTTGTAGGTCTGGATATCAGTCGTGAATTGCGTCGTGAACGTATCAGCCAGCGTTTGCGTCAGCGTTTGGATGATGGTATGTTGGATGAAATTCGTCATTTGATTGATTCCGGTGTTGCACCTGATGATTTGATTTATTATGGTCTTGAATACAAATACCTCACTTTACATGTCATAGGTCAGTTGAGTTATGACGAGATGTTCCGTCAGTTGGAAATCGCCATCCATCAGTTTGCCAAGCGTCAGATGACCTGGTTCCGCGGCATGGAACGTCGTGGTGTGGAGATTCACTGGATAGATGCAACCTTGTCTATGGAAGAGAAGGTGGATAAAGTCCTTCACATGATGCAGATGGGAAGTTTATAATGTGCAATTAGTAATATCAATAATAACTTGCCTCACTTTTGTTCTCATGGCTCACATTTGGTTGCAAAGTAATGAATAAAGAGGATGAAGTTAGATATTACTGTAAAGCGGATTTGAGATTGTGAGGAGACCGACTTTGAAGTCAGGGGGAGTTTTAGCTTTTAGGCTTTAGCTGTTAGCTCCTATCTTATTTTGGAAACAGCTATTCACAACTTTATACAACAATATCCATGCGGGTATGGCTATGGCTGTCGAGAACGTGACGGAACAACTTGGGACAAGAAAAAAGGGAAAAAAGTGGTGGAGTCAAATGTTTCATAACAAATGTTAAAACAAGGTCGGTTATGCAAATTATGTATTTAAATGCATATTATATGGCGCTTTTTGTGTGTTTTTCTGTATATCCATACAGTGTTATATACAAAAATGTTTCATAGGACGTGACAAAATGAAACATGAAACATTTTGAATTATCCCTTTCGGCTGATGTTTTTGAGTTCGTCCTCGTTGATGATGGTGATTTTTCGTCCATCGACATTGATAAGTCCTTCGCTGACAAATGCGCCTAATGTGCGAATGGCATTCGCCGTAGTCATGTTGGAAAGGTTAGCGAGGTCTCCTCTCGATGGTGTGATGGTTAGCGTGTTGCTGTCATGCTCCAGCCCATAAGTGTTTTTCATTAACAGAATTGCCTCAGCCAGTCTTCCTCTCACGTGTTTCTGGGTAAGGTTGAGAGTTCGTTCATCCATTTGTCCGATAATGGCAGCCATTTTCTTAATGAAGAACAAAGCGAGTCGTGGGTTTTCATCGACCCATTTGTTGACGATGGTCATCGGGAATTTGCAGATGATTGATGGCTCGAAAGTGGCGCAGGAAGTGATGTAGTTCTGGTTAGCAAAATGGTCTCTGAATCCGAAATACTCTTCTGCGTTGACAAGTCTGAGTATTTGTGTTCTGTTGGCAATCCCTTCCTTGTAAATTTTAGCCTTTCCGCTGTAGAGAAAGAGTAAGTGTGTAGGGACTTCTCCTTCCTCATATATCAACTCGTCATGTCTGTATATTTCGACGATGGTTTCTTTCAAGAACTCTTTGCGTTCCTCAGCGGTGAGGAGCGAATAGAGTTCACTTGATTTCCCTATTATATCCGATTTCGTGATAATTTCCTTCTTAACCATTCTTACCTTGAAAAACTATAGCATCATTAATTTGCAAAGATAGTCCACTTTAACGAAAATTACAAAAACCGACCTTGTGGCCCTGTCTTATTTAACGTAAATTAAGGGATGACTATGAAAAAAGATTAGCGCGGGATACCTGGAGGCATTCCGCGCTAATCATTTTCGTGTATGCTCTCAGTACGCTTACCGCACCACTTGAGTGAATTCTGGTTTTGCTCCTGCTTCCTTGCTGACGGTCACATAGATAGTGGACTGGCTTTCTCCACCATTGAATCCTTGGCTTTTGACGATGTATTTATAGTCGGTGCCATCAGGAGTCTTGCGTGAGCCAACAGTGACAGGAGTTCCCAATGGGAACTGATAACTGGAGCACGCCGCATTGAAGATGTCCTTGTCGGCATCAGTCACAGGTTTCTGTTCAGAGTAATCGGGCAGGGGAGTGACTGTACCTGCCTTATACCCGTTTTCTATTAAGAAACGGTCTAGTTCCTTTGGCGCAGCGGCCACTCTAGCTGTACGCACTCCATATCCAGTTTTGATGTTGGCCTTTGGGAGTGCTTTTTTCAATGCTTCAGACGAAGTGTTCAGACCTCCGCTTCCGAAGGTGCAGAAAGGCACAATGGTCTTCCCTGCGAAATCGTTCTCCTTGACCAGTGTTGCAATGGGCACGGCATAGGTGCCGAACCAGATGGGGTATCCTAAGAAGATGATGTCGTAGTCAGCGATTTTCTTCTTCAGCGGTTTCAGTTCTGGAAGTTCACCGCTTTGCATTTCTCGCTGTCCGCGTTGCATGGTTTCCTGGAAATTGCCAGAATAGGGTTTTACCGCCTCAATACATTCGATGTCGGCACCGAGTTGTTTCTGTAATTCCTCTGCCACAGTCTTGGTGTTGTTGGTTTCAGAATAGTATAGCACAAGTTTCTTCTGTGCCCATGCGGTGGTGACTGCTGTCATGACTGCAAGTGATAATAAAAGTTTCTTCATCTTGAATAAGTTTTTTTCGAAATATCTGTTATTTGTGAATATTATTAGGATGACCTGTTGTCATCAGTTCTTGATTAACATCTTTTTGCCGTTCAGTATGTATAGTCCATTGTTTGGGTGGGCGACGGGACGTCCTTGCAAGTCGTAATAAATACCGTCTCCCATTTTTTCTTGGGCTTCATGCTCTGAGATACCGTCAATCGCTCCTTTCAGATAAACTCGGTATTCACCGCCAGGTTCAGTGGTTAAGTCATACTCATATACTGTCTTCACATTAAGTTTAGGTTTGGTGGAGAGCGACTTGGATAGGATTGGTTCCTTAATTTGTGCAGGAGCGAAGAGCGCATTGGGGCAGTCACCTTCCGCCACCTTCAATCCCTCGCCTTCCAATTCAACGTATGAGCGCAGACGCAGAATTCCACCGATAGTTGAGCGAACCACAGCCGAATGAAGTTTTGAGTTATCCCAATCCATATCGACCTCGAATCCTCCACGTGCACGAAGTCCGCAGACACTGCCTTTTCTCCAGACAGCGGGTAGTGCAGGCAAGAGGTGCACTGCGCCGTCATGGCTTTGCAACAACATCTCTGCGATGCCCGCTGTAGCGCCGAAATTGCCGTCAATTTGGAAGGGTGGGTGAGCGTCGAAGAGGTTTGGGAAAGTACGTCCATTGGGATACTGTCCCGTAGTCTCTTCTGAAGGCAACAGACGAAGCATGTTCTTGAGAATGGTTAGTGCATGGGTTCCGTCAAGCATACGAGCCCAGAAACAGATTTTCCATCCGAGGCTCCATCCTGTAGCCTCATCACCTCTGTCGGTCAGGGTTTGTTTGGCGGCTGCGAAGAGTTCGTTGTGGTTGTAAGGGCTGATTTGGTTAGAAGGGTATAGTCCGTATAGATGCGATATATGCCGGTGTTGCCGGTCGCTGCCATCAGCGTCAATCAACCATTCTTGCAGTTGTTTGTGGCTACCTATCTGCATGGGTGGCAACAAAGCCAATGTTTGTTCAAGTTTCTCTTGGTAAGCAGGGTCTTCCCCAAGAATACGTGCAGCATGTAAGGTGTTGGACAAGGCGTCGAACACAATTTGGTTGTCCATGGTGCAGCCCGCGGTGATGGGTGTGGACTTGCCTGCAGGTCCCTGTTCTGGACTCACCGATGGGACGACGACGAGCCAATGTTCCACTTCGTCTCCCTTCTCGGGATAATTGGGATGCGGCACCATATAATCGAGGTAAAAGTCGGCTGTTCCTTTGATGACGGGATACCATTCTCGCAAGAAGTCCACATCGCCTGTATAGAGGTAGTGTTGCCACAGGTGGGTGGCGAGCCATGCTCCTCCATTCGGGTACATGCCCCAGAACGCTCCATCAACAGGCCCAGCAATGCGCCAGAGGTCGGTGTTGTGGTGCGCCACCCATCCACCACATCGGTACATTGTCTTTGCTGTAATGGAACCCGTCTTGCTCAGGTCGCGTATCATATTGAAGAAAGGTTCATTGGTCTCCGTAAGGTTGGTGACCTCTGAAGGCCAGTAGTTCATCTCGGCATTGATGTTGATGGTGTACTTCGAGTCCCAAGGTGCATCTCTTTTGTCATTCCAGAGTCCTTGCAGGTTTGCAGGTTGTCCGCCAGGTTGAGACGAAGAGATGAGCAGATAGCGTCCGTAGTTGAACAACAAAGCCACCATGCCCCAGTCATTGCTACCATAGAATTTCTCCAGACGTTTCTCTGTGGTCAGTTTGCTATTGGTCGTTGAAGGGAGGCTGAGTTTCACGCGGTTGTACTGGTTCTGGTATGTCTCTGTGTGCCTGTTGAGCAGTTCCGTATAATCGTGTTGTATCGCTCCATCAATGTATGACTGGCTCTTAGCCAACGCGTTGCCGTTGACGTCCTTGTAATTGATATAGTTGGTGGCCGCTGAGATAAAAATGGTGGCTTTTGTATAGTTCCTCACCAACACATTTCCGCCCGAACTATAAGCCACATTTCCGTCGGTATCCACATGATATCTTAGAGTGGCCTTTAGTTTGGCGGCGATGCCTTCATGATCCACACCGTTGATGGTGGCTATGGCACAATTGGCGCTTCTTGTGTATGTTGTGTTATAAGGCGCAGTGTGCTTGATGGAGAAGCTTGATGGTGTGTCAGTTTCCAGGTGCATGATGATGACGCTGTCGGGCATTGAAGCGAAAACTGTGCGTTTGTAATGATGTCCATCACTGTCGAAAGAGACAGTTGCGATTGCAGTCTGCAAGTCCAACTCGCGCTGGTAGTTGGTTACTTGGTCTGCATTGATGCCGTTATGTGTCAGTATCAGGCTGCCCAATGTCAGATACTTCATGCCATGTGGACCCTTGATGAATTGCTGGTTGATGATGTCCTCAGCATTCTGCTCTTTCCCACTGAAAATGAGGTCGCGAACCCTTTGTAAGCTGTTTGCTGAAGTTGTGCTGTTGTTGTTATGTGGACCGCCCGACCAGAAGGAATCCTCGTTTAGCTGAATTTCGTCGGTCTGTGTTCCTCCATAGACCATTCCCCCTAAACGTCCGTTGCCGACGGGAAGAGCTTCCAGCCATATTGCCGCAGGTTTATCATACCACAAGCGCTCTGTATTGTCGTCTTGCGCAGCCATCGTCAGACTCACTGTCAGAAGCGTCACTGCTGTCAATAGAAACTTTCTCATAGTTCTCGTCATCATTAAGTTATTTGTGATTTCTTATTATCAAAAGAATATGCAAATATAGATAAAGTTCTGGAATTACAAACCAGTCGAATATAGAAATAATTCCTTACAATACGAGAAAGTCATTCATTAATGGATTACTATCAAGAATCTGATGCAAATGCTCAATAGAATAAACTCTCAAAAAAATACCCATTTAGATATAATCACTCAACTTTCGGAAGTAAAAATGGAAGTCGCTCATGGGAGTTATGTGCTTTGCACAGGACAATAGCATTTCTTTTTTCCAAAAAACTATTGAGTTCTTATCGGAAATTCATAATTTTGTGAATTAATCCACACTTAAAGATTCTGTCTATGATGTATCATCGTATGTTGAAATCAAATTTAATGTCGCTCTTCCTGTTAAGCCTGTTGATTGCGTTGCCCATTACCGCTCAAGAGGTAGAGACAGAAGAAGCCGTTTCGGCAGTTAAAACAAGCGATACTAATGTCAATCCCATTAGCCCTGTAGTGTTTTGTGCCGACCCTACTGCCATAGAGTACGAGGGACGTGTATATGTCTATGCCACCAATGACCATCAGCAGTTTATCGCAAATGGCAAGAAAGGCTCCAATAATTATGGTGCCATCAAGACCTTGGTGGTATTCTCTTCTGCCGATATGGTCAATTGGACTTATCATGGCACCATCCCAGTCGGCAGTATATGTGGTAGTTGGTGCTACGCCTCATGGGCTCCTTCCATAGTCAGCCGTATGGAAGACGACGGCCTCACCCATTTTTATCTGTACTTCTCCAACTCAGGTGGAGGAGTAGGTGTGATTACCGCCACCAATCCTCTTGGTCCATGGAAATCCCCCTTGCGCCAATCCCTCGTATCCCATTCTACTCCTGGAGTAGGCGATTGCTCTGCACCTTTTGACCCAGGCGTGGTGATAGATGACAATGGTGTTGGATGGCTTGCCTTTGGAGGCGGCGACCCAAATAAAACAGGAAGCAAACTGATGCCTGGCAACGCGCGTATTATCAAATTGGGTAAGAACATGGTAACAGTTGTAGGCAAGGCGAGTGAGATTAAAGCGCCCTATATGTTTGAGGCGAGCGAACTCAACTACATCAATGGGCAGTATGTTTATACCTATTGTACCAACTGGAGTGCAGGTGAGAACTGGTCGTCTTATGGTAGCAGTGCAGCTGCTCCAACAGCATGCTGTATGGCTTACATGGTGAATTCGGGCGACCCACTTGACACCGACTCATGGTCGTACCGCAATGAGTATTTTGCCAATCCTGGCCGACATGGTTATAATTTCAGCAATAACCACACCCACCTACAGAAATTCAATGGTGCCTATTATCTTTTCTACCATACGATGTCGCTTGAGAAGCTTCTCTCATCTCCTGGAGATGGTTTTAGGAGTGTACAAGTCAATAGAGCGCCAGTGATTGAGAATTCGGCTCATATCAGCGCTACGACCGCCAACGACCGTGGTCCTACGCAGTTAGGTCGAGTCAACCCCTATCAATGGCAGGAAGCAGAAATGATGTCAAACTGCGGTGGTTTGCAATACAGTAACCTTGTGTGTGCCGCCAACAGTTCCACCAACAGCACAGCAATGGGCTCTTTGGCACTTACGAGTGTGTCAGCAGGCTCATGGGTGATGGTGCGTGGTGTCAACTTTAATTCGTCCTCTGATATCTTGTCGTTTGCAGCCCGCATATCAGGTAAGGGAATCCTTGAGGTACGTCTTGACAGAAAGGATGCAAAACCCTCTGCCATATTGGAATTCGACAACACGAAGATAGCCGAAACCACGGTTGAAGGACTAGATGCCTCTGCATTTTCTGGTATTCATAATGTGTATCTATTCTTTGCATCAGCCAAAAGTGTGAAATTCGACGCTTGGACTTTCACCGATGGAACAGTTGACGCCATCGAAAAAGTTCCGGAGAGAGAATGTTATCCCGTACGTGAGGAGTACTTCGACTTGAGTGGCCGCCGTGTTGACTATCGTTTCGACCATTTTTCAGGTCGTATGCTTATTCGCCGTACCGTCATGGATGACGGAACGATACATACCGATAAGATTGTGGAATGATATATAACTCATCTTTCGGAAGTAAAAATGGAAGTAAAATTGGAAGAAAACTCGCCCACAAATTTAACACGAATTTCTCATGAATTTTAATGTAAGGCAAAGTCTTTTTGTAATTCTCAGGAATTCATCGAACTAACATTAATTTATGATTAATTAATGGCTGATAGTCAAATTCAACGGCGCGAGAAGTCATGCTTCCCGCGCCGTTGACTTTATTTCACCAAGAACTTTTTTCCGTTCTTGATGTATACCCCTCTCGTCGGTCGGTCATTTGGTATGCGACGACCTGAGAGGTCGTAGATGGCATCGGAGTTTGGCCCTGTCTCTCTGGTGACAGGTATTTCTTCGATGGCATCAGCCAAATCCTTTGTCAGCATGATTTGGCGAAATTCGTCGATGTCCGATTGTTGGATGCCAATTTTATCCACGAAGAAGGTATTGAATCTCTTCTGTAAGGTAGTGCCTTTCAAATCGTTGATGTAATTGAAGAAGGCATCTTGTGTGCCTCTGGTTCGAATACCAGCCAAAGAGAAAGTAGTCAACTCATAGTTCTTGTTCGACCGGTCTTGTGGAATGCCTAGGAGTCCCTCAAGCAACAGGGAGAAGAGTCCTGTTCGGTCAGCTCCCCAAATGCAGTGGAAATAGACGCTCTTGCCTTGTTTCAGGTTTGTCAGCAGAAGGTTGAATGCCGACTTCCAGTGGTCGTAACTTTCCTGCGAAGACATACTTTCAGGATAGCAGTCATTGCCATTTGCAAAATAGAAGGTATTGTTTGACGTTGTGAAGTTAAAGGCAGACTTTCCTGCACCATTTTCATAATCGACGCGAAGGTCTATCTCTGCACCTATTCCCAAGTCGCGCAGACGCTTGATGTCGGCCGTAGTGGCGACATGGCCTCCATTCAGTTCTCCTCCACGATAAATCAATCCGTATCGTACGTATTGTCCATCGGTAGTCCGCCATCCGCCCAAGTCGCGGATGTTGCTAATGCTAGGAGCATAAATCATGCGGAGATGACCTTCAGTATGGAACTTGCCCCTTCCCACGATAGTCTCTCCAGACTTCGCCTCATAATAATAAGTGCGTTGAGGAATCAGGTTGGGGATGTAGAACAGTTTGCCGTCAGTCTGTTGTCCACTCAGAGTCTTTGCTTGACTCAGGTCTTCATTCTCGGAAATGACGATGCTGAGTTTAGTGTTGCCATCAGCAACAACAGGTATGCCCACGTTGTTAGGATGGTCGCGTCGTGCAGGGGGTGTGATGTTGTATTTGTCAATGTGGCTGCTGTTGGTAGTCGTGTAGTTCTCCAATTCGATGAAACGTCGTGCCTGCAGGTTTTCCAGATTGACTGTAAAGTCCATGTTCATGGGGTCGGCGACGACAAATGTCAGGTTGTCGGCTGTTGTCACGGTCTTTCCGTCGATGGTGGTTGTTGTCCAGGTATAGTTTGTGAGGTCGCTTGTGATGGTACCTCCGTCCCAAGGCAGTGGAGTGGTGTCGCCTTTTTTGTCCCGTACCTTTGATGGCTGGATGGTGAAACCAGTCATGTTCTCTTTAGCATTCAGTACGCATGGCTCTCCAGCATGTATGGTGTTCACTGGGAACAGCATAGCTTGTTTGTCTTGTATGCTGCCAATGGCATAAAGTTGTCCTACCTCATCACTGTTGAGTTCGAAGGGAACGCACAGCGGTGTGAGTTGACCAGCAGTCAATGTCTTGTTGACATAGGTGTCGTGTCCGTTTCCGTAGAGCAATTGGAGACGGCTGGCGATAAACCAGTTTTCGGTCTGGGTAGTTGCATTGATACGGAATCCGAGGTTGAGTTCGCCATCTGTCTCTAAGTCACTTTCCACAGCTATGCCATAGTCACCTTGGTTGAAGGCGCTGATGGCTGTGGATTCAGTCATGGGGATGCTTCGTCCATCAATGGTGGCATAGATGTCTGTCGGGCTGGTTGCGGCGTGTCGTGCGTCATCGAAAATGCCAGGAACAGGTTCTTGTTTATCAGATATGAAGATATATGCGGAATGTTCCTCCTTTCCATCCTCGTATTGTTCCAGTGCCTTGGCTATAGCAGTAGGACGGTACAACGCATTGGCCCGGAAAGTGTAGTGTCCGGCAGGCATGCCCGCCATGTTTTGCTCGATGGTCGTGAGTGTACGGGTTGCCGCTGCGCGTTTTATTCCTCTGTTCTCAAGCAGTGCTGTGAGGTCGAATTGTCCAGATTCTGTTTCGCCAGTCTTGATTAGATTCATGAGAGCCTCTCTCAGTTTAGCGTTTTGACTGGCTATCTCTTCGTCTGTTATTTCATCGGCCATCAAAGCAGTTCGCACTTCACTGAGCACAGCATCGTAGTTGCTGCGGTCCAGCGCTTGGTTTGCAATCTCTTCGTAGCGGTTGGTTGTGGAGAGTCGTCTCACTTTCTCGTATTCTTCGGTAATACCGAAATAGATGAGTCGGAAATGGTCAGCCCTGAACCAACTGGTCGATCTCATACCTATGGTGAGGTTGGGTTGTGAAGGTGTCAGATAGATTGTCACCTCGTATGTCTGCTTGAATTCAGTCTTTGACTGCGGCACAAAACTGGTCACATAGCTGTTGCCATAGAGTTCGACGGGTGATTGTGCATACAGATAGTTGTTGCTTGAGGCAAGAGCACGCAATCGATACTCTCCAGGTTTCATGTTGGTGAGGGTCTGCTCCACAAAATGTTCCTGTGAACCTAAGACATAACTGTCGCTGTTGGTGAAGGTATTGAAAAGATAGTCGCCGTCTGTGCCCTCGGTCAGATATACGCCTTCGTTCTTCTTTGCTCCCACATCGCTTCCGCCACTAGGATGCCCAACAGTCCATCCATCAGTGTTGCCTGTCTCAAACGAGGGATTTGTGAGCATGAAGGTGACATCGCTCACTTCGGCCGAAGCCCCTTGATAGTAAAGTTCAAAGTTGTCGAAGCATGTCCATGTGCCCCATGCACCTACGTTGCAACGTATACCGATGGTCATGTTGTCACGTGTGAGATGGTTAATGGTCATGTTATTCCAATACATACCATTGGCGAAGAATTTGCTGGCATCGTTCATACTATTGGGCATCCAGTATTCGGTCCCGTTGACGGTGTAGTGTGCACCACCAATGTGGTCGGTGGTCTGGGCGTCGCGTGTGATGAGCGACAGCGCCATTTGTTCCTCGTCGACGTAAAGGTATCCTTCAGACTGTGTGATGATGCCGTTGAGGTAGTCAGTCATCTCCTTGTCGTTGGCGTCCTTGCTGCGCTGGTATCCTTGCATTCTGAGGAGGTAGGTGCCTTGTGGCATATCTGGGAGGGTTTGGTGGAAGTTGTAGGTCTTAGAGTAGAACTCAGCATTGTTGTGTGACTGGAATCCCGCTTCAGTGCCCTCCCATCCCACGGCATTGTCGCATGGGAATGAAGCGTTGATGATTAGTGGAGTCACGTTGAGTTGGTAGCCATCTGCAAGTGTGATAGCGTTGAGGAATGTGCAACCCTTGGCTCGCAGGTCAAGCAGTGTGTTGTAAACATCTGTCTCTGTTGTGGCGGCATCCACATTCGCTTGTGCTGCGGATAGACTCTCTGTGATTATTTCACGCTCCGTATCGTCGCATGTGATGTTGGTCTTGTCGGCCACCAGCGACTTCAGCATTTTACTCAGTTCGTTGAATGCCACGAAAGGTGCTGACACCTTCAGGGCTTGTATGGGATCATAAAGCGATCCTTCGGCAAAGCACTGCCAATAGTACTTGTTGGCTGTGGAACTCTGTCCCATTGTATAGTTGATGTACTTGTCGTTGTTCACGCACTGGAACTGGAAGCCTTTGTCTTTGGTGTAGGTGATTCGCCAGAGTCCTCCAGCATCGTAGTCCTGCCCATAAACATGGCTCTTTCCTGTTGCCTCACACTCGCCGGAAAAGATGACGCCCCATTGTGAGCTGTTCACATATGGCGCACCGCCAATGCCGTTTGGGAACCGAGTGTGTGCGCCGTTTGAGATTGTGATGCGATAGACCTTCTCACCTTTGTAAGTGATGGCTTGGGCTTTCAGCAAGTAGTAGTAGTCACTGCCATGGCAAATGATAGCCGACTCGCCTGGTGTCAAGGCATTCTGGTTGTTGCCTCGTGTCCAGTAGGGACTCAAGTAAGTGCCTGCGTTCTTGTAGGCCATAATAAAATACTGCGAGGTGAGTTGCTCCACCTGAGTAAGTTCCACGTCTTCAGCGATTGCTGGTGCGACCGTTAACGTGGCGAACAGAATTAGAAAGATTTTCAGTTTCATATTAAGATTATTTTAAGTTTACATAATAGCTATGGTCTTCATTTGTTTTTCCTAAATATAGGTGTATATGTGAGGGTTGATTTACCTCAACACTTTTTTCCCGTCTTTTATATATATGCCATGGCCGACAGGATGCTTGGTGGTAACACCCGCTGGAGTGTAATATATAGCCGACTTGTCGGTATCAATGGATGTGGTAGTAATCGACAGTGCTTCGTCCGCTTGTTTGAATTGCCAGTAGTCAACAGCCATGATGTTTTCCTGCACAGCATTGTCAGACGTGAAGAGGAAATACAGGTCATGGATTCCTGTGGGTGAGTTCGTGACTGGCGCTTCGTAGTTGTTGAATTTTCCCTTATCTGTGACGTGAATGGTAGCGATGGGTTCATTTCCATACATTTTGTCAGCAAATACTTCTATATAGCCTGATGTCTTGTTGGCCTTAGCTGAGACGCTCAGGCTACCGGCTCCAGTGCCGAAATCCACATGGGCGACTTGTATGAACCCTCCGTGGCGAATGGAGTCTATGCAGATGCCACGCCCGAAGTTTGAGGCAGTCTTCACTCCTTCGCTCCAATAGATGGTCTCTGCCTCTTGCCGGCTGTAGGGGTCAAGCGTGTCAACTGGTTGTGTGGCATCCAAGTTATACCAGAAGGGGCGTGTAGGTATCGTGCCGTCATCTCTGAACTTGATGGCTGTGACTGCTACGCTTCGTCTTTCGCGGTGACTACTACCGTCAAGTGCATTGATGTAATAGTTGAATCCGAAGATGTATGTTTGTCCTTTGAAATCGACAATGCCGGGGTGATTTCCACTAGAACGGCCGTCGCGGTCCATAATCATGCCTTGACACTCCCAAGGGCCTATTGGTGATTTGCTAGTGGCATAGCCTATGCCCTCAGGGCAGCATTCTGATGCGTAGGCCATATAGTATGTGTCTCCTCGTTTGTATGCCCATGGTCCTTCCTGATAGGTGAAACGGTTCTCACCGAGAGATTGTCCCTTAAAACGCGAACGCAACTCGTCAGAGTACTTCACGTTACATTTCTGCGGTGTGCCGATGACGGAGATCATGTTCTTACGCAACTTGACATACCAGAGGTTTGGGTTTCCCCAATAGAGGTAAGCTTGCCCGTCGTCATCAATAAGTACTGTTGGGTCAATCGAATCGTACTGGTCACTGATCAAACGGTCACCGATTGGGTCGCTCCAAGGTCCATATGGTGTGGATGCAACAAGTACCCCAATTCCCCGCCCTTGTAACGGGCAATACATATAGAACCTGCCATTGGCTTGAACCACTTGTGGAGCCCATAAACCGTTGCTGAATCCTCCCCATCCGTAACGGTTCGCCCAACTGAAGTTTCTTAGCGAGCACACCACGCCACAGTCTGTCCAGTTGACCATGTCGGTCGTTTTGTAGAGCACGTAATCCTGCATAAGAAATCCGTAGGCATCGTTATGATCGTGACTGGCTAGCAGGAAGAGGGTGTCTTCCACAACGAACGGGGCTGGGTCGGCGGTGAATTTTGTCTGCACCACAGGCAGATTTTTCGGGTATGTCTTATAGTTGATGAGAAATTCATCGATAGCCGCATCAACAAAGTCAATAATGCGACATAGGGCAAGATTGTCGTTGAGGTCGGAGTCAGTCTTCATCTGCTCCCCCTCGTCAATAGCAGATTGAAACTGACTGAGCACAAATCCGTTGGCCTTCTCTGTATTCTTTCCTTGCATCAGTTTCCTTGCATCGCTAATCCGCTTGGTAAGCGTGCTGTTGAGTTTGCTGTTGAGCAGTGTTTCTGTAGTGCATCCCATGTTCTTACTCAAGGCAGGATATCGCATGGCCACCTCCGCAGGCGACAAGAAATCCACATAATGAATGGTGGCCTTAGTGCCCAATGAAGTAAGTCCAAGGCAGATATCGTTGTTGGTGTTCAACACGATGTCGGTGTAATTGAACACATTACGGTTCTTCAGATTCCACAGTAGGAGTTGATGCCCGTTGTCGAGCACCTTAACGGTTTGTGGAGTCGCTCCCCAGTAGCCAGCACACCCCCACATGACACTTTTGTTGCTGGAGGAGGAGACACCCTCAGCCTCCACCACGAACCAGGTCTTATCGTTACCGAAATAATAGGTGTGTTGTGTGTCGAATCGCCATGCCACATTATTGGTGCCATTGCTGCCACCGTTGGGGCGAATGGTGAAGGTGTTGGCTTTGCGGTCGTAAGAAAAAGCAGACTGTGGTGCTCGTGCATCATCGGTTGACACCATGATGGAACAGTCGTATGCATAACGTTTGCTCATTGCCGTTGCTGTCGTGGCAAAAGCCAAAATGAGAATGAAAAGAATGAGTTTATGTTTCATAATATCAATAAAATCGCAGCACAGCAGTCTTTCATTTATAAGTAATGATCAACAGAAGGTTGTCAATGATAATGTTGTATATGACAGCACACTTGCCTTCGTGCCACAAATGCAGACAAGCTAACTATCACCTACGATTATGCAAAGTAAGCATTTAATTTGGAAAAAATGGGCTTTTTTCTCAAAAAAGCACTTTTTTTGAGGTAGTCAAAGATTATATTGTAATTTGTCATGGTTTTATTTCATGTCTAACGTCATTATGCCATACAGGAGGCAGTTATATTTTTTAGAAAAGACTTGGGACATTGTGTTATTATGTCTAAATTTGCATATTATGTTATAACCATCTGATTAATATAAAGACAAAACTCAATATGAAAAAGAAAAAATATACAATTATCATCCTATGTGGAACGATGGCTCTTATGATTATGGGATGTAACGGCAATGCCAATACAACCCATCGAATCAATACAAATGACACGAACGACGAAGTGGTCGCAGACAGCATCATTGACCCTTCCGGGAGCAACGGCATAGTGGATGCTGGGGTAGAAGAGTCGGCTAAAGTTGTTGCTTTATCCCAGTTACAGCAACTGTCGATGAGTGACATACCGTTCAAGACCAAAGAGGTGAAGACCACAAAATCAGACGACGGTCGTCTGACCTTTTATTGCTGGGACACGGAAGAGGGAGGTTCCATGCCCATGTTGGGGTGGGCCTGTGAGTACATTGGACAGAGCGGAAAAAAACACCTTGTTGACATGAGACAGGAAGAAGGCGACATAGGCGCCTGGGTACATAGCATATACACCATTCAAAAGAACGACAAATCGACATTTTATTTAGTAAAGTGCAGACAGCAGCTTTCGGGTATGGACGGTTTCATTTGGGTCAACACCTACAAAATAGAAGGAGATCATCTGTATAAGATAGCTTTGAGTGATGATATGGAGGGTGACAGCATTTTCAGTGTGGAATACGACATGATTGACTGGTATGATGCCGCTGGAGGTTTCGGCCAGGACTGGGCTTTCCACTACGACGAGGTCAAGCGCGACTTGTATGTTCCCCAGACTAAAGAATACGGTTTCCCACCTTGCATCACTGACCGCTATCGTGTCTATCACTTTGATGGCAATCAATTCGTGAGACAACCCAATGTCCGTCCTCATTGGGGTATGCCTCTCACCATGGATTACGAGCGCCTCGTGAAATATTTCCCCACTAAGGATTACACTGTCCGTGTCGACCAATTGGTTGACGGTACTTTGCGTTACACCTCTTGGAAATCATCGAATGAAATGTCATCTACTCCAGATATTATTATCCTCGGTGGTAAGGAGACTACCATCAACTACAGCAAGGCTTATGTTTTCGTCAATGATGGTGTAGAATACACTGTGGGTTATAACGAGAATGTCAAGGCAGCCGACGGCTACACCTATTCCCATCAATACCTTTTGGTGAAGAAAGATGGTAAAGTTTTGCTTAAACAAGAGAAAATTGACCCTGAAACGTAGGGTATTGGGTAAAAAATACTAAATTTGCAGTTTGATAGGTTCCAACACCTGAATAAAGACTGTAATGAATTCCGCCAACACAAAGATAAAAGACATTCTGTTCTTGTGCGTCTTATTGGTTTTCGGTACGATGACCATTTCGGCACAAGAGCGGAATGATTCCATCTCCTCCTCTTCTGCCGATGCTGACCACATCAAGGTGTCGTTGGTCACCTGCTCTCCAGGGCAACTTGTCTATGAGTTGTTCGGTCATACCGCTATCCGTGTTGAGGATCCCAATCGTCATCAGGACCTTGTCTTCAACTATGGTGTGTTCAATTTCAACACAGACAACTTTGTCTATCGTTTTGTCAAAGGCGAGACCGACTATGAATTAGGAGTTGTGGAATGGAAATATTTCATCCATGAATACGCAATGCGCGGATCTTCCATCGACGTTCAGGAAATCAACCTCACATCCGATGAGAAAATCGAAGTGGTGAACTATCTAGTGAACAATTACGACCCTCGAAACCGAACTTATCGTTACAATTATTTCTACGACAACTGCACGACTCGTGCCCGCGATGTGATTGAAGAGAGTGTGGATGGACAGGTGGTTTACATCCCTGTCAGCAATCACCTTACTTTCCGTAGTATAGTCCATCAATTCACCGAAGAACATCCTTGGTCAGAACTCGGTATTGATTTTTGTCTGGGTGCGGAATCGGACCGCCCCATAGACCAGCGTCTGCAGATGTTCGTTCCCTCGTATACAGAGAAGATGTTTACTTCCGCCATCATCAAGGACATCGAAGGTAATAACCGCCGCTTGGTAAACAAGGCCTTCCAGGCTCTTCCTCCTGGTCAACAACCTGAAAGCAATGAGTTTCCTTTGTCGCCTATGGTTGTGTTCTGGATTCTCTGTGTGATATCGATAGTCATTGTGGTTGTCGAATTAAAGTTCCGTAAGATATTCTGGGGAGTGGATATCATCGTGGGTGTCCTTCATGGGCTCGGTGGTTTGGTCGTTGCTTTCCTATTTTTCTTTTCCGTCCATCCGACCGTAGGCAGCAACTGGCTTGTGTTAGTTTTCAATCCATTGTGGCTCATCTGGCTTCCGTTCAGTGTGGCATGGACAATTCGTCGGCAGCGCGACCGTATCCACATCATCAATGTTTTGGTGCTTCTTGTTTTTCTTGCTTGCATGCCATTTATTCCCCAAGTGTTCAATGAATGTATATATCCCATATTGCTGACATTTTGTCTTCGTTCCGTGTCACATTTGCTATGGCAGTATCATCCATCCTCATTGGTACAAAGGTTGTCGTTCAGAAAACATAATCACACATAGAGTTCGATGAAGCCATTCGTAAGCACCATATTCGCTATTCTAACCACCACTGGTATTCAGGCACAGGTTGTCCCTTCCGTGCCCAGATTAGTTGTGGGCATCATCGTTGACCAGTTGCGTTCCGACTATATGAACGCCTTTGTCCCTCTCTATGGTGATGGGGGCCTTAAGCGTTTGATGTCTCAAGGCACCTTTTACACCAACGTCCAGTACAAGAGCACGAACGTTGACAGAGCCTCTGCCATAGCCTCCGTCTTTACGGGTACCGTCCCTTACGACCATGGTATAGTCGGCAGTATGTGGCTCGACAGAGAGACTTTGCGCCCAGTGTTCTGTGTCAGCGACTCCAAGGTACGTGGCATCGGTACGGGTGAAGGCCTTTCTCCCAAGAATCTTGTCACCACCACAATAGGGGATGAACTGAAAGTGGCCACTAAAGGCAAGGCCAAGGTTTATGCTATTGCTCCTTTCAGTGAAGCGGCTATTCTCGCTGCAGGCCACAGTGCCGATTGTGCGTTATGGATTGACGACACCAACGGCCAGTGGGTCACCTCTACCCATTATGGTACATCACCAGCTTGTCTGCGTTACATCAATACCACGATGCTGTCGAACAACATCGCCAACATCAAGTGGACCCCATCCGATTATATCACCGGCAGAATCAACTACTATATATCAGGTGACGAATTATCGTCCTTTACCCATCGTTTTACGGGCATTGACAAGTTCCGTGACTACAAACGCAGTGCATTGGTCAACGAGACCGTGAGTACTGCCGCGGCAAGTCTGCTCAGGGCAGGGGAGTTGGGCACCGACGGTGTTCCTGACCTGTTGTCGCTGACCTATTATGCAGGCAACTTCAGCACCACAGGCAGCAGTACAGAGCTTCAGGATACCTACGTGAGGCTTGACCGCCAGATAGAAGAGTTGCTTGCCGCCATTGACAAGCATGTAGGCCTAGACCACACACTTATTTTCTTCACCTCCACAGGTTATGACGATTCCCCAGAGGAAGACTTGAGTACATACGGCATACCTTCTTATGATTTCAAACTAGACCGTTGCTCCTCGTTGCTCAATATGTATCTTACCGCCATCTACGGTGACGGACAATACGTTGACGCGCAATACGGCCAGTATATCTACCTCAACCACAAACTTATAGAGCAACGTCAGCTTAATCTTCAAGAGATACTCGGTCGTTGTGAGGACTTTCTTTTCCAGTTTCACGGCGTGAGGGATGTCTATACATCGCAGCGACTGACACAGGGAGCATGGACACCCGGAATCTCGCGTATCCGCAACAGCTACAATCCTCATTGCTCAGGCGACATCTTCGTGGAGATAACCCCTGGTATGACGCTTGTCAACGACAATGGTGGCAAGAAGGTGGTTCGCGACTCCTATTTCGAGATTCCTCTGGTGTTTTTCGGCCAAGGTGTGAAGTCCCAGAAAATCCATACTCCAGTCACCATTGACTATATCGCTCCCACCATATCGCATTCCATCCGTATCAGGGCTCCCAATTCATGTGCAGTAGCCCCTCTTCCCGACATCAGCGAATAATCTCATTGCACTTTGTCATCGTGCTTTTTTGAGTATTTCTCATGTTCCACGCACGATAATTCGCAACTTTTTCGTAATTTTGCACGATGGAATGAAGCGGGAAGCATAGGCTGAAGTCTATTTTTCTCATCTTCAACATTTTAGAAATCAATTAAACAAAATAAACATGGCATTTAATTTTTTCAACATCTTGGGCAGTTTGTTCGGCGACAAGAAGTCGCGCGACTTTAAAGCCATCAAGCCCATCGTAGATGAGGTGCTCGCCATCTACCCTGAGATGCAGAAACTGAGCAACGACGAACTTCGCCAGAAGACGCATGACATCCGTAAGGCCATTCAGGACTCTGTAGCTGACAAGAGGGCTGAGATTGAGGCCATCAACCAGAAGATTCAAGAAACAGAGATTGACTCAAGAAAACCTCTTTTCGACAAGATTGACAGTATAGAGAAGGACATTCTCGATGTGTTTGAGAAAGAGCTCGACAAATATCTCCCAGAGGTATTTGCTATTGTGAAGGACACCGCTCGCCGCTTTGTTGAAGCAGGCGACAACAATCTTGTGGTGACAGCTACAGACTTTGACCGCAAACTCGCTGCTTCGCACGACTTTGTTGAAATCGACGGTGACAAAGCCATCTGGCATAATCACTGGGTAGCTGGTGGTAACGACACCGTTTGGGATATGATTCACTATGATGTTCAGCTCTTCGGCGGTGTTGTACTCCATCAGGGTAGGATAGCTGAAATGGCGACTGGTGAAGGTAAGACACTTGTGGCCACCCTTCCTGTATTCCTCAACGCACTTCCAGGTAATGGCGTGCATGTGGTGACCGTCAACGACTACCTCGCCAAACGTGACTCCGAGTGGATGGGACCGCTCTACATGTTCCATGGTCTGAGTGTGGATTGCATCGACAAGCACAAACCAAACTCAGATGAACGTCGCAACGCCTATCTTGCTGATATCACTTTCGGTACGAATAACGAATTCGGCTTTGACTACCTCCGCGACAATATGGCGATGTCGCCTGACGACCTCGTCCAGCGTTCACATAATTTCGCCATTGTCGATGAGGTCGACTCGGTGTTGATTGACGATGCCCGTACACCGCTCATCATCTCAGGCCCCATTCCTCATGGTGAGGAGCAGATGTACGACGAGTACCAGCCCATCGTACAGAAACTGGTTGAGGCACAGCGTCAACTTGCCAACCAGTATCTGGCCGAAGCCAAGAAACTCATCAACTCTGGTGAGGACAGCAACATGGAACCAGGTTTCCTCAGCCTTTTCCGTGCTTACAAGGCATTGCCAAAGAGCAAACCCCTCATCAAATATCTCTCTGAACAGGGCATCAAGGCAGGACTGCTCAAGACCGAGGAGGTTTATATGGAGAACAACAACCGCCGCATGCCTGAGGCAACCGACCCGTTGTTCTTCGTTATTGACGAGAAGCAGAAGAGTGTTGAGATGACCGACAAAGGCAACAAGTTGTTGGCCGACATTGTGAAAGACGACCAACTCTTTGTGCTGCCCGACATCACCTCGCAGTTGTCAGAGGTTGATAATATGAACCTCACCATGGAGGAAAAAGTGCAGAAACGCGATGAGTTGATGCGCAAATATGAGGAACAGAGCGAGCGTGTTCACACTATCCAGCAGTTGCTGAAGGCATACGCACTGTTTGAGCTCAACGACGATTATGTCATTATCGACAATCAGGTAAAGATTGTGGATGAACAGACGGGACGTATCATGGAAGGCCGCCGCTGGAGCGACGGACTTCATCAGGCCGTTGAGGCCAAGGAGCATGTGAAGGTAGAGGCCGCCACACAGACTTTCGCTACCATCACTCTCCAGAACTACTTCCGCATGTACCACAAGCTCGCGGGTATGACCGGTACCGCCATCACGGAGGCAGGTGAGTTCGACAACATCTACAAACTTGATGTGGTCGAGATTCCGACCAACAAGCCAGTCATCCGTAATGACATGAACGACCGTGTCTATAAGACCAACCGTGCCAAGTACAAAGCTGTCATTGCCGAAATCGAGAAGATGATTGACGCAGGACGTCCTGTGCTTGTGGGTACTACTTCTGTGGAAATCAGCGAGATGCTGTCTAAAATGCTCGACCTTCGTCATATTCCACACCAGGTGCTCAATGCCAAACTTCACCAGAAGGAGGCAGACATCGTAGCTCAGGCAGGTCAGAAGAGCATCGTGACCATTGCCACCAACATGGCAGGTCGTGGTACCGACATCAAGCTCTCGCCCGAAGTGAAAGAAGCTGGAGGACTTGCCATTATTGGTACAGAGCGTCATGAGAGCCGTCGTGTTGACCGTCAGTTGCGTGGTCGTTCCGGACGTCAAGGCGACCCAGGCTCATCTGTGTTCTTCGTGTCGCTCGAAGACAAACTAATGCGCCTTTTCGCCAGTGAGCGTATCGTGAAACTCATGGACAGAATGGGATTCGATGAGGACGAGGTGATAGAACACCCGATGGTCAATAAGTCGATAGAACGTGCACAGAAGAAAGTTGAGGAGAACAACTTCGGTATTCGTAAGCGCTTGCTGGAGTACGATGATGTGATGAACAACCAGCGCCGTGTCATCTACGAGCGCCGTCGTCACGCCCTGATGGGTAAACGTATCGGCATGGACATCTCCAATATTCTCTGGGACCGTTGTGTCAACATCATCGAGACAAACCCAGACTATGAGAGCATCCGTGAGCAGTTCCTCACTATTATGGCTATGGAACCACCTTTTACCGCTATAGAATACGAAAAGGAGAGCCGTGAGCGTCTTGAGGACCAAGCCTACGAAGCAGTGATGAAAGCTTTCAAGGCCAAATCAGACAAACTCGCTGAGACAGCATGGCCTGTGATTAAGCAGGTTTACGAGGAGCATGGAGCGATGTACGAGAACATCCGTGTTCCAATCTCCGATGGTCGTCGTGTTTACCAGATAGCTCTGCCATTGAAAGAGGCTTACGAGACACAAGGCAAGTCCATCATGCTCGCCTTCGAGAAAATCATGCTTCTGCACCTCATCGATGAGTCGTGGAAAGAGAATCTGCGCCAACTTGACGAACTGCAGCATTCTGTGCAGAACGTGAGCTATGAGCAGAAAGACCCACTGGTGATTTTCAAGATTGAGTCGTCGAATCTGTTCAAGAACATGATTAATGAGATTAACGACAATACAGCCAGCATCTTGATGCGTACTCATCTGCCAATGCCAGACCCTGATGAGATGGCTAAGGCACAGGCCCAACAGGAGGCCATAGCTCGTCAACAGATGGAGGAACGTATGGCTCAGCGCCGTCAGATGATGATGCAGCAGACCAACCAGCAAGTCACCTCTTCGCTTGATGGCGAGGGAGAACGTGCTCAGCGTGAAGCATCGCATACTGACACACGAAGCCGTGAGCAACAGATGCAGCAGTCGCGCACTCCTTACGTGAACCGCGACAAGGTTGTAGGTCGCAATGACCCATGTCCTTGCGGCAGCGGAAAGAAGTTCAAGCAGTGCCACGGAAAAGGACTTTAGAGCCATTGATTCTATAGAATCTATAAACATTATAGACACTATAGAACTCATTGAAGCCCATAGAATAAGGGGGATGGAACGTGGTTCCATCCCCCCTTATTTTTCCTTCCTTCTTTTCCTCTTACAATTGGTTGAGTTTTGATGTGTCGATTTTGGAGACACCAGATGAGTTGACTTTGACGTCGTCGGCTGTACCTGAGATTATCACCTTGGCCACACCGCTGTTTTCAGCCTTGATTCTCTCGCAATCCACATTGAGGTCAACCTTTCCAGTGCCACTGCATTCCAAGTCAATAGTTTTGCCTTTGAAAGAACCTTCAATTTTGCTGGCTCCAGAAATTTCCATCTCGGTATTGTCGGACACGATATCCAAATTGCCTTTGGTGGCTCCGGAGAAATCCAAATCGATATCCTTGGCTTCAAGTTTCAGTTTCATCGTGCTTGCACCCGAGCAGTCGAAGTCGGCTTTACCACGTGCTTTGATGTTTGCGGTGAACTTGCTTGCACCCGAGCAGTCGATATCGGCTTCCGAGCAGTCAATGTCACCGACAGTTATCGCACAAGCTCCTGAGACATCCATCATCATTCTTTCGGCAGAGAATCCTTCTGCGTTCAGTTTTGTGACACCAGATAGATTGAAAGAATTGATTTGTGGTGCGGTGATGTAGAGATAGACTTTTTCATTCTTCACTTTATTAGGTGTTCTGAAGGGGAAGTCCAATGTAAGCACACCGCCCTTGTTTTTGACTTGCAAAGCGTTGAAGACTTTTTCAGTGGTCTTCACCTCTACTTTGTAGTTTTTTCCCTGTACGTATGTCACCTCAGTGTTGTAGCCGATGTCGATTCCTGTGAAATCTTTGATGTTGAATTCCTTGGTCACGACTTCGCCTTCCGTTTGGGTAATCTTGCCTTCTGCGGTCTTTTCAAATTGTGAGAACCACCCCTTGGTGCTTCCGTCTTTCTCAGCTGAGCATCCTGCAAACAGTGTTACAGCCAATGCCATCATAGATGATAATAATGTCATTTTCATTTTGATTTATGATTTGTAGTTGATATTTATCTCATAGATGTTCTTTGTTCTCTTTTTCCTGGTTCTGGAGTTGTTTGACCTTGACAATGATGGTGGTCTTTCCGCCATGGAAGACATGCCCGTTGGAAGAATAGTTGAGCATGTATACGCGGTTGGTCTTGTCGGTCTGCACCGTCAACACCATTTTCGTCACGTCGTCTTCCCGTTTCTTGCTGAAATTGCCAGTGTGCGCCTCGTTCTCAAATGCCTTTTTCAATGCGCCGATGTTGTGTCCGCTGGTTTCCAAGGTCTTGACAGTCTTTATGATTCGGTGAGTCTTAGGGTCACGTTCCACTGCCGAGGTGAAGGTGCTCCATCCAACAGTTGAGAATTGATCGACCAACCTGTCTATTTCATTCTGCGCAAAGGCAGAAACGGAAAAGATGAGTGTGGTAAGCAGAGTGATGATTCTGAAATGTGTCATATCGTTTAAGTGTGTTTATTCGTTTAACATCCTTTGGATTTCCTCTCGCATAGCGTCATCGTTGATGTCGGAGAGTAATTCGTTTTCAGCATTTTGGATAACGGTGTAGGTATCGTCGTCTTTCATCGATGCTTCCGCTTGTGCCAGTGTCTGCTCAATATGTCGGTGGATGCGGTTGAGGTCGTCGATTCGTTCTCCATTCACAATCATGTAACTGCCTTCGTACCTGTCGAAGAGAATTTTGTCCCTGTAAGAACGATAAGCAGAGGAACCAATGAGGCACACTGCCACGATGATGGCTGCCGCTGCTGCCCAATGCCAGTGATGTATGTTTTTTTTGAGAATGGGAAAAGATTCCTGCTTATCGTTCTTCTCGGGATTTGTCTGTAGAGGAATCGGTCTAGAGGTCGCTGTCTTGTCGGCTTCTTGAATGACGGTTTTGTCGGTTTTCAAGATTGTGGTCTTGTTGACCTCTAAATTGGTGGACTTGTCGAATGGCAAAGCGTAGAAGTCGCAGAACATCTTCTTGTAAGGCAAGAGGGTAGAGTCAACTTCCTGAGAGGCAAAATATGCATAGAGCTTCTTTTCCTCCTCCAGCGTTGTCTCGCCATCAAAGAATCGCTCCACCATTTTTCTGATGTCGTCGTTCGTTGTCATATTCAGTCCTCCTTATTATTATATTTTACCAAATAAATGTCTCTTACACTCTGTCGGGCTCGGCTTACAGCTTTTCGAATAGCAGTCTCGCTCATCCCCGTTATCTTTGCGATGTCCTTGAATTCCAAGCCTTCGAGGTGACGAAGCCTCAGAACTGTCTGCTGTATGGATGGCAGGGTATCTATGATGTTCATCATCCTTTCGATACGTTCGTCGGGAGGGTCGTCTTCCGAAGGTATCTTATGCATGTCGTCGATGTCATCGAAATGATGGGTTCGTCGAAGTTTGTCGAGGCAGAGGTTCTTTACGATTGCTTTAGCGAAAGGCAAGACGGGTAGGTGCAATTGGTCGTGCATCTGCCATAGGCGGAGCAAGGTTTCCTGCACCACGTCGTCGCATTCGTCTGAACCAGGCAGATACCTTTCAGCCACCTTTTGTAATTCCCTCTGCAGTTCGGCTACCGCTTGTTGATACTCTTCAACAGTCATTCTGATGGTCGTTTCTGTTTATTATACGCAAAAGAACATCTTTTGTGACAAAAAAATGAAGAAAAAAAGGGATATTAGTGATTTTGTCGTGAAATAGGACTCTTAAAACCCTTTGTCTTGTTTTATTTTGGCTAAATAACGTGAATTCAAAAAAACATTTGTAATTTTGATGAATTGATGTTGAAAATAAACATGAATTACCATTAATTTGACACAAATTTCTCATGAATATTCATGCAAGGTAAGGCCTTTTTGTCATTATCATAAATGCATCGAACTGACAAAGTATCGGAGTTGATGGGTTTAATTAGTTGTAAAGGTGTTATAAGGGGAGTTATGCACTTTCGTGCTGGATGTTACTACTGCAATTAAGTGCTATTGTCCTGTGCATGCGGAATCATTGTTCTCCTCTTTTTTCTTGAAAGCCCAGAAACGTTGGCCTGCGTAGTTGAGAACGACGAAAAGGCACATTCCCACAGCCATGGCGATGTTCTCTTGAATCACCTTAGGTTGATTAGCGAGGATTTGTAGTGTGAGTGGTTTAGCCAGTCCATAGGCCAATAGATAGCAGACAACGATATTCACCGTAAACTTCATAATAACCTTCCAACTACGCTCACGATAGTGGAATGTAAAGTACTTGTTGAGGAAATAACTCAATATGCTACCGAAGAAATAGTTGGCAGCAGAAGAAACCCAGTAGTCAAAATGCAGCAAATTATAGAAAGCGAACATCACCGCCGTTCCGAAAATGGTGTTGATGATGCCCACAAAGATGAACTTGCCAAAAGTCTTGTCGATAAGTTTGGATTTATTCATGATTCCATAAGATAGTCGTTAGGGTTGTCGGACGCAATACGTCGCAACTCAAAATCAGCCGGCCTCGTATTCTCTCACGATATAGACGGGTCGACGTTTCGACTCATTGTAAATTTTGCCCACATACTCTCCGATGATGCCTATAGACAAGAGTTGTACACCTCCTAAGAACAGAATCAGGATGACGAGTGTA
>JAEEGI010004056.1_pt1 | contig 34554 bp, 28 predicted proteins | sample 8958751 | NCBI WGS metagenome assembly JAEEGI01 (sample SAMN16246545, study PRJNA631951) | gut metagenome | biome: gut microbiome; feature: rumen; material: KS-attached | host: Bos | place: Iran: Karaj | collected 2018-10
AGGCCACATACTTCTGGAAGGCGTCCCGGGTCTTGCCAAGACCCTGGCCATCAATACCCTTTCCCAGGCCGTGGACGCCAAGTTCAACCGCATCCAGTTCACCCCGGACCTCCTGCCGGCGGACGTCATCGGCACCCTCATCTACTCCCAGAAGAAGGAAAGCTTCGAGGTCCACAAGGGCCCCGTCTTCGCCAACTTCGTCCTGGCCGATGAAATAAACCGAAGCCCCGCAAAGGTACAGAGCGCCCTTCTTGAGGCCATGCAGGAGCACCAGGTAACAATCGGCGAGCAGACCTTCCACCTGCCGGAGCCGTTCCTTGTGATGGCAACGCAGAACCCCATAGAGCAGGAAGGCACCTATCCCCTGCCGGAGGCCCAGGTAGACCGTTTCATGCTCAAGGTCGTGGTCTCCTATCCCGCCAAGGAAGAAGAGCGCCTCATCATCCGCATGAACAACGCCGGAGAGTTCCCCAGGGCCAATGCCGTGGTTAAGCCGGAAGACATCCTCCGCGCCCGCGAGGTTGTGCGCGAAGTGTACATGGACGAGAAGATCGAGCGCTACATAGTAGACATCGTGAACGCCACCCGTACTCCCGGTGAATACGGCCTCAAGGACCTCCAGGGCCTCATTTCCTACGGCGGTTCCCCCCGTGCCAGCATCTCCCTTGCAATGGCTTCCAAGGCCTACGCCTTCATCAAGAGGCGCGGCTATGTGATTCCGGAAGACGTACGTGCCGTGTGCAACGAGGTCCTTCGTCACAGAATTGGCCTCACCTATGAGGCAGAGGCGGAGAACGTGACGCCGGAACAGATCATAGAGAAGGTCATCAACGCTGTTATTGTTCCTTAATGACACCTGAGGAATTAATAAAGAAGGTCCGCAAGATAGAGATCAAGACCAAGGCGCTTTCACACCAGATCTTTGCGGGAGAGTACCATTCTGCGTTCAAAGGGCGCGGAATGGCCTTCAGCGAAGTGCGTGAGTATCAGTACGGGGACGACGTCCGCTCCATGGACTGGAACGTTACAGCGCGCATGAACGCCCCTTACGTGAAGGTGTTCGAGGAAGAGCGCGAGCTCACCGTGGTCCTCATGGTTGACATCTCCCGGAGCGGCCTTTTCGGAACCATCGGCAAGACAAAGAGGGAGCAGATAGCGGAGATTGCGGCCACCCTGGCCTTCAGCGCCATACTCAACAACGACAAAGTGGGCTGCGTACTGTTCTCCGACAAAGTGGAGAAGTTCATCCCTCCTGCAAAGGGACGCACCCATTTCCTTCATATAATAAGGGAAATACTTGAGTATGAGCCCCAGAGCGACGGCACGGACATAGCCGGAGCCCTCCGTTTCCTTGCCGGCGCCATCAAGAAAAAGTGCACCGCCTTTGTCCTCAGCGACATGCTGGACGTGAATGCCGATGCCTCCCCCCGCTACGAGGACGCCCTCAAGGTGGCCGCCGGACGGCACGACATCTCCGTGATCCGCGTCACGGACCCCAGGGAAAAGACCATCCCGGACATGGGCCTGGTGCATGTCAAAGACGCAGAGACCGGCGCCGCCCGCTGGATAAACACCGGCTCCAGGAAGATGCGCAGCGCCTACAGTCAGTGGTTCCAGACAGCCACGGACAGTGCCGACCGCCTTTTCCTCCGCTACAGGGTAGACCACGTGGACATTGGCACTGCCGATGACTATGTCCGTCCCCTCATGACTTTATTCCACAGAAGATGAGACCCTTGTTCATAATACCCGCCATAGCAGCATGCCTTCTGGCAATAAGCCCGGAGGCCGGGGCCCAGTCCGGCCGCCGCATAGAGGCGGGGCCGTCGTACCTTGAACCGCTCCAGATAAGAGACTCCGTCCTTGTATGGGACCAGTTCCATTACGGCATGGTTATCAAGGACGTGCAGGAGGGCACCCCAATAGCACTTCCGGAATTCGACCGCGAGGAATCGGCAAAACGGCAGCTGCATATCCTGGACGGCTGGCAGCTGGACTCCGTGAAGGTGAGCACCCGCAAGGACACCCTTGCAAGGTACGACATCAGCGCCTACATTACCGTAGCGCCCGCCGTTCCGGGGCAGTACGAGCTCTTCCCCCTCACATGCCTGGTGGGGGCCGATACCCTTGTATACATCCATCAGATGCTGGACGTCAAAGAGCCTTCCATAGACCTGGAGACCTTCCAGCCCAACGACATCAAGCCCCAGGTGAAGTTCCCCGTAACCTTTGCAGAGGCCATCCCGTGGATCATGATTGGCCTGTTTGCACTGGCCATTTTCACGCTCATTGCGGCCATTTATTCCACAATAGAGAGAAAGCATAAGGAGAAACCGGCGGAACCTGCCCACATAACGGCCCTCCGAAAGCTGGACAAGTTCCGCGGGGAAAAGTTCTGGAAACCGGAACATCAGAAAGCCTTCTACTCCGGCGTTACTGACGCCCTCCGCGAGTACATCGCAGCCCGCTTCGGCGTAGGAGCCATGGAGATGACTACGGCAGAGATTTTCCAGGCCCTGAAGGGCAACCAGGACATCCCTGAAGACCTTTACACGGAGATGAAAGACCTCTTCGAGAGGGCCGACTTCGTGAAATTCGCCAAATACACCGCCCCGGACGAGGACAACAAACGCGTGCTCCCGGAAGCCGTCCGCTTTGTGTCCACAACTTACCAGGCAGAGATTGACCAAGAACAGAAGGAGGAGAATTAGGTTATGTATTTCGAGTATCCATATCTGCTGCTCCTGCTCCTTGTCCCGGCCCTTCTGGTTGCAAGGTACGTGTGGCTGGAGGTGAAGGAGAAAAGGCCCCACATGAGGGTTTCGAGCGCCAACGCGTGGGAGGCCGGCGGACGGAGCGCGCTGGAAATTGTGCGTCACATTCCCTTCGTTCTGAGGACCGCCGCGCTGTGCCTTCTGGTAATTGCCATAGCACGGCCGCGGTCATCGTCCCAGATGGAGAAAACGGATACTGAGGGAATCGACATCATATTCGCCATGGACGTCTCCACTTCCATGCTGGCAAGGGACTTTGATCCGGACCGCCTTTCCGCCGCCAAGGACATCGCCATCGAATTTATTGCCCAGAGGCCAAGCGACCGCATGGGAATAGTGGTCTTTGCCGGGGAAAGCTACACCCAATGCCCCCTCACCACGGACCGGGCCACCCTCATCAACCTCATGAAAGAGGTCCAGACAGACCTCATCGAGGACGGTACGGCCATAGGAAACGGCCTTGCCACGGCTGTGGCCAGGATGAAGGATTCGGACGCCAAGTCAAGGGTTATAATCCTTCTCACCGACGGCGTGAACAACATGGGCGAGATAGACCCCGAGATGGCCACGGAAATTGCCAAGACGTACGGCATCCGCGTCTATACCATCGGCGTGGGAGCAAACGGAGAGGCCCCCTACCCAGTGCAGACGCCCTGGGGCATAGAGCTCCGCCGCGTCCCGGTAGAGATTGACGAGGCCCTGCTTAAGACCATAGCCGACGGTACAGGAGGCCGATACTTCCGCGCCACGGACAACACCAAGCTCTCCGAGATTTATGCAGAGATAGGCCGCATGGAGAAGACCCGCACCAGCGTGGACTCCTTCCCCGTGTACAAGGACCTTTACAAGGGTTACGCCATCGCCGCCCTGGTATGCCTTCTTCTGGAACTGCTGTTAACCGCCTTTTTGAGAAAGATGCCATGCTGATATTCGGAGACTGGAAATACCTGTACCTGCTGCTTCTGATTCCCGTATTCCTGATTGGATACGGAGTCATCCGCCGCATCAGGGCGGCCAGGGTGAAAAGGTTCGGAGACCCCGCCCTGGTAGAGCAGCTCATGCCCTCCCGCTCCCGTTCCAAGGGATGGGTGCGCATGGCCATCTTCTGCCTGGCGTTCGGCCTGTTTGCCATAGGCCTTGCCCGTCCCCGCACCGGCGCCCGCCTGGCTGAAAGGAAAACCCGCGGAGCGGAGATAATCGTGGCCCTGGACGTATCCAACTCCATGCTGGCAAGGGATTACTCCCCCAACCGCCTGGAAAGGGCCAAACTCTCCATATCCCGCCTCACGGACAAACTCCAGGAAGACCGCATAGGCCTTGTAATCTTTGCGGGCACGTCATTCGTGCAGCTTCCCGTAACCACGGATTACGTGAGCGCCAAGATGTTCCTCAGTTCCATAGACACCGGCTCAATCCCCGTCCAGGGAACCGCCATCGGCGACGCTATACGCCTGAGTATCAAGAGCTTCAGCGCCCAGAGCGAAAAGAGCCGCGTGATAATCGTCATCTCCGACGGAGAAAACCATGAGGACGATGCCGTGGCTGCCGCCAAGGAAGCCGCGGAGATGGGAATCAAGGTATACACCATAGGCGTTGGTTCCCCGGAAGGCCAGCCCATCCACATAGACGGGGAACTCATGAAAGACCGCGACGGGAACATCGTGGTAACCAAGCTGGACGAGCAGACGCTCCGCGACATCGCCCGTGCCGGAGGCGGCGCATACATCCACGCCGGAGGGGAGGAATTCGGCCTCAACCCCATCATCCAGGACATCCGCCGCATGGAAGACGAGGAGTTCGGAAGCGTTGTGTTCGAGGAGTACGACGAGCAGTACATGTACTTCTTCGGGGCGGCCTTCCTGCTGCTGGTGATAGAAATGCTCATAGGCGAGAGAAAACCCCGCCGCAAACTGTTCCAGGTATGAAAAAGGTTTTGACAGTCATATTGCTTTCACTCTGCTGCACCGTTTGCCTGGCCCAGCGGGGAGACCTCCGCAAGGGTAACCGCCACTTTGCCAAAGGCGAGTACCAGGAGGCCGATATAAGCTACCGCAAGGGCCTTCTGAAGGACAGCTCGGACGTGGCCGCAAAATACAACCTTGCCAACACCCTGTACCGCGAGGGCAATTACGACGAGGCAAAAAAACTCCTCACCTACGACTACCAGGCCATCAAGGACAACCCCCACGCCGCGGACATCTACTTCAACCTTGGCAACATAGCCATTGCCCAGGAAGACTGGAACGCCGCAGTGGAGGCCTACTCCAAGTGCCTAATGATTACCCCTGACGACATCCAGGCAAAGGAAAACTATACCTACGCCCGCTATCACCTCCAGAACCAGGACCAAAATCAGGACGGAGACGGAGAGAACAACCAGGACCAGAACAAAGACCAGCAGGACCAGAATAACGACCAGCAGAATCAGGACCAGCAGGATCAGAACAAAGATCAAAAGGACCAGAACCAGCAGCAGCAACAGCAGCCGGTAGAACTGTCTCCCCAGCAGGCCCAGCAGCTCCTGCAGGCCATACAGGAAAAGGAACGCGAGACCCAGGAGAAGGTAGACAAGGAGAAGGCGGCGGTCCTGCAGTCCAGACAGAAGGAAAAGAATTGGTAAGATGAAAAGAGCACTTGGCATACTTTGCGCCCTCCTCTTTGCCACCATGGCATGGGCACAGTCCACAATACGTGTAGAGGTCCACAATATAGTGGAACTCTCGGAACGCTTCAACGTTGTGTTCGTCATTGAGGGAGAGAACACGCCCTCGGACTTCTCCTGGACCCCGGGGGACGATTTCACCCTTGTCTGGGGCCCGCAGAAAGGCTCTTCCACCAGCATCCAGATTACCAACGGAAAAACCGTCCGGACATCCCAGGTATCGTACACCTATATCCTTCAGGCCAAGCACACCGGATCCTTCAGCATAGCGCCGGCATCGGCCAAAGTCAAAGGCAGGGAAATACACTCCAATGCCGCCACGGTAAAGGTTGTTGACAACGGGTCCAAGGGCGCCCAGGCCCAGCAGGGCGGCAGCCAGGGCCAGAGTCAGCAGCAAAGCGCCCAAAGCACGTCCGCAGCAGAATCGGACATATTCATGCGCCTTACCCTCTCCCGCAGCAGCGTAGTTGTTGGAGAGCCCGTCACCGCCACTCTCAAGATCTATCACAGGGCCAACCTTGTGGGCTTCGAAAACGCAAAATTCCCCGCCTTCAAGGGCTTCTGGAGCCAGGAGGTGGAAGCCCCCACAAATGTAGATTTCAAGAGGGAGGAAGTCAATGGTACTGTGTATAATGCCGCGCTTCTGAGGCGCTGGGTGATAATACCCCAGAAGCCCGGAGACGTAAGCATAGACCCCGCGGAAATTGTCTGCCTTGTGAACGTACAGCGCAGGCGCTCCGGCGGCTCCATTTTTGACGATTTCTTCGGATCGGACTACGCCACTGTCCGCCAGAGGGTGTACACTTCGTCCCCTACCCTTCATGTCGCTGCACTTCCGGAAGGCGCTCCGGCATCGTTCGGAGGCGGCGTGGGAGAGTTCTCCATCAAGGCCAAAGTGAGCAAGGACACACTCAAGACGCACGACGCCGCTTCTCTTGTGGTCACCCTCACCGGCAAGGGCAACATAGCCCTCCTGGAGGCCCCCAAGGTCAGTTTCCCTCCGGATTTCGAGGCCTATGACGTCAAGAGCACCACTTCCGGCGGAGCCACCCAGGGCACCAAGACCTTCGAGTATCCGTTCATCCCCAGGAGCCACGGAGACTTCACCATCGCCCCCGTACAGTTCTCCTACTACGATGTAAAGACGCGCCGCTACGTTACCGCAAAGACGGACTCCCTACACCTTTCCGTCCAGAGGGCACCGGGCTCGGCAGCTGCGGTCACAGACCCCGGGACCACCCTTACAGTAGACCGCAAGGGAGTGAAAAACCTTGGAGAGGACATCCGCTTCATAAAGACAAAAACGGCCCTTGGGCAGCCCAGGAGCTTCTTTATCGGCACCGCAGCCTATGCCGTGATTTTTGCGCTTTTGGTACTTGCAGCCCTTGGCTTCTGGCTTGGCTTCCGTAAGATTGCCGCCCGCCGGGCAGACGTTGCCGGCACACGTAACCGCAAGGCCACCAAACAGGCTCTGAGGCGCCTGTCACAGGCTAAGGAATTCCTGCAGAAAGACCTTTACACCGCCTTTTACGAAGAGCTTCACCGCTCCCTGCTTGGCTTTGTGGGGGACAAACTTGCAATGGACATGGCAGAGCAGAGCAAGGACAACATCTCCGGCGCGCTTACGTCAAAGGGCGTCCCGGAAGCAACGGCAAAGGACTTTGTACAGCTTCTGGAAGAGTGCGAGTACGCCCGCTACTCTCCCGATGCCGGCCATGACGCCATGAACGCCCATTATGAAAAGGCGGTGGCAACCATTACAGCCATAGACAATTCCATGAAAAAAGGACCATCATACGGCAACACGGCGGTCATAGCCCTGTTCCTGCTGCTTTCCCCTATGGCAATGAAAGCTCAGCAGTCGTACCCGGATTCCCTCTGGAATGCCGGTGTGGAAGCCTATACACAGGGTAATTTCCAGCAGGCTCTTGGAGACTGGGAAGATGTAAAGGAAGCGGGCGTCACGTCCACGGAACTCCTTTACAACCTTGGCAACGCTTACTTCAAGAACGGTGAGATTGCTCCGGCAATCCTCTGGTGGGAAAGGGCCCTGAAGGAATCCCCGTCGGACAAGGATATCGCCTATAACCTGGACTATGCCAGAAGCCTCACGCAGGACCGCATAGACGCCGTTCCGGAGTTCTTCCTGGAGACCTGGGGCCGCAATGCATGCCACAGCCTGCCGTCCAATGCCTGGGCAGTGCTGTCGCTGGTATTCCTGGCCGTTACGCTGGCCCTTGTACTGCTGTTCCTGCTTGGCTCCACGCCGGGGAAACGCCGCCTGGGCTTCTTCGGGGCCATCGTAGCCTTCCTGTGCACTTTTGTGACGTGGGACTTTGCCGGATGGCAGGACCGCGACCTCCGGAGCCAGGACTATGCCATAGTGATGAAGCCGGTGTCTTCCGTGGGCAGCTCCCCGTCGGCAGATTCAGCAAAAGACCTCTTCATCCTCCACGAGGGCACCAAGGTAAAAATCCTTGACAACGTTTCCGGCTATTCCCAGATAGAGATTGCCGACGGCCGCCAGGGATGGATACAGTCCAAAGACATAGAAGTGATATAGCATGGACTTAATGAAATCATTGTCAATTGTTTGCCTGGCGCTGTCCACGAGCTTGGGCCTTGGCGCCCAGGAGGCCGGCCGCATACCGGACGATGTCTTCTACCTCATGCCGGAATTTGCCGACGGAATAGTCTATTTCCGCGGGCAGAATCCCGCACAGGGAAAGCTTAACATCTGCGCGGCAGACAACACCCTTCGCTTCATAGACAACGACGGGAAAGAGCTGGCGGCCAGCCCGGAATCGGCAGAGAAAATAATCATGGTGCAGATAGACTCCGTGCAGTTCCTGCACAACCAGGACGGGTTCTACCGCAAGTGTCCGGTAACGGCCACCATGGGAGTTGCCCTGAAACGGGTCGTCAACATTATGAGAGGCGCCAAGAAAGGCGCATACGGCATCGTGGACCAGACCAGTTCCATCCGCCAGTACTCTACCCTGTACAGCGAAGGCATGTCCTACAACTTGAACACAGGGGATCCGTACGAGGTGTCAGAAACGCTGTACCTTTATGTAAACCAGGCAATCGTACCCCTTACCAAGAAGAATCTAAAGAAGGTTTTTCCTGACAGGAAAGAGGATATAGACGCATGGTTCAAGTCCGGCAATTACCTTCCCAGAACCGTAAAAGAAGCCCTGCCAATGCTTCGTCAGTGGGCGGAATAAGACTGCGTTCCTTACTATTTCACATTATTTTTCTTATCTTTGTTCTGTCAATTCAATTGACGGAAATAATAAGCGCTGTGTTTTCGCGTTGCCGGTATTGAAATCTGGACAATTTCTCAGAAAGGGTAACGATGAAACACTACGCTCGACATACGGTCGAGTGTGGGGTTTGCATCGTGTTCATCTTTCAAGGTCGTCCAGGCCTCAATACCATGAATACGGTATTGATCCCACACTTTTGTAATGTAGCTGTAATATGGATAATGAATTGATACAGAGAATCCAGGAAATGGAGGAACGCTACAACCGCGTTCGCAAAGCCACAGACGCCCTCCAGTGCAGTTTGGATGCATATCTTGACGTGCAGGAGGACATCCATATCCTGGACAGCTACGAGAACAGCGGCCGCTGGCTCCGGGACTTCGAGGCCGATGAGCGCGGAGAGATTCCCGCGGAGATCCCCCGCGGATTCCTCACGGAAGACGGGCTGTACAACCTCATGGCAGATATCGCAGCCCTGGAATCACGCCTGCAAGAGTACTTTGGAGGCATGTGAACCCTTGATTTAAACGGAAATAATTCGTAAATTTGCGGTTTGATATGAACTATGTTCATGTCAAGCCTTTTTTGAATAATCAAAATTAAACAATATATGATCTTCAATCTCCTACAAGCAGACTCGCTGGCAGAGGCCATCCAGAGCGCAGCCCAGACAGTCACTGCTGCACCCGCACCCGTTCAGCCCACCCAGATGAACGAAAGCCTCTTCTCCATGTTCACCATGGGCGGCCCCCTCATGTGGGTCCTCCTTGCCCTGAGCATCCTGGCCATCTATCTCATCGGCCGCAAGTGGTGGCTCATCAACCACGCCTCCAAGATCGACTCCAACTTCATCAACGACATCCGCGACTACATGCAGCAGGGAAAGGTCAAGAGCGCCCTCACCCTCTGCTCCAAATACGACAACCCCGTTGCCCGCATGGTAGAGTCCGGCATCGTCCGCAAGGACCGCCCCATATCGGACATCCAGGGAGCCATCGAGAACGTGGGCAACGTAGAGGTTGCACGCCTCGAAAAGGGTCTTCCCATCCTTGCAACCATCGCCGGCGGCGCCCCCATGATTGGATTCCTTGGCACCGTGATGGGTATGGTGAAGGCCTTCTTCAACATGTCCAAGGCAGGCAACAACATTGACATCACCCTCCTCAGCGACGGTATCTACACCGCAATGCTCACCACCGTGGGCGGCCTCATAGTGGGTATCATCGCCTACTTCGGCTACAACTGGCTCACCTCCAAGGTCAGTGACCTGGTGTACAAGATGGAAAGCTCCACCATCCAGTTCATAGATATCGTCATCAACAACCAGACAGAGGAAAAGCAGTAAGCCATGGCCCTTAAGAGAAACACAAAGGTAGATGCATCGTTCTCGGTGTCCAGCATGACGGACATCGTGTTCCTGCTGCTCATATTCTTCCTTGTGACCTCTACGCTCATCAATCCCAACGCCCTGAAGCTCCTGCTTCCCAAGAGCACCGGACAGGTAAGCGCCAAGGCCACGGTAAGCGTAAGCATCAAGGACTGGGGGGACGATACATACACCTACCACGTAAACGGGGACGAGGAACCCGTTTCCTACACGGAGGTTGAAGACCAGCTCATAGGCCTCCTCTCACAGGAAGAAGACCCCACCTTCTCCATCTACAGTGACCAGAGCGTCCCGGTAGGAGAGGTTGTACAGATCATGAACATAGCCAAGAGGAACCACTACAAGGTAATCCTGGCAACACAGCCCGAATAATGCAGCCATACCAGCGCACAAGAGAGAAACGCGAGAAAACCGCAGCCGTGACCGGAATCCTGGCCACGCTGGCAATCCATGCGCTTGCGCTGGTGGTGTGCCTTACCAGCGGGTTCACATACCTTGACCCTCCGCCGCCGGAAAGGGCTCCGCTTGTGATTTCGTTCGAGGAAGACCTTTCTGTGGAAAAGCCGGTGGCAACAACCGTAGGCCAGGAACCCCAGGCAGAGGAAGTGGACCTTGAGAAGGAAGTGGAACTGGTGCAGAAGGCGGAATCCCCGCACGTCACCACCACCCCCAACGTCACTCCCGCCACAAAACCGGACGCCCACGGAGACGTGGAAGTCCCCACCCCGGAGCCGCCAAAGGAACCCGAGCTTGACCCCCGCGCCTCATTCCCGGGAATGGGCAAGAAGGACAACAGCGCCACTACGCCTCACGGCGCCGCAGAAGCCGGCGAGGGCTTCAAGGCCGGCCAGCCTGACGGCAATGCAAAGGAAGGCAAGACGGAAGGCAGCGCAAACGCCCACCTCAAGGGCCGCAACGTGCTTGGAACGCTTCCCAAGCCGGAATATGCCAGCCAGATGGCCGGAACCGTCGTGGTTACCATCAAGGTAGATCAGTACGGAAATGTAACTGAAGCAATTCCCGGTGCCGACGGCACCACTGTCACAGACAAGAACCTTTGGAACGCCGCCCGCAATGCGGCTATGAAGGCTCACTTCAACATGGCCGCAGATGCCCCGGCCCTCCAAACCGGCACCATAACATATATTTTCAAACTCAAGTAAAACGACGTGATGTCGTAAAAACACTATGGAAGACAACAAAAGAGGTACGAGAAAACGTATCACCAGAAAGCCCGCCGACAGCGGCAGGGCAGAAAAAGTGGATTATTCCACTTCCCGCAGCTACTCCTCCGGAGAACGCAAATCCTTCGGAGAGCACAAGACTTACGGCGAGCGCAAGTCCTATGGGGACCGCAAGCCCTATGGCGCAGCCCCCGCACGCAAGAGCGGCTACGGCAAGCCTGCATTCAAGAAAAGCGCACCCCGCACCAAGGCCGACGAGGGCATGAACGCCATGCTCAGCCGCAAGCCCCAGGTGTCCGGGAACAAATACTCTGACAACGACAACGTGAAGACAGAGATCCAGGAGGTAGTCCGCCTGAACAAGTTTATCGCCAACTCCGGCGTCTGCTCCCGCAGGGAAGCGGACACCCTTATCCAGAGCGGCGTAGTCACCGTGAACGGAGAGGTCGTGACCGAACTTGGCACAAAGGTGAACATCCTCAAGGACGATATCCGCTTCAACGGAGAACGCCTCAAGGGTGAAGAGAAGGTATACATCCTCATGAACAAGCCCAAGGGCTATGTGACCACCGCCAGCGATCCCCACGCAGAGAAGACCGTCATGGACCTCCTCAAGGGCTGCCCCACCAGGGTGTTCCCCGTGGGCCGTCTGGACAAGAACACCACAGGTGTCCTCATGTTCACCAACGATGGAGAGATGGCAGAGCGCCTCACTCACCCTTCATACAACAAGAAGAAGATCTACCAGGTTGTCCTTGACGCCCCCCTCACGGAGGAAGACAAGGCAAAGGTCCTCGCAGGCGTAGAGCTCAGCGACGGTGTTGCAGCCGCCGACGAGCTTGAATTCATCGACGCCCGCGACCACCGCCAGCTGGGTATAGAGATCCACTCCGGAAAGAACCGCATCGTCCGCCGCATCTTCGAGTCCCTTGGCTATGAGGTAAAGGCCCTGGACCGCGTGTACTTTGCCGGCCTCACCAAGAAAGGCCTCAAGAAGAGCGACTGGCGCTACCTCACGGAAGGTGAAGTGAACATCCTCAAGATGGGAGCATACGTATAGCATGGCACACAGGGCAGGTTTCGTAAATATCATAGGCAATCCCAACGTGGGCAAATCCACGCTGATGAACGCCCTCGTGGGTGAAAAGCTGTCCATCGTGACGGCCAAGGCCCAGACCACACGCCACCGCATAATGGGAATAGTGAGCGGAGAGGACTACCAGATTGTGTACTCGGACACCCCGGGCATCCTCAAGCCCAACTATCGCCTTCAGCAGAGCATGATGAACTTCGTGGACACGGCTATCGGCGATGCCGACATCATCCTCTACGTCACGGACACCGTGGAGAAAGGGGACAAGAACGACGCCTACATCCAGAAGCTCCGCAGCGTAGACTGCCCGGTGGTGCTTGTGATAAACAAGATAGACCTCTCCTCCCAGGAAAAGGTGGTGGAGCTGATGCAGTGGTGGAAGGAGCAACTGCCCCAGGCGGAGATAATTCCTGCATCGGCCCAGGAGAAATTCAACCTTGAGAGCATCCTGGAGGCGGTATCGTCCCGTCTGCCGGAGGCCCCGGCGTGGTTTGACAAGGACCAGTTCACGGACAAGAACCTCCGCTTCTTCGCATCGGAGATTATCCGCGAGAAGATTTTCCTGAACTTCTCCGAGGAAATCCCGTACTCCTGCCAGGTTGAGATAGAGGCCTTCCACGAGGGAGAGGACCGCTACGAGATAAGCGCCGTAATTTACGTAATGAGGGATTCCCAGAAGGGCATCATCATCGGCAAGGGCGGAGCCGCCCTCAAGAAAGTGGGCACCGAGGCCCGCCTGGAAATGGAAGACTTCTTCCAGAAGAAGGTTTTCCTTTCCACATTCGTTAAAGTTGACCCGGACTGGAGAGAGAGCCGCAAGGAGCTCCGCAGGTTCGGATATGAATATTAATCGTTATGGCAGAAGATTGGGAAGACATCGAAGGACAAGAAGAAGAACTGGGTGAAGAACTTGGCGAAGACGCCGTTGCTTCCGGGAAATTCGAAAAGCTCCTGGGCAGCGACAGCACCCGTTTCAAGCTATCCGGCATGTTCAAGGACTGGTATCTGGACTACGCGTCCTACACCATCCTGGACAGGGCGGTACCCCACATTGTGGACGGGTTCAAACCCGTTCAGAGGCGCGTCCTGCACACCATGTCCCAGATGGACGACGGCCGCTACACCAAGGTGGCCAACATCGTGGGCCAGGCCATGCAGTACCACCCCCACGGCGACGCCTCCATCCTTGGAGCACTGGTCACACTTGGACAGAAAGGTCTTCTCATAGACTGCCAGGGGAACTGGGGAAACATCCTCACCGGAGACTCCAACGCCGCTCCCCGATACATAGAGGCGCGTCTTTCCAAGTTTGCAAAGGAAGTGGTGTTCGACAAGAATGTCACGCCCACCATGACTTCCTACGACGGCCGCAACCAGGAGCCCACGGAGCTTCCTGTACGCTTTCCCCTTCTGCTTGCACAGGGCACGGAGGGCATCGCCGCCGGTCTGTCGTCAAAGATACTCCCCCACAACTTCAACGAACTAATAGACGCCTCAATCACCATCCTTAAGGGAGAGCCCTTCGACATCCTGCCGGACTTCCCCACCGGAGGCATCGCAGACTGCTCCAAGTACAACAAGGGAAAACGCGGCGGCATAGTGAAGGTCAGGGCCCGCATCAACAAGATAGACAAGTCCACCATCACCATAACGGAGATTCCCTACGGCAAAACCTCCCACGCCATCATAGACTCCATCATAAAGGCCAAGGACAAGAAGAAGATAAACATCAAGAAGATAGAGGACATGACCACGGACAAGGTGGAAATCGTCATCCATCTTCCCGCCGATGTTTCTCCGGACAAGACCATCGACGCCCTCTACGCCTTCACGGACTGCGAGACCAAGATAAGCCCCAACGCCTGCGTAATCAGGGAAAACAAACCCGTCTTCCTTACGGTGGACGAGATCCTGGAGTACGATACCTTCCACACCAGGGACATCCTGAAGGCCCAGCTCCAGTACAGGATGGAACAGTTGGAAAACGACTGGCACTACTCTTCCCTGGAACGAATCTTCTTCGAGAACCGCATCTACAAAGTCTTGGAACAGAACCAGATGAGCTGGGAAGAGCAGCTTGAGGACATCATGTCCCAGATGCTCCAGTACCAGGACCTTCTCAAGAGGCCCATCGTCATGGACGATATCCTCAAGCTGGTGGAAAAGCCGGTCCGCAAGATATCCAAGTTCGACACCAAGGCTCTGGACGAGAAGATCTACGCCCTTGAAGACCAGATGAAGGAGGTCCAGGACAACCTGGACAACATTACCCGCTTCACCATAGACTGGTTCAAGGGCCTCAAGAAGAAGTACGGGGCAGACTGGCCCAGGCTCACGGAGATATCGTCCCTGGAGAACATCACCGTCACCAAGGTGGTATCCAACAATGCCAAGCTGTACGCCAACCTGGCGGAGGGCTTCGTGGGGACAGGTCTCAAGAGGGACGACGGCGGAGAGTTCATCTCCGAATGCTCTGACCTCAGCGAGATCATCGTCATAGGCCGCGACGGAAAATTCCGCGTCACCAAGGTATCGGAGAAGGCCTTCTTCGGGAAAGACCTCCTGTATGCCGGCGTTTTCAACAGGGCCGATGAACGCACCATCTACAACGTGATTTATCGTGATGGCAAGGGCCCCAACCATTACGCCAAACGCTTCAATATCACGTCTGTAACCCGAGACAAGCCATACGACATCACCACCGGAGAGGAAGGCTCAAGGATACTTTGGTTCACCGTTAACCACAACGGAGAAGCAGAGACAGTACGCATAGGTCTCCGTCCAAGGAAGGGGCTCAAGAAGAGCCAGCTGGAGTGGGATTTCTCCAACCTTGCAATCAAGGGACGAGCCTCAAGGGGCAACCTTGTAACCAAGTACGCCATAGCCCGCATCACACTCAAGTCCAAGGGAATCACCACCCTCCAGGGCAAGGACATCTGGTACGATCCGGACATCCAGCGCCTCAACGAGGACGGCCGCGGCGAACACCTTGGCAAGTTTGCCGGCGAGGACAAAGTGCTTGCCATTTTCTCCGACGGCACGTACTACACCACTTCATACGACCTGGTGAACAAGTATCAGGGAGACGTGATCCGCATAGAGAAACTGGATCCCGGCCGCGTTTACACCGTGCTCTACTGGGACAACGCCGCCAAGGCCTTCTACGTGAAGCGTTTCAGCTTTGTGGAGAGCAACAACAATCCAGTGCTGTTCATCTCTGACTCCAAGGGGTCAAAACTGGTGGACATATCTTCCGATCTGCATCCCCAGGTACTCCTTACCTATGGCAAGAAGTTCCAGCACAAGGAACCGGATGTCATTGATGCAGAGGAATTCATCGCCAAGAAGGGCCTCACGGCCAAAGGCAAGAAATGTTCTTCCCTTGACCTCAAGAGCGTGGAGTTCACAGAGCCCCTGCACAAGCCGGAAGACGACATAGTCCCGTCAGATGAAGACATGCCTTCTGACGAGAACGTGGAAGACGAGCCAGCAGAAGACGAACCCATCGAGATAGACCTTGACGCGCCAGGAGTCACTCCCGGTTCAAACGTCATTCCTGATTCCGACCGGGAATCCCCCGACGACGAGCCCGCCACGGACTTCACGGACTGGACGCTGTTCTAGGCCACTGCTTGCATTTTGACATGGACCTGGTCACGACACCTTCCACGCTTCGTTTTGCAAGTAATTGACATACAGCCGTTTATAAAAAGCAATATGGAAGGTCCCCCAAAAAATTAGGGGACCTTCCATGCTTTAAATTGCAAACACCTGACAATCAGCGTGTTACAAACTAGCCAATGGAAGGTGTACGGCCTTTATTATGTTCTGCCGGGTGATATCCGGCATCATTGCTTTTTCAAGAGGAAGACTTCGGGGAGAAATCTCTATGAGCATGCTGAAACCGGCCTTCTCCAGCAGGGGCCTGTCATCTATCCTTCCTGACATAAGTACCACGGGAACTCCGTTTGAATGTTTCAAAACACCATAAGGGACTTTGCCCATAAGAGTCTGGCTGTCGGACTTTCCCTCGCCGGTGATAATGATGTCTGCTCCCCGGATGGCCTCGCTGAAAGCACACAGCTCCATCACGCGGGTTACTCCGGGCATCATCTGCGCTGCGGAGTACGCCATAAGCGCACCCGAGAGGCCTCCTGCCGCTCCCGCTCCTGGCATGTCAGAGACATCCACTCCGGTTTCGGCCTTAATGTCCTTTGCCAGCTCTGTCATCCGCTCCTCCAGCAGGTTCACCTGCTCAGGTGTAGCTCCTTTCTGCGGGGCGAACACCCTCGCCGCTCCCTCAGGCCCGACAAAAGGAGCCTTCACGTCACACAAAAGCTCTATGGAACACGTGGCAAGAGCTTCTCGCACCCCCGGTACAGACAATATCCCTTTGCCCCCGTCACATGTGGCAGTACCTCCTAGCCCTACAATGATTCTTCTGCACCCCTTCCTGAAGGCATCGACAATTATCTCCCCGACTCCACGGCTCGAGGCAATCAGCGGATTGCGTTCTTGCACTGTCAAAAGCTGCAACCCGCAGGCTCTGGCCACTTCCACTATTGCAGGTGTGCCGGATATCCCATATTCCGCACTGATTGGCCTGCCAAGAGGATCGTGGACTGCAACAGTCTCAATACGTGATTCCATGGGGCCCGACAGTGCCTCCAGCGTACCTTCCCCGCCATCGGCCATGGGCAAGGAAACCACTTGCGCTTCCGGATACAGGCCCTTGACAGCCTGCGACATCGCCTCCGCCACCTGAGCGGCAGACAAACACTCCTTGAAGGAGTCCGGCGCAACGACAATCTTCATGACAATGGCAAAAATACCAAAAATAATATATATTTGCATATGATTATTGCGTTAACAGGGTACATGGGGGCCGGAAAGACCACGGTGGGAGGCATTGTGGCCGATGCACTGGGATGTACGTTCCTGGACCTGGATGAAATCATCGTCAAAAAAGCAGGCAAGAGCATTCCGGATATCTTTGCACAGGACGGGGAACCCGCATTCCGCACCATAGAGGCCGATTGCCTGGCCAAGACCATTAAGAAGTATAGCGGCAGCACCGCGGTGCTGGCCCTTGGCGGCGGCACGGTAACGTGCCCGGGAGCTGTGCAGCTGCTTCAGAAAAACACGCTTTGCATCTGGCTCAAGGCACCTCTCCAGACTCTGGAGGAGCGCGTTTCCTCAACCACCGGCCGCCCTCTTGCAGACGAGCATTTCGAAGAGCGATATCTGACCCGCGAACCCCTCTACCAGGCCGCATCTCACATTATCCTTGACACCGACGGCCTCACTTCCGAAGAAATAGCCGACGAAATCATTATAGACTGCCTCTAGTTTTATCCAGCCTATTGTTATTTCATAAAGATTTTATTATCTTTGTGAGACTATGGGCATTTCTGAAAAAAAGTGGACGGTTAAAGACAGCGCGGCACCGGAAACGGTGGCGCAGCTCTCCACCGAACTGGGCATAGACGGAGTCCTTGCAGAACTCCTTGTCCAGAGGGGCGTAACCACTTTCGAGGAGGCCCGTTCCTTCTTCCGCCCCCGCCTTGAAGACCTTCACGATCCCTTCCTCATGACAGACATGGACAAGGCCGTGGAAAGGCTTCACAAGGCAATCACCCAGGGAGAAAAAATCCTGGTCTACGGAGACTACGACGTTGACGGCACCACCGCCGTGGCGCAGGTGTATTCGTTCATCAAGATGTTCTCCCAGAACGTATCGTTCTACATCCCGGACAGGTACGATGAAGGCTACGGCCTCTCCTACAAGGCCCTGGACTGGGCCGGGGACAACGGAGTGAACCTGGTCATCACCCTGGACTGCGGCATCAAAGCCATCGACAAAGTGGAATATGCCCGCACAAAGGACATAGAGGTCATTATCTGCGACCACCATCTTCCGGAAGAGGAACTCCCCGCCGCCGTGGCAATACTTGACCCCAAGCGGGAAGACTGCCATTACCCTTTCGACGATCTGTGCGGCTGCGGTGTAGGCTTCAAGTTTGTCCAGGGCTACGTTAAAAAGTACAACCTGGACCCTGCCCTCCTGGAACCGCTTCTGGACCTCCAGGTGGTTTCCATCGCATCGGATCTTGTGTCCATGACCGGAGAGAACCGCATCCTGGCCCATTACGGCCTCAAGCGCCTCAACGAAAACCCCCGCCACGGCCTTCTGGCCATGATCAACCTCTCCAAGCTGGAGCCCGGGCACGTGACAATTGACGATATCGTCTTCAAGATAGGCCCCAGGATCAATGCCGCAGGACGCATGGAAAGCGGCCGGCTGGCAGTGGAGCTTCTCACCGCCACGGACGACAAAACGGCAAACCGCATAGGCGAGGAAATAAACGAGAACAACAACGAGCGCAAGTCCATAGACCGGGAAATCACCCAGCAGGCCCTTGAGATGGTGGCAAACGGCACCGCCCTGGAGACGGAGAACGTCACCATCGTCTATAACCCCACCTGGAACAAGGGCGTCGTGGGAATCGTAGCCTCACGCCTTGTAGAGGCCTATTACAAGCCCACCGTGGTTCTTACCAAGAGCAACGGCTTCATCACCGGCAGCGCCCGCAGCGTCTCCGGCTTCGACCTCTACTCCTCCATCGAGAGCTGTGCCGATATCCTTGAGAACTTCGGCGGCCACGTCTATGCCGCAGGCCTTACCATGAAGGAAGAGCACCTGGAAGAGTTCTGCCGCAGGATGAACAAGTTCGTGGAGGGCAACATCACACGCGAGGAACTCACTCCGGTAGTGGAGATTGACGCCTGCCTCAACTTCTCCCAGATTACGCCCAAGTTCGTGAGGCTCCTTAGGCAGTTCCAGCCCTTCGGCCCCGGCAACAACAATCCAGTTTTCCTCACCGAGGACGTATACGATGCCGGCAACGGCCGCAAGGTGGGCGCCGGCGGCGTACACCTCAAGCTGGACCTCATGCAGGAAAGCCAGCCATACCGCCAGATTGCGGCAATCGGCTTCAACATGGCGGAGTACTACGACCACATCAAGGCCGGAAACTCCATCGATATCTGCTATTCAATAGTGGAAAACTTCTACCGCGGCTCCTCCACCGTCCAGCTCCGCCTCAAGGACATCCGTGAAAGGGACGAGCTCATCTAAAGTATATACCCAACTTCCTTGAACCTGTACAGGCGCTCAGTGGCGCCGTCATGGATTATGAGCCGGCCGTCCTGGGATACGCCGCGGATGGTGCCGGTGAATTCTTCATTGCCCAGGAGATAATCCACGTATCGGGCCTGGACGCCTTTTTGGAAGAGGCGGGATGTATAGGCCCCAGAGAGGCTTGAAAGGTGCGGCTGCCAGGACTCGAAAACCGCCATGAATGCCTCCAGGCAGTCCTCCAGCACGTATTCACGCCCAGTTACAAGGCCCAGCGACGTTGCGTTGGCAAGCTGCGGAAACTGAGTCTGGTTGATATTTATCCCTATGCCGATGACCGACGCCGCAACGCAGCCTCCGGACAGGGAGTTCTCCACCAGGATGCCGCATATTTTTTTGCGCCCGATGTAAATGTCGTTGGGCCATTTGATGCAGCAGGAAACGCCATAGCCATCAAGAAACTCAGCCACGGCAACCGACGCCAGATAGTTCAGAAGGTGCGCATCCCCCGCCGCCAGTCCCTCAGGCTTGAGGACGATGGAAAACGTCAGGTTCTTCCCCGGCTCCGTGAACCAGGTATTGCCCCTCTGGCCGCGGCCGGCAGTCTGCTCGCGGGCTGCGATGACCGTGCCGGAAGGAATGTCCAGGAGCCGACTCAGCGCCACATTATTGGTGGAATCCAGGCTGTTGAACCAGTTAATCATTGTCCGGGAGGGGCTCGTTGAATGGCTCAAGGAAAGGGTTGGAGGCAGCCTCGCGGGCGATGGAGGTGGGCTGGCCGTGGCCGGGAATCACATCGGTATCCCCGGGAAGCACCATCACGGTGCCAAGGACGGAGCGCATTATAGCGTCGTAGTCCCCACCCACAAGGTCCGTGCGGCCGATGGCTCCGGCAAAAAGGGTGTCCCCGCTGATGAGAAGGCTGTTTTCTTCGGAGTAAAAACATACGCAGCCGGGAGTATGGCCGGGGGTGCGGAGGACCTTCCACGTGACCCCGCCGCAGGTAACCTCATCGGGCAGTTCCTGCCAGGGAAAATCTACCCTGAGGCTCTTCAGGGAAGGGATTCCCGCAAAGATGGAGGCGCCGCGCTCGAGGATTTCCTTATCGGCCCCGTTCATGTATACCGGGACGGGGTACTTCTCCAGAAGAGCCTGTACGCCCCACACATGGTCGAAGTGGCCGTGGGTGAGGAGAATGGCCTCCGGGGTAAGGGAATGCTCCCGGAGGAAGGCGGTGAGCTCCTCCACGTCCGTTGGGTGCGACATGCCGGGGTCGAAGACGGCGCAGAGGGAACTGCCGCTGGTCCAACACACGATACAGTTGGTTCCAAGGGGGTTGAACTGGAATATTCTGGTCCTTAGCATAATCGGCTTTTTTGGCATTGCAAATTTAATAAGTTTTCACGAACTTTGTAGAGTTATGCACATAGGAATAGCAGGTAATATCGGCAGCGGCAAAACCACGCTGACCACTCTACTCGCCCGCCACTACGGCTGGACGCCAAAATTCGAGTCCGTCACCTACAATCCCTATCTGGAAGACTACTATAAAGACATCAAGCGCTGGTCCTTCGCATTGGAGATGTACTTCCTGCAGCAGCGCCTCCACGACGTCCTGGAAATCTCCAAGAGTGACGATGTGGTTATCCAGGACCGCACCCTGTTCGAGGGCGTCCACATCTTCGTTGCCAACAACTACGCCCAGGGCAACCTGTCGGAGAGGGACTACAACACTTATATGGACACCTACAACGTCATGATGGAAGTAGTCCACGAACCGGACCTCATGATATACCTCCGCTCCAGCATAGAGCACCTGGTGGCCCAGATCCAGAAACGCGGCAGGGACTACGAGCAGTCCATCTCCATCGAGTACCTTTCCGGCCTCAATGAAAGGTACGAAAAATGGATTTCAGAGTACAAGGGACGGCTCATCGTCATAGAGGCAGACAACATGGACTTCCTGAACCGCCCGGAAGACTTTGCCGCCATCACAGACCGCATTGACGCGGAACTTTACGGATTATTTTAAATACACACGATATGCATATAGCAATAGCCGGAAATATCGGCAGTGGAAAAACCACGCTGACAAAGATGCTCGCAAACCATTACGGCTGGACACCCAAGTTCGAGTCCGTAGACTTCAACCCCTACCTCGCAGACTTCTACGAGGACATGGAACGCTGGTCCTTCAACCTCCAGATTTACTTCCTGAACAAGCGCTTCCAGGACGTGGTGGAGATTTCAAAGCACAAGGAAGTCATAATCCAGGACCGCACAATCTACGAGGACGCCCGCATCTTCGCACCCAACCTGCATGCAATGGGCCTCATGTCCACCCGTGACTTCGAGAACTACTCCGACCTCTTCGACCTCATGATGTCCCTGGTGAACCCGCCGGACCTGATGATTTATCTGAGGAGCTCGATCCCCAACCTCATCGCCCAGATCCAGAAGCGCGGCCGCGAGTACGAGCGCTCTATCCGCATAGACTATATCACCGGCCTCAATCAGCGCTACGAGGACTGGATCAAGGACTACAAGTCCAAACTCCTTATCATTGACGTAGACAACATCAAGTTCGAGAACAATCCGGAAGGTTTCCAGTACATCACGGACAAGATTGACGCTGAGCTCTACGGCCTTTTCCCTTCAGAATAAACACTAATAACCCGAACCATGGCAGAAAGACCAACCATCATCGACTTTGTAGAAAAGTACAGTCACAAATACGAGAACGAGCCCTACCTTCGTGAGAAGGTTGGCGGGGAGTGGAAAGTGCTCACCCAGGGCCAGACCCGCGAAGAGGCATACCGCATAGGCGCAGGCCTCATGTCCCTTGGCCTCAAGAAGGGAGACAAGATAGCCCTGCTGTCAGAGAGCCGCGCAATGTGGATCCTGGCGGAGCTTGGCGCAATGTACGCCGGTGCAACGGACGTTCCGCTGTCCGTGAACCTTGGCGACGGCAAGGACCTGGTGTTCCGCATCAAGCACTCGGATTCCAAATGGATCCTGGTGTCCTGCAACCACCTTCCCAAGATCCGCGCCATCCTCCCGGAATGCCCCGAGGTAGAAAAGGTCATCGTCTTTGACGATACCGCCTTCGACCTGGAGAAACTGGAAGACCGCGAAATCCGCATGTCCGAAATCCAGAAGATGGGCGACGAGTTCCTCAAAGCCCACAAGGATGAGTTCGTGGCCAGGTACAAGAGCATCGGCCCTGACGATTATGCCAATATCTCATACACCTCCGGCACCACGGCGGACCCCAAGGGAATCCTCCTCACCCACCGCAATTACACCGCAAACGTAGAGCAGGGCAACTCCGTGATTTCCGTGGACTTCGGCGCAACCATGCTCATCATACTGCCACTGGACCACTGCTTCGCGCATGTGGCCGGCATGTACACAATGATGATCTACGGCGGTTCCATCGGCTTTGTGCCCATCGGCAAAAACGCCCTTGCAACCCTGCGTAACGTGCCCACCGCCATCATGGAGACCAGGCCTCACGTAATGCTTTCCGTTCCGGCGCTGGCCCGCAACTTCAAGAAGAACATCGAAAACGGCATCAAGAAGAAAGGCGGCTTCACGGAGAAGCTCTTCTACTTCGCCCTCAACAATGCAATCAAGTACAACAAGGAATACTACAACCGCGGAACCGGCGGCACCTTCTGGAGAAAGCCCCTGGTGGATCTCTTCGACAAGATTATCTTCAAGAAGGTTCGTGAGAGCTTCGGCGGACGCATGCAGTTCTTCGTGGGCGGCGGCGCCCTTCTGGACATTGAGCTCCAGCGCTTCTTCTGCGCCGTGGGCATGCCCATGTTCCAGGGTTACGGCCTCACAGAGGCAACCCCCATCATCTGCGCCAACTCCATGGGGCACGCCAGGTTCGGCTCATCGGGCCGCATAGTAAAGCCCATGGACTGCGTCATCCTGGATGCAGAGGGTAAGGAAGTTCCCCACGGCACTCGCGGAGAAATCGTCATCCGCGGAGAGAACGTCATGGCCGGCTACTGGAAGAACCCCAAGGCCACTGCCGATACCATCGTCGACGGCTGGCTCCACACCGGCGACATGGGCTACATCTGCCCGGACGATCCCGAGTTCCTCTACGTGGTGGGCCGGTTCAAGAGCCTCCTCATCTCCTCCGACGGTGAAAAGTACTCCCCGGAAGGCTACGAAGACAACCTCACGGAGACCTCCAAGTGGGTTGCCTCCTGCGTCCTCCACAACGACCAGAAGCCCTTCTGCGTAGCCCTCATCGTCCCGGACAAGGCCAACCTCACGGACGCCTGCCAGAAGAAAGGCCTGGACCCCGCATCGGAAGAAGGCAAGCGCTACATGCTCTCCCTCATCGAGGCCGATGCCAACTCCTACAAGAAAGGCGGCAAACGTGAAGGCGTATTCCCGGAGCGCTGGCTCCCGTCCGCAATAGGAATCTGCGATGAGGAATTCACCATCGCCAACAAGATGATGAACTCCACCATGAAGATAGTCCGCGGCAAGGTGGAAGAGCACTACGCCGACCTTCTGGACTACCTCTACACCGCAGAAGCCAAGGACATCTGCAACCCCAGGAACCTCAAGGCTCTGGGATAGCCTCTTGACGGGCGGCCCATCCACCAAAATGGCGTTTTCCGTGGACAAGTTGGCGTTTTTGCGGGTTTGTCCACGGATTTGGCGTTTTTGGTGGAGAAGTTGGATTATTTAGGGTATAAACGAATTATGAAGAAAGCACTTTTATGGATTATCGGCATACTTGCCGTATTATGCATTACCGTCGCCTGCATCTGGGGCGGTGAGATTGCAAGCATTTCCTCAGTCAAGCAGGTTGGGGAGAACAAGTACCTGTACCGCATGGACTACAAGGCTGCGTACGACCTTGATGATGTCATCGCCCATGACATTGATGAGAATGCGGAGCTCCTAGGGTACGTTGTAGGGCGCATCGGCAAGGGTATTCCACTTAAGATCAAGAGCGCCCAGGTGGCCGATGAAGGAGGCGAGCACTGCACTTCCTTCCAGGCCGTAAAGGCCGGCGGTGACGGTTTCTTGTACGGACGTAACTATGACTTTTACAAGAACCCCACAATGGTCACGATATCCCATCCCAAGAAGGGTTACGCTTCCATAGCGGTAAGCGACATGTCCCACTTCGGGTACTCCCTGGAGAAGCTGCCCACATCGCTTGGCGCAAAGCTAAGCTGCCTGGCAGCTATCTACGCTCCCGTTGACGGTATCAATGAGAAAGGCCTCTGCACCTCCATCATGGCCCTTCCCAAGCAGGCTTCCCAGCAGGATACGCCCAAGCACGATGTTGGCACAACCATCATCATGCGCCTGTGGCTGGACCGCTGCGCCACCGTTCAGGAGGCCCTTGACCTGGCTGCAACCCTCGATGTCCGCCACGACGCCAAGGTGGGCTCCGGCTACCACTATATGGTTGCCGATGCCTCCGGCGATTGCGCCGTCCTTGAATTCGACAAGGAAGACGGTTGGAAGAGCATGATTGTCCGCAAAGCCCCTGGAGAAAACTGCATGCTGGTCACAAACCACCTGCTGTCGGAAAAATACTACACAACAGAGCCGGACCAGGCGGTAGGAAACACCCACAGCAAGAGCTGGTGGCGCTATGAGACCGCCGGTGCGTACCTTGCAGCACACGGTGGAGTCCTTACTCTGGAAGAGGCTCAGGAATGCCTCTCACAGGTCCACTGGAAAGACCTTGTCTGGGGCGATGGCACCGTAGAAGACACCCAGTACAGCAACGTCTACGACCAGACCGACATCACCCTGGACCTCCGCAGCTGGGCCGACTACGACACCACCTGCCACTTTACGCTGTAGCATCATTAACCGTGGAAAGGAAACGGGAAATATGGCTTGACTGGCTGAGGGTTGTTGCCTGTTTTATGGTGATGCTTACCCACAGCTGTGAGCCTTTCTATCTTGGAGGAGAGGGGTCTCTCATATTATCTGAGTCAGATGCTGTCTGGGTCGCCATTCTTAATACTCTGCCACGCGCGACGGTGGCGCTGTTTATTGTGACTTCCAGCTATCTGCAGTTCCCGCTGCACTATTCTGCCGGGGAGTTTTTCCGCCACAGGGCCAAGAGAATCCTTGTCCCGTTCCTTCTTTGGACGATTGTATATGCCCTTGTGTGGGGAGAACCGGTTCAGAACTTCAAGGATCTGATACTGAATTTCAACTATGCGGCGGGTCACCTCTGGTTTGTGTATATGCTTGTGGGCCTTTACCTGATTATGCCGCTCCTGTCTCCCTGGGCAGAGAAGGTGGAGAAAAAGGAACTTCAGGTGTATTTGGCCATCTGGCTGTTTACAACGCTCATCCCGTTGATAAGACACCTGGTGGGAGGACCCGCTCCCGTCATTTACGGGCCTTCAGGCATCCCCAATGCCGCCAAGTTCCCTCTTTGGGGAGAGGCCAGCTGGAATACGTACGGCGTGTTCTATTATATAAGCGGCTTTATTGGTTATCTGCTTCTTGGACTGTATTTCCGGAAGTTTGTGGGTGAACTGTCCTGGAAAAAGACTCTTGCCATTGCAATTCCTTTGTTCCTGGTAGGGTTTGCAATAGGGTCCGTGGGTTTCCTTAGCCTGTCTTTCTCTGATTCTAAAGGGATGTTCCCGGTGGAAGGTCCCGTGGGGCTTGCAGCCATTTGGGAGGTGCCCTGGATGAATGACGGCATTGCCGTGGCGCTTATGACAATGGGATGGATTCTCGTATTCCGCAAGATCCAGGGAGAAGGCCGTTTTTACAAAGGAATCGTCCTTCCGGTGTCAAAGGCCAGTTATGGAATGTACCTTTGCCATCTGCTGGTGCTTTCGCTTTATGCCCCGCTTTTCCGGAACGCTATGAATAGCGCGTGCAGCCCTGTTGCCGCCACGCCGCTTGCAATCCTTCTCACAGCAATCTGCACATATATTACCGTAGCGGTTGCCTGTGTCCTCATCCGTAAAATTCCCCGTATAGGCACATGGATAGCATGAATGTAGGTATAATAGGCGCCGGCCATATTGCAGAAAAGATGGCCGCCACGCTTGCCAGGATGGAAGACTGTTCCTGCCTGGCTATAGCTTCGCGTTCACTTGAGAAGGCGCAGGACTTTGCCAGGCGTTTTGGCGCCGCCCGCGCATACTGCTCTTATGACGATCTCCTTGCAGACCAGGATGTAGACCTTGTCTATGTGGCCACACCGCACTCCTGCCACTTTGACATTGCCCGCCGTGCAATCCTTGCCGGTAAGCCCTGCCTTGTAGAGAAATCCTTCATGGCAAACGCCACTGAGGCTGCCGCAATCATTGCCCTGGCACGCGAAAATGGCGTTTTTGTGGCCGAGGCCATCTGGCCGCGGTATATGCCAGTACTAGGGATAGCGCGTGAAGTTCTGGCTTCCGGTATGATTGGAAAGCCTGTAACGGTTAATGCCACGCTGGCATACAACGTGTCGGAAAAGGAACGAGTCCTGTCACCGGAACTTGGTGGCGGCGCGCTGCTGGACCTTGGTGTGTACCTGCTGAACTTTGTACGGATGTACTGTGACGGCCAGATTGAGCAGATAAGTACCTCCTGCATCAAGGCCCCAACCGGCGTGGATGCCTCCGAGAACATATCCATGACACTGTCGGACGGCACTCTGGTATCCCTCCAGTGCTCCGGCTGGAGCCAGGGAGACAACCAGGCCGTGATTGCCGGAACAACGGGCTATCTTGTGTTCAATGACCTGATTAACCCCTCCAAGCTTCTAATTTGCCGCAAGCGGCATATTGTGGAACGTGAGATTGTTCTTCCGGAGCAGATAACAGGCTTTGAGTACCAGGTCCGCGCCTGCCTCGACGCCATTGCCGCCGGCCTCATTGAGCCGCCGCAGATGCCCCATGCCGAAACGCTCTACATCATGCACCTCATGGACCGCCTCCGTGCGGAATGGGGAAGCCGGGAATGGCATTCTTCTGATAATTGAGTATCTTTGCAGTCCATGACCCCAAAAGAATTCATACAGGTACGCGGAGCGCGGGCTAACAACCTTCAGAACATAGACGTGGACATTCCACGCGGGGAGATGGTGGTTGTTACCGGGCTCAGCGGCAGTGGCAAAAGCTCACTGGCTTTCGACACCATTTATGCGGAAGGCCAGAGGCGCTATATGGACACGCTGTCAACGTATGCCAAGCACTTTATGGGCATACTGGAAAAGCCTGAGGTAGAGGAAATCAAGGGTCTGAGTCCCATCATTGCCATAGAGCAGAAGACAACGGGCAACAACCCCCGGAGCACCGTTGGAACCATCACGGAGATCTACGACTTCCTGCGTCTTCTGTATGCCAAGGGCTCGCGTGCTTACTCCCCGGAAACCGGCAAGGAGATGGTCCGCTACACTGACGAGCAGATAGTAGACCTCATAATGACCCGCTACAACGGCCGCAAGTGCTATCTTCTGGCACCGCTTGTAAGAGGCCGCAAGGGCCATTACAGGGACCTGTTTGACCAGCTCAGGCGCCGCGGCTATACAGAGGTGCGCATAGACGGGGAGATACTTGAACTTCAGGGTGTGGATGCCCTGGACAGGTATAAGGTCCACTTCATTGAGCTGGTGGTGGACCGCCTTAAGCCCGAGGCTGGCGACGACCGCCGCATCAGGGACTCCGTTGGCCGTGCAATCGGCATTGGAAAGGGATCCGTGGCCGTTCTGGATATTGAGGAAGACAAGATAGCTCATTTCTCCAAGCACCTTGTGGACCCGGAGAGCGGGTTGTCCCTGCAGGAGCCGCAGCCGCACAGTTTCTCCTTCAATTCCCCGCAGGGATACTGCCCGCACTGCAAAGGTCTTGGGACCATTGTGGATGTGGATATCGACACCATTATTCCGGACAGGAGCAAGTCTGTGGCGGACGGGGCCATCGTCCCTCTTGGGAAGGTGAGGGAGAACCGGAAGTTCGATATTATCCGATCAATTGCCAGGCAGTACAATTTCAGTCTGTACGATCCCATCGCCGCCCTGCCGGACGAGGCCGTGAGCCTTCTGGTGTACGGCTCGGAAGACCTTTTCCGCGTTGGGGAAGGCAACATGAGCGAGATGGAGAGCTGGGGCGGTGTCATCGACAATATAGAAGATACCATCACCTGCCCCGTGTGTAACGGCACCAGGCTGTGCCAGGAAGCGCTTTTCTTCCGCGTTGACGGAAAGACCATAAGCGAGGTCAGCGCCATGGAGATGTCCGAGCTGCGGGAGTGGCTGGACAAGATTCCGGAGGGGTTCAACGAACGCGAAAAGAACGTTTCGCGCGATATACTCAAGGAACTCCGGGAAAGGGTTCAGTTCATGCTGGACGTGGGCCTTGACTACCTCTCGCTGGACCGTCCTACCGGCTCGCTTTCCGGCGGTGAATCCCAGCGCATACGCCTTGCAACGCAGATAGGCTCCAAGCTGGTAAACGTACTCTATATTCTGGACGAGCCGTCAATCGGCCTGCACCAGAAAGACAACAGGAAGCTGATTGCTTCACTTAAAGCCCTCCGCGACGAGGGCAACTCCGTAATGGTTGTTGAGCACGATGCGGAAACCATGATGAACGCCGACTGGCTGGTGGACGTCGGCCCCGGTGCCGGAGAGAACGGCGGCAAGATATGCCTTAGCGCCCCTCTTGGTGCTTTGCTTGGCAAGGAGCCCATGCCGGAAGACCACGTCGTGACGGGAGAGTCCATCACCCTTGATTACCTGAAGGGCCTCAAAACCATCCCCGTGCCGTCAAAGCGCCGCAAGGGCAACGGTCTGTTCCTTACGCTGAAAGGCGCCTGCGGAAACAACCTAAAGAATATTGACGTATCCTTCCCGCTGGGCTGCTTCATCGGCGTTGCAGGCCTCAGCGGCAGCGGCAAAAGCTCCCTTGTGAACGAGACCCTGATGCCCGTTCTCAAGCAGAAGTTCTACCGCAGCAAGGAAAAGCCCCTGCCCTATAAATCCATCGAGGGCATAGAGAACATCGACAAACTCATAGAGATAGACCAGAGCCCCATAGGCCGTACTCCTAGGTCCAATCCGGCCACCTTCACCGCGGCGTTTACCGATATCCGCGCTCTGTTCGAAGAAACCCAGGACGCCAAGGTTCGCGGCTTCAAGGCCGGAAAATTCTCCTTCAACGTGCCCGGAGGCCGATGCGAGGAGTGCAAAGGCGCCGGCATCAAGGTCATAGAGATGAACTTCCTGCCGTCCGTGCACGTTCCCTGCGAGGTCTGCGGCGGCACGCGCTATCGGGAGGACGTCCTTACGGTCAAGTATAAGGGCAAGAACATCAACGATGTCCTGGAGATGTCCATCTCCGAGGCCTATGAGTTCTTCAAGCCCGTCCCCAAGATAGCCACAAAACTCAAGGCGCTTGTGGATGTGGGTCTTGGCTACGTGCGCCTTGGCCAAAGTGCGGTAACGCTTTCCGGCGGCGAGAGCCAGCGAATGAAGCTTGCTGCGGAACTCTCCCGCCCCTCTACCGGCAAGACTCTATACATCCTTGACGAGCCCACAACCGGTCTCCATTTCGAAGACATAAAAGTGCTTCTTGGTGTGCTCCAGCGCCTTGTAGACGCCGGCAACACCGTAATCATAATAGAGCACAACCTGGACGTCCTCAAGAGCGTAGACTACCTCTTTGACATGGGCCCGGAAGGCGGCCGCCGCGGCGGACTCATCGTAGCCGAGGGCACTCCCGAACAATTAGCCCGGAGCCGCAAAAGCGTCACCGGGCCGTATCTCAAAGAGGTGCTGTAGTTTTAATCTACTTCTTCTCGCGCAGACTCACCGCGAAGCCGCCGGAGCGGGCCATCCAGAGATCCAGAGAGTCTTTGCAGGTTACGTCACGCCTTGTGATGGTGTAGGCTTGGGGATTGGTTTCGAAGTCGGCGTCCGGGGCGTCGGCGTAAATCACGGCTTCATACGTGAGGCCGGGCTGCAGGAAGTCCAGGGCAACGGTGACGGAGCGGGCGTTCTCGTCCGTGATGCCGCCCACGTACCAGACGTCGCGGGGCTGCATGCCGGGCTTCAGGGCGGCGCCTTCAGGAAGTGCGTACACAAAGCGGGCAGCACCCGTCACAATACCCTTACGGGCATCGGGGAGCGTCATGGTGCTCTCCGCAGCGGCGTTAAGCGAAGACAGCCTGGGGTGGCGTGCGGTAACTATGTACGCGCCGGGCTCGGCCTCCAGATAGATGCTCTTGTCCCAGTCTACGGCTACGTCCTTAATAAACTGGAAGGCGTCCATGAAGCGGGCGTAATTCTCCGGAAGGTCTGCAGCCATCTGCAGAGGTGAATAGAACGTTACATACAGCCCCAGGTGGTTGCCGATGGTATGCCTCATCTTGCCGCTCTGGCCGGGAGCCGTGACGGACATATCCTGCTCGAAGATACCGGGCGTATAGTCCATGGGGCCGCCCTGCAGGCGAGTGAACGGAAGGATTGTGGTATGACCGGGCTCTATGTTGGAACGATACTCCCCGCCCATGGCGCTCTCGTTGCCAACCATGTTGGGCCAGGTGCGGCAAAGGCCCGTGGGACGCACAGCCTCATGGGCATTGACCATGATCTTGTGCTTTGCGGCCTCAACTATGGCATAATGATAATGGTTTATCAGCGCCTGGCTGTAGTGGTGCTCCCCGTAAGGGATGATATCGCCCACATAACCGCTCTTGACGGCATTGTAGCCGTATTTGTTCATGAGGTTATAACCGGCTTCCATGTGCCTTTCATAATTCACCGTGGACGATGAGCTCTCATGGTGCATCATGAGGCGGATACCCTTCTGGTGGGCATAGGCATTGAGCGCCGGAAGGTCGAAGTCCGGATAAGGCGTGACGAAGTCGAACACATAGTCCTTCTGGTGGCCGAACCAGTCTTCCCAGCCCTCGTTCCAGCCCTCGATGAGAAGGGCGTCAAAGCCGTTATCGGCAGCAAAGTCGATGTACTTGCGGACGTTCTCGTTGTTGGCACCGTGCTGGCCGTGGGGCTTCACGGCCTTATAATCAGTTACTCCAAGCTGCACCGAAGGAAGGTCCCAGGTATATGACCACTGGGTCTTTCCGGTAATCATCTCCCACCATACGCCCATGTACTTGACGGGATGGATCCAGGAAACATCCTCCAGGGCGCAGGGCTCGTTCAGATTCAGAATCAAACGCGAGGCCAGAACATCCGTTGCCGATGCACAAACCTGCACGGTACGCCAGGGGCTCTTGCAAGGCGCCTGCAGGCGGCCCTTCACACCCTGCGCATCCGGCGTGAGCCAGGTGGTGAAGACAAAACGCTTATCGTCCAGATTGAGGTTGGTTGTGGGATAGTCCAGAACCTCGGCCTCGTGGATGTTCACATACAGGCCCGATGCAGTCTTCATCTGAAGGGCGGTCTGCACCCCGGTGGGAGAGAAGCTCTCCTGTGAGGCGTTGGAAAGGCGCCTTTTCTCCGAGATTCCGCGAATCTCAGAGAGCCTGGACTCCGTGTAATTGTACTCCTGGGTGTCATAGTCTCCGCTTATCCACCAGGCGGTGTGGTCCCCTGCCATGGCAAATTCCGTAAGCTCATCGGCCACCTTGAAATACGTCAGTTTGTTCTCCAGTGGGAACTCGTAGCGGAAGCCAAGGCCGTCGTCGTAGAGACGGAAGCGGACGTTCATGGCAACGCCATCGTCCCGCTTGAGGCAGAGAAGCAGCTCGTTGTAGTTGTTTCGGATGCTGGCTTCCTCTCCCCATACCGGCTCCCAGGTCTCGTCAAACGAGTCCAGTACTGCACCATCCACGGTAAAGCCTTTGTCAAGGTCCGGGGCATCGGCAAGCTTGTATCCAAGCCTGGACGGAAGAACCACCGCCTCCCCCTCCCGGGAAAGCGAGTAAACGGGCGTGCCGTCCGCGGCGACGCCTGCCTTGAGCTCCAGCTTGCCGTCCGGAGAAGAAAGCGACGAGGGGTTAAGAATTTCAAGTTTGGCTCCGCACGAGACGGCAAGCGCGGCTAGCGCGCAAAGAAGTAACTGTTTCATAAGGTCTGGCCTCCGATAAATTCACGTAAGATGGAAGTGGGTGGTATTGCGGCAATCTCCGACGGCTGCAGCGGCACTATGAAGTCAAGGAACTTGAGCAGGCGGAGAGCCTCCGAATATGCGGGTGACGATGGCTGTATGCGCCTCAGGAGCGGCTCTGCGTAGTACTTCAGCAGAGGGAGCTCATACAAAAGGGCGGAGTTGAACTGGGCATCGGCGTTCTCCTGGAAGGTGAAGATGTACTTGCCTTCCCCGCGGCGGACGGACGGCCAGCGGAGAATGGTATCGGCCGGAGAAATTCCGCGGACGCGGTTGTCGCGGATCATGCGCCTGAGGAGACGGTTGTCCGTTGTGGAGATGCAGCAGTTTTCGTCCAGCTTGAGGGATGTGAGGGCCGATGCGTAAATCCTGAAGATGCGGCTCTGGTCTACCGACGGCACCATCGCAGGGTCAAGCGCATGGATGCCTTCCATCACCAGGATGTCGTTCTCTTCCAGATGCATCATGTTCCCTTCGAAGAAAGGCCGGCCCTGCTTGAAATCGTACCTGGGAATTTCCACTTCCCCTCCGGCAAGGAGGGTGTTCAGGTGCTGCCCAAGGAGCTCCAGGTCCATGGCCTCAAGGGCTTCGAAGTCGTAATTGCCGTCAGAGTCCTTGGGGGTCCTTTCCCTTTCCACGAAGTAATTGTCCAGTTCTATCACCTTAGGATTGAGGCCCAGGACCTTGCACTGCTGCGCAACGCGGAGGGACGATGATGTTTTTCCGCTGCTGGACGGCCCGGCGAGGAACACTATCTTGATGCGGTCTTTCTCTGCATAAATCTTGTCCGCGATGGCGGCGTAACCGCGCTCCTGACGGGCCTCGCAGAGGTTTATGAGCTCTACGGCATGGCCGTCCAGGAGCCTCTGGTTAAGGGCCCCCACGCTGACGATTCCCGTAGTCTTGCACCAGTAGCCGTAGTCTTTAAGGGTATTGGTGAGCTTGATCTGCTTCTGGCGGGGTATGCAGTGGGACTCGTCGCCCTCTGCCGGGTACTGGAGGCAGAAGCCGTGGTGATAGGGCATGAGGTCGAACACCTTGATGTAGCCGGTGGACGGGGCCAGCGGGCCGTAGAAATTGTCCACCACGCCGTCCAGGAAATACACGGTTGTGAAATACTGCCCCAGGGACTTGATGAGCCCTGCCTTCAGCGGCTGGTTCTGCTCCTGGAACCACTCTGCAGCCTCCGAGGTAAGGACCTTGCGGGAAGTGAAGGGGAGGTCCTGGGCAACCAGTTCCCTCATGCGCTCACGCAGGGCGAGGATTTGCTCGTCCGTTATGCGCTCTCCCCTGAACTTGCAGTAGTAACCGCTTGGGAGGGAGTGGTTTATCTTGAATTTGCGGTCCGGGAACAGCTGCCTTGCAGCCGTCTGGGCAATAAAGCTGAGGGAACGGATGTAGACCCTGCGCCCCTCCGTCTGGTTAAGGCCGATGAACTCTACCTTGTGGGGGTAGAACACCTTGAAATCCAGCTGACGGAGTTCGTGGTCCACCAGCGCGGCCAGGACCTCGAACTCGCGCCCGGTCTTGGGGTCCGTAATGGTTTTGGGGGCAAAGGAAGAAAGCGGCGAGCCCTGCTCTACAAGGCAGTTGCTGCCGGTATTGAGTATATAAACCTCTACTTGCATAAGTTTCAGTGTTTGAAATACAATATTAATAAAAAAGCGCCACAATTGCAAACGGCTGAAATTATTCTTATCTTTGAATTCCAAATGTAATACATATGCCCGGCACCATCCTGACAGCACTCCTGTCTCTGACAATACTTCAGTCCGCTCCTTCCGTAATCTGGAAAGCCGCCGTCAATCATACAGACCAGGACAAGTACCAGCTTGTCCTGAGCGGCAAGGTTGCGGCCGATTACTATGTACATCCCATGTCGGACCCTTACGTGGGGACCGCCCTTGCCGTAGAGCCGTCCGACGGCGTTTTCATCGCCGGCCAGCCGGTGGAGGAGTTCACTCC
>JAEEGI010004057.1_pt1 | contig 34551 bp, 24 predicted proteins | sample 8958751 | NCBI WGS metagenome assembly JAEEGI01 (sample SAMN16246545, study PRJNA631951) | gut metagenome | biome: gut microbiome; feature: rumen; material: KS-attached | host: Bos | place: Iran: Karaj | collected 2018-10
TGGCAAGGGGTTCGTGAGACTGGGCATTTTCATGACGTTAGGCAACTTTGCCAGCCAGCTGGCGACCTATGCGTTCGGAGCGTGGCTCAACATCCATGCCGGCACAGGAGAGGTGGGACTGTATCAAGCGGGCTATACACTCATCAACAAATATACGGGACTGATACTCACCGCACTAGGCATGGAGTACTACCCTCGCCTAGCCAAGGTGGTTGAGAGCCGCAAGAGGCTGCGCGCCTATGTGTCGCAAGAGATCAACGTAGCCATCACCATCATGGCCCCGATTGTAGCACTGTTCATCCTGCTGAGGGAGTTTGTGGTGTGGCTGCTCTACTCCCCCGAATACTACAGCATCCTACCCTATGTGTCATGGGGCATGGTGGGAACCGTGTTGCGCACACTATCGTGGTGCCTGGCGTTTACCATTCTCGCGAAGGGCGACGGCAAGACGTACCTGTGGACCGAAGTCGCCAGCGCAATCATCAACCTGGTGCTGAACATCGCCTTCTTCAAGTGGTGGGGCCTCACGGGCCTGGGTATCGCGTTCCTGGTATCGTATCTCCTCTACACGCTGATTGTCGCCGGCGTCTATTTCAAGTCATACCGCCTGACCTTGTCAAGGGCCAGCTTCTATAACCTGCTGTGGACGATGGCAGTGTCGTGCTCGGTCCTGCTTGCCATGGAAACTGGTCAGATTGCCATTGCCGCCGTGATTACAGTCGTGAGTGTTGCGTTTGCCGGTCGACAGGTTATCGCCCTGTGGCGTCGCTAATTGCAAGCGAACCAGACCGAAAACCATAGCAAAGCCGCCAACATCGGTTAATTTTATTAAAAAAAGCGCGATTTTATTAACAATGTGGTGGCTTGAATTAAAATTTTATTTACCTTTGCAGCGTTGAAACCATAATAACAGCGAGGGATCTCACCAGCAAATAGTTGAGATTCTTCTCATTTTTTGAGACTTTAAAAATTTAAAAGACACAGTATTTAGCATGGCTATTACTTACATGACACAGGAAGGTTACGACAAAAAGATGGCGGAGCTTTCCCATCTTGAGAACGTGGAACGTCCCGAGGTTGTTCGTGCCATTGTCGAGGCGCGTGACAAGGGCGACCTTTCAGAGAACGCAGAATATGATGCCGCCAAAGAGCGTCAAGGCATGCTCGAGGCCAAGATTGCCGAGTTGAAGAGCCTGATTGCATCGGCCCGCATCATCGACGAGAGTAAAATCAGCACGGATGAGGTACAGTTACTCACCAAGGTTACCATCAAGAACCTGAAGAACAAGGCCACGATGACCTATACCATTGTTACTGAGACCGAAGCAAACCTGCGCGAGGGTAAGATTTCCATCACTACTCCTATTGCTAAGGGTCTGCTGGGCCACAAGGTTGGCGACAAGGTTGAAGTCCATGCCCCTGCCGGCCTGATGAAGTTTGAAATCCTGAAAATTGAAGTATAATCAGCATTATGGCAACGATATTCAGTAGAATCGCCGCTGGCGAGATTCCCAGCTATAAGGTAGCAGAGGATGAAAATTACTTTGCATTCCTTGATATCAACCCGATGGCCAAGGGCCACACCCTGGTAATTCCCAAGCGTGAGGTTAATTACATGTTTGACCTCAGTGAGGAAGAGTATTTGGGTCTTTGGGCATTTGCCCGCAAAGTGGCTATGGCTCTGGAACAGGCTATTCCGTGCCAGCGCATCGGCATCGGTGTTCTGGGCCTTGAGGTCCCCCACTGCCACATCCACCTCGTTCCTCTGCAGAGCGAGAAAGATATGGCTTTCGGTGGTCCGAAACTGACACTCCCTGCCGAGGAGATGCAGGAAATCGCAGCTGCGATTGCAGCGAAGCTGTAAAGCGAGAGCTGTAAAGCGAGAGCTGTAAATACAAGAAGATTGAAGAGGTGCTTGTCCTTCCTGATGGGAAAGGCAAGCACCTTGACTTGTGAATTGTGCAAGCCAGAGGCTTGCAATACCTCAACGGGATGGAGGACGAGGGGACAAGCCTGAGGCTTGCAATACCCCAACGGCATGGAGGACGAGGGGACAAGCCAGAGGCTTGCAATACCTTAACGGGATGGAGGACGAGGGAGGGATTTTTTCGTTAATAAAACTTATTGTTGAGGATGGTGGCACGATGTTTGCGGGATTTTTTGTAATTTTGTAGGTTAAATAATACAGAAATCACAATAAATGTCACAAGATAAAGAGAATCCAATCATAGAAGAGGCCACTATGGATGCGGGGCAGCAGGCAGGAGGCGGAGCGAGCGACTTTGGCGGTTATGACCGCCTGGTGACGCTGTCTCCCCGTGAGCACATCCGTCAACGACCGGGCATGTACATCGGTAAGCTGGGCGACGGCTCCCAAAACGATGACGGCGTGTATGTCCTCATCAAGGAGGTAATCGACAACAGTATCGATGAGTTCAACACGGGCTATGCCAAGCCCACGATAGACATCGACGTTGCCGAGGGCACCGTGACCATCCGTGACTACGGTCGTGGCATCCCCCTTGATCAGGTCAAGGCAGCATCTTCAAAGATGAACACCGGTGCCAAGTATGACACGCAGACCTATAAGCGCTCAGTGGGCTTGAATGGTGTGGGCATCAAGGCGGTTAATGCCTTGTCCACCGAGTTCTACATCCGTAGCGTGCGTGACGGGCAATGCTCATCGGTGACCTACCATGAGGGCGTAGCCAAGGAAGAGAGCGGCATCATCCCCGCCAATGAAGGCGAGGAAAACGGCACTCTGGTTCGCTTTACTCCCGATGCAAGTATCTTCAAGAACTACGAGTTCCGTGAGGACATCATCGAGCAGATGATCAAGAACTACTCTTACCTGAACACCGGCCTGACGCTCATGTTCAACGGCAAGAAGTACCACTCCCGGAACGGCTTGAGCGACCTGGTGAAGGAGAACATGACCAATGACCCCTTGTACCCGCTGATGCACTTCACGGGCGATGACATCGAGGTCGTTATCACCCACGCCGCCCAATTGGGCGAGGAGTTCTACTCGTTTGTCAACGGCCAGCACACGACCCAAGGTGGCACGCACCAGAGCGCCTTCCGTGAGGCCTTGTCAAGGACCATCAAGGAGCTCTACGGCAAGAACTTCGAGTACAGTGACATCCGCAATGGCATTGTCGCAGCCATCAGCATCAAGGTCGAGGAACCCGTGTTTGAGTCTCAGACCAAGATCAAGCTGGGCAGCAGCATCATGTGGAAAGACGGCCCCACGATCTATAAATACATCAACGACTTCATCAAGCGCGAACTTGACAACTACCTGCACAAGGCGCCCGAGACTGCCGAAGTGCTGCTGAAGAAGATCCAAGACAACGAGCGAGAGCGCAAAGCCATCGCTGGCGTGAGCAAACAGGTGCGCGAGAACGTCAAAAAGGCCACGCTGCACAACGACAAGCTGCGCGACTGCCGAGTACACTTCAACGACTCGAGAGCGCCCAAGGACAATGACCGCCGTGACGAGACCAGTATATTCATCACCGAGGGACTGAGCGCAAGTGGCTCGATCACCAAGATCCGTGACGTGGAGACGCAAGCCGTGTTCTCGCTTCGCGGTAAACCGCTGAACACCTATGGTCTTGATCCCAAGAAGGTCATTGTCAACACGGAATTTGCCATGCTGCAGTCGGCACTCAACATCGAGGACGGCATTGAAGGCCTGCGCTACAACAAGGTCATCATCGCTACTGATGCCGATGTTGACGGCATGCACATCCGCCTGCTGCTACTGACCTACTTCCTGCAGTTCTGCCCTGAATTGATCAAGACGGGACACCTCTACATCCTGCAGACTCCCCTATTCCGTGTGCTGAATAAGAAAGACGCTAAGCGCAAAAACCGCACAAACAAACGCGAGGCCAAGCCTCAAAAAGTCGAGACCTACTACTGCTACAGTGACGAGGAACGGTTGAATGCCCTCAACAAGCTGGGAGAAAATGCCGAAATCACTCGATTTAAAGGTCTCGGAGAGATTTCTCCTGACGAGTTCAAGGACTTCATCGGCCCCGAGATGCGTCTGGACCGTGTACAGTTGCGTAAAGAGGACTCGGTAAAGCAGATGCTGGCCTTCTTCATGGGCAAGAATACCATGGAGCGCCAGGGATTCATTATTGACAACCTAGTGAACGAAGACGATGAAGACATCACAGTACATTGATAATGAAGGAAAGCGCGTGGCGATATTCCCGGGTTCGTTTGATCCGTTTACCCGTGGCCACGAATCTATCGTGAGGCGTGCATTGCCCATGTTTGACCGATTTGTCATCGCCATCGGCGTGAATGCCGACAAGCGTTCTTTCATGACAATGGAACAGCGCAAGGAATGGATCGAACGCGTCTTCAAGGACGAGCCCAAGGTAGAAGTAGTGACCTATACCGGCATGACCGTTGACATCGCCAAGGAAGTGGGAGCCCAGTTCATCGTTCGTGGCGTCCGCCTAATTCAGGACTTCGAAAACGAGAAACACCTTGCCGAGGTGAACCGCGACTTGAGCGGCATCGAGACCATCCTGCTGTACACCTTGCCCGAGGACAGCCACATCAGCAGCAGCATTGTGAGGGAGCTGTTTAAGTATGGCCAGGACGTGAGAGCCTATCTGCCAAAAGGAGTTGATCTGGAGGAGTTAGGAGTTAAAAGCTAATGGGGCAATAGGAACGATAGAAGCTATAGGGCTTCATTGAACGTTTTTAAATAAGAGAATGAAGAAGATATTATTTGCTGTGATAATGGGGGCGGTGCTGTCATTTACGATGACGGCACAGAGGAATATGCCCCAGGCGATGCAGAAACTGCTGAATGCAGAGTATGCGATCTCAAGCCTATACGTTGATACAGTGAACGAGGAAAAGCTTGTGGAGGATGCTATCAAGGGGATGCTTGAAAGTCTTGACCCCCACTCGAGCTACACCGATGCCAAGGAGACCAAGGAACTGGAAGAGCCCCTGCAGGGCGAGTTCAGCGGCGTGGGTATCCAGTTCAACATGAACAATGACACGCTCTACGTTATCCAGACTGTTCCTGGAGGCCCGAGCGAGCGCGTAGGCGTGTTGGCAGGTGACCGTATCATCTATGTGAACGACACGACCATAGCGGGCGTGAAGATGAAAAACAGTGATATCCAGAAACGCCTGCGTGGCAAAAAGGGCACCAATGTCACCATCAAGGTGAAACGTCCCGGCGTGAAAGAATTGATCACCTTCCGCATCACACGCGACAACATCCCCGTGTACAGCATCGACGCAAAGTACATGCTCGATGAACGCACGGGTTACCTGCGCATCTCACGTTTCGGAGCCAAGACCCACGAGGAGATGATCGACGCGCTGAAAGAGCTGCAGAAGCAAGGCATGACCCAGCTGGTGATGGACCTGAGCGACAACGGCGGTGGTTACTTGAATGCCGCTATCGACATGTGCAACGAGTTCCTGGAGCGTGGCCAACTGATGGTCTATACCGAGGGAGACAACTCGCCCCGCAACGAGGCCAATGCCAATGGTTGGGGCGATTATAAAGACCTTCACATGGTTGTGATTGTCAACCAGTACTCGGCCTCGGCAGCAGAGATTTTTGCCGGTGCGATGCAGGACTGGGACCGCGCTGTAGTCGTTGGCCGGAGGACCTTTGGTAAGGGACTGGTGCAGAGGCCGTTCAAGTTTGAGGACGGTTCAATGATGCGCCTGACCGTAGCACGCTACTACACGCCTAGCGGACGCTGCATCCAGAAGCCCTATCACCGCGGTGACAAGAAAGCCTACGAGCATGAGTTGCTTGACCGTGCCAACGAAGGCGAATACTACTGCCTGGACAGCATCCAGTTCAACGACTCGCTGCGCTATACCACGCGGCTGAACGGCCGTACCATCTATGGCGGTGGCGGTGTGATGCCCGATGTGTATGTTCCCATCGACACGACAGAATATAGTACCTACTATCGCGACCTGAGCGCCAAGGGCATCATCAACCAGTACTCGATCAAGTATGTGGACAAGAACCGCAAGCAAGTCTCAAAGCAGTTCAAGAACCTGAAAGACTTTGATAACGGTTTTGTTGTCAGCGACGAGATGATGCGTGACTTTATCGCGATGGGAGAGCAGGACAGCATCAAATATGACGAGGAAAAGTACCGCCAGAGCGAACAGCTGCTGAAAGCGATTATCAAGGGGCTTATCGCTCGAGGAGTGTACGGAGATTCCAGCGCCTATAACGTGATCATCAACCACCGTAACCGCGACCTGCAAGCCGCCGTAGAGGTATTGAATGACCGCGAGCGCTATGACCGCCTGCTGAGGGAAGGTAATCCAGAGTATGAGAGGCTAGTGAAGTGAGCCTATAGAAGTAAAAGATACTATAGAAGCTATAGTGATATAGGTGGCTATAGTAGTTTTAAAGGTTAATATTGTTATTTCACACTCCCCTGGGATTTAGGCCAGGGGAGTGTTATTGTTATCATTGTGAGGAGGAAGAGGGGGTGGCAGGGGGCCGCTACCTGTAGCGGAAGAGCCTCCGGGGAAAGGAGGAGGCGTCATGCGGGCCCGGTCTAACTGCTCCAGGGTGTTGATGCGGCGCATGGTGCTCTTGTAAACCCGCCAGATGAGCAATACAAACAGGATGCTGATGAGCACCGAAATCGCGGGAAATATGCCCTCGCTGAAGGCCAAAGCATCATAAATCCAATGGATGAGAATAGGCACACCTAGCACACAGGCAGCCGTCAGTTTGCTGCGGTCACCGAAGTGGCGCTTGCTGTAGAAATAACCCATGGCACAAGCAATGGCGAAATGGGCGGGCACTGCGGTGAGTCCTCTCATTACACCGGTAATCAGCCAGTCCGGACTCTGGAACAGATAGAGGATATTCTCGGCCCCCGCAAAGCCCAAGCCGACACAGGCGGCATAGACGATACCGTCAAGATACTCGTCATAATAAGGATTCCTGCGCAGGAAGAGCCAGAGCATCGTGAGCTTGGCGATTTCTTCGGGTATCGCCGCAGAAAACAGCGCCACCGACAAGGCATCACCCAAGGTATTCATCTGCTCAAGAGAATTGAACCCGATCATCAAGGTCAACGGGGTGGCCAACACCATCGCGACAAATGCGGATCCCACACCATAGAAGAAAGCAGCAAGCAGCTGTTTCAACGGTTCAGGTCTTATCGCGTCTTTCCTGTATATCCACCAGCCGAGGATGAAGACCGGCAACAATGCTGTAGCAATGATGAGTAACATAATTCAATCGATTTTAATCAACAAAGGACAAAGATAGTATAAAAAGGCATAATTGCCAATAAAAATTGCGCCCGATGAGACGAGAGCCGTCATCATCAGGGCGCAACATGTTTCTCAGAGTCTTCGCTCTTGATTACAGAGCGAGACGCAGACCTACCTCATCAGAGCCAAAATTGAGGGCATCGGAGTTGCGCGAGGTATTGCGGCACTCACGACTGATGCAGCGCCAGCTACCACCACGGAATACGCGACGTGTGCCATTCTCAGGACCAACGGGGTCAACCTGAGGCTCAACGGGATATGTGCCATACCAGTCGCTGCACCACTCACCCACGTTACCGCTCATGTCATACAGACCAAGCTCATTGGCCAACTTAGAGGCAACGGCATGGGTTCCAAATTCACTGTTGAAGTAGAACCAAGCCACATCATCAATGTTGTTGCTACCAGAGAAGAGCGTACCGTTAGCCAAGTTACCACCGCGGGCGGCAAATTCCCACTCGGCCTCGGTGGGCAGACGGAAATTCTTGCCCGTGAGCTCGTTGAGTCGAGTAATGAACTCCTGGCAGTCCTCCCAGCTGACATTCTCAACAGGACGCTGAGGATCATCGGTGAAATTGCTGGGATTTGTACCCATCACAGCGTGCCACAATTCCTGGGTCACCTCGGTTTCACACATCGAGAAGGGTGAAACGGTCACTTCATGAGCGGGCATCTCATCGATGTTGGCCTCACCGGTATAGACAACGGCGCTGTCCACACCCATCGTGAAGGTTCCGCCCTCAATGTCAACCATCTGGAACGATACGCCATTGACGGTGTAGAGACCGGGGATGGTGTCGGGGGTAGCGGTGTAGTTCTGCATACGGTCAATGAAGCTCTTGGCGGCCGCCTGAAGCTCGCCAAATTCGTCTTCAAGAACAGAACTGCAGTCGAGCAGGAGCATTACCAGAGCGCTTGAGTAGGTACTTTCAACCTCGGGGATGCGATAGGGCGAGAACTCGGTGCTAAGAGCCCAAGTCTCCTGGTCCTCTACCCAGTACCACTCCTGAATCTTCTCCTTCTCAATGGGTTCCTCGCTATACAACTGAATGCCAGTGAAGACCAGCGAAACGAACATACCGTCAACGCTAGAAGCAGCGACGCTGTCACCTGCATTGCAAGTCATGCCCTGATAGGTGATATCGGTCAAGCTACGGGTCTTGAGCGAGAAGGTACCCTCGATGTAAACCTGTGAGTCATTGACGGTCTCCTCGTTGACATCGTCAAGCGTGAAGCGGATGCGCGTTCCCGTTCCCACACCAGGGAATACGAGCGTGAGATTCTCGGACATGTTGTGTGCAACCAGGTCATCGGCAATAGCATGGAAACTGGCAGTTACGTCAGCGTTGCTGGTGACCTCCATAGCCTTGGTAGAATCACTAGCCAGAGCGTAGAGGTTGGCACGGAACTGGGTCTCGTCCTTGACTGTCGGGTTAAGCAGTCCGACGGTGTAGGCCTTGATAGCACGTCCGTAGATACGCTCGTCGGCGATGCGTGATTGCAATGCCTGAGCATACTCAGCCTCGGTGTCATACTTGTCGGTCATCATGAGCGAACCCTGATCGAGTCCCTTGGTGACAGTGACAATAGCGACATTCTGGAGGTTCTGCGGATACTTTGCTCTATTGAGCATGTCAAGCGCTTGATCAACCGAGTAATAGAGCAGACGTCCCTGCTGGGTGTAGAGTCGTCCATCAATGAAATCGTTGAAGTCTGCAACTGTCGTTGAGTCAAGGAATGAGATCTCCTTGGTCATCAAGGTCTGGTTGTAACCGATCACGCCCATGTACATGCCAGTATCTACAGTCGGTTTGACGGGACCGGTAAGGATCAGGTCAATCAGGTAGTTGAGGTCGGCAATGTTGATGTCTCCGTCCTGGTTGACGTCACACTTGCTGTCATGCAAGTTAGACAGGATGGCATCGGTCACCACATTGATGTCGGCAATGTTCACATCACCGTCAGCATTCACGTCACCCTCAATATTACTCGAGTAATGCCGAGGTCCGGCAAAAGCGATGGCTACTGAGAGAAAACACAACGAAAAAAGAGTAGTTAATCTCATCATATTGGTTCAAATATTTAGTGTTATTATCATTGCTATCGTGCGTCCAAAGCGAGGCGCAACTTTCAACCTACAAAATTACATCAAAAAACACAAGAAACAAACTTTTAGCACACATTATTTATTAACAGTTTCGGGTTTTTCATCTAAAAGTGATCACTTTTTTCATCAAACAGAAGAAAAAGTTGTCCAAAAACGGTGAAGAATCCGATGAACGGGATAATGAAATTTTTGCTACCTTTGCGGTCTATTTGTTGATAAAGCAATGGTATCGATTGTACATATTGCAGGTATCGTGCTGACAGTGACCCTACTGCTTGCCGTGAGCTGGCTGCCAGGTCGCAAAGTCAAGGACGCCCAAAGTTTCACTACCGGCGGCAATAGCGGCAGCTGGATGGTATGTGGTGCGCTGTTGGGCACGCTGGCCGGCGGTCAAAGTACCATCGGCACAGCACAGTTGGCCTTCTGCTACGGCGTGTCGGCATGGTGGTTCACCATTGGGGCAGGCTTGGGTTCGTTAATATTAGGACTGTTCTATGCCGGGCCATTGCGTCGTAGCGGGTGCTCTACCCTACTTGAGGTGGTGAGCCGCGAATACGGGCATAAGGCCGAGACCGTGGGTTCTATCCTGTTCCTGATCGGTATTTTCATCAGTATCGTGTCACAAGTGTTGTCATCGTCGGCGATGATTACCAGCCTGTTCGGCATTCATCTGGCATGGGCGTCGGTAGCGAGCGCTGTGCTCATCATGCTGCTGGTACTGTTTGGCGGCATCCGCAGTGCTGGGGCCGGTGGCATCGTCAAGCTGGTGCTGCTGTATATCAGTTCGGTGGTAGCCGGTGTCGTTGTGTGGCACATCGCTGGCGGCTGGACAGGCCTACGCGAGAGTATTGACCACGTATACATGGACACGCCCCAGCTGGCAGGGCTCAATAACTTAACCGACATCGAGAGCATCCATCACCGTTACGGCAGTCCATTTGCCCGCGGTTTCTTTAAGGATATGGGTGGATGCCTGTCACTTATCCTGGGCGTCGTGTCCACCCAAACCTACGCTCAGTGCATCTGGTCGGCGGCATCAACGCGCAAGGCACGCCGCGGCGCCGTGTTGTGTTCGCTGTTTATGCCCATCATCGGTGCGGCATGCACACTGGTGGGGCTGTACATGCGCGGACATTATATCACGAGCAGCGAACTGGCTGGAATCCAGCAAATGGGTGAAAAAGTGCCGGCTGGTTTAGGAGTCATCGACGGTACTGCGCTGGCGTTTCCCACCTTTGTGTTGGAGCATTTGCCAGCCTGGCTCGGTGGTTTGTTGCTGGGTACCATGCTGATCAATATCCTGGGGTGCGGTAGCGGACTCTCGTTAGGGGCCTCGACGATTCTGGTTCGTGACGTGTACGGTAACCTGAAACGGCGCTTGGGCATGAAGGACTCTCCCCTATCGCCTCTGACCCAGACGCGTCTGTCGATTGTCGGCATCCTGATGATGGCGTTCATCGTAGCGATACTGTTCAACGGCAGTTTCATCAACGACCTGGGCTTCCTGTCGTTGGGCCTGCGAGCTGTGGCGATCTTGTTCCCGTTGAGTTTTGCGCTTTGGTACCCCGGCCGATTCCAAGCTCGCCGCGTGCTGCTGTCGATGCCGATCGGCGTGGCCGCGATGCTGTTAGCCAATGCCTTGTCGCTGCCAGGCGATGCGGTTTACTATGGACTGGGAGCGTCGCTGCTCACGATTCTTTTTCCCACAAAGCGCTGAAGGGGGGGGGACGTGACGAAGAGGTATTCCATCCTGGTGGTTGAAGTGGTTTTTCACATCTTTTAGGAGGAAAAGATTGTGGGGGTGGCAGAATAGTTGTAAATTTGGCATTTGTTTCTTGAAAACCGAATTTTGATAATATCCAATCACGAAAAAATGACTGATAAGATTACCAATAAGATCACAAAGATTGTATTGACGGGTGGACCGTGTGCCGGTAAGACCACCGCTATGGCAAGGATCATTGAGCACTTTAGCGGCTTGGGATTCCAGGTGTTTGCTATCCCTGAGGTGCCGACGATGTTCAGCAGCGCCGGTATCAACTACCTGACTCATAACAAGGCTTTGTTCTTTGAAGCCGAGAAATCGACGCTCAATATCCAGCTGGCACTGGAGGATCATTTCGCCAAGATGGCGGCTCAATGCAGCAAGCCCGTGCTCATCGTGTGCGACCGCGGCACGATGGACATCAGCGCCTATGTTTCCCCCGAGATTTGGGAGGCTCTGACCGAGGAGATGGGCACTAACACCGTGAAGCTGCGCGATGCCCGCTATGAGGCCATCCTGCACATGGTAACAGCCGCTGCCGGCGCCGAGCAGTTCTACACCAACGAGAACAACAAGTTCCGCAGCGAGGACGTGGAACTGGCACGTGAACTCGACCGCAAGGTATTGAGCGCCTGGACAGGTCACCCCCACCTGCGTGTGATCGGTAACCACATGGACTTTGATGACAAGCTGCGCCATGTGCTGAACGAGATTTCGACGGTGCTGGGCGTTCCCAGTCCCATCGAACAAGAGCGGAAATATATCGTCGAGGTGACGAGCGACATCCCCGACTACACCGAGAGCGAAATCACCCAGACCTATCTGCTGAGCGAGCCTGGCACCGAGATGCGCGTGCGCAAACGCGGCTGGCAAGGCAGCTATGTCTATTTCCAGACCATTAAGAAGACCGTGAGCAGCGACAAGCAGATCGAGACCGAGCGTCGTATCACGGCCCAGCAGTATGTTGACCTACTGCAACTGGCTGATCCCAACCGCAAGCCGATCAGCAAGATGCGCAAATGCTTCGTGTGGAAAAACCGTTACTTCGAACTGGACACCTACATCGAGCCGAAGCTGGGTATGCAGATTCTGGAACTCGAGGGCGTCAAGGAAGGCGACAAGGTGGAAATGCCACCGTTCATCAAGGTGGTAGAGGACATCACCGGCAACGAGAAGTATTACAATTACCAATTGTCGCTAAGGTGAATCGGCATACGGGCCATGGCCCGCAATACCACAACAATTGATAACAGAAAAGCGGGCTATGGGCCCGCTTTTCTTGTTATTGATGAGCAATCGTCAATTGGCTCTGTACTTGTAGATATCCACGAGTTTCATCCTGAAGACGAGGGTGCTGTAGGGCACGAGTTCGTCGGACTTCTTGGTAGAAGCGTAGCCTTGCTGATAAGGGATGATGACGGTGCAGCTGTCTCCCACGTGCATGCGCGTGAGTGCAATCATCCAGCCCTCTACGTTCTGATTGACTACGGAACGATAGATGCTGTCTGCAGGAGTGGTCATATAATAAGACGAGTCCACAGGTGTGCCGTTATAAAGGCTCAAGTGATACTTCACATCGACAGTGGATGTGAGAAGCGGCTTGAGGTTGCCCTTGGTCAGCATGGTGTCGTTGTGCCAGCGGATAAGCGCCTTGGCCGAGGCATCCCATGGTGCCGTGAGCACAGTGTACTGGCCTGATGTCATCTGCTGCTGGAACCAGGTCTCGTTGGACTCACGCCAACTCTTGTACTCGTCCTCAACGGTCTTTCCCAAGCAGGAGTCAAGCATCGTGACCGCCACGATTGCCATGATGACTGTATAGAAAAACTTCTTCATTTCTTTGTTAAGCATTTAGCCTTTACATCAGTTTGCGGAGAACATTGTTGAGGCTGCACTCGCGGGCGAGGATAGCGGGGAGGTCGGCAATGGCGACGCGCTCCTGCTGCATGGTGTCACGATCACGCAGGGTGACGGTGTTGTCCTCGAGGGTCTGACCATCGACGGTGATGCAATAGGGGGTGCCGATGGCATCCTGACGACGATAACGCTTGCCGACGGTGTCCTTGTCCTCGTAGTGACAGGCGAAGTCAAACTTCAACATGTTCATGATCTCGTGGGCCTTCTCGGGCATACCGTCCTTGCGGACGAGCGGCAGGATGGCGCACTTGATGGGAGCGAGAGCCTTGGGCAAGTGAAGCACCACGCGGGTGTCGCCACCGTCAAGCTGCTGCTCCTCGTAGCTGGAGCACATCACCGAGAGGAACATACGGTCCACGCCAATAGAAGTCTCGATGACATAGGGGGTGTAGCTCTCGTTGAGCTCGGCGTCGAAGTACTGGATCTTCTTGCCAGAGAATTTGGCGTGCTGGCTCAGGTCAAAGTCGGTGCGGCTGTGGATACCCTCTACCTCCTTGAAGCCAAAGGGCATCTTGAACTCGATGTCGGTAGCGGCGTTAGCATAGTGAGCCAATTTCTCGTGGTCGTGGAAACGATACTTTTCGTCACCCAGGCCGAGGGCCTTGTGCCAACGGAGGCGCTGTTCACGCCAGTAGTCAAACCACTTCAACTCCTCACCAGGACGTACAAAGAATTGCATCTCCATCTGTTCGAACTCGCGCATACGGAAGATGAATTGACGGGCCACGATCTCGTTGCGGAAGGCCTTACCGATCTGTGCGATGCCGAAGGGGATGCGCATGCGGCCGGTCTTCTGGACGTTAAGGAAGTTAACGAAGATGCCTTGAGCCGTCTCGGGACGAAGATAGACGTCCATGGTGGCGTCGGCGCTGCTACCCATCTGGGTCTTGAACATGAGGTTGAACTGACGAACGTCGGTCCAGTTCTTGGTACCGCTGACGGGGTCCACAATCTCGTAATCAACGATGATCTGCTTCAGCTCAGCGAGGTCATTGTCGTTCATTGCCTTCTCGTAGCGGGCATGCAGCTCGTCACGCTTCTTCTGGTTCTCGAGAACGCGGGGATTGGTAGCGCGGAACATCGCCTCGTCGAACTTGTCGCCGAAGCGCTTGGCAGCCTTCTCACACTCCTTGTTCATCTTCTCCTCGATCTTGGCGATTTCGTCCTCGATGAGGACATCGGCGCGGTAGCGCTTTTTGCTGTCGCGGTTGTCAATCAAGGGGTCGTTGAATGCGTCAACGTGACCTGATGCCTTCCAGATAGTGGGGTGCATGAAGATAGCGCTGTCGATGCCCACGATGTTCTCGTGAAGCAGGGTCATTGCCTCCCACCAGTAACGCTTGATATTGTTCTTGAGCTCAACGCCATTCTGAGCATAGTCATACACTGCGCCGAGGCCGTCATAAATCTCACTTGAGGGGAACACAAAGCCATATTCCTTGGCGTGTGAAACGATCTTCTTGAAAACGTCTTCCTGTTTTGCCATTGTTCTGTTTGTATAATTGTTTTTGATAATTTTCTTGTAACCAAGCCGCAAAGGTACAAAATATCCCTCAACAGCGCAAGACCTTGAGGGATATTAGAGTTATTTAACGGGATTGAAGAGCTGGTAGCGGGGCGGGTGGTCCGAGCTGATAGCTCGGAATACGGAAACGGCACGGGCACGAAGGGAGTGACCCAACGGAAACAGCACGAGCCCGAAGGGAGTATCTCAACGGGGACGGCACGGGCTCGGAGGGAGCGGATACTGGGGGGGCGCTAGAACTGGGAGTAGAGGAAGGGCTGAACGGTGGCGCTGGCGAACTGGAGGACGAGCTGGATGAGGACGATGAAGATGACCAGCTTGAGCCACCAGGGGGCAGCGATGAAGCGTTCACGCAACCGGTTCCATATTTGAACAGGGACAAAATGGAGGCCGAAGATGATGGCCAACATGATACACCAGGTGCTGCGACGCGCCAGGAATACGGGCAGGTAAGCCCACTCAAAGTCGGTGATGATGTTGGTAATGATGTGTCCTGCAGCCTGGAACGTGTTAGCTCGGAAGAAAATCCACAAGAAGGCGACAAAACTGAATGTCAACAGCCAGGAGACAAAACGGGTGAAACGGGTGCTGGCAATGGTGTCGAGCCAAGGCTTGCACAGCTTGTGGATACACAAGGCTATGCCGTGACCTGCACCCCAAACGACGAAGGTCCAAGCCGCACCATGCCACAAACCACCGAGCAGCATAGTGACCATGAGGTTGAAGTGCTGGCGCACTTTGCCCTTGCGATTGCCTCCCAGGGGGATATAAACGTAGTCTCGCAGCCATGTGGAGAGCGAGATGTGCCAACGGTGCCAGAACTCGGTCACGTTGAGGGAGCGGTAAGGATAATTGAAGTTAATGCCCAAGTCATATCCCATGATGCTGCTCAGACCGATGGCCATGTCGCTGTAACCCGAGAAGTCACAATAGATTTGCATCGTGAAGCCTAGGACAGCCATCAACAACTCAAATCCCGTGTAGCCCGTTGGGTTGCCGAAGGCGATGTTGTTGTACTGGGCGATGTAGTCGGCAAAGACCGCCTTCTTCAAGATACCCAGCATGACGAGGAACAGACCACCGTAGATCATCTCGCGTGTAGCGGGCTTGTTGGCCTGTACCTGGGGATTGAAGTCACAGGAACGGACAATGGGGCCAGCCACGAGGCAGGGGAAATAAGACAGGAAGAATAGGTGGTCAAGATAGTCATCGACTGGCTGTATCTTGCCCCGATAGACATCGACCACATAGCTGATGGTGCGGAACGTATAGAACGAGATGCCGACCGGCATGATGAGATCCATGGGCTGGAAGTTGCCGCCGATGAGTTCTTCAATATTGAACATGAAGAAGTTGCCATACTTGAAGTACAGCAGAATGCCCAGGGAGAATATCAAGGAGACCGTGAGGGCAATGCGCCGCTCGGTACGGTTCTTGCTAGACTCGATGAACTGGGCCACCCACCAGTCGAAGATGGATGTCGCCACGAGCAAGAGGAAAAAGATGCCACTGGACTTATAGAAGAAGTAAAGGCTGAAGGCGATGACAAAGAGCATCATCTTCTTGCGTCTTGACTTGAGGAATGCATAAACCGGCAGGAACAACAGGAACAAAATCCAGAATAGTCCACTGGTGAACAGCATGGGCTCGTCGCGGTTGAAAGCAAACAGCGACAGCATCTGAGTTATGTCGATTGAGTCAAGTATCATGGCATTACTTAGGGGGTTGATAGATAACTATATGTGAAGCACGGCTAGTCCCCTCGCCCGGATAGTCAAGACGAATGGGATGAGCCCCTTTCTCTCCCAACCACTTGACGACACGGTCCATCCACAGATGAGCCGATGCACGCGTAGGATGCGCTCCGTCGCGGCTGCGTTCAAATTGGTCGTGAGCACTCAAGTAGAAACAGCCCTCATCGACTTCTTGATCAATCAGGTCGTTGATACCTGTGTCCTCGTCCCAGTTGGGAGGGCCTATCCAGACATAAGGAATATTGCCTACCTCGGCCAAAATCTTCTTAACATAATGGCGCCGCGCCCGTTTGATATCGGTGACATAGAGCTCGTTGGCTCCCAGGCAGATGAAGATGTAGTTGGGCTTATACTTGGCGATGAGCTCCGCCAGGCGACCCGACTCACCCCAGACCTTGGTTGAACTACTGTACCAAATGACCTCGACCAAGGTGTGGCCATTCTTGTCACAGTACTTTGCCAAACGAGGAGCCAGTCCCTCGAGCATCGAGTCACCGATGAAGAGGATACTCTTGGCTGTAGTATCAAGGGGGGCACGCCAATCCTTGGCCTGCTGTTCCTCGGCCGATTTCCCATCGGCGCCAGCTTTGGTCTTTTTAACTACTTTGTGATGTTTCATGGGAGCACCCAAGTCACTTGCAAACGACGCCGTCTTGAGCTCAAAACCGCCAATACGGATGCCGTCCTGCCAAAAAGACAAGACCACAAAGAAAATGAGTGCAGTCAAGAGGAGACCCCAAAGTCCCCAATATGGTTTGTTCATTCTATTTAGCTTTTAGCTATTAGGCTTTAGCTGTTCGTTTATAGTTTTTATATTTAAAAATCTTTTTTACTTCAATAACTGAATGCCCAGGCCGGGACGGTCGTGGAGAGTGATCTTGCCGTTCTCAACGGTCATTCCGGTGAAGCGGTCGTTGGCGATGAGCAGGTTGCCGTCCAAGTCAGCATAATCCACAACGGGAGACAGGTTGGCGGCAGCAGTCACGGCACAGGAGGTCTCGGTCATACAACCAATCATCACCTTCATGTCGAGGGCACGTGCAAGAGTCACCATCTTGTGGGCCTCGTACAGGCCGGTGCTCTTCATCAGCTTAATGTTGATGCCGTCATAGACACCCTTGAACTTGACGATGTCAGGAAGACGCTGGAAGGCCTCGTCGGCGATGATGGGCAGCGGAGAGCGCTCGCGCAACCAAGCGGTCTCGTCGATCCATGTCTTGTCGAAGGGCTGCTCAACGAAAATACAGTTATGCTCCTTGAGCCAGTGGCACATTTCCAGCGCATATTCCTTGTCGTTCCATCCCTGGTTGCAATCGACACAGATGGGCACATCGGGCATCATCTCGTTGATGATGTTGATTGTTGCCTGGTCCTGATCCAAACCCATCTTTGCCTTGATGAGCTTGTAGGGACGAGCCTCTTCCACCTTCTGACGAACCACCTCGGGGGTGTCGATACCGATGGTGAAACTTGTCACGGGCGTCTTGTCGGGATTATAGCCCCAAATCTTGTACCAGGGCTGTCCCATAATCTTGCCCAACAGGTCGTGCAGAGCGATATCAATACTGGCCTTGGCGGCGCGGTTGTTCTCGTCCACGCTGTCCACATAACTCAGGATGTCCTCGATGCGGAAGGGGTCGTTGAACTGGTCCAAGTCAAGCTTGTTGAGGAATGTGGTCACACTCTCGACGCTCTCGCCCAGATAGGGCGGCATTGAAGCCTCGCCATATCCCTTGATACCCTCATATTCCAGAGTCACCTGGACATCGGGCGTGGTGGTGCGACTGTAACGCGCCAAGTTAAATGCATGACGTAACTTGAGTTCATAAGGGAAGAATGACAGTTTCAGTTTCCCCGTCTTGGGAATCTGGTTGACACGGGGGACGGGGCGACGGCGTCCTTTCTTAGCTACACGCTCGACGGCGTCGATTGATACGGGAGAAGCTGCGGCGATGGCCGTCAGTCCCATTCCTGCGATAAATTTTCTGCGATCCATTATTTTGAGTTTAAAAATTTAGAGTTTACAAATTAATGTCTTTAAAGTCATGAAGGACTCTTTTAACTAGAAGAACCAGGGGTGGTTCTTGAGGGCGACGATGCCCTTAGTGCCTACCATGCCCTTGATGCGGCTGGCAGTAATCGGGGAATAGAGATAGGGGTAGTCGCTTGCCGTGGGAATCAGGCTGTTGATTTTGACCTGTCCCGAGCAATGAATATACTTGCCATCGCGCAGGTAGAGACCCACGTGGGTCACGCGGCCCGTCTTCTCATTGCCGAAGAACAAGAGGTCGCCCGTCTCATACTGACGCCAGTCGGTGCCCTTCTTCATAATCTTGCCCGTGAGCGCCTGCTGTGAAGCGTCACGCTGCAGGATGATGCCGTTACTCAGATAGGCGACCTTGGTGAGTCCCGAACAGTCGGTGACCTTGGTCGTCGTTCCACCCCAAAGGTAGCCGGAGCCCATCATGCGGCGAGCGGTCTTCTCAATCTGGGCTGCATTGAAGCCCTGCTGGCTCCACTGCGAGAGTTCTGCCACATCGGCGGCAGCCACCCATCCGACCCTACCGTCAGGCGTAGCCAATTTGAGCCATCCGCCCTGAGCGGCCTTGTATTCCAGGATGTTGCCCATCACCAGATCGCTCACGGTCTCGTCGCCATTGGCCTGGGTCACGAGTCTTGAATCGTAGGTCGTGACGATGTAGCGTTTGGCCTTGCGCCAAGCCTTCATCTGGGCGTCGGTCTTGAAAGCGAGAGAGCTCTCGGGGACATAGGCGATGTAATCGTCCGCCATCTGGACACGGTACCAGTCATCACACTTCTCAAGAACTTTGACCGGAGAGCCCATGATGCCCTGGGTCGCCATCTCGGCGCTGTGCTTAGGCTCGGTGCGTAAGGTGGCGATGCTCAGCTTGACCTGTGCCCACTTACGATCTGCAGGAATACCGTTCTCGAGGACGGTGATTTTGTCGGTGTATCTGCTGTAGCCATTCTTGAGCATCGCTGCCAAGATGGCATTCTTCTGGGCCTGAGTGCCCACAGTGCCTGAGAGCACCCACTTACCGTCCTGCTGTGATGCAGTGACATCCCACACAGCCGTGCGCTTGTCGGGAGCGATGCGTTGCTTGAGGTCCTTAAGTGTCTCAACAGGCGTTACCGCGAAGGCTGTGATGCTCATCACAGCCAGTACCATTACAATGATTAATGACTTGATGTTCATTTCTTTATAGGAGTTATTGAATTGACTTTCAGATGGCTATCCCACTTGTCATAGAAGATATTGCCCTTGCGCCACTCGACTTCACCAGGCTGGAAATCGACAGTCTCGCTACGGATGTAGGTCTTGGGGGGGCTCAACTTGTCGCCCACTCCCTCGTTGGTTGCCATGCGATACACATCGATACCCGTGGCATAGTAGTCGTTGAGCGTGGTACCGACAGCACTGCGGCCGAAGGAAGGGTCAGTCGGGATCCAACCGATGCCTTCGAAATAGGTCTCGCACCAGTCGTGCCAGTTTATTTCGTCGGGGTGCAGCATCCATCCGCTTTCCCAACGAGCGGGAATGCCGAGGGAACGCACCAGCGTGATGTAAAGCAAGCCGACCTGGCCGCAGTCACCGTGATTGTTCTCGATGACATACTGAGGGATGTTGGCCAGAGTACTGTATTCACGAGCACCGGCCCAAGGCAAGTTATAGCCGATCCACTCGTAGATCATTGCAGCCTGAAGAACCGGGTTGGTCTCACTGCCGACAATCTTGCGGGCCAGAGCGCGCATCTCATCGGTGATGATGACGTGACGGGGCTCATCGCCCGTGTAGCGCTTGTACACCTCACTGTTCTTGTTGTACGGCTCGAGCATGGCGATGAGGTCCTGCTGGCTGTAGTGGCGCTCTCCCACGTCGTAGGAGAAGGTGTATTCAAAGTGGGTGGGTTTACCTTTCTCGGCCACAGCCTCCATATAGACCGTGTGGTGGAGACTTCCCTCGCTGAAGGTCACAGGGCGATTACTGTTCTCAAGGTGGATGTTGCGCTGGCGCAGGTTCTCGTAGGGGAACGGCATCCAAACGCGGAGCGTCTCGCCGGCGGGGATGGCATCGGCATCCACATCGAGGGTGAAGGTAATGTTGACATGGCGCCAGTCACGGACGTTGTTCGCGTCGGCTGGCGTGCGCATGGCCTCCAGGTAATACTTGCGGCGCGTGAGGAAGCTTTCGTGATTATCGGCAGCATTCTGTGCGGCAAACTCCTTGCCCAGCAGCCAGAGGTTACCCACGCTCTTGCGGAACCACATCTCCTTACCGTCGATGTTCATCACCTCGAGGGCGCGGGTGTCTTTCCAGTGCTGGATTTGGGCGTCGGTGGCCTCGGGCATTTTCTCACGGATCTTCTTCACGCCCTCCTCGGGGGTGATGCGGAAGTCGGTGCGAATGCGCTGCATGATGGTGCGGAGCGAGTCGATGCGGACGGCATCGGCAACGCGGACCTTCTTGGGAAGGGACTTCATCAGCTTCTCGGCACGGGCAAATTCACCCTGGGCAATCAGCTGGTCCACTTGGGGTTGCCAATCGGGGGGCGCGGCTACGCTCATCAACGCTAAGGCACTGAAAGCCAGCGCCAACAAACTATTTTTACCTTTCATTTTACCTATGTTTTTGTTTTAACGAGCAAATTTACAGCAAAAAATGAAAAGGAGGTGCATTTTCATGGAAATAGTTATCAACAAGGGGGACGTACAAGCCAAAGGCTTGCACTACCACATCGGGAGGGAAAAAGCCAGGAGGGTGTTCAAGCAGGGAACTCGAGGAGGAAGGTGGTGTGGAAGCCCGTGTGAGGGTGATCGAGCAAGGACATCATGCCTCCCTGGATGGTGAGCAGGCGACGGCTGAGAGACAGGCCAATGCCGTTACCCTTACGCTTGGTGGTAAAGAACGGGATGAAAATGGAGGAGCGCGCATCGGCAGGAATCATTTCGCCGTCATTGCTGATGTAGAGCAAGACTTTGCCTTCCTGTCCACGTTCACATTCCATTCCCATGGTTTTGGCACCGGCCTCAATGGCATTCTTGACCAGGTTGATGAGAATCTGTCTCAAGAGGTTGGGGTCGGTATTGATGGTGACACTATCGGGCATGTTGCTGTTCCACGTCACTTCCTGGAACAACTTCTCAATCTCACCGACCACGGCAGTCAAGTCCACCTGCTTGGGGACCGGTTTTTGCAGAGCGGAATACTTGCGGTATCCGTCCACAAACGAGTTAAGGTGCACCACCGTGTTGTGAATGGCATTGATGCCCTCTTCTAGGTCAGAATTCTTGACTGCAGGATGATGAAGCATCGACTGGCTGATACTGGCAATGGGCGCTGTGGCGTTCATGATCTCGTGGGTGAGTACGCGGGTGAGTTTTTCCCAAGATTCGACCTCGCCCAGATTGACCTGCTCCCTGATGTGTTCACCTAGTTGGTTGAGCGTTTCCTGCAAAGCTTTTTCTCCGCTGAACATGTGCTTGGTGGGAAGCTGAAAAGTCAGGTCATGGTTACGTATCGCCTCTTGCATGATGTGGGCACGCCTCACGAGCGAACGCTGATGCAGCCAGAACCATAGTCCCAGCAGCACCACGATCGCAACAGCGACAATGATGGCAGTCCACAGACTGTTCATTGCAGTTTCTTCATCTTGTTATATAACGTCTGGCGTGTAATGCCCAAGACCTCGGCAGCCTGGGTGAGATTGCCGTGGAAACGGTCGATCGCCTTGCGGATGTGTTCAGCTTCCAACTCATCAAGGGTTGCCACCTCGTCGGCAGCATCAAGGACGTCTTTCAACTTGCGGACCAGTTCCTCGTTGTCCCAAGGCTTGGTGATGAAGTCGGCTGCTCCACGCTTGAGTCCTCGCACGGCGAGGGAAACATCGGCATAAGCAGTAATGAGCACGACAGGTATCTCGGGATGGTGTTTGCGAATGGCTTGCAGCCAGAGGAGGCCGTCTTGTCCGTTATTTACCCCGAGCGTGAAGTTCATATCCAACAAGATGATGTTCACCTCTTCTTGCCCGAGCAGTGAAATCACCCCTTCGGGCGAAGTGAGCGTCATCACTTTTTCAAACGTGCCAGCCAGGCAGTACCTCAACGCGGTGAGAATCGCCTCGTTGTCATCAATGACCAAAATTGTTCCGTAATTCTGCATAGTGGCAGCGAAGATACAAACAATTCTTGAGAAAAGCACGAAAAAGCACGAAAAAGTGAACAAGAGACATTAAAAGCAGCACACGCCCCCTTTCATCAAGTGAGTGTCGCTTTTCCTGAGCAGGGCGGAATTCTTACAAGCCGGTTGCTTGCAATACAGCGACGGCACGGTGAACGAAGGGGCGGAAAATTAATGGGAAAAAGGCAGGCGCTTCTCAAAAAAAGCGCCTGCCTGTCTATTGGTTTTAAACATTACTCTTCCAGGGCATGGTCACTGGGGCCAGGCGCCGGTCAATAGATAGTCTATTAGCCATGCGACATCGGTGATGCTGACTTTATTGTCCAGGTTGGTGTCACTGTTGTCATTGTTGACATCATCTGCGTCATCGCCACCGCCTGACAACAAATGGTTGATTAAAGCCGAGACATCATTGACCCTAACGAGACCATCGTTGTTCACGTCGCCACGCAGGTGACCATTGGGCAAATCGAAGCCGTTGCCGTCTATGAAGAACAGACGGTTAGAGCTGAAGGTCCATCCACTGTCATGATTGAGACCGTGAGGAACGGTTATTCCCCAAGAGATGGTGTCGGAGGTGACAAAGCCAGTGTTACCGAATGACAACGAGTTGTCCTCTTCTAATGAATAGTTGCAGAAGTCGTCGTCCTTGTCCGGGTCATAGTACAAAGCCTGGCCAGGGAACGTCATAGTGCCATCCTCGTGAATGAACATCGCGTTGACTGTCGAGCCCAGTCCGAAGAGGTTGTACACAACGATGGTTGAGTCATCTACCTGGAACATATAGACAGGAGCCTGCATGATTTCCAAACTCGGACTGATACCCAGTGACGAGCCATCGGGGATGCGCGATAAACTCAACTCATCGCCAAGGGACCTTGGCCTCAACGGGCCTTCCCTACGGCCACCATTTCCAAGAGTTGAAGAATTTGGGAGAACAGATACACGATTCAACCTTCCATCCGAGCCTGGCTGATCAGCCGCCATGCTGTTAGAAGCGCTACAGAACATGACATCTTCTTCGGTCTCTTCTCCGGCAGTTCTTGGTTTTATGGGCTTGACAGAACGCCCGCCACCACCATTGATCACATTGGCATGTTCATGACCAACAAGGGCGCCCTTATCGACACTGGTGTTTTTATCCACACCTAAATCAAGGTTTGGTTTGTGCTGTGCAGCTCTTAATATTCCTGAGTTGCCTGGAGTTGAAGGTCCTATCGGTTCAAGCGACTTGACTGGAGACAGACCATGAGGAGTGACTGGTTTAAGTTGACGGCCACCACCGCCAAGAGGCTGCTCAGCAAAGCCACCACCGCCAAGCTCATGAACTGCTCTAGCCTTATCCAACGATGGTAACGAAGGACTGGAAGACCTAGGCTTGCGGGGACCAATAGGCTTCGGTTTAAGTCCTCCACTGCCACAAGTGCCATCAAGTCCACTACCATGTCCACTTCCTGGTCCGGCGTCGATAGCGCCCTCCCAATAAATCCGTTGCACATCAGTAACACTCTCAACGGCCACATAGGGCAGTAATGTAGAAGAATGACTGTATTTAGATTGATGTATGCCATTGGGTTTAAGCAAATATAAGCCGGATAAGATCGGTGAAATGGCAGCAGTCGTGTCCGATGAGGCAAGATTGAAGTTGCGATACACGTTAATGACCTCTTCGGTGTAAATCAAGAAACTGCCATCAATCCAAATTGAACCATCATCATATATCTCACCAAACAAAAATTCATCGTTATAAAAGAAGAAATCACCGACTGAAAAGAGATAGGTTGTTCGGATGGTGTCATTATGATTGCGCCCACTTGATGATGACACAGAATCCATGTCTAAGAAACTTGAGGCCAATAACGCTTGCCTCGTCTCGATGTTCACGTAGAGAGGAATCTGGTACTTGCCATAGAAACCGTCAAGTGTATAGCAGTCATATACACCATCTTCAAAGTAGGCCACCCCCTGAAAATCCATTTCGTTACTCCATCCGAGGGAATAGACAATGTCACTCAGGACGGGATTACCGTCACTGTCAAAATCCTGCAATGCCTGGGCTTCCATGACAGCGATGTGAGAGCCTATCATGTCCTCTTCGGACAGACGCCGTGGAGCCTTCTTGGTCAGGCGGTTGTCGTTAGGAGTGAGGTTGCGTTCACTCATGAACTGATGGAGGGTTTTCGGTTCCGTCTTATCAACTTGTACGTTGGCCGGGGGAACAGACGATTTGTCTTTTGACGTCAGCCTGGAGGTGGAGACGTCGGGCTCGGGCACTGTTGCCATGAGGGCAAGTGCCATGCAAGCGCACATGATAGTCAAAAAAAGATTCTTCATTCCTATAAATGTTTAGAGTTTTTAATTAAGTACTTTCAATGATACTTTGTTTCCTTGAAAGAGGTGCCATGTGATTAATTCAATAAAGAAAGACCCAAAGTAACCACCCTCAAGGGTTTAATAATGCGCCAAATTTACAAAGATTTTCTTTATTTCACAAGAGGAAGGCGTCGATTAACGTTTATTAACAGCAAAAACTAGGGGAAACGAGAACTCACACAAGCCAGAGGATTGCAAAACACCAACTTGCAATACATATAAACTTGCAGGGGATGGAGGGAACACGGGGAATCTTTGATTTTTGGGGGAGGGTTTTGAATATCTTGAAAATGTTGATTATATTTGTGGCGTGTTTTGAATGAGAGAGGTTTTTAGAAATATTTTCTACATGTCCCGGCGGTTTAAGCTGGCGACCGCCCTCAACCTGATAGGTCTGATCGTGGCGTTCACGGCATTTTACCTGCTGATGACGCAGATTATCTATCAGACCACCTATAACCATGGCATTAAGGACTATGAGCGCTTGTATCGTCTGGAGAGTGACTTTGTGTATAACGAGTGGGACTACAGCGATATCGTGCCCCGTCCATTTGCCGATGCCTTGCAGCGCCTGCCTGAAGTCGTAGAGGACTACTCCTTGACTTATGGCGGCAGCTCCAATGAGAGTTATTATACTTGGAGCTTCCTGAAAGCCGGCGACACTACAGACTATGCCTTTGCAGTCACTTATGCCAACAATGCCGCTGTGAGTACGTTCTCTCCCAAAGTGCTTGACGGCGAGATTAAATGGAGTAATGACGATCAAGAAGGCATCATTATCCCCGCAAAAATTGCCCGAAAGTATTTCGGCACCGTGAAAGCTAAGGGTAAAACCATGACAGCTTATTTTGTTGAGCAAGAGGATACTGTTGAATACCCATATATTGTTCGTGGCGTATTTGAGGACTTCCCGACAAAAAGCGAGCTGTATAACCGTATCCATTTAAACAATGGTAATACCGACTCGCTAGACCTGGGTGCCAACTACAGGTGCATCGTCAAGTTCAAGAGCGTTCCCAAGGACATGGAAGCGTTCACACGAGAGTACAAACAGGCTGTCATCGCCCACCTGAGTGAAGGATTGCTGAAGGATGGTCAGGAGAACAAGATTTCCACTCAAATAGAAGAAATCAATCAGTCAAACTTCAAGTTCATCCCCTTGAAGGACAGCTATTTTGCGAACACGTCGTTTACGGCATCGGGCGTGGGAGGCTTCAAGAGCCTGCTATATATTATGGAACTCACATGCCTGCTCGTCATCTTGATTGCCGCTATCAACTTCCTGAACTTCACGCTTGCAGAGAGTCCGATACGCATCCGCAGTTTGAACACCCGTCTTGTGCTGGGTGCGTCACGCCGAGCGTTGAGACGCAGCATGGTCAGTGAAGGCGTTGTCATCTCAATTTTCACGTGCCTCATAGCCATGGCGTTGTGTGGCCTGCTGCAAATACTACCTGTATCGCACAAGCTCGCTGAAGGCGGCCTCTCGCTACTGGGCCACTGGCGCCTATTGGTGCTGATGCTTGTCATTGCCATTGCCGTCGGCATTGCAGCCTGCCATTATCCCAGCGTCCATGCTACATCCTACCCGATTGCTATGGTGCTGAAAAGCAGTTTCGGGCTGACACCGCGCGGCCAGAAGCTGCGCCAATGGCTGACTTGTTTCCAGTTGTTCATTTCCATGCTGATGGTCATCTACGTCGGTATCCTGTACATGCAGAGTCGCTATATCATCAAGTCGGATTACGGTTATGACAAGGACAAGGTCATCACTGCCGAATTGCCCGCCATCAATTACGGCTACACCGACAACGATAATGTGTCTCATCTGTTGAGACAACAGGTGCCTGGCATTGCCGACGTAGCCTTCTCGGACAACCTAATGGGTAACACCGACGGCCATGGGACTGTGTGGACATGCTCGAAAAACGATAGCGTATTCAAATACTCGCTCATGCATTGCAGCCAGAACTTCCCAACAGCCATGGGCATCCATATTGTTGAGGGCCGTAACTTCATAAAAGAAGACACCGCCGCCATCATCGTCAACCAAGCGGCACAAGAGCGTTTTGGCTGGATAAAACTCGGCACCGTCATTTCCACCGGAGTTACAGATGAAGAGCCCGACAGTGCTGTCGTGGTAGGTATCTGTGAAGACATCCGTTACGGGACGACCCGCATTGATAAGCACCAGCCATTTTTCATGGTCTATATACCAGGTTATCCATTCCTGGCCAACATGAGCGTGTTCCTAAAAGATGACACGAACCGAGCTTCGGTCAAGCAGCAGATTGACAGCGTGCTGATGGCACGTTATTCCAGCAAGATCAAACCGTCGAAGTTTTTTAACGAGGTGTTAAGGGATACCTATAAGAACGAGTTCCGGTATATGAACCTGATGGTCATCATCTGCATCATCTGCCTGATTATCACGCTGATCGGAATCTTCTGCCTGACGATGTTTGAGACCGAGTACCGTCGCAAGGAGATTGGCATCCGCAAGGTAATGGGCGCAACGACGCGTGAAATCATCGACATGCTGTGTCGGCGCTATGCATTGTATGTCCTCATCAGTTTTGCCATTGCTGCACCAGTAGCGGGATTCTTCGGGTGGCTGACGCTGAAACAGTTCCCCCAGCACACCATCATCCACTGGTGGCTGTTTCCCTTGGCTCTGTTGCTGGTGGGCGGTCTCATGCTCGGGACAATCGTTTATAAGAGCTGGCGAACGGCAAGAGAGAACCCGTCTAATAGTATTAAGAGTGAGTAGGCATTAGGGGCTAGACATTAACAAAGATTATTATGATAGAGCTCAATAATATCAAGAGAGTGTATAGCTACGGCGACATCAATTCCATCGCCCTGGGCAGCATCAACATGAAGATCAATCGGGGTGAGTTTGTCGCCATCATGGGGCCGTCAGGGTGCGGCAAGACGACATTGCTCAACATCATTGGGATGCTTGACAATCCCACCGAGGGAAGCTACCTGCTCAATGGCGTGGAAGTGGCCAACATGAAGGAGAATGAACGCACAGCATTGCGAAAAGGCAAAATCGGCTTTGTCTTCCAAAGTTTCAACCTGATTGACGAGCTAGACGTGGAGCAGAACGTGGAATTGCCACTGAAGTACATGGGCATACCTGCTGCTGAACGTCATGCCAAAGCCGTAAAGGCTCTGAGGCGGGTAAACATGTCCCACCGCATGAACCATTTCCCTAGCCAACTGTCTGGCGGCCAGCAGCAGCGTGTCGCCATCGCTCGCGCCGTGGTTTGCGACCCAGAGCTGATTCTAGCCGATGAGCCGACGGGTAACCTGGACACGAAGAACGGCAAGGAAGTGATGGAACTGCTTGCTGAATTGAATGACGAGGGAACGACCATCGTGATGGTGACACACTCCCAGCGCGACGCTTCCTACGCCCAGCGGGTGATCAATATGCTGGACGGCTTCCTCGTGGAGAAGAACGAGATGTAGGTTAGGCGTTAGGTTTTAGGGACCTTAAGGAATCTATTTACTTTAATTCCAGGAGGGTGACATTCTCGACGTGATGGGTGTGGGGGAACATGTCCACGGGCTGGATTTCCACGACACGGTATTTCTCGTCGAGCATGGCGATGTCACGTGCCTGGGTGGCGGGATTACAGCTGACATAGACTAGTCGCCCTGGCTCGGCGTTGAGGATGACCTTGACGACGTCCTCGTGCATGCCGGCACGGGGCGGGTCGATAATCATGACCTCAGGACGGCCATGCTCGGCAATGAAGGCGTCGGTGAGGACGTCTTTCATGTCTCCGGCATAGAAGAGGGTGTTATCAATATTGTTGACGCGGGAGTTGAGCTTGGCGTCCTCGATGGCTTCGGGGACGTACTCGATGCCGATAACTTGACGGGCCTGGCGGGCAACGAAGTTGGCGATGGTGCCCGTGCCGGTGTAGAGGTCATAGACGAGTTCATTGCCCGTGAGGGCAGCCATGCGTCGGGCGACCTTGTAGAGCTCGTAGGCTTGGCGGGAGTTGGTCTGATAGAAAGACTTGGGACCGACACGGAAACGCAGGCCTTCCATCTCTTCCTCAATGTAGTCGCGTCCACTGAAGGTCACAAACTCCTGATCAGCGAGCGAGTCGTTGACCTTGAGGTTGACGACGTAGAGGAGTGAAGTAATCTGCGGGAAACGGTCACGCACAGCAGTCATCACGTCGTCGATAGCGGCCTGGTTGTCCTGGCCAAAGACGATGACCTCCATCACCTCGCCAGTACTGGCGGTGCGCGTCATGGTCATGCGGATGAAGCCCTGCTGGCCACGGATGTCGTAGAAGGAGTAACCCCGCTCAACGCAGTAGTTGCGGATGAACAGGCGCATCTCATTGCTGATGTCGTCCTGCAGCCAGCATCGCTTGATGTCGAGCACCTTGTCGAAGGCACCAGGGATGTGGAAACCGGCGGCGTTACGGTCGGGGAAGTCGGCACCGCTGTCGAGTTGTTCGCGGGTAAGCCAGCACTTGTTGGAGAAGGTAAATTCCAGTTTGTTGCGATAATGGGTTGTCACCGCCGAGCCCAGAATGGGGTTGATGGCGGGAATGGGCACCTTGGCGATGCGTTCCATAGCGTCCACGACCTGCTGCTGCTTGCACTGTAGCTGGTATTCATAGGGCAAGTGCTGCCACTTGCAGCCGCCACACAGGCCGAAGTGCTCGCACATGGGTTCCACGCGCAGCGGGCTGGGCTTGACCATGCGGTCGATGTGACCCTCGGCGAAGCTGTGCTTCTTGCGGTCGATCTTCAGGTCGATGACGTCGCCAGGTGCACCGAAGGGGACAAATACTACAAGGTCGTTCCAGCGGCCGAGGCTCTTGCCCTCGGCTGCAACGCCCGTTATCTCAAAATTCTCAATTACCGGAATGTCTTTCTTCTTTCTCATCGTGGCTGCAAAGGTAGTAAAACCCGTGAAAACTCACAACACTTCAGCACAACTTGATGACGTGAAGACTACGGGAGCACGCACGAGTCAATGGCTCGCGCTACTATTACAGGAGGGGCGGGCTATCACACTCGAGAGGATGAGTGACAGGATTACCAGGAACCGGAGAGGAGGTAGTTGACGAGGAGGTTGACGTCGTTGATCTTTATCGCTCCATCGTGGTTGCAGTCGGCAGCAATGAGATTGATTTCCGTGGTGGAATCGCTGAGCAGGTAGCTGATCAGAGCACTCACATCGTTGATTTTCACTTGTCCGTCGCCGTTCACGTCACCAGGCTGGATATCAGGCCATGTGGTAAAGACAACAGTTCCAGTCCAATTACTTGTCAAGACATTCTGCTCAATGGCTTGTATCTGAACCTCGTAGGTGGTCTCTGGGGTGAGGTTAAAGATAGTGCAGTCGGTTGCGCTGAGGCCGTAGACCCACATCCACTCGTTTAGCGGTGTCTCAGCGATAAAGATGTCATCAAGAAAAACTGCTTCCATACCATCACTGTTATAGTGACGGAAAGCGATATGCCCTTTTTGACCTGCATAAGCTCTCAGGTTAAAGGTGTATTCTTTTTTCTCACTTGTCATGACAATATCTTTATAGGTAAGAGCAATAAAGTCATCTGTCGTCTCAGGTTCTCCTATGCAAACGTATGGCATCAGTTTATCTGGATACATTTCATTACCCCAAACCGTGAACCTGAGTCCACCTTGCAGGTCCACCTCGGGTGAAATGAGCCAGTTGTCAGGTGTAAAGTCGCCCATCCCTGAAGCCCATGATTCCGACATGAAGCAGTAATCGCCATTAGAGACCATTGCGACATTCCATGACTGACCATCACCGTCTTCATCCAAGAGAAGCCAATTCTGGTCAAAGTCAACCAAGACATCATCATAGCTACCATTCATGTTGCAATGAAAAGCTAAAGTGGAGGGGTCCAACCAAGGCCTGTATCGCAGATTCCATGACGTGTTAAGCGTATCTTGCCATGCCACACAGGCAGTGGTGGACTTGGGCTGTACGGTTATGTTCTCGGGTTCTGTAAGCACCCCAACTACAGCACCATCACTACCGAAGACTATTACATTATTCCAATACTTTCTATTAATGGAGTAAAGGCCATCGGTATTACTTTCACTACAGAAGTAGGTTTTTCCCCATGTGATGCAGTTCTGAGTGCGTGTTCCCTGATTGCCCCACACCAGAGTATCGACGGCATGGGCAGATGAGCAGTTATAGAATACCTTACCTTGGCCATTGACGTCTATCGGCTGAGCAGGGATAAAGACGGAACCGTCAGGGTCGATATTCATATAATTCCAACAGTAATCCTTCCCGAACAGGTTATAGACCATTAATGTCGTATCATCCAACTGGTACAAATAAACAGGTTGACTACCGTGAAAAACAGTTGGATTGAAATCACGCGTGAAATCGGTGTTTTCACAACGCGTCTCTTGAGAATCGTCACTGTCTTGATCGGGAAGCATGTTACCGAACGACGGCCTAAAATTGCGTGGGGTAATGGGCTTAGAGGTTCCTGTGTTGCTGATGGTAGCAGGTCGAGGCTTAATGGGTTTTGGCACCGACCCTCCGCTGCCCATAGGATAATAAGTACCATTATTGACAATCACCATATAATCTTCAATCGCAACAGCAAAAGCATCAGTATCGTAATTATGGATTGCATTGGGCTCGTACAAGATGAGGTTCTCAAAAATTGGAGACAGGCCCCATGAAATCGGATCCGATAATACCCCATTGGAATACTTAAATCTTTCTTCCACCAAAAAACCGAAATCATCATTAAACTCTATTGTACCATCATCATGTATCACGCCCTTAATATCATGATAGGCACTATCACCTTCCAGCCAAGACAAGGGCATGGCATATATTGTCCACAGGTGTTCATGGAGAACCGTGCCTCTAGCTCCTTCACTTTCAACAATGGTGGTCATATCATCCAACTTCACGCCAGCAGAAAGCGTCACGGTACCAGCTAGGACATTAATTTTAATGGGAATATTGTAATCGCCATAAAGAGACTCAATGTACCAATTGGTTAGTACTCCAAAGTTGTGTCTAAGTCTGCATTTCTTTCCCATCATGGCACCAGTAGAATCTATTACGGTTGCAATAGCATTCTCATCGTCCCAATCAAAGTCATAGAGATCAAATGAGGCTATATAGTCACCCTGCCGAATCAAAGCATTGGACGTTGCCTTGCTATTGAGCTTGTTATCATCGAGAGTGAGATGTCGCTCCTTCAAAACCTGCTGAAGCGAAAGAGACTTGTCTCGTCCAGCAACCTGTGAAGGCTTAACGGACTGGTCCTTGATTGCCGTGGCCTGTTTGAGCTGGGAGCGGGTCAAACGAGGTGTTCCAGCCAAGATAGAAAGCGTCATGCAGGCGCAAATGAGGGTGAGAATGATTCGTCTCATGATGAGGATATTTTAATAGGCTATTGCCAAAGATAATGACTTGGAAATTACCTACAAAATAACTCAGTTTTATTCTCTATATCAAGAGGAAAAGTACCTATTAACAAAATTTAACTGGCATATAAGGGGAAAGTGTCAAAAAATTAGACAGTTCAAGTACTGGACGGGGGATATAGCGATTGTGCAAGCCCAAGGCTTGCAATACTTCGACTTGATGCCGGCGAGGAAGAGGGGCCGCAAATGAGTCGCGGCACGGGGGAATCGGGATGGGCCGAAATTGAGTTACTCGTTGAGGGCGGTGTTGATGTAGTCGCGGGGGAGGCCAAGGGTGACAGCGGTGTCGATGTCGCGGTTCATGTCATCGCGCTGGAAACGGAGCTTGTTCAATTTGGCACGGAGGAGGTAGAGATAGGGATCATCGGGGGCCAATTCCAGGGCGGTGCGGATGTCTTCCTCGGCATCGTTGAGGCGTTTCATGGCAAGGTAACAGTCAGCACGATGAGCTAAAAGCTGTGCACTGGGCTGGACCTTGATAACCTGGGTAAAGAGTTCAGCGGCGCGGGAGTGGTTGCCGGCCTTCTTGTACAGCAGCCCCATGCCCTCGTGATAGAGGCCTGAATTGGGGTTGATGCGCTTGATCTCGTTGAAGTAGTCCTCGGCACGCTTGGTATCCCCACGCTCCATCGCAATAACACCGAGTGAGTAGCGCGCCTCGGTATCATAGAGGTCGAGTTCGCAGACGCGTTCATAATCGTCGATGGCACGCTGCATGCTGTCCAGCTCGACGTATAGGGCGGCACGGTTGAGTAGCAGGGTGACGGCGTGAGGTGTCATATCGAGGGCGAGGGAGTAATTCTTGACCGCATCGGCCAATTTGCCCTGATAGCGTTGCAGGGTGGCTATATTACTGAGCACCATTGAGTTGCCCGGGTTATCGGGGTCGGTCTTGAAGGCCTTGAGGAGCCACTGCTCGGCGGCAGACCAATCGTGACTATAGATGTAGGTCTGGGCCGAGTCAATGTATTGGAAATAAGGTGTCTCGGTGTCGATGTCGGCGATATAGGGTCTCTCGGTCTTTTTCTCTTGCGGCTTCATGCCCTGGGGGACCTTCATATTCTCGTCGCCGATGGAGTTAATGACCTGTGCCCCACCCTGCTGCCACGCCAGCGACAGCATGAGGATAACAAGCGATAACCAGGAAATATTCTTCATTCTTGCCAAAGTGATAACGGATAAAACGGAAATAACGGGTGGAACGGGTGAGTCATTCTAATTATTGACGTGGACATCCATCTGGGGGAAGGGGAAGTGGATGCCATGTTGCGGGAACTGCTTGTAGATCTGCTCGTTGACGTCGTAGAGGACCTGCCAATAGTTGGGGATTTCGGTCCAGGCGCGAACGATGAGGGTTACCTGACTGTCGTCCAGGCTCTCAACATTGACACTGGGAGAGTAGTTGGGCTTGGGGATGAGGGAAGCGAGTTTAGCCTCGTGCTCCTCACGCAGTTCCTCGGCACGGCGTCGGTGCCAGTGGAAGAGGCGTTTCCACCAGGGCATGGGAGTATCCACGTGTTCCTCGTGGGACTCTTCGGCTTGCTGTTCTTCTTCTTTGACGTCGGCATCGGTGTGAACGATGCGTGCATCGGCGGCAAGGATGTCGAGGGCGACCTTGCGGGCGGTGTCCACATCATCACCGTAGCTGATGCCCACGCGCCATTCCACACGGTGATAGGGCTCGGCACTGAAGTTCTTGAGCGAACTGGTGGCGAGACCGCCGTTGGGGATGACGATGCGATCGTTATTATAGGTATTGATGATGGTGTTGAAGATCTGAATCTCGCGCACGGTACCCTTCAGTTCGCCAAACTCGATGTAGTCGCCCACCTTGTAAGGTTTCAACAGGAGGATGAGGACGCCTCCGGCGAAGTTCTGCAGCGTTCCACTCAGTGCCATACCGATGGCGACACCGGCACTGGCAAAGATGGCGATGAAGGAACTGGTCTCAATGCCTAACACACCGATGACGGTGATGATAAGCAGGAAGAGCAACGTAATCTTGATGAACGACAGCAAGAACGAGATCAACGAGCGGTCAAAGTCCTTGCGTATCATGATGGCACGCACCACGCTGTAAATCTTGTTGATGATGAACTTGCCGACGTAGAAAATCAAGATGGCGGCAAGGATACG